>Ga0209692_10000601_pt1 | contig 75474 bp, 53 predicted proteins | sample tdDd472_FD_187129 | JGI IMG/M metagenome (GOLD analysis project Ga0209692, IMG submission 187129) | Marine sediment microbial communities from the Atlantic coast under amendment with organic carbon and nitrate - tdDd47.2 (SPAdes)... | ecosystem: Environmental > Aquatic > Marine > Coastal >... | reverse complement strand
CCCGCCGCTCCCGCACCCCCGCCGCCCGCCGCTCCCGCCCGCCCGCCCCACACCTCGACTCGTCGGAGGCCGTCGTGGTGCCGAATATGTTGCTTCGTCCGGCCGTTGGCACGACGTTCACCGGCACAGAGACGGAGGAGTACGGCGTGCGAAGACTGGTGGTTGGGACCCTCGGGCTGACGATTGGAGCGGCGATGGCGCTGGGCGCATGCGCCGAGCCGCGCCAGGTGGACGGGCCCGCCGAGACGCGGCCGGACGGCGCCGAGGACCAGGAGGAGGTGGTGACGCCGTCTCCGTCGTCCGCTGCCAACGACGACGACGACCCCTCCGCCGTCCCAGGAGTGGACGCCGCGGGCCCGCCCCGGCGCCCCGGGCGCATCGCGACGCCACCGGTCACGGCGTCGCCGCCGTCCGTCGGGGATCTCGGCCCGTACTTCGACGAGCCGCCGCTGTCCGAGGCTCTCGCCGCCTACCTCGCCGGGGAGAACGCGAAGTCCGCCCGCCTGTTCGGCGAGTTCGTCGAGGCGTCGCCCGAGGACGTCCGCGCCCGCCCGGCGCGGTTCATGCGCCTGCTCGCGCTCCACGACGCCGGCGAGGACGGGGTGTCCGACGAGCTCGACGCGATGGCCGAGGCGTGGCCGGAGCTGTCGGACTACGCGCTCTACTACTCCGCCTCCGCGCACCTGCAGGGCCGCCGCTGGATGTCCGCCGTCGCCGCGGCCGACCGCGTCCCCGAGGACTCGACGCTGTGGGGTCGCGCCCGCGAGCTGAGCGCCCGCGCCTCGGTCGGCGCGGGCGAGGACGCGACCGCGCTCGCGACCCTGGTGGAGGCGTCGAAGGCGCGTCCGGGTGAGCTGCGCTCGAGCGCCTGGGAGCTGCTCGCGAAGCTCCATCGCGAGGCGAAGGACAAGGGGGCCGCCCGTGACGCCGTCATCGAGCAGGCCATCCGCTTCGCCGGCAGCTCGTCGGGGCGCGGGGCCTACCAGGACCTCGGGCGCAAGCCCAAGCTCGACGCGTCGCAGCGCTACCGGCTCGGGCGCGCGCTCTATGGCGCCCACCGCCACGACGACGCGCTGAAGATCCTCGACGGCGTCGGCGAGGGGGATCCGAAGTGGTGCGACGCCCGCTACATGGAGGCGCGGACCCTCGAGAAGAAGAAGAAGCTCTCGGCGGCGTGGAAGCAGTTCGAGAAGGCGCTGACCTGCGAGGAGGACGCCGATGTCTACGCCGACGCGACGTTCTCCGGCGGGCGAAACCGCCTCAAGGCCGGCGAGCTCGACGACGCCGAGCGGCTCCTGAAGGCGCACATCGAGCGCTTCCCGACGCGCTCGACCGTCGACGACTGCCTGGTGATGCTGGCCGACATCGCCCGCCAGCGGGACGACGAGGACGGCGCCGACGCGCTGCTCATGAAGCTCGTCGAGGGGCACCACGGCGACCAGGTCGACCAGGCGGCGTGGGATCTCGTGTGGCCGCGCATCGAGGACGGCCGCGTGGACGAGGCCCTCGCGATGGCCGACCAGGTCCTCAACGTCGCGCCACGCGAGACCGAATACCGCGCCGAGGGGCGCGTGCGCTACTGGCGCGGGCGGATGCTCGCGCAGCTCGGGCGCGACGAGGAGGCGGTCGCCGACTACGAGCGCGTCCTGACGGAGCACCCGCTCAGCTGGTACGCCGTGCTCGCGTACGCACGCCTGGTCGAGCGCGACGCCGTCGGCGCCAAGGAGACCCTGGCCCGGATCGTCGCGGCCTCGGAGATCCCGTCGAGCCCGCTCGTGAAGATCCCGGAGCGGCTCTGGAAGGATCCGCGCTTCCGCCGGGGCCTGGAGCTCGCGCGGATGGGGATCTCGTCGAGCGCGCGGCGCGAGCTCGAGGAGGCGCCGGACCCCAGCGGCCCCGAGGCCCGGACGTGGCTCTGGACGAAGACCAGCCTCTACTACACGGCGGGCGCCTGGTACCTGGGGATGCGGCTGGCCCGTACCCAGGAGCCCGTCTTCGGCCGCGCCTGGCCCCGGGACGAGCACCTCGACGTGTGGCGCCTGGCCCATCCGCGGGCGTTCCCCGATCTGGTCGAGCGCTGGGCGACCGCGCGTGAGATCCCCGCGGCCTGGGTCTGGTCGATCGCCCGCGAGGAGTCCGGCTTCAACCCCAACGTCGAGAGCTGGGCCAACGCCATCGGGCTCATGCAGATCATCATGCCGACCGCGAAGATGCTCGCCCGCGGGACCGACATCGAGCCGACCCGCGCCAACCTGCAGAAGCCCGAGGTGGCCCTCGAGCTCGGCACCAAGTACCTCGCGAAGCTGCTGTCACAGCACCCGGTGATCCCGCTCGCCAGCGCCGGCTACAACGCCGGCGGCGGCTCGGTCCGGCGCTGGCGCCGCGAGTTCGGCGACCGCGAGCTCGACGAGTTCGTCGAGCGCATCAGCTACCGCGAGGCCCGGGGCTACGCCAAGCGCGTCACCCGATCGGTCGCCCGCTACACCTGGCTCTACGAGGGCCGAATGCTGGTCCTCGACCTGTCGCCGCCCGGCCCGCCCGACTGAGCCGACCCGGTCGGGCGAAGGCGGCTACGGGCTGTCCGCCCATATCGAGCGGAGCCGCTGGACCTCCAGGGCCTCGAAGGTCGCCGGCCCGCCCTCGGCCCAGGCGGTGAGCGCGACGTCGCCGCGAGGGTCCGGGAAGACGCGGTCGGTGATGACGGCGCGCCCTTCGCCACCGAAGACGGTCAGCACGGACCAGTCGACGAAGAAGCGGATCATGAGGCGGCCGTCGTCGAGCGCGAGCGGCGCCGCGTGGACCCCAGGGAAGCTCTTCGCGAGATCCGTCACGCCCGAGCGCCGGCGGTCGACGGCGAGGCGCTCGCTGGCGACGTCGTAGACCACCCGCACGACGTCCTCCGCGCCGAACGAGACGTCGACGCCCACGCGCTCGGCGCCGTCCGGGCGGATCGCGGCCACCACCTCGAGCAGCGTCCCGGCCTCGAAGCGGTCGGGCAGAGACACGCGCACGTCGTCCAGGTGCCGCGGGGCCCGCCAGCCGAAGCGGCCCGGCAGCCGCAGACCGTCGAGCCCGAAGGGCGTCTGCACCAGCTCCCAGCCCGCGCCGTGCGGGCGTAGGCTCAGGGCGCGCACGAAGCTCTGCGCGCCGCGAAACCCGCGGGTCGGGGTCGCCCCGGCGTAGAGCCAGTTGCTCACCCACCCCAGCCACAGCGGTCGGTCGCCGGGCGCGTCGAAGAAGGTCGTCGCGGCGTAGAAGTCCATGCCCCAGTCCGCCCAGCGCGCGCGGGCGGCGGGCTCGGGCAGCGGCGCGTCGGTGAAGAGGATGTGGTCGACGAGGACGTGGCCGTCGGGGGCCGTGCTCCGGTCGATGATCTGGATCGTCGCCTCCCGGCCGCGGAGCTCCCGGACGTCCCACGAGCGCCACGCCAGGGTCTGGGTGCGTTCGCCGGACGCCACGCGGACCACCGCGCCGTCGATCACCAGGGCGACCCCGATCTCGGGCTCGCCGGCGTCCTCGGCCGGGGCGGCGCGGCCTCCGCCGACGAGGAGCTGGACGTAGTCGTGACCGATCGTGAACGGCCGGGACGTCGCCACGCCCTCGGCGGCGTCGCCGCGGACGAAGGTGTTGACGAGGTGGGCGCCTTCGAAGGCGCGGACCGGTCGCTGGGGGCGCGTCCCTGGTGGGGCCGGCAGCGCGCCGGACGCGGGAGAGGCGCCGAACGCGTCGCCGGTGAGCGTCCAGCCCTCGTAGCCGGCCTCGAAGTCCTCGAAGACCACCGCCTCGGGGCCGCCCGGCGTCCAGTGTCGCTCGGCGACGAAGCGCCGCCCGTCGAAGTCGCCGACGAAGTACTGGACGCCCGAGCCGCCCCACGGCGTGCCGCCGTTGACGCTGACGAAGAGGACCCAGCGGCGCTCGTCCGGCCGCCCCTCGACCGGGAGCGAGACGAGGTCGGGGACCTCCCAGATGCCCTCGTAGGAGCCGGCGGGCCCGAAGTCCGAGGCGTGCGTCCAGCGGAGGAGGTCCTCGGAGGTGTAGAAGCGGATCTGGCGGCCCTCCGAGAGCGCGACCAGCATCACCCAGCGCTCCGTCGGCGCGTGCCACAGGACCTTCGGGTCGCGGAACTCGTCGCCGTTGAGGTGCTCGGGGTTCTTCGGCGGCAGCGCGACCAGCGGGTTGTCGGCGTAGCGCTCGAGGGTACGGCCCCCGTCGCGGCTGATGGCGAGCGCCTGCGCCTGCCGCCCGCGCGTCGGGACGAGCCACGAGTAGGCGGCGGTGTAGAAGGCGAGGATGGGCGTGGGCTGGCCCGCGGCCAGCCCGGAGCGGTTCTGCGGGTCGACGACGGCGCACCCCGAGAAGACCGACTCCGCGTGGAGCGGCTGGGCGGGCTCGAGCCGCTCGCGGAGCGCGACGGGCTGCTCCTGCCAGCGAACCCCATCGGCGCTGGTCGCGTGCCCCCACGCCATGTTGCCCCACTGCTCGCCGCTCGGGTTGTGCTGGTAGTAGAGGTGCCAGGTGCCGTCGACGTAGATGAGGCCGTTGGGGTCGTTCATCCAGTGGCGGAGCGGCGAGTAGCCGAGCTGCGAGCGGAACGGCTCGCCGTGGGTCGCGCTCGTCCAGCCGCGGGGGTGGCGCACCGGCGCGGTGTCGTCGGCCGACGGTGAGGGCCGTACGGTGGCGCAGCCCATGAGCGTCGCACACGTCAGCAACACCAGCGTCTTCGCGTGGTTCACGGGGCGACGGTAGCGCCGAGGCGACAACGGGTAAACCCGAGCCTGCATCCGGGATCGCGTCGGTGACCCCGGTCTTTGGCGGGCTCCGACGGGCTCCGGCCCCTCGGTCCCCCGTGGATTGGGCCCTCCCATTGTGCCGAGGGCCGGTTCCCCTGTACTCCTGAAGGCGTGGTGCGTCTGGTTTCCAGTCGGGGCCGGGCACGGAATGAACCGAAATCCCGCGGCGTTCGTCCCAGAGGCCATCAGATGAACCTGCCCGCGCGAGGAGGCGTTTGGATCCCCAGGACCGGTCGATGAAGCGCATCGAGAAGCAGGTGGCCCGCGTCCGCTGGCGCCATCGCTGGCAGCTCGCCCTGAGGCGGCTCCTCGTCTTCGGGGGGGCCGGCCTGCTCCTGTTCGGGATCCTGGTGCTCCTGGTCAAGGCGCGCGCCCTGCCGACCGACTGGACCTACATCGGCGGCGCCGTCGCCGCGGCGCTGGCCGCCGTGGGCGCGATCTCGGGGCTGGTGCGCCGCCTCGACGACGTCCGCCTGGCCGCGGAGCTCGACGCCGTCGGGGGCCTCCACTCCCGGCTCGGGACGGCCCTCGCCTTCGCTCGCGAGCCGAACCCGACCCCGATGCAGCTGGCCGCCATCGACGACGCCCTGACCGTCGTAGACCGCGCTCAGCCCAGCGCGGCCGCCCCGTGGCAGTGGGCGACCTTCGCGATTGGCGGCGCCGTCGCGGCGATCGCCATCGCGATCAGCGTCCCCAGCGTCTTCGTCCTCAGCTTCCCCGTCGGCCGCACGGCCGCGATCGGCGTGGCCCCCGTCGGGTCGGCGCCGGCCGCCTTCGTCCGCGGCAAGATCGGCCTCGACGAGGCCGAGACCGAGCACCTCGAGGTCCTCGAGGAGGCCGTGGAGAAGCACCGCGCCGCCGCCGTCGACGCCGAGGTGAAGGGCTTCCTCGACGCCCTCGACGCCCTCGTCAAGGCCCTCAAAGAGGGCGAGATCACGGCCGACGAGGCCTTCGCGAAGCTCGCCGCCCTGGAGAAGGCCCAGGAGGCGTGGAGCGAGCAGCACGCCGAGGACCTCGAGCACGTGCGGCAGGCTCTCAAAGAGGCGGCCGAGAAGCGCCGTCGTGGCCACCAGGAGGACGCCGAGGCGCTGCTCGAGGCGCTCCGGAAGCAGGCGCTCGAGGAGGCCGCGAAGTCCGTCGAGAGCGCCGCCGACAAGCTCGAGCGCGGCGAGATGAGCACCCGCGAGCGCCAGCGCCTCGCCCGCGATCTGCAGCACCTCGCGAAGTCCCTCGAGAGCGACCGCCAGAAGCGGGAGCGCGAGGCGCGGCGAGACCGGGATCGCCTGAAGAAGAAGCAGGAGCGCGAGAAGGACCGCTTCTCGAAGCGAGACCGCGATCGCCTGAAGAAGAAGGAGCGGGATCTCGAGCAGCTCCGCCGCGAGCAGGAGCAGCTGAGCGAGGCCCGGCGTCAGCTCGAGCGCCTCCAGCGCGACCTCGACGACGCCGCGGCCGAGATGCTGAAGCGGATGATGGAAAATGGCGAGCAGATGACGGCAGAGCAGCTCCGCCGGGCCGCCGAGATGCTCCGCCGGATGCAGGAGCAGGCCCAGGGGCGCCAGCAGATGCGCGCCGCCTCCGGTCGGATGGGGGATCTGCGCGAGCTCCTGCGCCGCGCCGGCCAGCGCAAGCGTGGCGGCCAGGGCAAGGACGGTGAGGGCGGCCAGAGCGCGATGGAGCGCTTCTACGCCCGCGCCGGCGGCCAGAAGCCGGGCGACAACGGCGGCAAGGACGGTCAGGGCCAGGGTGAGGAAGGCCAGGGCGGCCAGGGCAAAGAGGGCATGATGCTCGGCGAGGGGAAGGGTGGGCAGGACAAGCTCACGCTCGTCGCCCTCGGTCAGGGGCCCGGCCAGGGGACGCCGATGCCCGGTCGTGGCGGTCAGCAGGCGGGGTCGCCGCAAGAGGGCGAGGGCGTCGGCGAGGGCCACGACAGTCGGCTCCTCGGCGAGCGGACCCACATGGACGTCAAGACCAAGGACGACTTCGTCGCCGGCCAGCAGGGCGCCGGCGAGAGCGCCAGCCGCGTGGTCTACTCGGCCGCCTCCCGCGGGTTCGCCTCGGCCGCCTATCGCGACGTCCACCAGGACTACAGCGAGGTGGTCGAGGACGACCTCGACCGCCAGAAGATCCCGCCAGGGCAGCGCACCTACGTGCGCCGCTACTTCGACCTGATCCGGCCGCGGTGACCCGCGACACGAGGTTCGAGATGGACGTCAAAGAGAGGGTGGCCCACTTCAAGCGGGCGACCGACCGGCTCAAGAACGAGGTCGGCAAGATCATCGTCGGCCAGCACGACATCGTCGACGGCGTCGTGACGGTGCTGCTCGCCGGCGGTCACGCGCTGCTCGAGGGCGTCCCCGGCCTCGGCAAGACCCGGCTCGTCCGCACGCTCGCCGACGCGCTCGACCTCGAGTTCTCGCGGGTGCAGTTCACCCCGGACCTCATGCCGAGCGACATCACGGGCACCAAGGTCGCCATCCAGAACGAGGCCGGGCACACCGTGCTCGACTTCCAGAAGGGCCCGATCTTCGCCAACATCATCCTCGCCGACGAGATCAACCGCGCCACCCCGCGGACCCAGTCGGCGATGCTCGAGGCGATGCAGGAGCGCTCGGTCACGGTCGGGCGCCAGACCTACGAGCTCGCCCACCCCTTCTTCGTCCTCGCGACGCAGAACCCCCTCGAGATGGACGGGACCTACCCGCTCCCCGAGGCGCAGCTCGACCGCTTCCTGTTCAAGCTGCACGTCGCCTACCCGAGCGCCGACGAGCTGCACACGATCCTCGACCGCACCACGGCGTGGGAGCCGCCGAAGATCGAGCAGGTCATGGACCAGCAGGGGGTGATGGAGCTCCGCCACCTCGCGATGGACGTGCCCGTCGCTCGCCACGTGCAGGACTACGCCGTGCGCATCGTCATGGCGACGCACCCCGAGAGCAAGTCCGCCCCCGAGGTCGCCCGCCGCTACATCCGCATCGGCGCGTCGCCCCGCGGCGCCCAGGCCATCATCGTGGCGTCCAAGGTCCGCGCCATCCTCGAGGGCCGCTTCGCCGTGAGCGCCCAGGACGTCCGCACCGTCGCCCGGCCCGCGCTCCGCCACCGCATCATCCGCAACTTCGAGGGCGAGGCCGAGAACGTCTCCACCGACTCGATCCTCGACGACATCCTGCGGGTCATCAAGGAGAGCGGGTGATGGCGGCCGACGCCCGGGGCGCCGCGCGCGACGAGCGCCGCAGGAAGGGCAAGGGGGCCGAGCTCTTCGACGAGGCCTTCATGGCCAAGCTCGAGTACCTCGACATCGTCGCCAAGAAGCGCTTCGTCTCCCAACAGCGCGGCGAGCGGCGCAGTAAGCGCATCGGCGCCGGGCTGGAGTTCGCCGACCACCGCCGCTACTCGCCGGGAGACGACTTCAAGAACATCGACTGGAACGTCTACGCGCGGATGGGGCGGCTCCTCGTGCGCCTCTACGAGGAAGAGGAAGACCTCTACGTCTACCTCCTCGTCGACAGCTCCGCGTCGATGGCGGTCGGCGACCAGAAGAAGCTCGACTACGCCCGCAAGCTCGCCGCCGCGCTGGCCTACATCACGCTCTCGAGCCTCGACCGCGTCAGCGTCCTGCCGTTCTCGGCCGAGCTCGGGCAGCAGCTCGTCCCCGCGCGTGGAAAGGCCCAGATATTCCGGGTCTTCGACTTCCTCGCCGGGGTCCGGCCGGGCGGGCAGACCAGCATGGCCGACGCCTTCAAGGCCTTCGTCCACCAGACGCGCCGCCGCGGCCTGGCCGTCGTCATCAGCGACTTCTACGCCCAGGACGGCTACGAGGACGGGCTCAACTACCTGCGCTACAACAAGTTCGAGCCCTTCGTCATCCAGCTCACCGACGACCGCGAGCTCGAGCCGTCGCTGCGCGGCGACGTGATGCTCGTCGACTGCGAGACCGGCGTCTCGAAGGAGATGACCATCACCCCGCGGATGCTCGCGAAGTACCGGGCCGCCCACGCCGAGTGGTGCGACGAGCTCGAGGCCTTCTGCAAGAAGCGGCAGGTCAGCTACTTCCGGACCTCGGTGCAGGTGCCCTTCGATGACCTCATGCTGCGGATCTTCCGCGCGGGAGGGTTTCTGAGTTGAGCTTCACGGGTCTCGGCGCGAGCGAGCTATGGACCATCTTCGCCGCGTTCGGCGGCGGGATGGTCTTGCTGTACGTGCTGAAGCTCCGGCGCCGCCGGGTCGAGGTCCCGTTCTCGCCGCTCTGGGCCCGGGTGGTCGAGGAGCGGCAGTCGAGCTCGCTCTTCCGGCGCCTCAAGCGGATCCTGAGCCTCCTCGTCCAGCTCCTCGTGATAGGCCTCCTCGTCGTCGCCCTCGGCGACCCGCAGCTCTCGGGCTTCGCCGGCTGCGGCTACCAGGCGCCCGAGCCGCCCTCCGAGCGGCACACGCTGCTCATGATCGACGCCTCGGCCTCGATGGCGACCATCGAGCGCGGAGAGACCCGCCTCGAGGCTGCGCGCGCCAGGGCTCACGCCGTCATCGACGACGTGACCGACAACCCCAACCACCGGGTGATGGTCGTCCAGGTCGACGCGACGACCCGGCCGCTCACGCTGTGGAGCAACGACGCCAAGGCGCTCCACGCGGCGGTCGACGCCGTCGCGCCCCACGGCGCGCTCGACACCCCGACCGACGTCGACGACGCGCTCCGGCTCGCGGCCTCCGCGCTCCGGGACCGCGAGGGGCCCGAGACGGTCTTCGTGACCGACCGGGCCTTTCCGCCCGTGTCCGCCGAGCGCGCCGAGGACGTCCACCTGCGAGTCGTGTCGGTCGGCGAGGTCGGCGCCAACGTCGGGATCGCCGCCTTCAACGTCCGCCCCTACCTCGACGACAGCCTCACCTACGCCATCTTCTACAAGGTCCGGAGCGACGCCGACCGGCCGCTGAAGGCGACGCTCTTCCTGTACGCCAACGACGAGGGGCGCGCCGTCGACGACTTCGTCGACCCGTCGCGGATCGTCGGGAGCTACGCCCTCGAGCTGCCCGCCCACGGGGCGGTCGACGCCGTCATCGACGACGTGAAGTTCAGCGGGAGCCGCCTCGCCGCCCGGGTCCGCATCGACCCGAACGACCCGACGCGGGACGTCTTTCCCAGAGACGACGTGGCCTTCGCGCTGGTCCCCGAGCGGAAGATCCTGAAGGTTCAGCTCGTGAGCGACGGCGACCTCTTCCTGAACGCGGCGCTGCTCGTGCGCGAGAACGTCGACCTGACGACGAAGACTCCGGCCGAGTACGCCGGCCCCGAGGGCTTCGACGTGACCATCGTCGCCGGCGCCGACGTCGACATGACGCGGCCGGGCAACTACTTCGTCGTCGACCCGCAGCCCGGCGGGCCCTTCGAGATCGCGGGCGAGGTCGAGGAGCCGGAGATCGACCGCGTCGACGTGAAGCACCCCATCGCGCGCCACCTGAGCTTCGTCGACACGAACATCCAGAACGCGAGCAAGGTCGAGCGCCTGCCCAAGGACGAGGTCGTCGCCCGGGCGGGACGCGTGCCGCTCCTGTTCACCCGGACGCTGACCAACGACGACGACGGCAGCGTCCGGCGCTTCGTCGTCCTCGCCTTCGACCTCCGGCAGAGCCTGCTGCCGATGAACTACGCCTTCCCGCTGCTGGTCGTGAACGTGCTGTCGTGGTTCCACCAGGAGGAGGAGGGGCTGCTGCAGCCGAACCGCGCCGGTGTCGAGCTGAGCCTGGCCTTCCCGCTGGCCGGGAGCCAGGTCACCGTCGACGGCCCAGCGGACGCGGGCGATATCAAGGCGCGGGTCGTCGGGGGGCGGGTCCACCTCGCCGTGGACCGCGTGGGCGTCTACGAGCTGACGACCGAGGAGGCCGAGGGCGCCAACTTCCCCGTGGCCATCAACCTCATGGACGCCGCGGAGAGCCAGGTCTCGCCCCAGGACGGGCCCGAGTACCCGGCGTGGGAGGCGCCGCCCCCGGTGGTCATCGAGGACGACCCGTGGCTGTCGAGCGTCTGGCGCATCCTGCTGCTGGTCGCGCTGGGGCTCGTGGTCATCGAGTGGGCCACCTATCACCGGCGGGTCACGGTATGATCGGCCGGATCCTGCACTACGCGGTGGCGCTGGCGCTCGGCGTCGGCGGCTACTTCGCCCTGCGCGAGCTCGGCCCCGATGGGCTCGCCGCCCTCGACGACGCCGGCTACGTGCTCGAGCGGCCGATCTTCGTCTGGGTGCTGCTGGCCATCCCGGCGCTCGTCGTCATTCGGGCCCACACGCTGAGCGACCTGCCCAAGGTGCAGCAGGGGCTGTCGCTGCTTGTGAAGTCGGCGTTCATCGTGGCCGTGGCCGCCGCGCTCGTGAACCCGCAGGCCGTCGACGAGGAGCCCAAGAAGACCGCTACGGTCTATGTCGTCGACGTGTCGGACTCGGTGCCCGACGCGGTGCTCGAGCGGGCGCACGAGGCCATCGAGGCGACCTGGAGGGCCCAGGGCGACAACGTCGTGCGGCTGGTGGTCTTCGCCCGCGAGGCGCGCGAGGTGCGGCTGCCGGAGCCGCTGCCCGAGGCCGCAGGCGAGGAGACGGCGCAGCCGGCGGAGCCGCCACCCGACGGCGCGGCGCCCGAGCGCGCGAGGTCGCTGCCGCCCATCCCGAGGCTCGGGGACCTGCTCGCGACCGCCGAGGCCGAGCCCGACGTCGTGGACACGGCGGGGCAGGGCAGCGACGCCCAGGAGGCGCTGCGGTTGGCGGTGACGCTGCTCCCGGACGGGTATCTGCCGCGGGTGGTGCTGGTGACCGACGGGCTCGAGACCCGCGGCAGCCTCGCCTCGGAGGTCGCGGCGGCCAAGCGCTTCGGCGTGCCCATCCACTACCGCGACTACACCGACGTACCGCAGCCGGTGGAGCTCATGGTCGTCGGGCTCGACGTGCCGAAAGACATCAAGCCCAACGTCCCGTTCACGGTGAAGGGTGACGTCGAGGCGACCGGGGACATCGAGGCGAGCTGCGATCTGCTGGTCGACGGCGTCGTCGCCGAGACGGTCGAGCACACCGCCCCGCGCGGGGCGAGCGAGGTCGAGATCGAGACCCGCGTGCCCGACGGCGGGGACAAGCGGATAGCCCTCGACTGTCACCCGACGGACCCCGCGCAGGACCGCTTCGCGTCGAACAACCGCTTCGAGCTGCCGGTCAAGATCCCCGAGAAGCCCAAGGTCCTCTACGTCGAGGGCGAGCGGCAGTACACGAAGAACCTCGCGGCCGCCCTCGACAAGGACTTCGAGGTCGAGTACCGGGGCGCCCGCGGGATCCCGTCGAGCCTCGGCGACGCGCAGAAGTACGACCTCATCTTCATCAGCGACGTCCCGCGCACCGGCGACATGGGCTACCAGAACATGACGACCTCGCAGATGCGCGTGCTCGAGCGCTACGCGCGGGCCGGCGGCGGGGTCATCTTCGCGGGCGGCGAGGCCAGCTTCGGCCCGGGCGGCTATGGCGACACGTATCTCGAGCGGCGGGTCCTGCCCGTGCGCCTCGACGTGCAGCGCAAGGAGGACATGCCCGGGGTCGCGCTGATGCTGGTCATCGACCGCTCGGGCTCGATGACCGGGCCGAAGATCGAGCTGGCGAAGCAGGCGGCCATCGCGACCCTCGACGTGCTGCAGCCGAGCGACAAGCTCGGGATCGTCGCCTTCGACTCGAAGGCCGAGCTCCTCGTCCATATGCTTCGCGCGTCGAACCGCTTCACCATCGTCGACAACGTCAGCCGCCTCCGCCCGGGCGGCGGGACCAACATCTTCGCGGCCCTCGACCGCGCCTACGCCGAGCTGGTCCGCACCCAGGCCAAGGTGAAGCACATCATCCTGCTGACCGACGGGCAGTCGAACCAGAACGGGATCCTGGAGCTCGTCGCCGGGTCCGACGACGACAAGATCACCATCTCGACGGTCGCGGTCGGGATGGGCAGCGACCAGGACCTGCTCAAGCGCGTCGCGGTGGCCGGGCGCGGGCGCTACTACTTCACCAACAGCCCGGAGAACATCCCGAAGCTGTTCCTGAAGGAGACCAGCGAGGTCAGCCGGCGGGCGCTGGTCGAGCACGCGTTCTCGCCCCGGGTCGACGCGCGCTTCCGGCGCCTGCAGATGTTCAAGGGCATCGACACGCGGCGCCTGCCGATGCTGGTCGGCTACGTGTCCACGTCGGCCAAGCCGCGGGCCGAGGTCATCATGCGCTCGGACCTGGGCGAGCCGGTCCTCGCGCGGTGGCGGCTGGGCCTCGGGACGGTCATGGTCTGGACGAGCGACGTGAAGAACAAGTGGGCGCACTTCTGGCTGGGCTGGCCGGGCTACGCGAAGTTCTGGCGCCAGGTCATCCGCGACACGATGCGGGTCGAAAAGGAAGACCCGAGCTATCAGATGGTGGCCGACGTCGCCGATGGCGTGCTGACCGTCGGGGTCGACGCGGTGGACGACGAGGATGACTTCATCGACGGCCTGGCGAGCGACGTGAAGGTCATCGAGCCCGACGGCACCGAGCGGCCGGTGACCCTGACCCAGACGGCGGCCGGTCGCTACGAGGGGCGGCTCAACGTCACCAAGTACGGCCCCTACACCATCGAGGGGACCCACCGGCCGACCGACGCCGAGACCGCCGCGGCGCTCGGCGAGGGCGACGACGAGGACGACGAGGGCCCGGCCTTCCGGAGCTTCGCGACGGTCGCCTGGCCGTTTCCGGCCGAGTACCTCGCCGGCGAGCCGGATCTGTCGCGGGTGGCCGAGCTCGCGTCGGCGACCGGCGGCGTCCTGAACCCGACCGACGCCCAGCTCTTCGACGTCGGCGACGCCAAGACCGAGACGCGGACCCCGCTCTGGCCGTACCCGCTCTACGCCGCCCTCGCGCTGCTGCTCCTCGACGTGCTCCTCCGCCGCGTCCGCTTCTACGGCAAGACCCGCCTGGCCTGGCAGGACGTCCGCGGGCGCTGACGCCGGTCCGCCGTTCGAGACGAGGCTATCGGGGAGGCCGACGCGGCGCCTGGGCTCCGCGAGTCGGCGGTCGAGACGACCGCAGGCCAAGGGAGCTCGTCCCGTTGGTCCCGTCCGCCCGGCGTCCAGCGCCGGCCGCCAGGAGACGGCCTCGAGACGACGGCGGGCCAAGTGGGCGAGAGCCCCTCGGCCGTGGTCGTCCCGGCCGCCCGAACGCAGAGGATCAGCGGCCGCGGCGGCGGATGAGCGCAAACCCGAGCAGCAGGAGCAGGGCGGCGCCGCCGATGGCGAGGGGCAGGGCGGGGGAGCTGCCTTCCTCGGGCGCGGCGCTGGCCGTGTCGGGGCCGCGGTCGGTGGCCGTGGTCGGTGGGGGCTCCGCGGCCGGAGCGGGTGTGGGCGCGGCGGGGACCTCGGTGGGGGCCTTACCGGCCTTTCGCGGGTGCTCCCAGTGTTCGCTCTCGCACTCGAAGGCGTTCTCTCTGATGCAGCGCTTCAGGACGTCGACGAGCTTGCCGGCCCGGCCCTGGCGGTCGACCTTCGAGCAGCCGACGCTCTCGCAGGCAGCGAGGTACGTCTCGAGCGCGGCTCGGGCGCCCTCGAAGTCCTTGTCGCGCAGGACCTCGGCGCGCTCGTAGAACACCTCCGGGTCGAGGGTCGTCATCGCGGCCGCCTGGTCGAGCCGGGCCAGCGCCCCCTCGCGGTCCCCTCGCTCGAATTCCGCCACGGCGAGGGCGACGGCGACCTCGGGCACGTCGTCGAGGGCCTCGGCCAGCGGACCGAGCACCTCGGTCGCCCGCGGGAAGTCCCCGTAGGCCAGGGCCTCGTGGCCGACGACGTAGCGCGCGACGACGTCCTCGGGATCCCGCGCGAGCGCCCCCCGGTACGCCAGGCGCTTCGCTCTCCGGTCGGCCTCCGGCAGGCGCGCCACGGTCTCGGCCAGGTCGGCGAGCCGCCCCGGCGCCGACGGAGCCCGCCGGACCACCGCCTCGAGCGCCTCCACGATCTCGAGGGTCGCGTACTCCTCGGCGACGACCCCGTCGGTTGGCGGGGGAGGAGCCGCCACGGCGTCCGCGCGCGCCGAGGCCACACGCGGATCGTCCGGGAACCGCGCCACCGCCTCGTCAGCGCGGCGCAGCGCGCCGTCGCGATCGCCGCTCGCCAGCCGCGCGCGGATCTCTCGCGTCCAAGCCCGCACGCAGCCGGGCGCGCCCTCGACGATCTGGCGCGACAGCTTCATCGCGAGCTCGTGATGCCGCAGCTCGGACAGCAGGTCCGCCGCGTCGGACAACACACATCGGTTCGCCGGATCTCCCGCGACCTCGAGGTACGCGAGCAGCGCGTCGGGCTCCTCGAGGACCTGGATCATCGCCGCGATCGCCGGCGACGGCGTGTCCCCGAGCGTCGCCACGAGGGCCGCGCTCTTCTCGGCCTCGCCCAACCACGACCAGCGCGCCGCTGCACGGACGGTCTGCCGCGGTGACAGCTCGCTCGGGAGATCGCCCAGGAGCTCTCGGACCGTCTCTCGCTGACCGAGCCGAGCAGCTCGCGTGATCGCCCGGAGGGCGGTCTCGGCCCGTCCAGCGGGCTTCGGTGAGCCCGCGCCGGACTGGCGCCAGTGGACCTCGGCGCCGCTGGCGCGCATCCGCGCCAGCAGCTCGCTCAGGAGGGCCTCGTCCACCGGCCCCGGGGCCCGGTCCACGGTCACCCCGCCGATCCGCTCGGCGCCGTCGGCGCTCCGCTCCGGGTGGCGCAGGGTCACCCGCGTCACGACGTCGCCGCCGCTCAGCGCCGTCACCACGACGTGGTCACGGTCGAGCGAAGCCGTCAGGACCTGACCGCCCGAGAGCGGGCGATCGGCGCCGATCAGCGCGGCGACCTCGGTGGACGCCTCGGGCGGCAGGACCCAGCTGGACGCGGCGGCGCTCGTGGAGAGCAGCGTCAGCGCGCCCACGACGGCGATGAGGACTCGGTTCACGCGCGCTCCTGGAGCTCGAGGTCGAGGGCCTGCAGGCCTGCCAGACGCCGGCTGGAGGCGTCGGCACCCCGCGAGACTACCGGGAGCGCCGGGGAGCGACAACGGGGCGGCGCCGCGCGAGGCCGCCCCGTTGGCCCCTCGGGATCAGGCGTACGGCAGGCGAGCCGAGCGCCAGCCGTACATCCCGCCCTCGAGGGACGCGACCGACTTGAAGCCGGCGCTCCGCAGGGCGTGGACGACGCGGCCGCTGCGACCGCCGGAGGCGCACATCACGACGATGGGCGCGTCGCGGTCGAGCCGGTTGGCCGACATCATGAAGCTGTTGAGCGGGACGTTCTCGGCCTGGGCGACCTTGCCGGTCATCGCCAGCTCGGCCGGCTCCCGGACGTCGACGAGGCGGAAGCGACCGACGTTCTTCGCGACCCAGTGGCAGTCGACCTCGGGGACGCCGTTGGTGTTGAAGATGGCGTCGCGCAGGTTCTCGGTGTTGGCCAGGCGCTCCGAGGTGTGGATGTCGTCGAGCCCGAGCACGTCGAGGTTCCAAGCGAGCATCCCGCCCTCGACCGAGGCGACGGTCTTCACGCCCTGGCGGCGGAGCTCCGTCGCCGCCTGCGCCGAGCGGCGCCCCGAGCGGCAGATGAGGACCAGCGGCTGCGCCTTGTCCAGGCTCGACCCCGAGCCCAGGAGCTGCAGGAGCGGGACGTTCTCGACGCCCTCGATGGCGCCGAGCGGGCCCTTCAGCTCGTGGGGCTCGCGTACGTCGATCAGGCGCACGGCGTCGCGGTGGCCGGACAGCCACTTGGCGGTGACCTCGGGGTCTCCCCCGTTGTCGAAGATGGCGGACTTCAGGACGTTGGCGTCGGTGTTCGTCGGGTTCATCGCGGCTCCTCTCCGTCTGCCCGGGCGCTAGTTCCCCAGGGCTGCGTTCGCCAGCCTCTATCGCACGCCCCGTGCCAAGTGATGCAAGGCGTTGAAATCATAGGTGTGTGGCCGCTTGTGCCCGGGTCGGAGGGGCCTCGGTTCGTTGCGAACGTTTCGACGATTGTTTCAACGCCTGAAACACAGAGAGGCCGGGCCACGACGGGCCCGGCCTCTCAGCGCTCGTGGCGGGGGCGGGCCCCGCCGAGCGTCACGTCACGGCAGCTCGAGGTCCTCGGGCGGCGTGGGCTCCGGCTCTTCCTCGGCGCAGTCACACCCCGCCTCGGCGCTCATCGAGTGACCGATGAGCAGCGGCTCGACCCGGTGCAGCGGGAACTGCAGCTGGGTGTAGGCGCCGTGGGAGTCGGACACCGTCACGAGGAGCTGGTAGTCCCCGGTCCGGCCCATGAACGAGGCCCACGGTCCGTGCTCCCAGAGGTGGAAGAGCTTGCCGCCGGTGGGCAGCACCTGCCAGTCGACCGAGATCTCGTCGAGCTCCTTGTCCTCCGCCTCGACCCACATGAACTGCGGGACGCACGGGGCGGCGAACTTCGACGGCCACACGCCGAGCTTCTTGATGATCGGCGGCCGGTTCAGCCAGCCGTAGATGTCGAGCGCCCCGGGACCGATCAGCTCACAGGTCAGCATCGCGCCGAACTCGCTGGTCAACCCGGCCTCGACCTCGACCTCCGGCTCGAAGTCTGCGTCGCAGCACTCGAGCACGCCGTCCTCACCGAGCACCTCGACCGCCTCGACGGTGTAGGCGCCGGCCTCGAGCGTGAACAGGCAGTCCGCGACGTAGTGGGTGCCGATGTCCTCCTCGCCGGTGTACGGCTCGCTGATCATGCCCGGCGCGAAGCCGGCGTCGCAGGTGTAGGTCTCCTCGCCGTCGCTGATCGTGACGCGCACGCCGACCGCCGTGCCACAGGCGGTCTCGGTGTCCTGCGCGAAGAACTGCAGGGCCAGGCTCTGGGTGACGACGGCGCCGTCGTCATCGGGGCCCGAGAGCGTCGCACCCGAGTCGCAGGCCCACCCGAACAGGGCGCCAAAGAACACCATCAGCGCCCCGATGAACAATCTCCGGAGTTTCATGGTAACTTCTCCTATTGAACGAGCACGCACGCGTGCTCCGCCGGCGTGGCAGGGTGCTCGGCTACCGACCTGGACCCTGCCACGCGTCCTCTTCCTCTTCCTCTCGTGTCAGCCGGGCCGCCGCGCACCGTCGCCGACGGCCGTCCCTCGCGGGCTTACCTCCTGCTCGTCCGCGGGCAGCGCCGTCCGGGCACGCGAGCGCGGGCCGTCGACGGCGCCATGGGACCGATTGGGGTGGTGATGGCGCCTTTCCGCTGCATCGCTCGTGCCATCGAGGCGATGTCGACCTCGCCGACGTCGCCGGCACATCGGGGTGGCAGATCCCGTGTGTATACGCACCCCGGTCGGTGCATTTCGCGCGTCTCGAGGGGGTGGCGGGGGCGAAGTGGCGGTGTTCATTGGGCATCGTCGACTATCCCGGGGGCGTCGAGGACGAGCGGGATCCCACGCATCGAGCGCCTTGCCACGAGGGCGGCGCTCGGCGAGAGTCAGGGCACCGACACGGAGGGTTGATCATGTCTCGCGCGACCGCGCCGCTCGTCACGGCGCTCTGTATTCCGTGGCTCCTGGCCGCTGGCTGTGACACCGACTCGGCCCAGGAGCGGGTGGCGGTCGTCGCCACCTACAACATCGGGCTGGCGACGGGCTTCGTGGACTACGCCGCGCAGCGTCGGCCCCAGGTCGTCACGCTCCTCGCGGGCCTCGACGCGGACCTCGTCTGCCTCCAGGAGGTCTGGACCCAGGACGACGTCGACGCCGTCATCGCCGGGACCACGGACGCGTTCCCCTACCACCACTACGAGTACATCGAGGACCACACGCTCGGCCCACCGGCGTGCGAGGACGAGCTCCTCGCGACCCTGCGGACCTGCGTCGAGGCCGAGTGCGGAGACGTCCCCTCCGGGGAGCTCGGCGGCTGTGTCCTCGACAAGTGCAACGCCCAGTTCTTCGCTACCTCGGCGGCGTGTCAGGGGTGCCTCGCGGCCAAGATCGGACAGGACTTCGACACCATCCTCACGGCCTGTACCGAGGCGTCGGAGCTCTACACCTACAGCGGCGCGAACGGGCTCTTGATGCTCTCGAAGGTGCCGCTGTCGAACCTCACCCACGCCAAGCTCGACTCGTCGCTCACCCAGCGGAGCGTCCTCGGCGCCTCGGCGACGCTCCCGAAGCTCGGCGCCGTCGACTTCTTCTGCACCCACATCGCGGCCGACCTCACGGGCTCCATCACCTACAACGGCGACTACGAGTCCTTCGAGGGCGAGAACATCCACCAGATCGGCGAGATCACGGCCTTCATCGACACCAACGCGACCGCCGGGGCGACCCCGATCCTCGCCGGTGACTTCAACTCCGGCCCAGAGGTCGCCCCCGACATCACAGCCGAGCTGCCGAGCGGCTCCTACGCCGTCCTCACCCAGGCGGGTTGGACCTCGCTGTCGGTCGGCGACGCCCCGGTGTGCTCGTACTGCGCCGATAACCGCCTCATCGCGGACACCCACGCCAGCACGCTCATCGACCACGTCTTCGTCAAGGGGCTCTCCGGCGCGTTCGACGCGACCGCCACCCGGATCGGGACCGAGTCGATCAGCGTCGACGACAACGGCACCGCGGTCGAGACGAACCCGTCCGACCACTACGGCTTCAGGGTCCAGCTCGACTACCGCCCGTAGCGTCGCCGAGCCGGCGTCAGGCCTCGACCGGCGGCTCCGGCCCCCGGGTTCCCAGCTCCGGTCGAAGCCGGGAGTGGCCGTTGCCGAGGGCGTCGACGACGATCCGGGCCTCGATGCGCTCGCGCAGGGCCTCGACGTGGCTGATGACGCCGACCTGGATGCGGCTCCGGGCGTGGAGCCGCTCGAGCGCCTCGACCGCGGCGTCGAGGGAGCGGGGATCGAGGGTCCCGAAGCCCTCGTCGAGGAGCAGGGTCTCGAGCGGCATCCCGCGGGTCCGCATGTCCGCGAGCCCCAGCGCCAGCGCCAGCGACACCTGGAAGGTCTCGCCGCCGGAGAGCGTCGTGATGGGGCGCTGACGCCCCGCGAGCCAGGCGTCCCGGATCGCGAAGTCGAGCCGCGTCTGCCCCTTCGCGTTCGTCGCGGTGACCAGCGCGTAGCGCGGCGCGAGCGCCCGGAGGTGGCCGTTCGCGCGGTCGACCAGCTCCTGGAGGTTCAGGGTCTGCGCGTACTCCTGGAAGGCCCGGCCGTCGCCCTCGCCGATGAGCCGATGGAGCCGTAGCCACAGGTTCAGCGTCTCACGGCGCGCCTCCCACTCGCGCTTCTCCTCGGCGAACCGCCGGAGCTGCGCCTGTTGCCGGGTCAGGTCGGTGGTCAGGGCCCCCACCTCCTGGCTCGCCTCCTCGAGGTCGCTCCGCGCCACCGCCGCTGCTGCCTGGGCCGCCGTCGCGGACAGGCCCTCGGCCAGCTCGGTCGGCCGCCGCGAGGCGTGCTCCTCGCGCCGCTCGGCCGCCGCGTCCCGCCGAGACCGCGCCCGGGCCTCGGCCTCGGTCAGCGCGTCCTCGAGCTCCGTGAGGCGCCGCCGCTCAGCGTCGTCGAGGAGCCGCGCTTCGAGCGCCGCGACGCCCTCGAGGCCCAGCTCCGTGAGCGCCGTGTCGAGCCGCTCCCGAGCCTCCGCGAGGCGCCCCCGGACCGCCTCGGCGCGCTCCTCGATCGCGGTCGCCTCACCGTTGGCGCTCGCGCGCTCGCGTTCGAGCCCGGAGACCTGCTCGCGCGCCGCGTCCACCGCGCGCTGCGCCGTCTCCACCGCGCCATCGAGCCGGGCCTCGACCGCGTCCGGCGGCTCGCCGTCTACCCCGGTCGCCGCGCGCTCCTCGGCCTCGACCGCGCGGTCTTCCGCCGCCGCCGCCGCGTCGGCCAGCTTCGTGCGTCGCGCAGCGGTCTCCCGCGACTTCTCCATCGCCGCGTCCCGTACCCCTGAGGCCTTCTCCGCCGCTCGCGTGGCCTCCTCCCGCGCGGCCGTCGCCCTGCGGACCTCGTCGGCGCGCCGGCTCGCCTCGCGGACGGCCTCTCGGAGCCCGTCCCGCGCGCCGTCCGCGGGCGCATCGACGCCGTGAGCGCCGAGCGCCTCCGCCAGCGCGCGGGCCAGGGCGTCGGCCTCGCTCCGGGCCTCGCCGGCCGCCGTCCGGGTCGCATCGCGGCGCTCCTCCGCCGAGGCTCGCGCGGCCTCTGCGAGGGCCAGCGCGCTCTGCCGTGCCGTGACGGCGTTCCGCAGGTCCGCTCGGGCGCTGGCGGCGCGCCGCTCTTCCTGCAGCGCCACGTGCCCGGCTTCGGCCTCGCGCAACGCGGGCGCGATCGCCTCGGCGCCGTCGAGCTCCGACGCCACCAGCGCCGCGCTCAGGGCCTCGTCCGCGCTCGACGCTACCCCTCGGGCGCGGTCGACCTCCGCGGTGAGGTGGTCGGCCAGCGTCTCCTCCTTCACGACCGCCCGGTCGCAGGCGGTGACCGCCCGCTCCTTGCGCTTCACCGCGAGCTCGGTGGCCTCGACGTCGCCCGCCAGCGCCGCGCGTCGGGCGCGGAGCGCGCGGTCCTTGTCCTCGATGGCCGGGTCGCGCCGATACGGGTGGTCCTCGCTCCCGCAGAGCGGGCATGGCGCCTCGTCGGCCAGGCGGTCCCGGTGGTCGATGAGGGACACGGCCAGGTCGAGATCGGCGAGCCGCTCGACCAGCCCGTCGCGCTCACGCCGCGCCCCCTTCAGCTCGACCCGGGCCTCGGCCGCCGCCTCGCGCGCCTCTTCGAGCTCGGCGAGCCGCGCGTCGAGCTCGGCGAGCCGCGCCGCGATCGCCGCTGCCGCCTCGTCCCGCCGGGACGCCAGGTCTCGGAGCTGACGCAGGGCGTCGAGCCAGGTCACGAGCCGCTCGGTCTCCGCGTCGATGACGTCGACGGGGCGGAGGTCTCCGGACGCCGCCGCGAGGGCCGCCTCGGCGTCGGCGAGGGCCTGACGCGCCGCTTCGGCGGCGACGTCGGCCGCCTCGAGCTCGCCGCCCGCCGTGGTCGCCGTCCTGGCGAGCCGCTCGGCGCGCTCGTCCTCACCCGTGAGCCGCGACCAGCGCGCCTCGATCCCGGAGACGTGCTCGGGGAGGGCGGCTGCCCCCTCCAGTGAACCCCAGGCGACCTCCGCCGCGCCGCGCCGGTCCTCCGCCGCCGAGAGTCGCTCACGCGCCTGCTCGAGCGCCTCCACCGTCGCGCCGTGGACGGTCGCGGCCTCCTCGGCGTCGGCTCGGGCCTGCTCGGCGTTCGCTCTGGCGTGACGCGCCGCCTCGGCCATCCGCCGTGCCTCGGTCAGCCGCGGCCCGGCCTCGCGTCGCGCGGTCGTCGCCGCGGCGAGGTCGGTGGTCGCCTTCGCCTGCGCCTGCCGCGCGGGGGCGAGCTGCGCGTCGAGCCCCGCGAGCTGCTCGCTCAGCTGTCGCGCCCGGCCTTCCAAGGTCGCGAGCTCGGCCTCACCCGTGGTCACGGCCTCGGCCTGTGCCGCCGCGGGACGACATCGCGCGTCCTCGGCGAGCCGGGCGAGGTCGTCAGCTGCGTCGCTCAGCGCGGCCGCGGCGGTGGTGATGGCCTCCTCGGCCTGGGCCTGCTCGGTCGCGAGGTGCCCCTCCCGGGTCAGCCAGCGGACCTCCGCCTCGCGCCGGTCGAGCTCGGTCCGCGCCGCGTCGAGGCGGCCCTTCGCGTCGCGGTGTCGCTCCTCGAGCTCCGCGAGGTCCTCGGGCGACATGACGTCGAGGGCCTCGAGCCGGTTCTTCGCGGCCTCGAAGTCCTTGGTCGCCTCGCGCCGCATCGCGCTGGCCCGGCGCCCGATCTCGGCGTACTCCTCGGTGCTGGTCAGCCGCTCGAGGATCGAGGCCTTCTCGTCGGGGCTCGCCTTGAGCAGCGCCGTGAACTCGCCCTGGGCCAAGAGGATCGAGCGCTGGAAGTCCTGCACCGTCAGGCCGTCGAGGGCGAGGTCGAAGTGCGGCTCGTAGACCTTCTTGCGGTGGTCGTCGACGAGCAGCTCGTGGGTCCCGTCGTCCCGCGCCCGCTCGAGCGACCGCTTGACCGTCTGAAACGCCCCGTCCGGCTGTCGGTTCGCGCGGTGGCAGGACCAGCTCGCCCGGTAGCGCGTGCGGCCGCCGTCGCCGTCGGCGCGCGAGAAGTCGATCACCGCGCGGCACGACCCCGTCCCGCGGCTCATGATGTGGCGGCTGTCGACGTCCTCGCTCTTGTCCCGAGCGCGGCTGTTGTCGAGGCGCGGGGTCTCGCCGAAGAGCGCGAGGCTGACGGCGTCGAGCACCGTCGACTTCCCCGCGCCCGTCGGGCCGACGATGACGAAGAGCGAGGCGCCGCCGAGGTCCTCGTCGAGGTCGACCACGTGCTCGCCGTAGAGGGAGCTGAGGTTCTCGAGCTCGATCCGGTGGAGCCTCACGGCGCCTCCGCCGGCTCGGGCAGGAGCAGCACCTGCTGCGGCGTCGCGCGCGGCTCGGGGGCCGGCGCCAGCGTCTCCTCGGGCCCGGTCAGCAGGTCCCGGAAGGCGGCCAACAGGCCGTCGTCCAGCTTCTCGCCGCGGTCCTCGACCAGGCGCCGGAAGACGTCCTCGGGGCTCAGATCCCGCAGGCTCGGCCTGACCTGGTCGCGCGCGTCCAGCCCGGCCGCCGGCGTCGCCTCGGCCGGCGCCTCCTGGCGGACTCCGGCGAGGTGCGGGCGCCTGTCCTCGGCGTCGCCGCGGCGGGTGAGCGCCTCCTGGAGCGCGGCCTGGACCCCGGGATCGTAGCCCTCGACGGTGACCCGGGCGTAGACGATGGGCGGCAGCGGCGCGTCGGACTCGAGCGCCGCCAGCCCCTCCTCGACCTGGCCGCGGTCGCCCTGGAGCAGCACGAGGTCGCGAAAACGCGGCACCTCACGTGGATCGACGTGGGCGACGCCGTCGTCGCCGATGTCGACGAGCAGCACGTGGCGCGGCGTCTCGGCCTCCTTCAGGCGCAGCGGCACCGGCGAGCCCGAGTACCAGATCGGGCGCTCCTCGATGGCGAAGGCGCGGTGGATGTGGCCGAGGGCGACGTAGGCGAAGCGCTTGTCGAAGATCGAGGCCGGCAGCGTCCCGGCGCGGTCGACCTGGTGGATGTGGGTGATGTAGTCGTCGGGCGAGGCGCCGACGGCGGTCAGGTGACCGGTGGCGACCAGCGGCACGCCGGGCCAGCGGCCGCTCGCCCGGTCGGCGAGGCGCTTGTAGAGCCGCGTGAAGGCGAGGCGCAGCTCCCGCCGCGTCTCCTTGCCGTCACCCCGGGTGCCGCGCACGCCGAGCCGATACTCGTGGATGAACGGCACGGCCACGACGACGGCGACGACCTTGCCCGACGGGTCGCGGATGGGGCGGAGGCACCGGTCCCAGGTGCCCGGGTCGGACTCGAGGCCGCCGACCACGTGGACGTCGAGGCTCCCGAGGACCTCGGCCGGGGCGTCGAGGCGGGAGGCGGAGTCGTGGTTTCCGCCGACGACGACCACGCCGGCGAGGCGCGAGCCGGCCGCCTGCGCGAGGAAGCGATAGTACTGCCGCTGCGCCTCGGCGGAGGGCTGGGCGATGTCGAACACGTCGCCGGCGACGACGAGGACGTCGATCTCTTCGGCCTCGATGGTCGCGAGGAGCCACTCGAGGAAGCGCGCGTGGTCCGGCTCGCGGGAGACCCCGTCGAGGGTCGCGCCGAGGTGCCAGTCCGAGGTGTGGAGTAGCCGCATGGAGAGCCTGATGGGCCGAGGTCCCGGGGCGGGGCGCCGGGCGTCGTCACGCTGGCCGGCCCCGGGGCAGCGGGGCCGGCCGCGCGCCGCATCAGATCACTCGCAGCTCGAGAAGTCGAGGTGGCAGGTGCTCGAGCACTTGAGCGTCCCGCCGGAGAAGCCGAAGGCCTGGCAGTTGTTCCAGTCCGGAAGGAAGCTGTTGCCGTCGCAGGGCTCGACCGGGAGCTGGCTACTCCCCGCCTCACCGAAGGCCTGGATCTGCCCGTCACCGCAGTAGGCCGCGCAGTCCGGGTCGCGGGCGCCGGTGGCGACCTCGCAGGTGTCGGCGTAGCCGGCGAGGGCCATCCAGTAGCCCTCGCAGACGTTGCCGCCCGAGCAGCCGCAGTCGATGTCGCCGTCGGCGCCCCAGTCGCTGCAGGGCTCGCACAGCCCGTCGCCGTTGAGCCCGTTGGCGTAGCAGATGTCGTTGTCGCCGTTGCAGCCGGAGAAGTCGGGCAGGCACTTGTCGGTACACGAGACGGTCCCGGTGCCGAGGCCGAAGTTGTCGCAGGTGAGGGCGCTGATCTTCTTCGTCCCGTCACAGAGCTCGGTGGGCTCGAGCTTGCCGTTGCCGCAGGCGATGATGGGCTGCGAGCACAGGCTCGTGTTGAGGGTGCAGTTGTCGCGGCAGCTGACGGTCCCCTGGGCGTAGCCCTGGCTCTCGCAGGTCTGGCCGTTCAGGTCGCCCCCGTCGCACTGCTCGTTGATCTCCTTCTTGCCGTTGCCGCAGCCGCCGACGCAGCTGGTCTTGACCCACTTGCACTCGGAGCAGACGGCGTTGCCGCTCGAGAAGCCGATGTCCGAGCAGGCGGTCTGGACGCTGCCCTCGCAGTCCTCGCCGGTCTCGACGACGCCGTTGCCGCAGCCCGGCTCCTTGCACAGCGAAGTGTCGAACTTGCAGGTGTCGGGCGAGCAGCGCACCTCGCCCTCGCCGGCCACGAAGCCGAGGCTGGCGCAGGTCGCGCCGTAGAGGTTCGGGGCCGCGCCCTCGAACTCGCAGTCCTCGGTGTCCTCCTTGACCCCGTTCTTGCAGCCCGCCTCGACGCACTTGCTCTCGTCGAAGTGGCAGGCGTCGTTGCACGTCAGCGACCCGGCGATGTAGCCGAGGGTCTCGCAGGTGGCGCCGCCGAGGTTGTCGCCCTCGCAGTCCTCGCTGCCCTGCTCGATGACGCCGTTGTTGCAGCCGGGGGCGACGCATGCCGACGAGTCGACCGTGCAGTCGTCGTTGCACGACAGCGTCCCGGCGACGCCCTCGTAGTCCGCGCAGGTGCCGCCGTTGAAGTCGGTGCCGTCGCACTGCTCGAAGCCGTCGACCTTGCCGTCACCGCAGTCCGACACGAGGCAGCCCGAGAAGTCCGGACCGCAGTCGGGGCGGCACTTGATCTGCCCGCCGTAGTAGTTGTACGCCTCGCACTTGAAGGCGTTCGGGTCGTACGCCGTGCCGTCGCAGAGCTCGCCGCCCTCGAGGATGCGGTTTCCGCAGAGACCGCAGTCGGGGTCGACGAGGCCGAGGCGGCGGCAGGTGTAGGCGTCGACGAGGGGCTCGTAGGCGTCGGCGCAGGTCCCGTCGGCGCCGCAGGCCGCGGTGCAGTCGGGGTCCCGGACGCCGCCGAGGGCGTCGCACGGGTCGCAGGCGCCGTCGTTGTACTTGCCGTTGGCCGTGCAGTAGTCCTGATAGGAGCAGCCCGCGAAGTTCAGGGTGCAGTCGGCGTTGCACTGCACGTCGCCGTTCGCGAGGCCGTAGCCGTCACAGGCCTGCCCCTTGGCGAAGGCCGTGCCGTCACACTGCTCGACGCCGTTGATCTCGCCGTTGCCGCAGCTGGCGATGGGGGTGCTCGGGCCGCCGTTGCCGCTGCCGCCGCCGGGACAGCCGGCGAGGAGCAGGATGGGGGAGGCGAGGAGGGCGAGGGGGAGGGTGATGCGATACATGGTCCGCCTGGGCTCGAACGCTCGGGTTGGGGGACTCGACCCGGAGCCAACGGGTGAGGCGCCGGAACCTTACACCACCGACTCGCTCGAATCAGCGCTGTTTTTCACCGACCGCTGAAGCCGCCGTAGCGCGCGGCGGAGCCGGGTACGGCCGATGTCGGAGCGCCCGGGACACGCCGTCGCGTCCGGGCGTTCGAGTCGGGACGGGCGGCTCGCTCAGGGCGCCGGCGTCAGTGGCTGCGACGCGTCCGAGGTCCCGCGATACGACAGGCGGAAGGTCGCCGAGAGCTGGTCGAGCCGGTCGAGCTCGGCGTAGGGATCGTAGCGGGCGACGAGCGCGCTCGAGATGAGGCCGGTGCCGCTCGGGTAGGCCGCCTGCCAGTCGTTCCATCGACCGCCGAGCAGGTTTGCCGTCTCGTGGTCGAAGGACATCAGCCGCGTGGTCTCCGAGGTCCCGGGCTCGGCGTACGTCGTCCGCCGGAGGTCGGCGTCGAGGTCGGTCGCGAGGATCCCCGCGCCGTCCCAGACGAGCGCGCTCGAGATGAGCCCTTTGCCGGTGGTCATCGAGAAGACCCGCGGCATCGTGCCGGTGAAGAAGGTGTCGAGCGGGTAGGCGCAGCCCTGCCAGACGAGGGCGCTCGAGATGAGCCCCGAGCCGGCGGTGTAGTTGCGGACCGTCAGGCTGTCGCTCGCCCACTCGGTCCGAGCCGGCCGGTTGAAGAAGGCGCGGTCGAGGATGAGGGCGCTGGAGATGAGGCCCGTCCCCCAGGTGCGAAAGACCATGGTCTCACCGGCCATGTAGCCCTCGTAGAAGCCCTCGCTGATGCCGAAGACCACCGGCAGCGACGTCGTGCTGGCGCCGAGGGAGCGGAGCTGGAGGGTGCGGCGAACCCGCGTGGTGTCGACGAGCGGGAGCTCGTCGAGGGCGCGGGTGTCGTAGTCGAGGACCAGGGCGCTGGAGATGAGGCCGGTCCCCAGGTTCGACAGCAGCTCGTAGGACAGGCGGTCGACCTCGAAGGTCCCGACCGGGCGGCAGACCGTGCGCCCATCCTTGGAGACGACGGCGTCGACCGTGACCGCCACGAAGCCCTCGCCCTCGGCGAGCGGGACGTTGGAGGTCACGAGCACGTGACCCTCGTCGTTGGTCCGGTCCATTGCGTGGTCGTCGTGCTGGCCGCCGAAGTGGACGTAGACGTCGGCGAGGTGCATCGGCGCGCCGTCGGCGTCGGTCACCTCGACGAGGGCCGTGGGGTAGGTCGCGTCGTCCTTGGCGTCGTCGACGAAGAGCACGATGGGGTTGGCGAAGCAGGTGGACTGGGCGGCGGCCGGGACCTCCGGCTCCGTGAGGGCGAGCTCGAGGGCGCGGCCGACGTTGAGGAGCCCGGCCCCGTCGGTGGCGGTGAAGTTGGCGCCGGTGTAGCCGCGGAAGGCCGCGCGGGACAGCAGCGGGCGGACGTCCTCGTGGGCGACGCCGTTGGCGATGAGCAGCGCCGCGGCGCCGGCCACAGCGGCCGAGGCGGGCGACGTTCCGGCGGTGAGCCAGAGGCCCCCGCCGTCACGGGCGGTGGGCGGGCGGTCGCCGAGGATGCCGTCGGGGATCCCGTCGGCGTTGGCGTCGGCCGAGAGGTCGCCGCCGAGGGCGCAGAGGTCGAGGGCGCCGCCGGTGTTGCTGTAGGCCGGGCGGCTGCCGAAGTAGTCGCTGTCCGCCTGGGACGGCGTCGGCTCGTAGGTGAGCGCCTGGGAGCCGACGGCGATGACCTCGGGGAAGCGGGCCGGGTAGCCGACGGTGCGCGAGCCGTCGTTGCCGGCCGCGGCGACCATCACGATCCCGCGGGCGTGGACGGCGTCGATGGCCTCGGTGAGCAGCGGCGACGGGTAGTAGCCGGCCGGGAACGTGAGGCTCATGTTGACGACGTCGACGTCGGGCAGGGAGGCGACGTAGTGGAGGCCGTCGACGAGGGCCAGCTCGGTCCCGACGAGGTCGGCGTCGAGGACCTTCACCGGGATGATGGTGGCCTCGGGGGCGACCCCCACGGCGACGCCCGCGGCCGCGACGATCGAGGCCATGTGGGTGCCGTGGCCGTTGTCGTCGAGGGGCGGGGTGCCCGGGTCGATGAAGTCGGCCCCCGGGGCGACGCGGGACGCGGGCAGCGACGGCGTACGCGTGACGCCGGTGTCGAGGACGGCGACGGTGACCCCGTCACCGAGGCTGTCGGCGATGGACCAGGCGTAGCCGACCCAGGCCAGCTCGAGGTCCCACTGGAAGTCCCAGAGCGGGGCCAGGCTCACGTCCGGCGTGGGCTGCTCGGTCAGCGCCTTGCCCGGTCCCCAGGACCGGAGGTCGTCCTGCGCCGGGTTCGTGTTGCCGGAGGTGCCGTCGCCAGAGGTCGGAGGGGGCGCGGGGGGCGCCGGGTCGACGGGATCGGGAACGACGGAATCGCCGAGAGGCAGGAGTCGGTCCCCTCGGCTCATCCCGCCGGTGCTCGTGAGCTTCTTGCTTCCGTGGCCCCCGGCCGCGGTCGCCCGCGTCGGGGTCGCGATCCACGCGTCACGGGTCGCCGGGAGCCGACGCACGGTCCGCAGGGCGTGGGCGGCGCCGTGAACGTCCGGGACCTCGACGAGCAGCGCGTCGGTGTAGGCGCTGCGGTAGGTGACGCGCCCGCCGGCGTCGGCGAGCCACGCCTGGAAGCCGTCGCGGTCGGCGTCGGCGACCCGGACGACCAGGGACGACGCAGGCGGCGCCTTCGCGATCGCGGCGTCAGGCGCCACGGATGCGTATTCCGGTGAGAGCAGCAACAGCGCCGTCAGGCTCGCCGTGGTGGCTACGAGTCTTCTACGTCGCGTCGTTGTCATGGCTGCTCGCATTCTCGTTGGGGGTACGCGCTCCCGAAGCGCGCACCCCTTCGCGATCGCAAACCGCGTGCCAACCGCAGGGACCTTGACCGATCGTTTTACGAATGACGCAGGACCACCGTGATCCCGATCGTCTCCCGGGAGTCGACCGCGCGGTGAGGTGATCACTTTCGCGAGAGTGGCGAATCTGATCGTATCGATCTGCGAACGCCTCTCCGACGTAGGACCGGCGTTGGGCAACGGGCGGTCGGGACGACCGCGCGCCGAGGGACCTCGTCGCCAGCGTTCGGCGCGTGAGCGGCGGGGACCACCGCGGACCTCAGCCGCTCAGTCGTCACGCGGATGGCTGGCGATGGGCAGGGTGAAGTGGAAGCGGGCGCCCGGGCGCGTGGGATCGACCCAGATGCGGCCGCCGTGGGCGTGGACGATGCTCTGCGCGATGCTGAGCCCGAGGCCGCTGCCGGAGCCCACCGGGCGGGATCCGCGGTTGAAGCGCTCGAAGATCGCGCTGGCGTCCTCGGGCCGGACCCCGGGGCCCTCGTCCTCGACCGACAGGCGCAGGGCGCGTCGCTCGCCGACCCGGCCGCCGAAGGGCTCGTGCGCGGCTCGCAGGGTCACGTGCCCGCCGTGGGGTGAGTGGCGGAGCGCGTTCTCGATGAGGTTGCCGAGCACCTGTTGGATGCGCTCGGTGTCGGCGAAGACCGCCGGCAGCCCGTCGGCGATGTCGACCACGAGCTGAACGCCGCGCGCGGCCGCCGCCGGGCGGGCGCGGCGCTGGGCGCCCTCGAGCAGCATCCGGACGGTGACCTCGGCGGCCTTGTCGAGGGTGAACCGCCAGGCGCGGCCGAGGGCCGACACGTCGTCGACGAGCCGCCGCATCCGGCCGCCCTCTTCGAGCACGACGCCGACCAGGGTCGCGGCGTGCTCCTCGGCTTCGGCGCCAGCGCTGACCATCGCCAGCTCCGCGAAGCCCATGAGCGTGGTGAGCGGCGATCGGAGCTCGTGGGCGACGACGCTGAGGAGCCCCGTCTGGGAGGCGACGCGGTCCGAGAGGCGCATCCGGTCCAGGGCCATCCCGACCAGGCCGGCCAGCCGCTCGATCGCGGGGAGCGCCCTCTGGAAGCGGCTCCCGACGTGGACTCGGCTGTCGACGTAGATGAGCCCGCCGACCTTGCCCTCGAGCCGGACGGCGACGCACAGGACGCTCCGCACGTGCATCGCGATGACGCTCTCGGCGCTGGCGACGGTGTTGTCGTCCTCGACGTGCTGCAGGCAGACCGACACGCCGTCGGCGAGCACCCGCCGAGCGACGGTCTGGCTGAACTCGCCCAGCTCGTCCTCGCTGCCGCGCAGGTGCGGGTCCGCCACCGAGACCCGCAGCGCCTCGTGGGCCGGGGTCGGCTCGAGATAGAGCGTGCAGTGCTCGGCCTTGCAGGCGTCGAGGGCCAGGGCGACCGCGTGCTCCGCGACCTCCCGCGGGGACGCGGCGGCGTGGATGAGGTCGATGGCGCGGTCGAGGCTCGGGGTGTCGTCGCGGCGCCCGACGGCCTCGCTGCGGGCCTCGACCCGGGCGACGAGCAGCCGCGCCTGATCGGCGTGCCACGCCGCCCCGAGCTCGGTGAGGGCCGAGACGGCCTCGTCGACCAGCGAGCGGGCGCGCTCGGGCGTCCCGGCGACGAGCTCCAGCTCGGCGTAGGCCAGGGCGAGGAGCTGCCCGTCGAGGCTGTCCGGGCTCAGCGCCCCGGTCTCCGCCGCGCGGTCCAGGAACCGGCGCGCGCGCGCGACCCGCCCGAGCCGGAGCGCGGCCAGGGCCTTCACCCGACAGAGGTGCCCCTCTTCACGGTGGAGCCCCAGGGACATCGCGTCGGCGAGCGCCGCGCGGGCCACCTCCGTCGCGCGGTGAGGCTCGTTCTCGAGGAGGAGGAGCTCCGCGCGTCGCCGCTGGTTCTCGACCGCGTCGCCGCGGGCGCCGCGGTCGACCGCCAGGGCGATCGCCTCGTCGAGGCACTCGTGGGCGGCCGAGAGCGCGCCCTGCTGCATCCTCACCTCGGCGAGGTTGCCCAGGACCGCCAGGCGGAAGCCCGCGGTCGCGTCGTCCGCGGCGAGCGACAGCGCCTCGTCGAGGGACTTCTCGGCCAGCGCGTGGGCCCCCCGCTCGAGGTACATGAAGCCGAGGTTGTTCAGGAGGATGATCTGCTCGTCGCGCTCGGCGGTGACCTCGGCCACCCGCAGCGCCTCGCGCCAGGCCTCGGCGGCGGCCTCGACGCGGCCGGCGAGGTAGTGGCAGACGCCGATGTTGTTACGCGCCTTGCCGAGCGAGCCCAGGGCGCCGTCGGCGGCGAACTGCCGGGCGGCGTCCTCGTAGAGCGGGATCGCCTCGTCCGAGCGCCCGGCGGTCCGGAGCGCCGTCCCGAGGGCCATCGACGCCTCACCCACGACCCGCGCGTCCCGGCTCCGGCGCGCCAGGGTCAGGGCCCGCTTGGCGCGACCGACGGCGTCGTCCGCGCGGCCACCCTGCCAGTCCAGGGTCGCGAGCTCGCGCAGGAGCGCGCTCAGGACCGCGTCGGGGACGTCGCCCTCGGCTCCCCCGAGGCCGGACTCCGCGGCCCGGCGCGCCTCGTCGGTCGCCCCGACGAGCCGCAGGACGCGGGCCGCCGTGAGCGCCATGTTCGCGCGGAGCGCCCCGTCGGCGTGGGCCTCGACCGCCGCGACCAGCCCGAGGGCGGCCGCCTTGGCGTCGTCGGCGCGCCCGAGCCGGGCGAGGGACTCGGCCGCCGCGGCGGCGAGCTGGGGTGGCGGTCCCGGGTCGGTGTCCAGGGCCGCGACCACCTGCCGGTACTCGCCGACCGCGAACGCCAGGCGGGCGGTCTGCCGGAGCGCGTCGAGGGTCGGCTCAAGCGCCGCCAGATCACGCCACAGCCCCAGCGCCAGGGTGTTGTCGCCCTGGGCCTCGGCGTGGGCGGCGCTGGGCGGCACGAGGCGCGTCGCCGAAGGGGTCTCGCCGACGTCGATCGCGGCGCGCGCGGCGCGGACCCACCGCCCGTGGTCTTCCTTGGTCGGCGCGTCGCCGAGCGAGCGCGCGCCCTCTCGCACCATCTTCTGCCGGACGTCGGGCTCGAGCTGGGACAGCGCGCAGGCCGCCAGCTCGGTGTCGACGGGCTCCAGGCACGGCTGGCCGTCCCGCGCGCCCCGCGCTCGGACGAGGCGGTCCACGACCGCGGCGTCGATGGCGGATCGGAGGCGGGGCTCGGGCAGCCCGGTGATCGCCGCCAGCTCTGGCCGGCAGGCCTCTCCGACGGGCGCCAGGGCCGCGAGCACCCGGCGCACGTCGGGCGCCAGGGCGGCCGTCCTCGCGGCGAAGGCTGCGCGCATCGCGCCGCGGCCCTGGTCGCCCGGCAGCTGGGTGTCGTGACCGAACCAGACGCCGTCGTGGCGCTCGAGCGCCCCGCCGCTCGCGAGCTGCTCGAGGAGCGTGATCGCCGCCCGCGGCAGGCCACCGCTGGCGTGGCGGAGCGGCTCCACGAGGGAGGCCGGGTCGGCGCTCCCGCCGAGAGCCCCGCCCACCAGGACGGTCATGGCCTCGCCGTCCAGGGGCGCGAGCTCGACCTGCCACGCGTGCCCGCGGGCCGCGGCCGCGCTCAGCGCTCGCGCGAGGGCCTGACCGCTCTCGGCGTCGCCGGGGGCGTCGCTGGCGGTGAGGACCACGAAGAGCGGCGCCTCGCGAGTGAGCTGGAGCAGGCGCCCGAGGCGCGGGAAGAGGGTCGGAGAGGCGCGGTCGGCGTCGTCGACGACGAGCACGCTCGGGGCCCGGTCGAGGAGGTCGGCGAGGGCGTCGATGGGGTCGCCGTCCGGGACCTCCCCGATCATCGCGCCGACGGCCGCGTCGAGCCGCGCGCCGTCGGCCGCGGCGCCGGTCATTCGGAGGGCGCCGGTCGGCCGGCCCTCGAGCTCGGCGGCGAGGCGGACCTCGGAGGAGAAACGGGTGCGCCCGCTGCCGCGGTCACCCGCGGCGGAGAGGCAGGCCCCGGAGCCGACGTCGAGCCCCGCCAGGAGCACCTGAACCGCGGTCATCGCGTCCGCGCGCCCGGCGAGGGGCGGCGTGGCGAGCTGGGGGCGCTGGTGGGAGAGCTCGGCGGCGTCCTCGACGATCAGCGCCGCGAGGGCGTCTCCCAAGGCCTCGAAGCTCGGGTGGCGGCGCGCCGGGTCCTTTTCGAGGAGCTTGGCGAGCAGGGCGCCGATCGCGGGCTCCAGGTCGGGGCACACGCGGTGTACCGGGGGCGGGGTCAGGTCGATCTGGCGGCCGAGGGTCTCGACGGCGTCCGCGCCGACGAAGGGGTTGCCCCCGGTGAGGGCCTCGTACAGCACGGCGCCGAGGGCGTAGAGCTCGGAGCGCACGTCGTGGGCGCCGCCGCGGACCACCTCGGGCGCGAGGTAGGCCGGAGTGCCGTGGAGGCCGCGGAGCGCGCGGGCGCTGGCGTGGCCGAAGTCGACGACGGTCAGATGGCCCCGGGTGCGCCGATCGACGAGCAGGTTGGTCGGCTTGAGGTCCCCGTGGAGGACCCCGGCTTTGTGCAGGTGGGCGAGGGCCTCGACCGCCTGGTGCGCGAGGTGGAGGACGCGCGCGGGGGGGAGCCCTTCGCAGGCGACGTCGAAGGGGACGGCGTCGCAGAGCTCCATCGAGTAGAAGGCCTGGACCCCGGGCCGCGCGACGAGATCGAAGACCTCGACGATGTTGGGGTGGCGGACGGTCGCGGCGGCGCGGAACTCGGCGCGCAGCGCGTCGAAGCCGCCCTCGGCGAGCTTGAGGCGCTTGAGCGCGACCTCGCGATCGAGGACGACGTCCCAGGCGCGCCACACCTCTCCCAGGGCGCCCTGCCCGAGGACGGTGTCGAGCCGGTACCTCCCGGCGAGCCAGCGGTGTGCGGTCATCTCGTGTCACCGTCGAGCGCGTCGCCGCGGGCCGCGCGGAGGTGCCGATACAGAGTGACCCGGGAGATGCTCAGCTCTCGCGCGGCGGCGCTGATGTTGCCCCCGTGTCTCTCGACCGCGGAGACTACCGCGTCCTGTACCACCTGATCGAGCGGGCGGACGTGGCGGGTGACGACGGGCTTGCGGCCCGCCCGGCGACGCGGCGGCGAGGCAGAGAGCGGGCCATCGAGGGCCTCGGCCGCCAGCCGCGCGGTGATCGGGGCGCCATCGGCGATGAGGGCGACGCGGTAGACCACGCTCTCGAGCTGGCGGACGTTCCCCGGCCAGCGCTGGCGTGCGAGGAACGGGATGGCGTCGGCGGCGATCTGCGAGGGCGCCGGCAGCCCGTGCTGCGACACCGCGATGTCCAGGAAGTGCCGCGTCAGCGCCGGGATGTCCTCCGGGCGTTCGCGGAGGGCCGGTAGGCGGATCTCGAGCACGTTGATGCGGTACAGGAGATCGTCGCGGAACCCGCCGCGCCGGACCATGTCGTGGAGGTCCCGATGGGTCGCGGTCACCAGCCGAAAGTCGCTCGGGACCTCGCGGCTCGCGCCGATCGGCAGGACGCGACGCTCCTGGATCGCGCGCAGCAGCTTGACCTGGCCGCCGACCGGGAGCTCGCCGATCTCGTCGAGGAAGAGGGTGCCGCCGTCGGCGCTGACGAGCTTGCCCGGGCGACGCCGCCGGGCGCCGGTGAAGGCGCCGCGCTCGTGACCGAAGAGCTCCGACTCGATGAGCTGCCCCGGGAGCGCCGCCACGTTGACGCCCACGTAGGGGCCGCCGGCGCGCGCGCTGAGCTGGTGGATGGCGCGGGCGACGAGGTCCTTGCCGGTCCCGGTCTCGCCGGTCACGAGCACCGGTACGTCGGTGCGGGCGGCCATCTGCGCCTGCTCGAAGACGAGCTTCATGCGCGGGCCGTCTCCGACGATGTGATACGAGCTCGCGTGGACGCTGCGGCGGCGGGCGAGAGCTTGCCCCTGGTCGCGCACGGCGTCGTCGAGGACCGCCTGCAGTGAGGGCTCCACGTCCGTCGGGACCCGCCACACCCCTGGGGCTGTTTCGACGAGCCAGCCGCTCGCCGAGAGCGGTGACAGGCAGCCGGCGACGTCCTCGGGGAGCGCCATCGCGCGCCTTCCCAGGGTCTTGCCGTCGAGGGTCGCGCCGGGGGCCTCGAGCAGCATCTCCACGAGGAGCACGCGGAGGGGCGAGGCGAAGCTGGCCCGGAGCGCCCCGGGATCGCGGTGACCGCTCATCGATCGGCTCCGCGGCCGCTGGATCGGGCCTTGCGGCGGTGACGATAGACCGTGGCCCGGGAGACCCCGAGGCGTTTGGCGGCGGCCGCCACGTCGCCCCGGGCCGAGCTCAGGGCGTGGTCGATCGCGCGCTCGACGATGTCTGCCAGGGACTCTCCCGTCGTGGCCTCGAGGTCGGCCGTGGGGGCGCTCGCGGGGAGCGCGCGGGCCACGTCGGCGCCGGTCACCAGGTCGCCGCGCGCCGCGAGCGCGGCGCGGGTCACGACGTTCTCGAGCTCGCGGACGTTGCCCGTCCAGGCGTGGTCGGCGAGCGCGTCGAGGGCGTCGGGGCTGAGCTCGCGCGGCGGGAGCTGGCAGCGCTCGGCCTGCTCGAGGGCGATGGCGCGGGCGAGCTCCGGCAGATCCTGCGGTCGGTCGGCGAGGGCGGGGACGTGGAGGCAGAGCACGGTGAGGCGGTGGAAGAGGTCGGTCCGGAAGCGCTCGGCGGCGACCTCGGTGGCGAGGTCCGCCGAGGTCGCCGCGATGATCCGCGCCCGCATCGGGATCGGATCGTCGCCGCCGACGCGGTGGAAGTCGTTGGCGTCGAGCACGCGCAGCAGGGTCGCCTGCTGCGCGGTCGCCAGCGCCCCGATCTCGTCGAGCAGGAGCGTCCCGCCGGCGGCGCGCTCCACGTGGCCGATCCGCACCTGGCCAGCGTCGGTGAAGGCGCCCGCCTCGGCACCGAGCAGCTCGGCCTCGAACAGGCTCGCTGGGATCGCCGCGGCGTTGATCGCCACGAAGGGGCCGTCAGCGCGCGGGCTCCACGCGTGGATGGCCTGCGCGAGCAGCGACTTCCCCGACCCGCTGGGCCCCAGCAGGGTCACCGGGAGCGACGTGCGCGCGACGCGGCGGGCCAGGTCGACGCATCGGCTCATCGCCGGCGATCGGCTGACCAGGCGCCCGGGGATCGGGGCGGAGCTCGACGTGATGCACCTTCCTCGGTCGTGCAGTCACGGGAATCAACGGATCATTTGTGTACAACCTTGAGCGCTTCACGGGCAGGACAGCAACTCTCCGGCCGGAGGGGGGCCGTCGCAACCTGGTACAGGCGTACATTCCAGCGCCGTCGTACACGCGGCGCCGCGGGAGACCTCGCTGCAGCGCTCGTCGCCCCCGGCGCAGACCACGGTGTTCGCCCACGAGCGCACGTCCCGGGCGCCGTTGGACCCCGAGCCGCAGGAGCCGCCGTAGGTGAAGGCGTGCTCGCGGGAGTCCTCGAGCTGGTTTCCACAGAGCGCGATCGCGCTGGCCTGGTGGTCCCCGCCGCCGCGCTCGGAGGCGACCTCGAGCCCGCGGTCGAAGGCGCGCACGCGGTTGTCGGTCACGCAGACGCCGTGGGCCCCGTCGAGGTAGATGCCGGCGGCCGCCGGCCAGCGCCCCGGCGCGTCGGGGCAGGCGTCGTTGTCGGTGTCCGAGGCGTAGGTGGGGTTGCCGCAGCGGAGCCCCTCCACGACGTTGCCGCGGACCAGGCCACCGCGGGCCTGCCAGGGGAGGTCGTTCTCGAAACCGATGACGTCGATCCCGATGTTGTCGACGTCGCGCACGTGGTTGCCGGTCACGGTGAAGCGCTCGATGTGCCCGTTGAGGGCGAGGGCCTCGCTCTGCCCGAGGTCGAGCGCCTCGAGGAGGTTGTCGGCCACGTCCACGTTTCGGATGGGCTCGTCGTCGACGCCGATGACCAGGATCCCGTGGCCGTTCATGTCGTTGTCGCAGGTCGCCGCGCCGCCCGGGCAGGCGACGCGAATGTCGTGGATCCAGTTGGCGCGTACGCGGACCGCGCCGATCCCGTCGGCGCCGCCCTCGATGACGAGGCCATAGGCCGTGCCGTCGGCGCAGGCGCGGTGATAGCCGCGAAGCTCGAGGCCCTCGATCCAGATCCCGTCGACGGATTCGATCTGCAGCGCGCCGTGCTCGTCCTCGGCGCAGGCGTCGGCGGCGACGTGCGAGCCGTCGAGGATCACGCGCTCGCCCTCGGGGAGCGCGGCGAGGGCGGTCCCAGAGGCGACGGGGCTCTCGGCGCGGATCCGGAGCCGCTGGCCGGGGCACGGGACATACAGCGCCTCGTGATAGACGCCCGGCGCGAGGCTGATCTCGCCGTCGCCGTCGCCGTCGCAGGCCGCGTCGACGGCGTCCTCCAGGGTGCTCTCGTCGCAGCCGCTCGGGCAGACGTGGATCGTCCGGGCGGGGGCGAAGTCGGCCCAGACGTCGGCGACGTCGGCGAAGTCCTCGGCGCAGATCTCGTCGGAGGAGAAGGGCTCGGGCGTCGGGTCGCCGCCCGTGCTCGACGTGCCGCAGGCCGGGTGGACGAGCAGTGCCAGCGTCGCGGAGGCGACGCGCAAGGTAGGGAGGCGCGACATCGAGGACTCCGGGCGCTGGGTGTTCGGCGACGTCCGGGGCGCGTCGCGAAGAGGGGCACTCTACAGCAGGGCGCTGGCCACCATGAACATCCCGACCAGGGAGACGACCCACACGAGGGTCCGGACCCCCGGGATCCCGGCGATGTACACGACGGCGTGGGCGACGCGGGCGCCGAAGAAGATGACGGCGCCGGTCGCGCTGGTGTCGTTGGCGCGGCCGGCGACGTGTACGACGAGCACCAGGATCGCGAAGATGATGAGGTTCTCGGCGAGGTTGGCGTGAGCGCGCTCGGCGCGACCGACCCAGCCGGCCGCGGGCGCGCTGTCGTCGCGGTTGCCGAGGCCCCAGGCGAGCCCCTTGGAGAGGAGCGCGGGCATCGCCGCCGTGAGGATCAGGAGCCAGGCCAGGCCGGCGCTGGCGGCGAGCATGGTGAGATCGGTCGTGAGCGTGGGCATCGGGGCTCCGGGGCTGAGACGCCAGGGGTCGGCGTCGGCTGGAGCCCGGAGCCTACTTCCCCTCGCGCATCGGCGCGACCGGCTTGCGGACCGGGGCCTCGACGGTGAGCACGGTCCCGTCGTCGAAGGTCAGGGTCAGCGGGATGGTCTCGCCGTCGCGGAGGGGGCGCTCGAGGCCGATGAGCATGACGTGCAGGCCGCCGGGGGCCAGGACCGCCTGGCCGCCCGCGGGGACGGCGATGAACGGGACCTGGCGCATCTTCTTCACGCCGTTGTCGTCGATGTGGGTGTGGAGCTCGGTCGCCTTCGAGACGGGGTTGTCCGCCTTGACGAGCTTCACGTCGGCCTCGCCGCGGTTCTCGATGACCATGAAGGCGCCGGTGTTCGGCGCGCTCGGCGGTAGCAGGCGGACGCGGGCGTCCTTGACCGTGATGGGGGCGGCGTCGGGCGTGGACGCCGCCGCGGGGAAGGCGAGCGCGAGGGCGAGGAGCGCGGCGAGGCCGCGAGCGAGCGAGGTGGGGTTCACAGGAGATCCTTTGGCGGAGGTTCGAGTTGGCGCCGGATCGCGGCGGCGATGACGTCGGCGGGGGCGCCGTGGTCGAGCCGCGCGGCGAGCTTGCCCACGGGGTCGACGACGTAGGTGAGCGCGGTGTGATCCATGGCGTAGCCGCCGGCCGAGCCCGGGAGCTCGCGGCGCCGGTAGAAGACGCCGAAGTGGTCCGCGACGACCTTCACCTCGGCCGCCGTGCCGGTGACGCCGAGGACCTCCGGCGCGAAGAAGCCGGCGTACTCGGTCAAGCGCGTCGGCGTGTCTCGGGCCGGGTCGACCGAGATGAAGACGACCGTGACGCGCTCGCGCTCGGCGGCGGTCAGGCGGTCGAGGCCGGCGGTGATCGCGGCCAGCGACGTGGGGCAGACGTCGGGGCAGGCGGTGTAGCCGAAGTAGACGAGCACGACGTCGCCGCGGAAGTCGGACAGCTGGACCGGCCCCTCGGTCGAGCGCAGGGAAAAGCTCATCGCGTCGCCGATGACGGCGCTCGGGAGATCGTCGGCGCCGTCGCTGGGCTCCCAGACGGTGAGGGTCAGGACGACAGCGAGCGCGAGGGCCGCGACCGCCACGAGGAGGAGGCGTTGACCGCGGCTCATGGGGTACTCGTGTCGAAGCGCAGGACGACCGGGTCCATCGGCTGGCCGGCGAGGGTGAGCTCGGCGAGCCAGGTCATCCTGCCGGTGATGCAGATCGGCAGCGAGTCGGTGCCGCGGAGCGTGCCGGGCGCGGTGCGGTCGAGGGCGAAGCGGGTCGTCCCCATGTCCATCGTGACGCTGGTGATGGTCATCGCGCCGGCGGGCGGGTCGCCGCCGCGGACCTGTACGGTCACCTCGAGCGGCGAGGCGAGGGGGATCGGCCGGGGGGAGAGATCGACCTCGACCGCCCCTGTCGGCAGGGACACCGTGCAGGGGCCGGCGCCGAGGTCACAGGCCGAAGCGAGCGCGGCGGCAGCGTCCTGCTTCTGCGCTCGCCCGGCCTTGACCGCGACGACGAGGAGGAGCGCGGCGAGCAGCGCGGTGACCATCCCCCAGAGGGCCATCGTCCATCTTCTCGTCACGCTCCTCTCGTCCATGCCACCCCCAGGTGTCACGGCCCCGAGGAATACACGAACGCCGGCGGCGCCGCGCGTGACACGTTGCCGCAGGCCCGCGGGCCGGAACGCCGGGAAATTGGTCGACCTCGCCCGGTAACAGGCGTAAAGAGCCCCGGTTTCCGTTCACGAATGGCCTTCGCTACCCTCGCCGTGGGGCGACTCGGGGGGCTCATCATGTATTCCGTACGCACGTTCATCGCCGCGCTCGCCGCGCTCGTCGCCGCCTGTGGTGGGGACGGGGGCTCGAGCTTCAGCCAGCTCGACGGGCAGGTCGGCCTCGACGCGGCCGAGCTCTGCAAGGCCGTCGAGGATCCCTGCGACGACGAGGGCGCGACGATGTGCACCCCGGACGGCGTCCGCGAGTGCGTCGAGGTGGCCGGCTGTCTGGCGTGGGGCTTCCCCCAGAGCTGCCCGCCCGGGACGCGCTGCCAGGGCGGCGCCTGCGTCCCCGGCTGCGAGGACCAGCCCTGCACCGTGTTCGGGACCGCCAAGTGCGACCCGCTCGACGCGTCGAGCGTGCTGCGCTGCGACGACTACGACGGCGACGGCTGTCTGGAGTGGGGCGGCGCCGAGGCCTGCGCCGGCGGGGACACGTGCTCGGCCGGCGCGTGTGTCGGCGAGTGCGCGGACGTGTGCCTCGACGGCTTCGTGAAGTGCGAGGGCGCGGCGGTGGTGACCTGCGGGGACGAAGACGGCGACGGCTGCGCGAGCTGGGGCGCCCCGGCCGCGTGCGAGTCGGCCTGCGCCCTCGGGACCTGCGTCGCCAGCTGCCGCGACGACTGCGGCGCCGAGGGGCTGACCACCTGCGACACCGGCGGCGTCGCGACCTGCAAACGCGCCGCCGATGGGTGCCTGCACTGGGGGACGCCGATCCCGTGCGGCGCCGGGACGACGTGCTCGTCGGGGCAGTGCTCGGAGGTGTGCAGCGACGAGTGCGACGACGGGGCGACCGACTGCGAGGGCGGCGGCATCAGGACCTGCGGGCAGCTCGACGGCGATCCGTGCCTCGAGTGGAGCCCCCCACAGCCGTGCGGCGCGGGGACGAGCTGCAGCGACGGGGCGTGCACGTCGAGCTGCGTGAGCGAGTGCACGACCGCCGGCGCCCGCGGCTGCGGCTGGGAGGGCCTGGCCGTCCGGCAGTGTGGGGACTGGGACGCGGATCCCTGCCTCGAGTGGGCGACCGTCGAGACCTGCGAGGAGGGCGAGACCTGCTCCCTCGGGGAGTGTGCCGCCGTGTGCACCGACGAGTGCGAGGTCGGCGAGCGCCGCTGCCGTCCGGGAAGCGCGACGCGGGTCGAGGTGTGTGGGGACGCCGACGGCGATCCCTGCCGCGAGTGGGTGGCCGACGGGGACTGCGCGGACTCGGGGCAGGTGTGCGACGGCGGCGGGTGCGCGAGCACCTGCCAGGACGACTGCCAGGCGGACGCGTGCTCGGGCGACCAGCTCGTGCCGTGCGGGGACTTCGACGCCGACGCCTGCCTGGACGCCGGGACGCCGTCGGCGTGCCAGCCGTGGGAGACCTGCGACGCGGCGGCGTGCGTGAACCGGACGCCGCTGGCCGGGCTGGTCATCAGCGAGGTCCTCTACAACGCCGTCGGGTTCGACAACGACGTGTTCATCGAGCTCCACGGGCCGCCGGGCGAGTCGCTGACGGGGTACTCGCTGGTGGCGATCAACGGCGCCAACGGCGAGGAGTACGCGACGATCGCGCTCGCCGGCTGGCTGGACTCGGCGGGCTACTACGTGGTCGCGCACCCGCTCGCCGGGGGGGAGATCGGGGACGCGGCGGACCAGCTGACCCTGGACGCGGATCTGCAGAACGGGCCGGACAACGTGCAGCTACGGCTGGGACCGGTGTTGGTCGACGCCCTCGGCTACGGGGAGTTCGGGGCGGACGACACGTTCGTCGGCGAGGGCGCCCCCGCGCCCGAGGTCGAGGCCGGGAGCAGCCTGGCGCGCGACGGTGACCACCACGACACGGGCGACAACGCGGCCGACTTCCACGAGGAGACGCTCACGACGCCGGGGAGCGGGCCGACGGGTACGGTCGCGCCCGCGGCGTGGCACGACGTGATCGTGACCGAGGTGATGCCGGATCCGAAGTCGGTGTCCGACGATGACGGCGAGTGGCTGGAGCTTCACAACCCGACGGGCATGACGATGGCGCTCGAGGGCTGCGAGCTGACCGACAGCGGGACCGATCACCACGTCATCGGGGCGCTCGAGATCCCACCCCACGGGTGGGTCGCCCTGGCGCGGACGGCGGCGCCCGGGTTCGAGCCGGGCTACGTCTACGACGGGACGCGGCTCAAGAACGAGGCGGACGAGGTCTATCTGCGCTGCGGCGGGGTCGGGATCGACGCGGTGTCGTGGTCGGAGGCGAAGCCGGGGCGGTCGTGGCAGCTCGACGCCGACGCCATCCACGAGGCCCAACCCGGCGAGGACGCCTGGTGCGAGGGGAGCGCGGTCTACAACGGGCAGGACCGCGGGACGCCGGGGGCCCCGAACCCGCCGTGCGCGACCTCGGGGACCTACGACCAGACCCTGCTCGACAGCGACGGTGGTGTCTGCACGACCAGCGGAGACTGGCACGAGCTGGTCTACACGGCGGTTCAGCCCGCGGTGTCCGATGGGACCCTCAGCTTCGAGTGGTACGTCGCCTGGTGCGCGACCTTCGGGCAGCCGGGGCAGGTCTGGGTCCAGCTGAAGACCGGCGAGACCTGGACCCAGGTCGCCGAGGGGACCGTGTCCAGCAGCCAGAACGCCTGCTCGTGGGTCTATCAGACCGGCGGCATCAGCGAGTCCACGCTGAACGCCGCCCGCACCGCGACGGGGATGCTCCACGCCCGCTTCCGGGTCCAGAGCGGCTGCGGTCTCGGCATCCTGTGCGGCTCGATCACCAACCCCGCCCCCACGAACTGCGCCCGGCGGATGAGGCTGACCTACAGCCACTGAGTCGCGCTCGGGACCGGCCGGTCGGAGCGTGGCCGTCTCGGCCGCACCGACGCGCAGCGCCAGCCGGTCGAAGCCACCGACGCGCCGCGCCGGTCGGCCGGAGTGTGGCCGTCTCGGCCGCACGGGCGCCCGGTCGCACAGGAACCGTGGACCACGGGCGACGTCGTGAGTCTTCGGGCTCCGGCGCGGCGACGAGCCCCTCGCGGGCGAGACGCCCACGATCCGGCCCTCCGTGGCTGGCCGTCCCCGCCCGCGGTCGTCTCGACCGCTGGTCAGAAGCGCGAAGGGCGGAGCCGAGGCCCCGCCCTTCTGCGTGAGAGGTCGCGCGTCGATCAGGCGAAGGAGGCGGCGGCCTCGCGGCGGGCGCGGCGGCCGGCCTCGACCCGCGGCAGGATCTGCTCGTTGGCGCGGCGGAGGTGGCTGGCGTCGTCGACCTCGCACCAGGCCAGGCCGTCGGCGCGGAGCACGTGGATCGGGCGGGTCTTGCCGACCTCGACCAGGGCGTACTCGTAGTCGAGCTTGGGCTTGGTCTCGAGGTGCGCCTCCATCGTGCGGCACATCCCGGCGTAGGTCTCGGAGCTGATCTTGGTGATCCCGACCAGCTCCGCGTTCACCCGCGAGAGCTGCGTCCGGTCCTTGCTCATCGCGACCAGGCCGTGGTCGTCCGTCGTCTCGATGAAGACCTCGTCCCCCGAGCGGGTCGCGTCGCTCGCCAGGACCACGTCGGGCCGCTGGTCGGCGAGCAGCAGCGCCAGCGCGCGCGGCTCGTACAGGAGGTCCGACTCGAGCAGCAGGAAGGGCCGGTCGAGCTCCTCGCGCATGTTCCACAGCGTGTACATGCTGCCGGTGGTCGCGTAGGCGTGGCTCTTGACCGTCGTCAGCTCCGGGATGCGCTCGGCCAGGGCGTCGTAGTGCTCGCTCTGGTAGCCGGTCCCGATGACGATACGGTGGATCCCGAAGTCGATGAGGGTGTGGATGGAGCGCTCGATCAGCGACTGCCCGCCGATACGCAAGAACCCCTTCGGCATGGCAGCGGTGAGCTCGTTGAGGCGGCTCCCGAAGCCTGCGGCGACGATGGCGGCGGTCTCGATCAAGTGCTCGGCTCCTCATCCTGCGGGCCGTGGCCCGGTGGTCCGCGATGCGTAATCGATTTCCCGCCCGATGGGAAGATCCGGACGCACCGCGAGAGCTCCGACGCCCTTGTTCTCTGGCTCCATCGGGCGGGCGGGCGCCGGCGCCGTGGCAACGCAGCAAGACGCGTGCCACGCATGCCGTACCCCTACACCGTGAGCATCATCCCCCGGTAGTCCGGAGCGAAGCCGGCCTTCGTCAGCGCGGCCTCCCACGGGCCTCCGCGCGCCGGGGCGCCGTCGATCTTCTCGATCGTCAGGAGCCGGCTCTTCGCGTCGCTCGCCAGTCCCCGCAGGACCCCGAAGGCGGCGGCCGCGACCTCGTCGTCGCGCATCGCCGGGAACGTCACCAGGTGCCGCGCTCGCGGCGCTACGAAGAGCGCGACGTCGCCGTCGACGAGCACCACCGTCGCCCCTGCCGCTCGCCTGGGTCGCTGCCCGCCCTCGACCTCGGCCTCCGGCCACGGCAGCGCCGCGCCCCAGGGGTTCGCGGGATCGGTCGCCGCCAGGACGCGCACCTCGGGGGTGCCGCCCACGTCGCGGCAGAGCCGGAGCTGGTCCACCGCGCCCGGGACCGCGAACTGGGCGCCGCTCATGCCCTCGACGAAGTAGCCCCGGCGGACGCGGCCGACCTCCTCCATCTCGCGCAGGACCGGGTAGAGCCCGCTGAACCCGCCCACGATCTCCTCGGCGGCGAGCGCCTCGCGGCCCAGAACGCCCCACCGCTCGAGCAGGGCGCTGGCCAGGGCGTGGGCGCGCTCGGTGTCCGACGGCCTCACCGGCGCGAGGTCCGCGGCCAGCGACCAGCGCCCGCCGGTCGCCCCGCTCAGCGCCGCCGAGCGCGCGCGACCGCCGCGGAGATCGAGGCGCCGGGAGCGCGTCTTCTTCTTCAGCGGCGAGGCCAGCGCCCGCAGCGGCCCGAAGGTGTCGTTGGTCAGGCGGCCCGCCCAGACCAGGTCCCAGAGCGCCGCCATCAGCTCGGCCTGGGCGGGGTTGCCGGTCCGGAGCCCGATCTCGACGAGGAAGGACGCCCCACGCGAGGCGAGATGGTCCAGGATCGCGGCATGCAGCGGCGAGGGCGGCTCGTACGGCCCCAGCTCCGGGAGGAGCTCCGCCGCCCGCTCACGGAGGTAGAGCGCCACCTTGCCGTCCTTGGCGCCCAGCGCGCCGCGGCCGACCCAGACCAGGAGCCCGGCGGCCCCGAGCTCGTCGAGCATCCGCGGCTGATAGCCCGGGACGCGCGCCGGCAGGATGCGCCGCTCGAGCTCGCTGAAGGGGAGCGCCATGCCCTCGAGCTGGCCGATGACCTCGAGGAGGCGCCCGCTGCCGCCGCGACCGGCGTCCACGCCGTGCCAGTGTCCCAGGAACCGCGCCAGGACCTGGGCGCCGACCGGCTCGACCTCCTTCCGGAGCCGCGCCAGGGTCCGCCGGCGGATCCGCCGCAGCACCTCGGGGTCGCACCACTCACGGCCCACGCGCCCCGGCGAGAAGCCCCCCTCGAGGAGCCGGCCCGCCACGACCAGGGCCTCGAGCACGGCGCGGACGGCCTCGGCCGGGAGCCCCAGCGCCTCGGCGGGCCCCTCGGCCACGAAGGGCCCGTGGGTCCGCGCCCAGCGGACGAGGAGCGCCTCCAGCGGGCGCTCGACGGCCCCGAGGAAGGCCGCGGGGAGCCCGCTCGGGAGCATCGTGCCGAGGGCGTCGCGGTAGCGCGCCACGTCCTCGACGGCGGCCCACCGCTCCTCGCCGCCGACGCGGATGGACACGATCCGGCGGGCCCGGTTCAGCCGCTCGATCCAGCGGTCGAGATCCCCTTCGGCCGCCTCGAGCGCGCGTCGGGCGAGCGCCTCACGCGAGAGCGCGCCGAGCTGGCGCAGCATGTCGTGGAGGTGGTCGGCGTGGCCGACCCTACGCTCGTCGGTGAGGTGCTGGAGCTCGGCCTCGACGGCGGCGATGACCTCGGCGTCCAGCAGATCCCGGAGCTGCTCCTGGCCGAGCAGCTCGCGCAGGAGGTTCCGGTCGAGGGCCAGGGCCTGGGCCCGCCGCTCGGCCAGTGGCGCGTCGCCCTCGTAGAGGAACATCGCGACGAAGGCGAAGACCAGCGAGCGCGAGAACGGCGACGCAGACGCGGTCTCGACCTCGTCGATCCGGACGTCGCGGGTCCGGATCTGGCCCAGGATCTCGCGCAGCGCGTCGAGGTCGAAGACGTCCCGGAGGCACTGCCGGTAGGTCTCCAGGATGATCGGGAACGACGGGTAGCGCTGGGCGACGGCCAGGAGCCGCGACGCGCGCAGGCGTTGCTGCCAGAGCGGCGCGCGGCCCCTGGCGCTCCGGCGCGGCAGGAGCAGCGCGCGGGCCGCGCTCTCCCGGAACGTCGCCGCGAAGAGGGCCGAGCTGCCGAGCCGCTCGATGACGAGGTCCTCGACCTCCTCGGGGTCGATGGCGAGCTGCCCGTAGTCCGGCACCTCGTCGCTGTCGGCGAAGCGCAGGACGACGCCGTCGTCGCTCCACATCGCCTGGACGTCGAAGCCCGCGCGTTTGGTGAGGATCGCCTCGAGCGCCAGGGCCCACGGCGCGTGGACCCGCGCGCCGAACGGCGTCAGCAGGCAGACGCGCCAGTCGCCCAGCTCGTCGCGGAAGCGCTCGACGGTGATGGCGCGGTCGGTCGGGAGCGTCCCGGTGGCCTCGCGCTGCTCGGCCAGGTAGGTCAGCAGGTTCTTCCGCGCCAGGGCGTCGAGGGGCCAGGCCTGGAGGCGGGTCTCGGCCTCGTCGCGCGGCAGGGCGCCGATCTCGCGCACGAAGGCGCCGATGGCGCGGCCGGTCTCGAGCGGGCGGCCGGGGCCGTCGCCGTGCCAGAAGGGCATCTTGCCGGGCTGCCCCGGCGCCGGGGAGACGATGACGCGATCGCGGGTGATCTCCTCGACCCGCCAGGTCGACGCGCCCAGGATGAAGGTGTCGCCGGTGCGCGACTCGTAGACCATCTCCTCGTCCAGCTCGCCCACGCGGGGGCCCTCGGGCCCGACATGAACCGTGTAGAGGCCGCGGTCCGGGATCGTCCCGCCGTTGACGAGCGCGATGAAGCGGGCGCCGCGGCGGGCCTCGAGGGTGTCCGTCGCGCGGTCCCAGTTCAGGCGGGGCCGGAGATCCGCCAGCTCGGTCGAGGGGTAGCGCCCGCTGAGCATGTCGAGGACGGCATAGAGGGCGTCGTCGGAGAGCTGCGCGAAGGTCCAGGCGCTCCGGACGAGGGCGGTCAGCTCGGCCAGCGGCCAGGTCCGGACCGCACACATCGCCACGAGCTGCTGGGCGAGCACGTCGAGGGTGTTGCGCGGGAGCGTGATGGCCTCGATCTTCCCCTCGCGCATCCGCTGGGCGACGACCGCGGCCTCGAGCAGGTCGCCGCGGTGTTTGGGGAAGACCTTGCCCTTCGAGATCTCGCCGACGGCGTGGCCGGCGCGGCCGATGCGCTGGAGCCCGCGGGCGGCCGAGTCGGGCGACTCGACCTGCACGACGAGGTCGACGGCGCCCATGTCGATCCCGAGCTCGAGGGAGCTGGTGGCGACGATGCCGCGGAGCTCGCCGTGCTTGAGCTGCTCCTCGATGATCGTGCGCTGGTCGTGGGCGATGCTGCCGTGGTGCGCCCGGACGAGGTCCTCACCGGCGCGGTCGTTGAGGGCGCCGGCGAGGCGCTCGGCCAGGCCGCGGCTGTTGACGAAGACGATGGTCGAGCGGTGGCTCAGGACGAGCTCGAGGATGCGCGGCTCGATGGCCGGCCACACGCTGACCCGCTCCTGAGGCGTCAGCGTCCCCAACAGGGGGCCGCTGCGTTCTTCCGGTGAGTGATCGCGGGCGTGGGCGTCGAGGGCGGGGCGCGCCATGTCCTCGAGGGGGACGACGATCTCGACGTCGATGTGAGGGGGCTCGCCGGCGTCGACGACGGTCGCCGGGCCGCCACCGGTCAGAAAGCGCGCGACCTCGTCCGGCGGCCGCACGGTCGCCGAGAGCCCAATCCGCTGCGGGCGTCGGCGCGCGTCGTGGGACAGCCGGGCGACGCTGAGCGCGAGGTGGGCGCCGCGCTTGGTGGGGGCGAGGGCGTGGATCTCGTCGATGATCAGCGTCTCGACCGTGACGAGGTTCTTTCGCGCCTCGCTGCCGAGGAGCAGGTAGAGCGACTCGGGCGTGGTCACGAGGATGTCGCCCGGATCCTTGAGCATGCGGCGGCGGGCGTCCTGCGGGGTGTCCCCGGTCCGGACGTCGACCCGGACGGGGCGGGCGGCGACGCCGAGGTGCTCGGCGGTGCGCGCGATGCCGGAGAGCGGCGTGCCGAGGTTCCGCTCGACGTCGTAGACGAGCGCCTTGAGCGGCGAGACGTAGACCACGCGGTAGCCCGGGGCCTCGTCGTCCGCGCTGACGTCGCGTCGCGCGACGGCGTCGAGGCTCCACAGGAAGGCCGCGAGGGTCTTGCCGCTGCCGGTCGGGGCGATGAGCAGCGCGTCGTCACCTCGGGCGATCACCGGCCAGCCGTCGCGCTGGACCCGGGTCGGCGCCGCGAAGGCGGCCTCGAACCAGGCCCGGGTCGCGGGGCCGAAGGCGTCGAGGGGTGAGGCGGCGGCGGTCACGGCGACATCCTGAGCGCGGGGTGGTGAACGAATGTATAGGTGTCGTCCGTCGACCGCAACGCCTCGGCGACGCTGCCGCGGGCCTGGATCAGCGCCGAGCGCGGCCCCGCGCCGCGATGGCGAGCGCGGCCCCCGCGAGCACCGTGCTGAGCAGCGTGATCGGGGGGAGGCCGCCGGGCCAGGTCGTCGGATCGAGCCAGCCCTCGAAGCCCTGGACCGCGGTGTGGACGACGGTCAGGCCGGCGAGGACGGCCAGCCCCCCGCGGGCCGGCCTCCCGGTGAGCGCGCCGCGCATCATCCAGGCGAGGGCGAGGGCGCCGAAGGTCATCGCGACGCCCGCCGTGCCGGTGAGCTTGCCGGCGGCGAAGTACTTCGCGAAGTAGGCGGGGGTGAGGAGCATCAGCGACAGCACGACGTGGAGCGCGGTCACGATCGCGGCGTGGCCGAGCAGGGGACCCGCCGAGCCGCTCCCGCGGACGCGCCGGAGGGCCGCGACGAGCAGCAGCACCACGGCGCTGACCGCGAACACCTTGTTCATGGTGTAGGTCGGCCAGTCCTCCCAGGGCACGCCCTTGAACCCGTTGTAGCGCAGCGTCGCGTAGATCGCCGACCCGACCAGGGTCAGCACGGTGGTTCTCATCAGACGGCGCCTCCAGGATCCGCGCCCGGCATTCTCCCGGGCCGACCGCGCGCGTCAAGGAGTTCCAGAGCCCTCCGCCAGGAAATATTAGAACCTGGAGTCAGACCCTGCGATCGGGCTTGATCCACGAGCTGGCACAGCTCGGCTTGTAAGGGGTGATGATGCGTGCATGGGCTGTAGGTTGCTGTTTCTATTCGGTGGTTTTGGGTCGCTTCGCCCCGGTCGCGGTCGCGGAGCGGTTGGGGTGGGAGAGGCGGAGCAAGAGCTGGAGCTGGGAGCGGAGCGCAAGCGGGGCGGGGTGCGCGCGCGGCGCGGTGAGGTGAGGCGTGAGGCGGTCGGGTGAGAGAGGCGGAGCGAGAGCTGGAGCTGGGAGCGGAGCGCAAGCGGGGCGGGGTGCGCGCGCGGCGCGGTGAGGGGAGGGGAGGCGGAGGCGGTGGAGTGGAGAGAGGCGGAGCGGGAGCGGTGCGCGGTGCGCAAGCGAGGCGGGGCGCGTGAGCGTGGGCGTGAGCGGTGTGCGTGAGCGGCGCGGGGCGTGAGCGTGAGCGGGCGGGCACTTGGGGCAGAAGGAGATGTGAGGGGGGGGCGCGTGGGACTCCCCAGCGTGACCTCGTGCTCGCGCCCCGCAAGGCCAAGCCGTCCTCGCCGTCCTCGCCATGCTCGCTTCGCTGCGGGCGGCTCCGGGCGGTGCGGCTTCGCCGCAGCCTTGCGGGGCGCTGCGCGCGAGGTCGGGGGATGTCGTCCCCCGCAGCACAGGGCCGCAGGGGCGACACCTGCCCTCGACACGGAGAACACCTCATCATGCTTCGCATCTACAACGTTGCCCTGCTCGTGGCTGCCGACGCCGCCGATGCCGCCGACCGCATCGGGCGCAAGGATCCGGATCTCGCCCGACAGCTCAGGCGCGCGGCCGCGAGCACGCCTCTGAACATCGCCGAGGGCGCGGGTTCACTCGGCAAGAACAGGCGCGCGCGATACGCCAACGCCCTCGGCGCCGCCTATTAAGTGGCCGCCTGCCTCGATGTCGCCGTCGCCCTGCGCTGCATCCCCGAGCCGGGGCCCGACGTCAGGCAGCGCCTCGACCAGGTCATCGGAACCCTCGTCAATCTCACGCGCTGACCGAGCGGGGCGGCCGGACGCCCATCGCGTTCGGCCGGCCCACCCCGGACACCAGTCCCGCAGGTGAGGGAGAGCGGGGCCCCGCAAGGCCCGCGCCGGTCCCTCCGCTCCTGGACCACTCACGCCCAGCACACCCGCTCATAGACCGCTCATGCTTCCCCGCCCGCGCCGCCCCGCGTTCCGCGGCGAGCCTCTTCGTCGAAGAGTCAGCCGGGTATGAATCACACCCCCACGATCCAACACTTTCCCTCGCGTCGTCGACCGCGGCGCCGAGGTGCTCGTGCCCAGAATGTCGGGCGCGGGCGTGCCGCTCCTCAGGGGCCGCCGCTCTCCGGCACGCAGATGCCGTCCGGCGCGCAGAGCAGCGTCTGGTTCGGCGGGGAGGGGCAGTCGGCTGTGGTCGCGCACGCCGGGACACAGCGGTCCGTCCCGTCGGGCGTCGCGCGGCAGGCGCAGCCGGCGCCGGCGTCCGGCGGACAGGCCCCCTCGGCGAGGCAGTCGTCGTCGCCCTCGCAGAGGGCCCCCTGTCCCTGGCCGCCGCCGTTGTCCAGCGGCAAGGGCGTCTGGCCGACGGCGCTGTCGAAGCTCGCGCCGCCGCGCACGCAGCGGGCGAGGTTCGCGATCCGGATCACGTCACCCTGTGGGCCGTTCCCGTAGGGATAGTCCGCGACGTCGCCCAGCTTGGGGTCGCTCCGCTGTGCGCCCGCGCCGTGGACGTCTCTCAGGACCGGGTCGCCGCCCGTCGGGGGCGTCATCCACCCGAGCGCCTCGCCGAAGGCCACGTACACGGCCTGGCTCCCGTCGTTGCCGAGCCGGAGGTGGCTCGTCGAGGCCCAGTAGAAGCCGTAGTTCGCGCCGCCGCCCTCGTCGACGATGGGCGTCGCGTCGAAGGCCGGGGCGATGGCCGCCGAGCCCGTCGTCGCCGGCGACCGGGAGTAGTCGACCAGCGCCTGGAGCTCCTTGGCGTTCGGGAGTCGCCAGTCCGAGCGCCCCGCCCAGACGAGGCCCTCGCACCAGGCGAGCGCCTCGCCCCACGTCAGCGCGCCGTCGTCGCCGACGTTGAAGGAGCCGCTGTCCCCCTGGAGCCAGTCGAGCCCGGTCTCCGCGTCGTGGACGACCCCGCCGCTGGCGCTGAAGTCGCCCTCGCCGTAGCCCGCCGCGCCGCGCACGTACCGGACGAAGAAGCGCTTCTCCTGGCCGGACTGGGGGTCGCTCTTCGGGTAGCCCTTGATGCGCCCGTCGGCGAAGTTCACGCCGAAGACGGTCGCGGCGCCATTCATCGTCGTGCTGACGTACTCGGTGCTCGACACCCACTGGGCGTCGATGACCCGCTCGCCCGCGGCCGTGTCCCCGTACGCGAAGCCGAAGGCCGCCGTGTCGATGTACGGCACCGCCGCGCAGCCCTCGAGGGTCTCGCAGCCCGACGGATCCGTCCCCTCGAAGTCGATGAGGCTGTAGAGCTCCTTGATCGTGGGCAGACGCCAGTCGTCGTAGCCCCCGAGGTCGAAGCCGGCGGCGCCCGCGACGGCCTCGGCGAAGGTCTTCTTCTCGCCGACCTCACCCTGCCACTCGAGGCCCGTCACCTCGTCGGTCACGATGCCGTTGGCGTGGACCGTGTAGCGCGGCGCCGTGGTCGGGTACTGCGCGTCCTGCCCGGAGAAGCTCCCGCCCGCGGCGGGGCAGGCGATCCCCGCTGGGGCGGTCCCCCAGCAGTGCTCCTGGCCGGTCCCGGGGATGGTGAACGTCGTCGCGACGGGCGAGCCGGTGTCCGCGGCCACGGTGTCCGCGGCACCGGTGTCCGCGATCGCCGTGTCGACGACGGCGTCCGTGGCCATGTCGTCGATAGCATCTTCGACCGCCGTGTCGGCGGCCACGCTGTCTCCCGACGCGCCGTCGGTCGCCGCGCCGGTGTCGGTCGAGTCGACGCTGTCGCGCGCGTCGGCCTGGCTCCACACGTCGCCGCTCACCGCGCCGCCCGCCTCACAGGCGGTCACGCCGAGAGCCAAAATCAAGGCCAGTGTCGGTCCGCGCATCTCATCCCCGTGGCTGCCTTCGTCGGGGCCGTGTAGAGCAATCCCCGTGCCGGCGGGGGCTGCTCTCAACCCCCTGCAATCACTGACCACGTCGACGTCATCGGGGTCTCCGGTGTCCAGGACAGCGTCCGGGTGTCCGACCTCTCGGTCAACCCCTCGGTCGACGAAAGGCGCGCGGGTTTGCGACGTCGCGAGCCACTCTCTTATTGTCAGGGCACTCGTCCAGCTCGAACCCCGTGGAGGCCGCTCATGCGGACGCCCCTCGCCTCGCCGCGTGCATCCCTGCTCACTTGCGCCCTCACCACCGCGCTCCTCGGCTGCGGCGACGGCAGCGGCACCTCCGACACCTACGTCCCCGGGCGCCTGAACCTCGTCTCGCCCGTGGCCGGCGTCACCTACGAAGGCAGCCCGCCAGCCCTCTTCGCCGCGCTCGATCCCACGCTCACCGAGGCCGAGCGCTCCGAGCTCACCCTGACCGTCAACGGCGCCGACGCCACCCCGAGCCTCGTCACGACCGCCGGCGCGGCGAGCGCGAGCGGGCTCTCGGAGCACCTCCGAGCGGGCTCGAACGAGGTCCGACTGACCCTCGGGGACGAGGTCAGGAGCGCCGCCTTCACCTGGGCGTGCGGTGACGGCTGCGCGCCGCCGAAGCCGGTCCTGACCGGTCCCTCCGAGGCCGTCGCGCTCTCCCAGGCGACGCTCCGGGGCGAGCACCTCGGCGGACCGACCTCGCGCCGGGTGCTCTACGTCGACGGCGAGGTCGGCGAGTGGTTCGGAGGCAGCTTCTCGCCGACCGGCTTCGCCTTCGTCGCCCCGCCCGAGCGCGACTCGGTCACCGTCGAGGTCGAGGTCGACGGCGTCCGAAGCGACCCGCTCACCATCACGATCACCGCCGCGCCGGCGCTGTCGCGCCCCGCCGCCGACATCGTCAGCGACAGCGTCGGGGGGCTCCACGATCTGCTCGGCGTGATGCGCGCCCTACCGGTCGTAACGACCGGCCACGCCGAGCTGGACACCGCCACCGCGAACCTCCGCGCCGCCCTGAGCGCCGAGATCGAGCGCGAGCTGATCCTCGTCGACGCCCAGGTCGCGGCCCTCCCCGACGAAGCCGAGGCGCTCGTCGCCTCCTTCCTCGAGCAGGGCCGCCTCGACGAGCTGCTCCCCGCCTGGGCCTCGGACCTCGCCAAGGCCGACGCGCCGTCGCCCGAGTACGGCGCCTGCGGACGCGATCTGCTGCGGGTCTATCGCCTGGTGAGCTACTTCGCCGTCGTGCACGACGCCTTGAGCGGCCTCGCCCTGACCGCCGCCTTCGTGGCGGTCCTGGTCCCGCCCTTCGCCGCCGTGGCGGTCGCCATCTCCGAGCTCGCCGCCGGGATCGCGACCGTCATCTCGAATCTGCAGCTGTTCATCTCGGTGACGATGCCGTCGGTCGAGGGCATCGCGATGACCGTCCCGGCGGTCGTCGAGCGGGCGGGCGAGGGGACCGTCACCGCCACCGTCACCTGGGCCTGGGACCCGGCGCGCAAGGCCGAGGCGGTCGCCTCCTGGGCCGCCCACGGCGTGATGGGCAAGGTGCTGTCGGACAACATCACGGCCCTCGGCGAGCTGGGCGACGTCGGCGAGGGCGTCGTCCGCCTGACCGACGAGATCTACGCCCAGGTCCACGCCTTCTCGAACGCCGCCGCCTCCGCCGGCGCCGACGGTGGGGCGAGCGAGACCTGGACCGCCCCCGCCGACCCGACCTACCTCGGGTTCTCCGCCGAGTACTTCGAGCTGTCTCCGGCGACCGGCCCCGGCGCCTGCGAGGCGGTCGGCCGCTGGGCGGAGGACGCCCCGTGCCAGGTCTCCGACCGTTGGACCGCCGGGGCCGCGCTCGCCCCCAAGGGGGTCTACGACGTCGTCTTCGCCGAGCCACTCGACGCCGGGACCGTCGCGACCACCGACGACACCATCGAGGCCTACGACGACCCGCTGTACGGCGCGTGGCTCGAGAACTTCGCCGAGGGGCACGGCTGCGACGAGCTCACCCGCTGCTGGGAGGTCCTGCAGGAGTCGCCGGGCTGCAACCCGGGCCTCGGGGACTTCGCGTGCAACGAGATGTCGCTCGGCGGCTGCCCGACCGAAAACGACGTGATGATCGCGCACGAGCTGTGCGTGCTCTGCCAGGGGGAGTGAGCCCGGCCGACCACGGCTTGGGGGCGGGGACGTGACGGTGTATACCCGGGGGACCCGCGGCCACGGAGACCCCATGTCGGACCATCGACCCGAAGCAGTCCCGAACATCGACTGGCAGGTCGACGGCGTCGGGCGCTCGCGCCGCGAGGCCGTGGCTGGCCATCGCGGCGCCGTGGTGTGGCTGACCGGGCTCTCCGGCTCCGGCAAGACGACCATCGCCCGGGCGGTCGACGCGGTCCTCGTCGAGCGCGGCGTCCACAGCTACGTCCTCGACAGCGAGAACGTCCGCCACGGCCTGAGCCGCGGGCTCGGCTTCTCGCTCGACGACCGGGTCGAGCACATCCGCCGCGTGACCGAGGTGGCCAAGCTCTTCGCCGACGCCGCGACCATCCTGTTCGTCGCGGCGATCTCGCCCTACCGCTGGATGCGCCGCCGGGCGCGCGACGTCATCGGTCGGGACTTCCTGGAGATCCACGTCGCGACGCCCCTCGAGGTGTGCGAGGCCCGCGACACGCGCGGGTACTATCGGCGCGCTCGGGTGGGAGAGATCACCGAGTTCACCGGCGTCTCGGCCCCCTACGAGGAGCCGGTCGACGCCGAGCTCGTCCTGCACCCCGAGAGCGAGAGCCTCGAGGTCTGCGTCCAGAAGGTCGTCGACTTCCTCGACAGCTTCAACGTGCTGCGGCTCCCGGTGGCGTGAGGTCCGACCTCTCGAGCGCCGTCGGGCACCTCGCGGCTCGAGCGCGGCGCCGCGTCAAGGCGCACCCGCTGGCCTCGGCGGCCATCGAGGTGACCGACTTCACCCTCCGGCGCGCGCGCTGGGGCCACCTCCGTGACGCCCAGCCGCCTGCGATTCCGGTACGTGGTCGCGCGCTCTACGACGCGCTCGAGGCGAGCGGGATCGTCGTGGTCCCCGACTACTGGTCCGCCGACCGCTGCACCGCTGCTCGCGAGGCGATGGACCGGGTCATGGCGGCGCACCCCGAGCGGGTCTGGGTCGACGCGGCCGGGGCCGACCGGCGGATCTACGGCCTGGAGCGGGTCGACCCGGTCGCCCGCGGCTTCTTCGAGGACGAGACCCTCTTCGGGGTGGCCCGCGCCTCGTGGCGAACCCCGATCGTCAACGGCTTCGTCTCGGCGGGGCGGGTCGATGCGGCGCCGGGCAACCGCGGCAGCGGCGGTCAGGGCTGGCACCGCGACGGCGTGACCCAGCAGATCAAGGCGATCCTCTACCTGAGCGACGTCGAGCGCGGCAACGGGCCCTTCGAGTACCTGCGCGGGACGGAGGGGCTCCGCGACCGCCTGCGCCACATCCTGAGATCCGGCGCGCTGGCGCGACAGCTGGCCTTCGACGACGCGGCGGTGGCGCGGATCGAGGCCACCGCCCCCGACGCCCGCGTCACGGCCTGCGGCCGCGCCGGGACGCTGGTCCTCGCGCGGACCTTCGGGATCCACCGCGGGCGTCCCTTGGAGGCGGGCACGCGCTACGCGTTGACGAGCTACTACTTCGCGACCTCGGCGCTCGGCCCCATCGCCGACTACTACGGGCGGCAGGTCGCCCTGGCTGATGGGGCCCCGTTGACCGCAGCGACGTTGGCCGCCGGCTTCCGCGGCTGAGGCGCTGTTGACGGCGCCGGTGGCGCTGCCCACCATGACGCTGTCCAGAACCCGGAGAGCCAGTCATGTCCAAGCCCTACACCGGTGGGTGTCACTGCGGCAAAGTCCGCTACGAGGTCGCGCTCGAGCTCGACAACGTCGTCATGTGCAACTGCTCGATGTGCTCGAAGCGCAACTGGAAGCTGGCATTCGCCCCGGCCGATCAGTTCACGCTCCACTCCGGCGCTCACGCGCTGACCGAGTATCGCTTCAACAGCGGGCACATCGCCCACCTCTTCTGCGCCACCTGCGGGGTCGCGTCCTTCGGCCGCGGGGTCGGGCCCGACGGCAAGGAGATGATCTCGATCAACGCTTGCTGCCTCGACGACGTCGACCACGACGCGCTCCCCGTGACGCGGTACGACGGGGCCAGTCTCTGACCGCCGAGGTCGGGCGGCAATCGCTGTGAATCTCGCCCGCATCGGCGCGTCACAGCCCGTCGTCGCCTCTGCCGCAGGAGCTCCCATGGCTCGCCTCACACCCCTCGTCGCCGCCCTGCTGATCCCGACGCTGGCCGCTCCGGCCGCGTCCGCCGCCGATCCGGGCGACCCGTGGATGGGGGCGAAGCTCCGCGGCAACGAGGTGGTCGCCGTGCTGAGCCCGTCGCCCGCCGCCGACGCCGGCCTCGAGGTCAAAGACCGGATCCTCAGCGTCGACGGGACGGTCACGACGCGCGGCGCGGACGTCGCGCGCGCGGTCTCGGCCGGGCAGATCGGGCAGTTCAGCGTCGTCCGCGTCCAGCGCGGGGCCAAGCAGATGTCCCTGGCGGTCTTCCTCGCCGCCCGCCCCGATCGCGACGCGTCGACCGCGCCGGTTCCGACCGACCCGAACGCCCCGCGCCCGAGCCCGACCCCCGAGCCGAACCCCTTCGACCCCGGCGCGACCCCGACCCCCTCGGCGCCCGTGTCGAACCCCTTCGACGACCCGTGGGCGGGCGACGCGCCGGCTCCCGCGGCGAGCGCGCCGATCGCCCCGGTCGACCTGTCGAGCTACCGCGGCGACGTCGTCGTGGTCGAGTTCTTCGCCACCTGGTGTGACGCCTGCAAGTCGACGATGTCCACCCTGAGCGGGTGGGCCGACCGCTACGGCTCCGAGGGCCTGCAGGTCGTCAACGTCTCGTCCGAGGACGAGTCGCTCCTCGAGCGCTACCGCGAGGCTCAGTCGCTCCACACGGTGGTCGCGACCGACCCCGACGGCGCGCTGGCCCGACGGCACGGCGTCCGTGTGCTGCCGACGATCGTGGTCTTAGACCGCTCCGGCAAGCCGCGAGGGCGCTTCATCGGCGGCGGGCGGAACCTGCCGCAGATCGAGAAGCTCTTCCGCGAGCTGATGCGCGAGGGCGGCGACCGCGGCGGCATCACGTTCTGAACGAGCTCGGCGTCAGCTGAAGCGGGCGGCCACCCCGGCGGCCTCACGCCCGCGGCGGACGCGGCGCTCGAGGTCGTCCATCACGAGGGACAGGACCGTCAGGTCGGCGACCAGCCCGACAGCGGCGACGAGGACGGCGGACAGCGCGAAGGGATCGAAGAGCACCTCGAGCCCGCGGCCGATCCACGCCGACCACGGCACGAGCAGGGCGATCACACCGAGGAGCCCGACCCGGGTCAGCGTCCGCGCCGGGCGGGGGACGCCGAGGTAGAGGGCCAGCCGGTGGAGGGCGAGGACCAGCAGGAGCGCGGCTACGCCGTTGGCCCCGACGAGGGCGACCAGGGCGCCCGCGAGGCGGCCGAGCCCCTCGCCGTAGCTGGCCCCGGCCGCGACGCTCGCGCCGATGAAGGTCACGGCGAGCTCGGTCACGAGCGCCGTGACCGTCGCCGCCGCGAAGGCCCACACGGTGACGGTGCGCGCCGGTGACGCGAGCCAGTGGCGCGCTCCCCAGAGGCTCGCGAAGGTCCCGACCGCCAGCGCCGCGCCGGTGATCGAGAGCATCTGGGGCTCGTCGAGGCTCGGCAGCGCGCCGACCACCCCGGCCCAGGCCGCCATGGTCGCGACGACCAGCGCCTTGGTCACGAGGGCCTGCCGAATCGCGCTGATGCCCCGCTCCGCGCCGATCCAGCCGGGCTCGGGGAGCTCGCGGACGTGGTCGGCCGGCCGGCGCGCGGCCCGGCGGCGGATGACGAGGACCAGGGGGATCCCGGCGACGAGCCCGTCCTGGAGCCGCTGACCGACGGTCCAGGCGGTGCTGAGGCGGACGAAGGGCGCGCCGACGCCTCCGTCGGCAGCGATGGCGCCGGCGATCACCGGGAGCGCGAGCTGCAGCGTCGAGACGACGACGAGCAGGATGGCCGCGGTCACGAGGCCGTTTCGGCGCAGGCGGAGCGCGTCCCGGAGGAGCCACACCCCGACGGGGAGCGGGGCGAGGGCGGCGGCGAGGCCGAGCCCGGGGGCGAGGGTGTCCGGGGGCTGGGAGACGGCGACGGCCGAGACGACGTATCCGATGGCGCCGGCGAGGGCCATCACCCGGTTCGTGCGGTCGCGCGCGCTCCGGGCGAGGGCGAGGAGCGCCAGCGCGAGGCCGATGTCGGCCAGGGCCGTCCCGCGGGCGGTGATCTCGCGCCAGAGGGTCAGGGTGCTCGACGCGCCGGCGTCCAGCTCCACGCGCAGCGCGGTGGCCGAGGCGACCGCGAAGCTCGCGATCGAGAGCAACAGGCGCACGATCCCGAGGCCGCCGATCCCGAGCAGCGCGAGGTCGACGGCCCGAGTGAGGCCGCGGGGCTCGTCCTGGACGGTCAAGCGCTCTCGAAGCGGGTCCCGCGCATCGCGTCCGCGGCCCGCGCGCGCAGCGGTGGGAGCTCCTCGATCGCCGGCACGGTGACCGCGGTGGCGCCGAAGCCCGCGGCGGCGTCCTCGGGGAGGGCGAGCCGGACCACGTAACGCCCGTGGGCCTTGACGTAGCGGACCTCGGCGTCCTCCGGAGGCGCGAGCAGGGCGACGGCGAAGTGGGCGAGGAAGGCGCCGGCGGCCTGGTGGAGCTTGCCGTCGCGGTGGGAGAGGGCGAGCTCCTGGCGGGTGGCGTCCCAGGTCAGCGCCAGGTCGTGGGAGCTGATGGCCGAGCTCGACCCGCGCTCGCGGGCCTCGACCTTGAGCCGAGCGAGGAGCTCGGCCACCTCGACGAGGTGCGTGTCGTCGAACAGCGGCCGGTATTTCCGCTGGGCGTTGAGCGCGACGAGGATGAACGGCACGATGGCGACGGCGAGGCCGGCGAGTATCCAGACCAACATGGCGGTCTTATACACTGCCCGCCTCGCTTCACCGCAAGGAGTTCGGGGCCCCGCCCCCGGGAGGATCCGATGAGCCCGGTCGCCCATGTCGTCACCGCTCCCCATCCGCCGTTCGAGGCCGCCGGAGGGCGCCTGGAGGTCCACCAGATCCCGGCGTCGCGAGACAACCTCGTGTGGCTGCTCGTCGCGCCGGGGACCCGGGAGGCGGCGGTCGTGGACGGGCCCGACGCGGCGGGGACGCTCGCGTATTGCGAGGCCCACGGGTTGACGCTGACCACCATCCTGAACACCCACACCCACGGTGATCACGTCGGGATCAACCGGGACCTCGCCCGGCGCGGGCGGCTCGACGGGCTGCGGGTCGTCGGGCCCGCGCGGGCTGCCGCCGCGGTGCCGGGGCTGACCGAGCCCGTCGACGAGGGGGACGCGGTCGACTTCGGCGGGGTGACCGGGCGGGTGCTCCTCACCGAGGGGCACATCGACGGGCACGTCAGCTACCTCTTCGAGGACGCGCTGCTCTGCGGCGACACGCTGTTCGCCGGCGGGTGCGGCTACCTGTTCGACGGCCCGCCGGCCAAGATGCACCAGAGCCTCGAGCGGCTGGCGACGCTGCCCGGCGAGACCCGGGTCTGCTGCGCCCACGAGTACACCCTCGACAACCTGCGCTTCGCCTGGACGGTCGAGCCGGGGAACGCCGCGCTGGCCGCCCGGATCGGCGAGGTCCGGGCGATCCGCGCGGCGGGCGGCGCGACGGTGCCGTCGACCATCGCGGTGGAGCGGGCGACGAACCCGTTCCTCCGGCACGCCTCGGGCGAGCTCCGCGACAACGTCGCGGCGGCGTGGCCGGGGCGGGCCTGCGAGACGCCCGAGCAGATCTTCACGCTGACCCGTGCGCTGAAAGACCGGAGAGACTACAAGGCCGTTCCCGACGAGGAGCTGCCGGCGACCAAGGTCTGAGTGGGGTCAGCGGACCTCGAGCTGCAGGCTGTAGGTGGCGCGGACGTCGGTGTCGGGGTCGATCTGGCGGACCGTGTCGATGTAGCGGAGCAGCAGCCCACCGAGGCGGGGTAGAGCGGCCTCGCGGACGCAGGCGGGGAGGTTCGGGAGCTTCCGGAGCTTCTTGCCGTGTGGGTCGCGGAGCGTGGCCTCGTCCTTCAGCGGCGTGCTCTCGATGGTGTTCTTGTCGCCGGTGAAGCTCGCGAGCTGGTGCGAGTGGAAGAGCACGGTGCCGTCGTTGTACTCGTAGACCAGGTCGAGCTTGTAGACGCCGGGCTTGACGCCGTCGCACTCGATCGGCTGCTCCTCGAGGCCGTAGAAGAGGCCCTTCGCGACGGTCTTGACGCCGACGTCGCACTTCACGCGGCCGCCGTCGGTGTTGCAGTCCTTCACCTCGGCCTTCTTGACGTGGACCGTCGGCGCCTCGGCGGCGAGGGCCGTCGACGCGGTGCCGGCGAGGAGGGTGAGGCCGAGGAGGAGGCGCAGCGATCGGGGCGAGACCATGGGAGACTCCTGGGTGACTGCGGACCGGAGTCTCCGCCAGCCGCTCCGGGTCCACAAGCCAGAAGAGACGCCGCCGCTACTTGATCCAGAGGTTCCCTGCGACGTCGGAGTACGTCGTGGCGCCACTCCCGAAGCAGTCACAGTTGCTGCCGCAGTCGGTCTCGTAGGTCCAGAAGATCGAGTCGGTGGTCGAGCCGAGACCGACCTGAGGCTCCCAGTTCTGTCCCAGGCCGAGGCTCAGGAGCGTCTCGTCGTTGGAGCCGAAGCCCCAGCGGATACGGCGGCTCGCGCCGAGGGTGCCCTGACCATTGAAGCCGTAGAACTGACTGCCTGACGCGAAGGTCATCAGGGAACCGTCGTAGTTCTCGGCGGACGACAGCAGCGTCGGGCTGTCATGGCACGCCCCCGAGGCCTCGTTGCCGGTGACGAGGTTCTCGCTGCCCGAGAAGATGTCGAGCGCGGTGTCCTCACCCGTGTCGAGGGTGTATGTCCACGGATCCGCCGGCGGGCCGATCCAGTCGAGCCGGAGGTCGTCGCCCTCGACGGTGTTGAACGCGGGGTACTTGGCGTCGGTCGAGGTCTCGAAGATCGTGTTCGGCCGCGGGTGAGCGGCGTTCAAGAGCCCCGTACCGGTCCACTCGGATGCGCTGTAGGTCAGGTTGTTCGTGCTCGTGCTGAGCTTCATGACCAGGGTCCAACCGGCGTCGCCGGAGGTCATGTCGCACCAGGCCATGAAGGGGGCGTCGCCACCGCTCCCGTCGGGATCGAGCTCGTACGGACCAGTGGGCGAGCTCGAGCGTGCGGTGTAGAGGGCGAGGCAGCTGGTCTGAGCGACGCAGAGCGACGTGCTGCCGTCGCAGTAGCCAGAGAGGCAGTCGGCGTCGCTCGTACAGTCGTCCCCCGACGTGCACTTCGGGCAGTCGCCGCCGCAGTCGATGTCGGTCTCGGTGAAGTTCTTCACCCCGTCGTGGCAGCGCCGGACGACCTCGCCGCAGATGGACTCGCCGCCCTGGCCGCTGGTGTAGCTGATGAAGTCGCAGCTGCCGTCGAGCTCGCGCAGGCAGTCGAAGCGGGTGCCGCTGTTGTCGCTCAGCACCTCGACGAGGCCGTAGAGCGACCCGTCGCTGGCGTCCCGCAGGAGCACGCCGATGGACAGGAGCGCGCCGGTGCTGCCGTCCACGCGGACGCAGGTGCTGTCGATCTCGGCGTCGAGGGCGTTGGCCCCGTCGACGACCCAGAGGTCGCGCTCGGCCCAGGTCGGGATGCCCGTCGGCGGGACCGGCATCGCGGTCGCGAGCACGTAGCGGACCCGGGCGCCGCCGAAGTCGGCGCCGTCGTTGAGCGTGACCGGCGTGATCGTCGCGTAGTCGAAGGTCGCGGGGTAGTCGCCCTTGTCGACGTCCGAGGGGAGGCTGACGGTGACGCTGGAGGGGTAGTCGACGTCGACCCCGGACAGGACCGGAGAGCCGCCGAAGTGGCAGTCGTAGGTGTTGCTGCCGGTCGGCTCGATGACCACGTCCCAGGTCATCCGCGCCGGGTTCTGGCGGTGGTAGACCTCGCGGTCGTTGGCGTCGAGCTCGGTCGGGACGATGAGCGCCTCGGCCTCGTAGAAGCAGTGGTTCGGCGCCCCCGCGGTCATCGGCTCGAGGTACTGGGTGCTGTTGACGTACTCGGTGTAGTTCGAGGCGATGACGGCGCTGTAGCCGCGCTCCTCGGTGGTCGTCGCGGGGTCGGCGACGACGGACTCTCCCGTCCAGGTCGAGGGATCGCTCAGCGTCCCCCCGCTGTAGCAGGCCAGGCGCCGCGCGTAGAGCAGGAACCCGTCCCAGGCGTCGGGCATGCTGCAGGTCGCGCCGGTCACCAGCGACGGCTTCGTCTCGCCGCCGAGGTCCGTCGGGCAGCCCGCCGCGGTCGAGCAGAAGGCGAGCCCCAGCTCGACCTCGATGTCGAAGAAGTCCGTGTCTCCCTCGGCGGCAGCGATCACCAGGTCCGGCCCCTCGACCGTCGTCGGCTCGTCGGGCTCGGCGTCCGCGCAACCGACGAGCGCCACGGCGAGCGCCAGCAGCCACAGCTGGAAGCGGCGCGGGAGCGCGGTGTTCGGTGTCTTGGAGCTCATCGGGAGGGTAGGTCGCAAGGCCAGCGCGATCCTGCGGGCGCGCGAGGCCCCCGTCAAGGGTGTGGTCGACGCGGCTGATCCCCGGTGACGCGGTGCAACAGGAGCGGCCGCTGAGGCGCGCGTCGTGGCCGGCTCGCCCACCGACTGCGGGGCGAGCGAAAGTATTAGAAGGTGGGGTCTGACCCCGCGATCTATCATCTTTCACTAACGCGAACGATGTTCATGGGTTGGCGCCTTGACGCCGCCCGCCGACGTGGTCTGATGCGTCATGCCCCGCGTGTCCTTCGCCTCCGCCTTCCGACGATTCGTCACCTGTCCTGACGACGAGGTCGAGGGCGCCGACGTCGCCGCGGTCCTCGGCGCCTACTTCGCGCGCCACGATGGCGTTCGCGGCTACGTGCTCGACGATCAAGGGCACGTTCGGCAGCACGTCGCGGTGTTCGTCGACGGCGCCCCGCTCACAGACCGCCGTGCGTTGCGCGACGCCGTCGCTCCGGGCGCCGAGGTGCTCGTGATCCAAGCGCTCTCCGGCGGCTGAGCGCCGCCCGACTCCAGCGAGGTCCAGAGATGTCCGTCACCCTCGAGGTCGCCACCCGCAAGGGCCTCTTCTCCTTCGACCCGGCCGGCCGCGCGCTCGGCTCGGCCTTCCTCGGCGAGCCGGTCACCGCCGTCGCCGCACACCCCGACGGCACCCGCTACGCGGCGCTCGAGCTCGGCCACTTCGGCGTGAAGCTCTTCCGCAAGCCCGCGGGCGGCGAGTGGGCCGAGTGCGGCGTCCCGACCTACCCGCCCGAGCCCGATCCGCCCGAGACCGACGGCTTCGGGCGGCCGCTGCCGTGGAAGCTCGTCAAGATCTGGATCCTCGAGGTCGACGCCGGCGGGCGCCTGTGGGCCGGGACGATCCCGGGCGGGGTCTTCCGCTCCGACGACCGCGGAGACAGCTGGCAGCTCCAGCGCTCGCTCTGGGACGACCCGCGCCGGAAGCGCTGGTTCGGCGGCGGCTACGACGCCCCTGGCGTCCACTCGATCGCCGCCCACCCCGGCGACGCGGACGACCTGATCGTCGGCGTCTCCTGCGGCGGCGCGTGGCGCACTCGGGACGGCGGCACGACGTTCGAGCTGGCCGCCAGGGGCATGATCGCCGACTTCATGCCGCCCGATCAGCAGGAGGTCCAGGAGGTCCAGGACCCGCACCGGATCGTGCGCTGCCCGAGCGACCCCGACGCGCTGTGGTGCCAGCACCACAACGGCGTCTTCAAGAGCCGCGACGGCGGCGCGAGCTGGGAGCGCGTCGCGACCCACGAGCGCGGCCTCGCCTCGCAGTTCGGCTTCGCGGTCGCGGTCCACCCCGCCGACCCCGACACCGCCTGGCTCGTCCCCGCGCAGAAGGACGAGCGGCGGATCCCCGTCGACGGGCGCTTCATCGCCGCCCGGACGGTCGACGGCGGCGCCAGCTGGACCCGACTGACCCGCGGTCTCCCCGAGGGCGACGCCTGGGACCTCGTCTACCGCCACGCCCTCGACGTCGACCCTACCGGCGCGCGTCTGGCGATGGGGAGCACCACCGGGAACCTGTGGATCACCGAGGACGGCGGCGACGCCTGGCGCCACGTCAGCGCGCACCTGCCGCCGATCTACGCGGTCCGCTATCTCGGGGCCTGAGGCTCGTCCGGACGCTCGGAGCGGGGCGACGGGACGCCCACGGGCCCGCTCGTGACCTCGCTCCCGTCGGTCATCAGCGCGGTGATCCTGAGGCGCGCCATGTCGATCGCCCGCCACTCGAAGCTGTCGCCCTGGCAGTTGATGTGGCCGAGCTTCAGCACGACCGGCAGCTCCTCCGAGTCATCGTGGGAGCTGAAGAAGCGGTCGCTCGAGTCCGGGAAGACCGAGGAGCGACGGACCTCGTCACCGACCATCAGCTCGACGCGGTAGGCGGGTGCGGCGACGTCGACCCCGAGCTTGCGGACGTCCTCGTGGCTGCAGGTCCAGCCGTACCGGCTGACGCCGTAGTCGACGACGGTCGCCTTCTTCGGCGTGGTCGTCGGCTTCGGCGTGGCGATCGTGAGCTCTCGGCGCAGCTCGAAGGTCGTCTCACCGTAGCCGCGGATCACCGCGACGACGGCGATCTTGCCGGCCTTCGCCGCGGTGATCCGGACCTTCGAGGCGCTCCAGCTCTCGGTCCCACCGACCGGCTCGCGGGCGATCCCGACCGTCGCCTGGTCCCGCGCCTCGACGCGGACCTTCTCGAGGGTCATCCACCGCGGCGTGAAGACGTACACGACCGGGTTCGGCGGCACCACACCGTCGCTCGGCGCGGCGATGAAAGGCTGCGGCGCCATGCACTCGGCGTGGGCGACCCCCGTGACCGCGACGGCCGATAGCGCCAGGGCGAGGGCGAGAGAGGCGGGAAGAACGCGGCGCATGAGACGGCTCCGGGGCAGAGGCACGGCGTTCCTACGCGCGACCTCAGGTTTGGTTCTGAGAAGACGCCGCTTCGACCCGGGGGCCGGCCTCCGGGAGCACGAGGCTCACCCGCGCGCCGCCCTCGGCGCGGTTCTCGGCGACCGCTCGGCCCCCGTGGGCCTCGGCGATGCGTCGCACCAGCGCCAGGCCGAGCCCGAGGGAGCCGGTGGTCGCGCCCTTCACGAAGGGCTCGAAGACGCGGTCCTCCGCGCCGTCCCGGAACCCGGGGCCGCGGTCCTCGGCCTCGAAGACCAGCTCGCCCGACTCGGCTCGAACCCGGAGCCGCGCCAGCCCAGCGCCGTGGCGCTCGGCGTTGGTCACCAGGTTCGTGAGCGCCCGGGTCAGGAGCGTGGCGTCGGCCAGGACGTCGGGGAGGTCTTCGTCGGCGTCGAGCAGCTCGAGGTCCAGGTCCGCGGCCTCGAGGGCGTGGGCGGCCAGGGTCGCCGGCCGGAGCCGGACCAGGGTGATGGCCGAGAAGTCGAGGCGCGCCGTGGCGAGGAGGTCGGCGACCAGGGCGTCCATGACCACGATCTCGTGCTCGATCTCGTCGAGGGCGTCGGTGCGCCCCTCCCGCGCCATCTCGACGAGCAGGCGCTGCCGGGCGAGCGGCGTCCGGAGCTCGTGGGAGACCGCCGCGAGCAGCGCCCGCTGGTCCTCGAGCTGCCCGGCGATGCGCTCGGCCATCCGGTTGAGGGCGTCCCCCACGACGTCGACCTCGACGATCGCCCTCGGCCCTCGCCGGCGGCGCCCGGGGCGGCTGACCTCGACCCGGGCGTCGAGGTTGCCGCGGCCGAGCTCGTCGGCGACCCGCGCGACCTCCTCGAGGGGCCGCGCGAGCCGCTTGGCGACGAGCGCCGAGAGGAAAGACAGGGTGACCAGCCACAGCGCCACCGCGACGAGCAGCGGCGGTCGCGTGTCCTCCCAGGGACCGACGGCGGCGATGATCGCCGCCACCACGCCCAGGATCGCGAAGCCGCCGAAGAGCGCCCGGAACACCCGGCGCCGGAGGCCGACGTGGAGCAGGAAGCGGCGGCGGCGCGCCGGATCGCGGAGCCACGGCGGCAGATCCTGGCCGTGCCCCCGGGCCCACGGCGGCGGGCCATGGCGATGGCGTCGCGCCCACGGCGGCCAACGCCGGTGGTGCGGGTAGCAGCCGTCGTGGTGGGGACCGCGGTGCCTCATGCCGTGTCCGGCTCCGGGCGCTCGCGGGCGAAGACGTAGCCCACGCCGCGCACGGTCTTGATGCGGAGCGGCGCGCGGGCGTCCTCGCCGAGCTTCTGCCGGAGGTGGGAGACGTGGACGTCGACGGCCCGGTCGGACACGGTCGCGCCGCGGCCGACGATGTCGAGGAGCGCCTCGCGGGTGACGACGCGGCCCGCGCGGCGCGCCAGCGCCAGGAGCAGATCGAACTCCACGGCGGTCAGGTCGAGGGGCGCGCCGTCGAGCTCGGCGGTTCGCGCGTCCGGGACGAGCACGACCCCGGCGACGGCGACCCGCTCGCCCTCGGGGCCGGGGCCCGCGCGGCGCAGGACCGCCCGGAGGCGGGCGACCAGCTCGCGCGGTGAGAAGGGCTTCGCGACGTAGTCGTCGGCGCCGAGCTCGAGGCCGACCACGCGGTCCGCCTCGTCACCTCGCGCGGTGAGCATGATGACCGGGATGCGGTCGTCGCGCCGGAGGCGCCGCAGCACCTCGAGGCCGTCCATCCCCGGCATCATCATGTCGAGCAGCACGGCGTCGAAGGCGTCGTTGGCGAGCCGCGCCAGGGCCTGGGGCCCGTCGGCGGCCACCGCCACCGCGAAGCCGTGCTCGCCGAGGTAGCTGGCGAGCAGCTCGTGGAGGCGGGGGTCGTCGTCGACGATGAGGACGCGGGCGCTCATGGCCGGGAGTCTACCCCGAAGCGGGCGCGGCGGCGCGAGGACCGCCATCACACCAGCTCGTCGTCGTCGTGGTGGCCGCTCCAGAAGGCGCGCGGCCCGCGCTCGATGAGGTCGGCGAGCCGCTCGCGCTGGCTCGGGTCCAGGGTCGCGTGCAGTCGGGACAGCGCGCCCATGAATCGCTCGCGGCCGGCGTCGATGGCGCGCTCGAGGGCGTCGCTCGCCTCGGCGAGCTGGGTCGCGTCGAAGACGTCGGAGCGGAGCGCGTCTCCGACCTCGCGGCGGGCCTTCTTGGCGATGTCCTTGGCGTCGCCGAGCCCGGCCTTCCAGTCACCGACGATGTCTTTGAGGCTCTTCCGCTGAGCGTCGGTCAGCGCGAGATAGGCCGCCAGGAAGCGGAAGACCCCGCGCGCCGAGCGACGACGGCCGCGACGGGGGCCGCCCCAGCGACCGCCCCACGGGCCGTGGCTCCGGTGACGGTGCCCGTGGTGATGGGGCTCGGGCTCCCAGGCGTCGTAGCCGGGGCCGTGGCCGGGGCCCCAGCCCCCATAGCCGCCGGGCCCGCAGGCCATGGCGAGGAAGGTCCGGCGGAAGCGGCGCGCGCGGCGGAAGGCCGCGACGGCCATGAGGGCGACGATGACGGTGGCGACGATGGCGAGTGGGCTCACGAGAGTCCTCCGGTGGTGGGTACTCGGAGACCATGGCCGCCGTCTGTTGCGGGGACATCCGACCGAACCTGAAGAAGTGTGAAGGCGAGCCTTCGGCCACGGGCGCGCGAAGGCGCTTGGCGGTCGTGGACCGGGACCGTAGGATGCCGCCGTGAAACCCGAGACCCCTCAGCGCCCTGGTTCCGCCTCCGAGGCCGATGACGCGGCCACCACGATCAGCCGCAGGACCTTCATCGCGACGGGGGTCGCGGGGGTCGCCGCGGTCGTCGGCGCCTGCGGGAGCGATCCGGTCGCGGGCTCGGACGCGGTCCCCTTCGACGGCTCGCTGTTCGACACCGTCGCCGCCGACTCGGCCGTCGCCGCGGACACCCACACCGTCGACACCACGGACACGACGGAGCCGGACACGAACGCGGTCGATACGGCGGATACGACGCTCGTCGACACGACGCCCGAGGACACCACGCCGGCCGTCGAGCGGTTCGACGCCAGCGCCTATTCCGAGGACCCGACGGTCTTCCCGCTCGGCGTCCAGTCCGGTGACCCGACGCCCTGGGGCGCGGTCCTGTGGACCCGCTACACCGGCGTGAGTCACCTCGAGGTCGTCGTGTTCGTCGACGAGGCGGACATCCCGCCCGGCGAGGGGCCGCTCGCGCTGCGGGTGGACGCGCCGGAGGGGGAGGGCGGCTTCACCCACGCCGACGTCGCCGGGCTCGACCCGTGGACCCGCTACGCGTTCTGCTTCGTCGCGGGCGGCAAGCGGAGCCGCGTCGGGCGCTTCAGGACCGCGCCGGCGGCGGGCGCCTCGCCGGTCGTCGTCTTCGGCGCCGGCAGCTGCTCGAAGTACCTCTACCGGCCCTTCGAGGTGCTCTCCCGCGCGGCCGAGGCCGACCTCGATCTGTTCCTGCTGCTCGGCGACACGGTCTACGCCGACGACTCGGAGAGCCGCGAGGACTTCCGCGAGAAGTGGGCCGAGAACTACGGGACCGACGGCTACCGGGACCTGTTCCGGACGACGCCGTGCATCGCGACCTGGGACGATCACGAGATCACCAACAACTGGGACCCCGAGTCGATCGACGCTTCTCTGCTCGAGACCGGCCGCGCCGCCTTCTTCGAGCACCTGGCGCTGCGTCGGGACCCGGAGCACCCGAACCGGATCTGGCGGAGCCTCCGCTACGGCGACACGCTGGAGGTCTTCGTCCTCGACTGCCGCGGCGAGAAGCGCCCGTCGACCCGCAAGACCGACGCCGCCGAGTACATCTCGGTCGCCCAGATGGACTGGCTGAAGGCCGCGCTGAGCGCCTCGCCCGCGACGTTCAAGGTCATCATGAACTCGGTGCCGATCACCGACATGCCGCTCATCTGGCTCAACGCCGACGAGCGCTGGGAGGGCTACGACGCCCAGCGCGACGAGATCCTCGCCCACTGCGAGGGCGTCTCCGGCGTGCTCTGGGTGTCCGGTGACTTCCACTACGGCTCGGTGCAGCACGTCGACAAGCCCGGCGACCCGTTCAGCGACCAGGTCGAGGTCCTCACCGGCCCGCTCGCGCAGATCAACCCGGCCACCGGGGCGCTGCAGGCGATCGCGAACCCCGAGCAGTTCGAGTGGATCACCGACAGCTTCAACTACACGCGCTTCACCGCCGACCCCGCCGCGTCGCCGCCGTCGATCCTGGTCGAGCACGTCGGCCCGAGCGGCGACATCCTGAACTCGCGGACGCTCACGTTCTGAGCGCCGCGCCCGCCCGGGAGCTCCAGCCTTGCCCGGTACAATCCTCGTCCCGTTGCCGGACGTCGACTTCGACATCACCGAGGTCGCCGTCCCCTGGAAGGTCCTGACCGAGGCCGGCTACCAGGTCGTCTTCGCGACCGAGCGTGGCGCCACGCCGCGGTGTGATCCGCTGCTCCTGACCGGCGTGATCTTCGGCAAGCTCGGCGCGCGCCCCGACGCCCTGGCCTGCTACCGCGAGCTCGAGCAGGACCCGGCGTTCCGCGCCCCGCTGACCTGGGACGCGGTCGCCGTCGAGGACTACGACGGGCTGCTCCTGCCGGGCGGTCACGCGCCGGGGATGCGGCAATACCTGGGGAGCGCGCCGCTCCAGGCCAAGGTCGCCGCGTTCTGGGCGCTGGGGCGGCCCGTGGGGGCGATCTGCCACGGCGTGCTCGTGCTGGCCCGGGCGAAGGACCCCGAGACCGGGCGCTCGGTGCTGGCCGAGTCGCGAACGACCTGTCTGCCGAAGTACATGGAGCGGTCGGCGTATCTGCTGACCTTCTGGAAGCTCGGCCGCTACTACCGGACCTACCCGGCCTACGTTCAGGACGAGGTGACCGCCGCGCTCGCCGACCCGAAACGGTTCGAGCGCGGCCCGCGCGTCCTGACCCGCCGCGGCACCCGCGACGACGACCGCGCGACCTTCGTCGTCGAGGACGGCCGCTACGTGTCGGCGCGCTGGCCGGGAGACGCCTGGGCCTTCGCGAGGGCGTTGCTCGCGCGGCTCGAGGCCCGCGAGGAGGTGGCGGCGTGAGCGACCCGTGGACCCCGAAGCTGGACAAGGACGGGCTCGCCGCCCTCATCGCCGAGCACTTCCCCCAGGCGGGGGACGCGGCGTCGTGGCTGAGCGCTTGCGGCGAGGGCTGGGTCGAGCTCGTTCTGCCCTTCTCCGACGATCACCTGCGCCCGGGGGGGACGGTGTCCGGGCCGACGCTGATGACCCTGGCCGACACGGCCATGTACTTTCTGGTCTTGACGCACATCGGCGGAGAGGTCCTGGCGGTGACGTCGAGCCTGCACATGGACTTCCTGCGTCGGCCGGCGCCCGCGGACGTGCACGCTCGCGCCGAGCTGCTGCGCCTCGGGCGCGCGCTGGCGGTGGGGCGGGTGGTGCTGACCTCGGCCGGTGACTCCCGACCCGTGGCCCACGCCACGGTGACCTACGCGCTCCCCCGGGGGCCCGGGTGAGCGGCGAGCCCGGCGCGCTCCGGGACCTCTGGCCGCTGGATCCCGACGTCACGTTCCTCAACCACGGGTCCTTCGGGGCCTGCCCGCGCGCGGTCCTCGACCATCAGGCCGAGCTCCGGGCCCAGCTCGAGCGGCAGCCGGTGGACTTCATGGCGCGCCAGCTCCCGGGGCTCCTCGACGCGGCGCGCGAGCGGCTGGCGGCGTTCCTCGGGGCCGAGCCGGCGGGGCTCGCCTTCGCGTCGAACGCGACCGAGGGCGTCAACACCGTCCTGGCGTCGTATCCGCTGTCGCCGGGCGACGAGATCCTGGTGACCGACCACGGCTACCGTGCCTGCACCAACGCCGCGCGCTACCACGCCGAGCGCGCCGGGGCGACCGTCCGCGTGGTCCCGCAGCCGTTCTTCGGGGTCACGCCGGACGTCGTCGTCGACGCGGTGCTCGCGGCGGTCGGGCCGCGGACGCGCCTCGCGCTCATCGACCACGTGACCAGCCAGACCGGGCTCGTCCTGCCGGTCGAGCGGCTGGCGCCGGCCCTCGCCGAGCGAGGCGTGGACGCGCTGATCGACGGCGCCCACGCGGCGGGGATGGTGCCGTTGGAGCTCGGCGCGCTGGGGGCGGCCTACTACGCGGGCAACTGCCACAAGTGGCTCTGCACGCCGAAGGGGACAGGCTATCTGTACGTCCGCGAGGACCGGCGGGCGGCGGTCCATCCGCTGACGATCTCCCACGGGTGGTCGCTCCCGACCGATGGCCGGAGCCGCTTTCACCTGGAGTTCGACTGGACGGGGACCGGAGATCCGACGGGGCTCCTGACCGTGCCCTTCGCCATCGACTATCTCGGTGGGCTCGTCCCCGGCGGCTGGGGGGCGCTGCGCGCGCGGAACCACGCGCTCGCGCTCGGCTATCGCGCCGCGCTGATGAAGGCGCTGGCGCTGAACGAGGCGCCCTGCGGCGAAGAGATGATTGGCGCGCTGGTGGCGCTGCCTCTGCCGGACGGAGACGCCGAGGCGCTGAACGCGGCGCTCTGGGGCGAGCACCGGGTCGAGGTGCCGATCATGCCGTGGCCCGCGCCGCCGAGGCGGCTGGTGCGGGTGTCGGCGCAGCTATACAACACGCCCGACGACGTCGAACGGCTCATCGCCGGGCTCCGCGAGCTCGGCCTCGCAGGAGGGAGGTGACCATGGATCCGCGCGGCGGACAGTGGGAGAAGCTCAAGATGCGCGGCGGACCGAACCTACGGCGCGCGCGGGTCCCGGGCGGCTGGCTCGTGACGACCCTCGGTGGCACGTCGGAGCCGGTCGCCTTCTACCCGGACCCCGAGGGGCGCTGGGCCAACGGCTTCCCCGAGGTCGACGACCTCTCGGGCGGCGAGCTGTCGGTGGTCGACGAGAAGCGCTGAGTCGCCAGCATGCCGCACGCGGCGTGGCGGGCGCGGCCGCCGGAGTAGCGGCGGAGGGTCGGGACCCCGACGGCCGTCAGGGCGTCGCGGAAGGCCCCGAGCTCGGCCGCGTCGGCGCGCCGGTAGCCGTCCGGGCGGGCGTCGTTGACGTCGATGAGGTTCACGCGGATCGGGACGTCGCCGAAGAGCTCCCGCAGCGCGGCGACCTCGTCGTCGCCGGTGTTCACGCCGGCCATCACGACCCAGGCGATGGTCACGCGGCCGCCCGTAGCGCGGGCGACGTCTCGAACCGCGTCCGCGAGCTCGGGGAGCGGGTACTTCCGGGTGACCGGCATCAGCTCGGCGCGTCGCGCCGGGACGGCCGAGGTCAGCGAGACGATGAGCCGGTAGCGGTGCCCCTCGCGGGCGAAGCGGCGGATGGCCGGGACGAGGCCGACGGTCGAGATCGTGATGGCCTCGGCCTTGATGCGGCCGCCGCACGGATCGCTCAGGACGGCGGCCGCGCGGAGGACCGCGTCGTAGTTGTGGAGCGGCTCTCCCTGCCCCATGAAGACGGCGCCGGTCACGCGGCCCGGCGCCTCGTCGCGGATGGTGGTGAAGGCGTCGACCATCTCCCAGGCCGCGAGGTTCCGGGACAGCCCGAGGCGGCCGGTGGCGCAGAAGTCGCAGGCCATGGCGCAGCCGACCTGGGACGACAGGCAGACCGTGAACGTGTCGGGCTTCTCGAGGGGGATTCGCACGGCCTCGCTGAGCGCGCCGTCGGGAGAGCGGAAGAGGTACTTCACGAAGCCGTCGGCCGGGTCCTCGACGCGCTCGACGACGGTCAGGCGGGTGTGGTCGACGTGCTCGCGGACCGCGTCTCGAACCACCCGGCGGACGGTCTGGCGCTTGGGCCGCTCGTCGGGGCGGCAGGCGCGCTCGCGGGCCAGGATGCTGCGGGCCTCGCGCGGGCTGCAGGCGACCCCGCGGGTGTCGAGCCAGGCGACGAGCTCCTCGCTGAAGAGGCCGCGCAGGTTGGGCGCGGCGCTGGCGTCCGGGCCCGAGCGGCTCACGCGATCGGGAGCTCGCTGCCAGGGCCGCGGTCGGAGGCGTTCCAGTCGTCCTCGCTGTACCACCGGGGCGCGCCGATGCGCGGGTCGGCGTCGAGGACGCCGCGCAGGTGGGTCAGGAGCAGGGTGTGCTCGTCGCTGTCGCCGGAGCGGGAGAGCCACGGGACGAGGCCCTTGCGCTGGAGCGCGCTGACGAGCCAGCGCCCCTCGTCGCCGTCGAGTAGCTGGACCTCGACGTCGTAGCGTCGACTCGTACGCCGGACGTCGAAGGCGTGGCTATAGGGAGTGGTCCAGCGGTTGAGCACCTCCCAGCCCCGGCCCTCGAGGGCCTTGTCCAGGAAGCGGGCCATGTCGCGGCCAGCGGGGACCGGCTCGCCGGTGTCGGCCTCGGGCTCGTCGTCGGCGCGGCGAGGAGCGGGCGGCTCGTCGAAGTCGGGCGCGAGGAAGGTCGCGTGGGTCAGGACGTCCATGGTATCAGCGGCTCCCGGGTTGTAGGCGGATCGCCTCACGGATCTCCAGCGAGCCGTGGCGAACCGGGGCGATCGGCTCCCAGCGCCGGGCGGCCTTCGTCTGGGGCGGGGGCCACGCGAGGGTCGCGGTGGCGCCGACCGCGTCGGGGACCTCCTGAGTCGCGGTGACCGCGACGCGGCGGCCGTCGGCGCCGACCACGCGGAAGCGGCGTTGCAGGGTCGCGCCGGCTCGCGGGGCGGCGATCTCCTCGCTGCCGTGGCCCTCGACCACGGTGGCGCCGCGAGGGAAGGTCAGCCGCAGGCTGAGCGGCGCCGGCACCGCCCAATGGACGCGCACGGTGACGTCGAGGGTCGTGCCCTCGGCGTCGTCCCGCCCCTCGAGGCTGAGCGCGAACGGCGGCAGGGCGACCGCCGCGTGGGCGGCCGGGCCGTCGACGGTCGGCGCCGGTGGGCGGTCGGCCGGTCGGCGAGGGCGCTCGGCGCAGGCCGAGGCCAGGCCGAGGGACAAGAGCAGTGCGAGGAGGGAGGCGCGCATCGTCGAGACGATACACAAACCCGCCGTCCCGAGCACGCACGAGTGTTCGCTCGCCTCCAGCGCTCCTGCTCCGCGCCCGCTCCTGCTCCGCGCCTGCTCCCGCTCCGCTCCCGCTCCGCGCCCGCTCCTGCTCCGCGCCCGCTCCCGCTCCGCTCCCGCGCCTGCCCCGCGCCCCCTCTCGCGCCCGCTCCGCGCCCGCTCCGCTCCTGCTCCGCGCCCGCCCGCTCCGCGCCCGCTCCTGCGCCGCTCCCCTCCCGCTCCGCGCCCGCTCCTGCTCCGCGCCCGCTCCTGCTCCGTGCCGCCTCTCGCTCCCCGCCCGCTCCGCGCCCGCCCGCTCCGCGCTCCGCGCCCGCCCGCTCCGCGCCCGCTCCTGCGCCGCGCCGCCTCTCGCTCCCCGCTCCGCCCCAGCTGTCGCGGCCGCGGCCGCGCCGCCCGCGCTCTCGCAGACGCCCGCGGGAGGAAAATGTTAGATCGTGGGGTCTGACCCTGTGAGCGGGTGTGATCCACAAGCCGGCACAGCTCGGTTTGCGAGGCATGATGATGGCTGCACGAGTTTGAGCTGCCGTTTCTATTCGGTATTCTGGTGCCACTCGCCCTGGTCGCGGTCGGGTCGGGGAGCAGTGGGGTGGGGGGGAGGGGAAGAGGCGGCGCGGCGCGTGAGCGTGAGCGGCGCGGGGAGCGAGAGCGGCGCGGGGGGGCGTGTGCGTGAGCGGCGCGGGGAGCGTGTGCGCGCGCGGAGTGGTGAGGGAGAGCGGGGGCGGAGCGAAGGCGGACAGAGCGGAGTGTGCGCGTGGGTCTCCTCAGTCTGACCTCGTGCTCCCGCCCCGCAAGGCCAAGCCACGGCTCCGCCGTCCTCGCCGTGCTCGCTCCACTCGCTGCGCTCGCTCCGCTGTGCGC
>Ga0209692_10000598_pt1 | contig 75647 bp, 81 predicted proteins | sample tdDd472_FD_187129 | JGI IMG/M metagenome (GOLD analysis project Ga0209692, IMG submission 187129) | Marine sediment microbial communities from the Atlantic coast under amendment with organic carbon and nitrate - tdDd47.2 (SPAdes)... | ecosystem: Environmental > Aquatic > Marine > Coastal >... | reverse complement strand
ACTTGGCCGGGATGAAAGATTCCAAAGTCATCGTGGCGATTAACAAAGACGAAGAAGCCCCCATTTTTCAGGTGGCTGACTACGGTTTGGTTGCGGACCTCTTTGATGCCGTACCGGAACTGGAAAATTCATTGACTTAGACCTGCCTTTCATCCCGCAATGAAAGCAGAAACTTAAGGGCAGGCCAATGGTCTGCCCGTTTTTTTGTTGGTTTATGGCTGTAGAATTGTATTGAAAATATTGAATTGAAAGCTCAATTATAAATAATAGGAAGAGCATTATATAAAACGAAAGGGATATTTAATGAGAAGGGAGTGGTTAAGACAAACGTTGTCTCTCTTCTTTCTGGTTGGATTTTCTATCGGAATAAAGGCCGCATGGGCGCAAGATAAAGGGATTACAATCGTCACAGGCGATGATTATCCGCCTATCACGTCACAGAAGCTGAAACACGGCGGACTGGGTTTGCGCATTGTCATGCGAGCGTTTGAATTGGCGCAATTCCCTGTGGAGGAAGTCAAATGGCAACCTTGGGCACGGGGGTATTCGTTGACACAGTCCGGAGTTCTTGATGCGGCTTTCCCGTGGGGACCGACGTCGGAGCGTTATAAAATCTTTTATTTCTCCGACCCAATCCTGCATATGACAAATTATGCCTATGTTCTAGAAAAATCGGATGTGTCGATTCACCAAAGAAAGGATTTAAAAGGCAAAGTCTATTGTAATCCCAATGGATATGGTGATTTTGGCGTGATTAAAGAACTCAAGGAAAAGAACCTGATGAAAAGGGAGGCGCCGTTGAACATGGTGTCTTGCTTTAAAATGTTGAAAGAGGGCCGGGTGGATCTGGTGGTTTCTCCCCAATGGGATGCGGATTACGGAATTTCCGGGGCAAAGTTGGACATGGACACAGTTCGACGTGAACCAATGAAGGTTGCACAAACACCGCTCAGTTTAATTGTCTCTCTTAAAAATAAACGTGGCCCGGAAATTATTTCAGCCTTTAACAAGGGGCTGAAGAAATTGAAAGAAACGGGTGAATTTATCCGAATTTATCACGAGTTTGGTTTTGATGAATTTCTGGAACCCAATAGCTGAGTGCGCAGTTTTACGGATAAAATAGCACTTGTTTACACGTGTTTTTCTCGGCAAGATAAAAGTTACAAAAGAAACTAAAACTCTGACAGACGAGGCAGGAAAAGATGACAGAACAAACATATGCGCTGTTGATTGATGGTGCACAGGTTGCGACGGATGATCATTTTACGGTTTTGAATCCGGCAAACGGGCAACCCGTTGGTCATGCGCCCAAGGCATCAACAACTCAATTGGATGAGGCGGTACAAGCTGCACGTACAGCTTTTAAAAAATGGAGCGCGGTTTCAGATGAAGAACGCCAGCAGGCTTGTTTGAACATTGCTGCTAAAATCGAAGAACATAGTGAAGAATTGGCGACCCTTTTGACGAAAGAACAAGGTAAGCCGTTAAACGGATTGGGTTCACGTTTTGAAATTGGTGGAGCAAAAGCCTGGACGCAAGTAACCGCAGCTTTGCAAGTTCTGCCAAAGGTTTTGCAGGACACAGAAGAGGGCAAAGTTGTTCTTCATCGCAAACCTATTGGCGTCGTCGGGTCGATCACCCCGTGGAACTGGCCGGTAATGATTGCGATTTGGCATATTATTCCAGCGGTGCGAACCGGTAATACAGTGGTGTGTAAGCCGTCGCCTTTTACCCCTTTATCCACCATCCGCTTGATTGAATTGATGAACGAGGTTTTACCTGCCGGTGTCGTTAATTGCATTACGGGGGATGATAATCTCGGGGCTGCCATGTCAACCCATCAGGGGATTGATAAAATCGTCTTTACCGGATCGTGTGCGACTGGGCAAAAAGTGATGATGAGTGCGGCAGCCACCATGAAACGTCTGACTTTGGAGCTCGGCGGAAATGACGCCGGGATTGTCTTACCTGATTGTGATCCCAAGGAAATTGCGGAAGGTTTGTTCTGGGGGGCCTTTATTAACAACGGTCAAACCTGTGCAGCGATGAAACGTTTGTATGTGCATGAAAGCCTGCATGATCAGGTCTGTGAAGAATTGGCCAATGTGGTGCGTACGATCCCGATGGGGGACGGTTTGGATGAGGCGAACGTCATCGGCCCTATCCAAAACACTATGCAATTTGAAAAGGTCAAAGGTTTGGTCGAAGATGCCAAACGTAAAGGGGCACGTATTTTAACAGGTGGCGAAGCAGGCGAAGGGCTATTTTATCCGACAACACTGATTGCGGGGGTTGATAATGGCTGGCCCATTGTCGATGAGGAACAATTTGGTCCGGTTCTTCCCATAATTTCCTATCGTGATATTGACGAAGTGATTGAGCGGGCCAACGACAGCCCCAATGGGTTAGGGGGATCGGTTTGGTCCAAAGATATTGAAAAAGCCAAAGAAATTGCCAGCCGACTGGAATGTGGATCGGTCTGGATCAATAAACATGGTGCGATCCAGCCCAATGCGCCGTTTGGTGGGGTCAAAGGATCCGGTATCGGTGTGGAATTTGGTGAAGAAGGTTTGGCGGAATATACCAATATTCAGGTGATTTTCAGTTAAAAGACTTTATTGGGTCAAGAACAGCCTGCTTCATTTTGAGGCAGGCTGTTTTTTTATGTGAAAAGAAATTGATAATTCGCAATGTACTTTACCATAAAATTATAATATAAGATTTAACTAATGTTTATTTCTGACTTATTGGAGTACCCCCGCATGATGAAAATATTCTCGTCTCTCGCCCTTGTCATGGGTTTAATGCTGTCTTCTGTTTCTTCCTATGCAGCCGAAGCAGCATCAAAGACCTTTGTTGTGATTACATCTGAGAGTGTGGAAACACAGGGAATGGCCTTGGTCTTGAGCTTGCAAGCGCTGAAGAATGGTTCTGATGTCCGTATTTTGCTTTGTGATCATGGTGGGGATATTGCTAAAAAAGACTATCAGGCAACGCCGTTGAAACCCTTGAACGCGACACCGCAACAATTGCTGAAAAAAGCAATGTCAACTGGGGCAAAGGCTGATGTCTGTGCGTTATATCTGCCGAACCGTGGCCTGGGTATGGATGCTTTGATCGAAGGCGTTTCCAATGCCAAACCGCCGCAAATCGGGGCGTATATGGCAGACCCGTCCGTTCGTTATTTCACATTCTAATCAATGAATAGGACAGGAGGTTTTTCTATGAAATATGTTGCAGCGGCCTTGTTGGCATTTACGTTGATTGCGCCGGGTTTTCAGGCACAGGCGGCAGATGTTCCAACCAAAAAAACGGCACAAGTACAATCCGGCCTATATGTCACAGCAAAAGAAGCATGGGACATGATGCAAAAGGATGAAAAGGTTGTTTTGATTGATGTGCGCGACCCGATCGAAGTGATGTTTACCGGTTTTACCGATGAAACCGATATTCATGTCCCTTATCTTCTGAGTGATCGTACGAAGCAAAATGCGAAAAAGTCGGTTTATGCGATGGCAAAAAATCCGAACTTTGTGAAAGAAGTCAAAGAAGCCTTGTTGGCAAAAAATGTCTCGAAAGACACGCCTTTGGTCTTTATGTGCCGCTCCGGCAGTACGCGCAGTGCACCGGCGGCTGATCTGTTCTTCAACGAAGGATGGACGAAAAGCTATACAATGGTGGATGGCTTTGAAGGCGGTAAAAACAAGGAAGGCAATTCCAAGGGAGTGCGCGATGTCGATGGATGGCGTAATTCCGGTTTGCCGTGGGGCTATAAGCTGAACTTCGAAAAAATGTATATGGCCGCAGAATAAATCTATCCAAGTACGAATGAGAAAAGGCGCAATTGTTTCTATACAGTTGCGCCTTTTCTTTTGAGTTTACGACCTAGTTCAGGTGAGGGTCGGCACGCAGACGTTCCACCAGATAATCGACACAGGCGCGAACTTTGGCGGAAACCATGCGCCCTTCCTGATGGAGTATATGAACAGGCAGGGGCTTTTCTTCAAACTCGGAAAGAATGATTTTCAACCGACCATCACCCAGATAAGGCGCGATTTGATAGGATAAAAGCCTTGAAATTCCAAAATCTTTGAGAACGGCTTCGATGATTGTATCGTTGGTATTGGTTTCAAAACGTGGATTGGCTTTGGCGTGAATGCGTGTGCCGTTTTCTTCAAACGACCATATATTTGATGATCCGACCGCGTTGGATTGAAGGGTTTGATGGTGTTCAAGCTCGCTTGGATGTTGGGGGATACCGTGTTTTTTCAAATATGCTTGTGAAGCAAATGTGATTTTTCGGACATAACCGACCCGAACAGCATTGAGGGAAGAGTCCGGTAAGTCTCCGATCCGTACAGCGATATCCATGCCTTCGTCGATCATATTGACCACCCGGTCCAAGAACAGGGTGTTAAGATTGACCAGAGGAAAATCACGCAAGAAATCTATGAGAACAGGTGTTACATACATGCGTCCGAAAAGGGCGGGGGCGGTTACGTTTAACCGTCCACGTGGCGCACTGTGTGAACCAATGGCGGCTTCCTGTGCTTCTTCCACATCGCTGAGAATGCGTTGGCAATCACGCAAGAAACGTTGACCGCTGTCGGTGAGGCGCACAGACCGAGTGGTCCGGATAAAAAGACGACTGCCAATACGGTCTTCAAGGGAAGCCACCGCACGCGTGACAGCAGGGGGCGACATGGAGAGTTTTCGGGCGGCTGCGGCAAAGCCGCCCGTCTCAGCCACATTAACGAAGACTTCCATTTCTAAAAATCGATCCATTTTATAATTCCGAATATCGTAATAATAAATTGTATAAATAGTATATTAATATTTTTTATAAAACAATCTAACTTCTCTTTCGTCAAGGCGAACAAGCCTGAACGTTTTAAAACCCAAAAAATCGAGAGAGAAGAAAATGAGCCGTATTGCAATTATTAAAAAAGAAAATGCCACCACAGAACAAGGTGAATTGCTGGATGCGATCCAAGCCAAACTTGGCATGGTGCCGAACTTTTTAGGCGTATTTGCACAATCCCCTGATGCGCTGAAAGCTTTCCTTGGACTGCACAGTATTGCGGAAAATGGCACACTGGATGCCCAAACCCGCGAACGGATTGCTTTGGTCGTGGCACAAGGCAATTCCTGTGAATATTGTTTGTCTGCCCATAGCGCGATTGGGCGCAAAGCTGGTTTGAACAATGCCGAGATTGAGGCCAATCGCAAAGGCACGTCGTTTGACGCCAAGGCGGCTGCGGCAGTCAGTTTTGCAAAAGCCCTGAACAACAATATGGGCGATGTAACGCAAGCTGAGTTCGACAGTGTGCGCGCAGCGGGGTTCAGTGATTCAGATATCGTTGAAATTATCACACATGTCGGCATGAATATTTTGACCAACCTGTTAGGCAAAGCCACATACGTTGATATTGATTTCCCGAAAGTGGAATTGGCACAAGCCGCGGAATAATGCCCCGCCAACTGACGGGTGTTGTTCCTGAATGAGGCAACACCCGTCCTTTTTATTTGAAGGAGGTTTGAAATGTCGCGCAGGTTTGCTGAGATTAGTTTTACACCGTCCGTCCGTGCGGCTCAAACGCGATATGGATCGCGCAAGGCCTATGCCGGATTGGAAGACCATGATCAAACACCGGATAAAATAGGACCCGTTGAAACAGCCTTTATTGCGGCCCGTGACGGTTTTTATCAGGCAACGGCCAATGGAGATGGCTGGCCTTATGTCCAATATCGTGGCGGCCCAAAGGGGTTCTTGCGGGTATTGGATGAACAGACCCTTGGTTATGCCGATTTCCGTGGAAATGTCCAATATATCAGCGTCGGCAATATGGCAGAGAATGATAAAGTTGCTTTAATTTTAATGGATTACCCCAATCGCCGGCGTTTGAAAATTTGGGCACGGGCTAAATTGGTGGACTATCAAGATGATCCTGCCTTGATTCAACGTCTGGAAGACCCAACTTACCGCGCCCGTGTGGAACGTGGGGTTATCTTGACGGTGGAGGCAACAGACTGGAATTGTCCGCAACATATTGTGTCGCGTTATAGCGAAGAAGAAATTCAAATTGCAATGGAACCCTTGCTGGAACGATTGGATGAATTGGAACGTCAAGTTGGGCAGGAGCAAGGCGATAAAGATGCATATCGTCAAATTTTTAAGAATAAGCGCCGCAAAGGAGGCGAACAATGATCGCAGTATCCAGAAAATATATAGATAAAATGATGGGTAACGATAAATTACCGCAACGGGCCACTATCGGGTTTATTATATTGTCTTCACTCGGTGCGACATTGGCGATAACGTTAAGTGTCTTTCTCAGCGCAATTTATGACTGCGCGTTAATGATGGCCCCGTTCGGTGCCAGTTGTTTTTTGGCCTTTTCTTTACCCGACAGCCCGTTGGCACAACCCAGGAATATCGTGATTGGTCATGTTTTATCTGCGGGTGCCGGTTTTATATCGCTTTATCTGTTTGGGGATTCTTGGTTCGGTGGGGCCTTTGGGGTTGGGCTCGCGGTCTTTTTGATGCTGATCACGCGGACCTCGCATGCACCGGCTGGGGCCAACCCATTGGTGGTTTACGCTGCCCAACCGGATTTGATGTTCCTGTTGACCCCTGTGTTCTTCGGTGCCTGCCTTATTGCCGGTTTTGCTATTATTTATAATAATTTCAGACCGAATATCTGCTACCCGAAATATTGGTAAATACTTCCCTTTAATTGGCGTTGATGGCTTCACGCTGGATAATCGCCAGCAGGCCACGGGCTTGATCGTTACATTCTTTTGCCGCCAGCGAGACTAAAAATTCCACATCGCTATAGGTGCGGTTTTCCAGGATATGCAGGTTGATAAGGGTTTTGCTATCTTTGCCTTCCTGCATAACCAGAAAACGGTCGCCATCGGTGATTTTCAGATTTCCCGGCCATTGGTTGATCTCGCCAGCATCTTTCCATTTGAGGGTTTCCGCCATACTGTCGGCAACATTAACCAAAGTAACCGTGGCATAGTTTTCTTTTTTATAACGATCAATAATCGGTTGCTTGCTGTCAATGATGCAATAATCACCGGTTTCTGAAATATTAATGGCAAGCGCCTGATCACGTCCTTTCAGGGAGGCGGCCCGGATGGCCCCGACGCTGCTTGAATCTTCTGCCGTGGATTTTACCAGACTGGCAAGGGCGCGCATGGCTTTACTGTCCCCACCGCCTGCACCGTCTTTTTCCAGTTTATCTTTATAGGGACCTTTTAAATGCAGGGTCTTTCCTTGGGCATTGATAAAGACAACGGATTTTTTGTCGGGGATATCGACGATGGTCTCCGATGTAATCTGATCGCCCGCTTTAAAGGTTTTTATGGAAGAAGAAATCACAACATATGAGCTGGCAAAAGCTTGAGTGCTTAGCCCCATGACAAGGGCAAGGCCAGCGGTGAGAAGTTTTTTATTCAGTTTAAACATTGCCAAAGCTCCTTGGTTATTTCGTTGTGGCACGGTAAACACCGTCCCAATCCGCATCCGGTGGGCTTTCCTGCCACGCCTGAATGCGATTTTCATAAAGGGTGAATAAGCCGGGGATGTTAAAGGGGGCGGCGCTTGTACGCGCGCGCTTCAGATCTTCAAGTGCCTCTGCCCAATTTTGCGCCCGGTAGTTTGCAAGCATGGTTTCAAAATCATTTTTAAACGCGAGGAAGCTTTTATCCTGAGCAAGTTCATCCCCGCCCAGCAAAGTATAAATCCGTACGGCCTGTGTTTTCCCTTTGACCTGAATGAGGTCCAGTTCCACACAGGCTTGATCGGGGGCGAGGTTCAAGGTTTCTTCGGAAATTACGACGTCAACGCCGTAGGTTTTGCTTTGCCCTTCCAAACGAGACGCCAGATTGACCGTATCACCCAACACGGAATAATCAAAACGTTGCTGGGACCCCATATTGCCAACGACACATTCGCCGCTATTAAGACCGATGCCGACTTTTAACGGAATAAAGGGTTTGTTGTTTTGTTTGGCTTCTTCTTCCAGTACCGCATTTAAAGTGACCATTTCATCCAGCATGCGCCGTGCACTAATGCAGGCGTTTTTTGCATGTTCCGGGTCATCAAGCGGAGCATTCCAGAAAGCCATGATGCAATCGCCCATATATTTATCAATGGTCCCGCGATAGGACATGATTTGATCGGTCAGCGGTGTCAGCATCCGGTTGATAAGGCGTGTCAGCCCCTCGGCATCATATTGTTCTGAAATGGTCGTGAAACCACGCACATCGCAAAACAGAAGGGTTAGTACCTTGGTTTCCCCGCCGAGTTTTAACTGATCGGGCGCAGAGACGAGCTGGTCAACCATCGCAGGCGACAGATAATGATTAAAGGCATTTTGGACAAATGCGGAATGTTGTTTTTGTTGATAAGCGGAATAGGCAGACCCCAATCCAATCGCCCCGCCATAAGCCAGAAGCGGGGACAGCATGGGCACAACGATCGCCATTTGCGTAAATAGCCAGATAATCACATAGGTTATGGCGACAACACCGGCCAAGGACAGCAAGATGCGTAACGCAGCACCAATAGGGGCAAAGACCAAAATCGCGGCCAATAGGCCCAAAATGGTTGCGATTGTGATTTCTGCAATAAGGGAGGTGCCTTTTTCTGTGCGGTTTTCAATGATCTGTGACAACATATGTGACTGGATCATAACGCCGGGAATAACCCCGTCCTTGGGGCCAAGTGCGGCGGCAAACGGTGTTCTGTGACGATCCCCAAACGGCAGGTCGGCCCCGATCATAACGATTTTATCTTTAAACCATTCTTTGGGTAAAAACTCGATCACATCAATCGCATACATGGGAAAAGCCGGGGTGTCGGCATCCGGTGGGCTGCGATACTGGATACGGACACTTTCCTTTAAGGGGGCTGCACCAACGGCTTTTGCGATTTCGGATGCGAAACTGTATTTGAACCCGTCTTGTGTTTCTTTTCCCACAAACACATTGCGCACAGTCCCATCAACAGGGTCTTTATACAGGTTTGAAAAACCGGAACGCACCCCCTGCAGGTAGTCTTTTTGAAACGTGTATTGCGTTTCGGTTAAGCCGGTTTCCAGGTCGGTCCATCCTGTGATAATCGGGATGTCGGATTGTCGTAACAGGGTTTGCAGGCGGGCGTCTTTTTCAGCTTCGGTCGGTTGGTCAAACAGGATATCCAACCCGATGGCCCGAATACCTAATCCTTGCAAATACTGTATTTTATCGGCTAGAAATCCACGGTCCACCGGGGATCTGTATGGCAGTTTTGCCAGTGTTTCTTCGGTAATGCGCACAATCACAATCTGATTGTCTGTTTGTGAAGGCGTATTGAAGATACTGAACCGCATGTCGGAGGCCCAGTTTTCGGCAATCGAAATAATGCTGATATATCGGGCGGGCAGGGTGGCAAAAGCGACCGTCAAAATGACGATCGCAATTTGCACCATGACAAAAGTTTGGTTTTTTACCGTTGCCATGTTTCCCCCTTGTTGTGTTTATGCAAACGCATAGACCTTAAACTTTAACGGCCAATGGGAAGTCTTGCCCGCGCGAGCTGATGACGGGGAATTGCGGTTCCCGTCCGCCTTCTTCGCTCAGTTCCGGCAAACGGTCTTCAATAAAGCGCGACAGGCCGCGTACCGATACCAAGCCATCATTTTTGCGCGGGTTGACACCGCCACCGTTCAAGGCTTCCAAAATGGTGTAGGTGAAGGCCCCATGTCCCAGGTCCGTCAATTCAACGGCGAACTGTTCTTTCGCGGCCCCCGCAATAACATGAATACCAGAGGTCCGTGACAGGCGGCTTAAAGCTTTGCGTTCTTCAAAACCACGTGTTTTGGCAACGGCAGCGCCGGATTTACAGCTATCCATCAGCATAACGACTTTTTGGGCCGGGATTTCTGCAACCCAGGCTTCCAGTTCGGAAGACGGAATGCCTTTTTCACGCACATGATCCGGGCGTTCGGGGTAGGTGACGTCATAAGGCATGAAATACCAGCTTTCGCCCAAGGTATCGCCATGTCCAGCCAGATAGATCAAAACGACATCTTCGGGCTTGGCGTCATCTTTAATCGACATCAAGGCGGCTTTAATACCGGATTTGGTGGCCTGTTTATCAAAAACAGCGGTGGTGCGGATATCTTTAAACAGTTTTTTCGGTTGTTTTTCAAAGAAATCCTTGATGCCTGTGGCATCGGGCACCCCGTAGTTCAATGACAGGGCCGGGTTGCGGTAATCATTAATGCCGATGGCGGCAACATGCAGCACACTTTTCAGTTCCGCACCACTATAGGCGATTTTAACTTTGGCGGGTTTACTTTCAATCGCATCTTTGCTGAGTGCAACACAACGTAAGTCGTTTTTACCCGGTGCCAATTTAATTTCGAAATCGTGGCTGTAAACCTTGTCCTCTGCATCGCCTTCATCAGGCATATGTTTAGCAACCAGTTTGCCGTTTTGATAAAGACGGATTTCTTTGACACCACCGCCTAAATCAGCGGCCTGTACACTGACTTCGAATTCATCTTCATCGGTGTCTTCATCGGAACTGGGGCTGGCAATGGCGACTTGGGGCGGGGTTGCAAAGGAAACGGATAATTTTGGGCGTTCCTGAACGGTTGTGGGGGCTTCACTTGCCGATGCCAACGCCAGAACGCCCGGTTCCATATGGCTTTCCCCGAACTGATCCATATCCAGCGACATATCGGCATTTTCCCACTTCACAGCGGTTAAAGCATCCCCATCGCCTTCAAAACCGCCTGTTTCAACATCCAGTGCGGCCCAACCGTCTTGCTTGGTCACAACAACACGGGCGGTTTCCTTGCCTTTGTTGGCATCTAAAATGCGCGAGGTGCCATCCTTGCTGGCCACATGCACCACATTGTTGCTTGTGCCGAATTCAACGGATTTAACTTCTTCGGTGTTTTTAAGTTCCGCGATGGTCGTTTTTGTATTGATATCGTTGATCTTGACCTGCCCATCGGGGGAGGCGGTTGCGACCTTGGTTCCGTCATCACTGACGTTGGCTTGGGTCACGGGCGCCCCTGTGTTGACTTCGCTGACGGTTTTGCTGAAATCGGCATTCCATTTTTTGACGGTGCCATCGCTTGAGGTCGTGATATAGCCACTGTCGTCTTTTAAGGCCTGAATATGGGTGACTTCAGATTTATGGGCCTTGACGGTTTTGACGGCCTTGTTGCTGGTGCTGTCTACAATTGTGATTTTCCCGTCATTGCGTCCGGCAAGAACCGTTTTCCCGTCGTTGGACAGGGAAACAGCCTTGAGCTGACTTTTGGAAACTTTTGTTTGAACGGCTTGTTCCGGCTTGTTCGTATCAACGATAACCAAACTGCCGTCTTCCATTGCTACGGCTGCTTTTGAGCTTTTGTTCGCAACGGCGACGGCTGTTGGTTTGGTGCTGGACTGTGGTTTCCAACTGCCTTTTGCCTGACCGCTATTGGCATTGATAACGCTGAGAGAACCGTCTTCTGCGGCACTGAGGGCTGTTGCGTTATGTTCGGACATGGCAATGGTTGTTACAGGTGCCTGATGGAGGTTGTCTACTTTCTTAACCTGACGGCCCTGATCCAAATCCCAAATGGTGACAGACCCATCATCATGGGCTTTCAACATATGCTTTTTATCCCGAGTCCCGGATACTTTTGCAGATGTGATGGCGTTGATTGCGGTAACTTGCTGTAAATCCACAGTTGCATGGGCGTTTACGACAAGGCTGAGGGAGCTGTTGATCGCATCTGTAATGGTCGATGTGACGGTTTGTGTAATAACAGAAGGCGGCATAAACTGGGCCAAGGCTGCGTTACTGGCCAGAACGGCACCAGCAGTTGTGATCGCAGTCGAGGTTAAAAATTTTCTACGACTAATCATGTTCCCTTAAACTCCCATTCGCATATTGGTGACGACCTATGAAGGTAATCACAAGTTTAGCGTTAAATTACGATTAGAACCATTATATCAAAAAGTGAATAAAATAGGTTACTTATTTTGCGCTTTAATGGACAAGTTCAGCAAAAGCTTTTATACTAAAGCATAATGTAACAAGGAGCCGATCATTATGAAAACAGCCCTTCTCAGCCTATTCAGCGTTGCTATTTTGACTTTTGCCCTGTCCAGTGCACAGGCAAAATCTCCGACCGTAGAAAGTGTACAAGGAGTTTTGGATAGCACGGTTTCCAAAGTCTCTCAGGAAGAAGCAGACAAAAAGAAATCTGAGACAGATAAAAAAGATATGAAAGAGAAAATGAAAGACGACGTTAAAGAAGAAATGAAGAAAAAATAATGAAGACTGAAACCGGATAGCTTTCATTCTTCGTCTGTTATCGCTAAAGAATTCTTGAGAGGCAGCGCCTTTCCTTTTTAGGAAATAAGGCGTTGCCTTTTTTATATGCGAATCCTCTTCTTGTGGCGATGGTGTGAAGGGGCAGAGAGCTCTCTATCCTTGTTTGTTCATTGTTATTTTCAATTTTGGAAATGTTCCAAAAGGTTCTTGTTCCGGTTTTATTTACAAGATGATCGAAAATCGCTCTTTCGCGCTGGTGTTTTGATCGAAAAGCGCTCATCGTTTGAACCTGATTGATAAAAAATTACAGAAAATATGGTGTTTTTGGGCTGGCAGAAAATTTGCAGAAAGGGCTGGCAACAGGGTTGAACAAGATTAGACGGTCTGGAAGACAGGCGATGCGTAAAATGAAAAGCGGCCTGACATGGTTTGCGCCATATAGTCGTGTTGCGTCACGATATATTATTTTCTCGTTGACGGCGGCGCTGCTTCCGATCGTGGTTTTGTCTGCGCTTTATGACAATTATTTTGTCGAATTGATCAATAAAGTGTCAGACAAGAAGAATACGGCACAGATTGTCGCGTATGAAAATACCGTGCGCCATTTCTTTAAAGAACGCGAGATCGAGTTGGACGACCTGAAAGATCAGTTTGACCATCCTCGGTTTTATCAGGCAGGGGGTGATTTTGATCTCGTGCCTGAACTCGAGGCGATCTTACGGGTCTTGTCCGACACTAAATATATTTATGCCATTTTGTTTTATGGCGATGACGGTCAGGTCGTTCATACGTTCCCAAGCAATAGTCCGCTGGCCCCGTATGATCAAAACAATCAGGTTACAGATTATCAAAATATGGAAATTATCGGCCCGTCGCATTCCGAGATTGGGTTGCCCAGCTGGGTCGTTATGAAAAATTCGTTTGATGCCCGCCAAAGCAAGCGTGGTATTGGGCTGGTCATCCGCTTTTCATCCTTAACCCGTTTTATGGATGACTTTATTCTGCATGGGTTTCGTCAAGCCTATCTTCAGGTCGGGGATGGGCGGTATTTCGACACATCTGGACTTGATTTGCAGGGGCGCCCCAGCGGTTTACTAGAAGATGTCAGCGAAATCCTGCCCGGCTGGAAAATGTATCTGCGCGATGAGTCAGCCAAGGTAATCCCGCCAAGCCAACAAGTGCGTTATATGCTGCTCTTGACCACTCTGTTTACGGTTTGTGTGATTTTATATGTCCATTATAGCATCGGTTACCGATTAAATGAGCAGGTCGGGCGCTTGGTCAAACGGGTGGAACGGGTGGCCCAAGGCGACATTAACACGCCGTTGAAAGTCGCGGGGAACTGGGAAATTCATCGGTTGAGTGTTGCCATTGAAAGTATGCGCAACCAATTACAGAAATTCATTCGATCCAACCTTGAGATGGAACGTCAAGCCAGTCTCGGACAAATGGCGGCTGGTATTGCCCATGAAGTGCGCAATCCTTTAACGACGTTGAATACAGCCGTACAAGCCCTGGCCAAGCAGGAAAAGGAAAGCGAGAAACTGGAACTTCTGGAAATTATGGGTGATGAAATTTCCAGAACAAATACAGTGATTAAGGGCTTGCTGGATTATGCCCGTCCGCGTGATCCGGAACCTTGTCTGATTGCGGTACGGGCTTTGTTTGAACATGCCAAGGTCTTGGCCGATGTTGTCGCCAAGAAATATCACAGTCGTATTGAATTGTTTATCGAAGAAGATGCCGAAAATATTCTCACCTTGTTCGGAGATTCCATTCATTTACGCCAAGTCGTTTTGAATTTGGTTTTGAACGGTTTGCAAGCGATGGAAGGCAAGAAGAAGGGCCTTCTGGAAATTACGGCGCGACGACAAGGTGACCATTGTGTCATTGCGATCAAGGATGAAGGATGCGGCATTCCGGAACATGCGCTCGCCCGCGTGCTGGAACCGTTCTTTACCACAAAACCCTATGGCACGGGATTAGGCTTGGCCATTTGCGCCAGTCTGGTGGAACGCAACCAAGGTACGATGACGATTGAAAGTGATCCGGGATCAGGCACGACAGTGACCCTTCATATGCCGATTTTAAGATGGACTTATCAGGAAAACGAGAAGGAGAAAAAGGAACGTGAGTAAAATCAAAGTTCTGGTGATTGATGACGAAATGAACCTCGTTCACAGTATCAAGTTTTCGTTAAAAGCCGAAGGAATGGAAGTTGTCGCCGGATATAATGGCGAAGAAGGTATCTTTTTGGCCAAACGTGAAAATCCCGATATTATTTTTCTGGATTTGAAGTTGCCCGATATCACCGGCATGGATGTGCTGGAAACCCTGCAAAAAGAAAAAATCGATATTCCGGTTATTATGATTTCCGCGCATGGTGATACGCGTGCGGCGGTGCAGGCGGTGAAATTGGGGGCGGTGGATTATCTGACCAAACCCTTTGAACTGGACGAGCTGGTGTTGCTGATAAAACGTAACGTGGAACGTACCAAGCTGGAAAAGGAAGTTGTTTTTCGTCGACAAAAGGACACCGTCACAAATGGTATTGTGGGAACCAGCCTGCCGATTGAAAACCTGAATACGCAAATTGAACAAATCGGGAAAAGTGCAACGCAAAAGGTCTTGATCACCGGACCGTCGGGAACAGGTAAAGCCTTGGTTGCGCGTGGCCTTCACACAATGCGTCATGGGGATACCTCGTTTGTGGAAGTCAATTGCGCCGCCTTACCGGAACATTTGATGGAAGCTGAATTGTTTGGGGCGGAAAAAGGCGCCTATACCGGGTCGGTTGAAAAACGGATCGGTCTAGTGGAATTGGCAGAAGGCGGCACGCTGTTTCTGGATGAAATTGGGGAAATGTCCCCGGCGTTGCAAGCCAAACTTTTGACGCTTTTGGAAAGTGGGACATTTCGTTCCGTCGGGTCTGCACGGGAAAAACAGGCGTCTGTTTTTGTCATTGCCGCAACCAATCGGGATTTGCTGGCCGAAGTGGAAGAAGGCAATTTCAGACGTGATTTGTTTTATCGCCTGAATGTGGTGCCGATAACGGTCCCGGCCTTGAAAGAACGTGGGGATGATATCAACCTGTTGCTGGACTATTTTATCGATTTCTTTTGCGAGCAGGAAGGACAACAACCTGTTGTGTTGTCTGAGGCAATCCGGGCGCGGTTGAATAGTTATGAATGGCCGGGCAACGTGCGGGAGTTGAAAAACCTGATGGAACGCTTGACCATTTTATATCCCGGTCAGGATATACAGATGACCCATTTGCCCCATGAAATTGTACAAAGTGAAGTCAGTACCGAGACCAATTCAGAATTGGTTGATAGTGTTGAAGCCTATGAACGCGAAGTGATTGAAAAAGTTTTGCTGGAACATAACGGGCGCAAAGGACTGGCGGCAGAGGCATTGGGCATTTCGCGCCATGCGTTGAAACGGCGTATGCAACGTCTGAATATGACGGCGGGACATAAGGGATGAGAAAACATCTTGCTTTTGCAGCCTTTGGGCTTTTGTTTTTATGGTCACATGGAGCTTTTGCCCGTCAGGAATTTGGCGCGTCCAAGGCGGATGCCGATGCCCATGTTGGATGTTTGTATCCTTTAAGCGGTTATGGGGTTGATTTTGGGAAAGACAGTGTTGTCGGTATCCAGTTAGCGTTGGAAGATATCAATGCGCTTTATGAAGATCCGCCCAAAATTCACGTGATTATTGATGATACGAAACTTAAAACCTCCCGCTCCCTACGGCTTGTGCGTGATTTCGTGAAACAGGACAAAGTCCAGTATATCTGCGGGATTGTCAGTTCGGGCATTGCCCTTGAAGTCACGAAAATTATCGAAGAACTTGGTGTAATTTTTGTTGGAACGGATAACGCGTCTTCTCGTTTGACCGGTGCGGCTTTGCAACGCAATTATTTTCGCATGACCAATAATACCGCACAAACAATGGATGCCGCTGCACAATATATCAAAGACAGTTTTCAAGGTATTTTAGAAGATCGCCCGTTGCGGATTGCGTTTATCGGGCCGGATTATGATTATGGTTATCAGAACTGGCGTGATTTTCGCCGTGCAATGGCGGATCAGGATGTGGCCTATACGACCGTCGCTGCCTTGTGGCCCAATTTATTCGAAGTCGATTTCAGTACCTATATCAACTCACTCTTAAATGCCAAACCTGATTTGATTGTCAATGAACAATGGGGGGATGATTTCATTACATTTTTACGTCAGGTGCAGGATACGGATTTATTAAAACATTCCAAATTGGCGAACTTTGGTTCCGGCGGGGATTATGACGTTTTAAAAGAACTGGGCGATGATATGCCGTTGGGTCTGATCCTGTCAGCACGTCATCACGTCAATTGGCCGAATACGAAAGAAAATAAACGTTTTGTGCAACGTTTTTATCAACGCGCAGGTCATTACCCATCCTATGTCGCCCAAGGGGCCTATTCCGGTATTTTGGCGATTGCCTATGCGTTGAAACATACGCCCCCCCCTCATACAATTGATAAAGTGCGCGAAACATTGGGGGGCTTACGTTTTAAGTTACCGGAAGACCCGGATGGTTTTTCCTCTTATATGGATCCTGAAAATCATCAAATTGAACAGGTCATATCTATCGGTCAAACCGTTGCCGATGAACGTTTCCCCCCGGCAACGCGCCTGCTGGGCAATTGGCGAAATTATTTGCCGATAAGACATCCCTGATAAATGAGCGCATTGCGCCCAAAGCCGTCATATGAGCGGAGCGTTAGCCGATCATATAAAACTCGATATTCAGAAAATATATAAAAAATCTTTTAAAAATAGATGGTTATGTCATTCCTGTGAATTGGCATGTTCCCTGCTGTTGTATGGGGGAAGGTCCTGCAAAAGGTCCTCGCATATAACAGGCAGGGAGAATTTTGATTTATGAGTGAAAACGCTCTCTGCCTCCATTTCTCAATTGATGTTTGGAGGCATATCTAAATGCTTAAGACAATTTCCAAAATGGCTGTTTGCGGTGCTGTCGCAATCGGTGCGCTGGCATCAACGGCGCACGCTGCTGATGAATATAAGCTTGGTCTTGTAACGTTTCTGTCTGGCGGGGCGGCGGGTCCGTTCGGTGTTCCGGCAAAAAATGGCGCGGATCTTTTAATCGATGCATTGAACGCAGGCACCATGCCGGCCCCTTATAATAAAGTCGGGATTAACGGCGTGAAGATTGCCCCGGTTTATGTCGATGAAGCGGGCGGCGCAACCAAGCAGGTTTCTGAATATCGTAACCTTGTTGAACGCCAAGGTGTAAACGGTGTTGTCGGTTATATCTCTTCCGGGGATTGTCTGGCTGTTCCGGGTGTTGCCGAAGAAATGAAAAAAGTAACCGTTCTGTTTGATTGCGGGACGCCACGCGTTTTTGAAGAAGCCAACTATAAATATGTTTTCCGTACGGCCTCTACCGCGACAATGGATAACGTGGGTGCAGCGCGTTACATTGCTGAAAAAGTTAATGGTTTGAACATGGTTTCCGGTATTAACCAGAACTATTCTTTCGGGCATGACAGTTGGACCGATTTCACAACTTCGCTTGAAAAGATCAAAAAGGGCGTGGATGTTTCAACCAAGCAATTCCCGAAAATTTATGCAGGTCAGTATGGCGCAGAGGTTTCTGCCCTGATGGTAAATCCGTCCAGCGTTATTCACTCTTCTTTCTGGGGTGGGGATATGGAAGCGTTCCTGTTGCAGGGTTCTGCTCGTGGTCTGTTTGAAGACCAAAAAGTTCTGCTGACTTGTGGTGAAAGTGCGCTTTATAAATTTGCGGATAACTTCCCGGAAGGTGCCATCGTTGGTGCGCGCGGTCCGAACGGTATCTACGCGCCGAAAAGCGAATTAAACGATTGGTTCCAGAAAGAATATAAAGCCCGCTTTGGGACAGAACCAACTTATCCGGTTTACCACATGGTACAGGCCATTATGGGTCTGAAACTGGCAACGGAAAAAGCAGCGGAAAAAGACGGTTCCATCCCCACGGATGAAGCGGTTGCAGCGGCCTTTGAATATCTGGAATATGATAGCCCGGCGGGTAAAATCGTAATGTCCAGCGGCAATGGTCATCAGGCCGTTCAAGAAATGGTCTTTGGTCAGGTTTCCAAAGTTGACGGCAAGTTGGTGATGAAAGACGTGGTTCGTTATGCTCCGTCTTGTGTGAACCCACCGAACGGTGTGAAAGCGGCTGACTGGATTGCAAGCGGTTTCAAAGGTGCTGTTTGTAACTAAGTGATTCAACGCGATCAAAACAAGGGGATGGGTCAGGTCTAAAGACTCATCCCCATTTTGAAAATCTTAAAATCTTTAATACTGGGGTTAAACGATGAACTTGGCTCTTGCGGTTCTCGTGGATGGTGTCGTCTATTCGTCGTGGTTATTTTTAATCGCGGCCGGTTTGACACTCATCTATGGGGTGATGAAAATTCTCAACATGGCGCATGGCAGCTTCTATGCCATTGGTGCATATGCGGGCGCGTCCCTGATCGGTGTCTATTTTGCCGGTGGCAATCCGCCTTGGGCCAGTTATTTGTTGTTGATCGGTGCGGCTTTGGTATCAGGCCTGATTATTGGTCTGTTGATCGAACGCGGGTTCTTGCGTTTTATGTATGGCCGCGACGAGGTGGTGATGATCCTTGTCACCTATGGCATTTTGCTCATTCTTGAAGATACCATTAAATTGCTATGGGGGGTGGATCCGTATTTCGCCTATCAACCCTATACGCTGTTGGGTCGTACCAAAATGTACGGTCTGTCCTTTGCCAATTATGATTTCATGTTGATTGCCGTCACGGCCTTGGTTGCCTTGGTCTTATGGTGGTCCTTGAACCGCACTCGTGCAGGCAAGATTTTGCAATCGGTTATCCATGACCGGGAAATGGCTGGGGCATTGGGGGTGAATGTCACGAAAATTTTTACCATAACATTTGTCATTGGTGCCTTTTTGGGTGCGTTTGCCGGGGCCTTGACGGCGCCGGGGATTTCCGTTGTGCCGGGCATCGGGATTGAAGTGATTATTCTGGCCTTTGCCGTCGTTGTGATTGGCGGGTTAGGCAGCGTCGGCGGTGCCTTTGTCGGGGCTTTGATCGTTGGGTTATCGCGCGCATTATCCGTTCACCTGTACCCCGATGGGGAACTGTTTGTCATCTATGGTGTGATGGGGCTGGTGTTGGCATTTCGCCCTCAAGGCCTGTTTGCCATTGCCGGTGCGAGGAAAATTTAATGATGACGAAAAATCGTATTTATCTTTTAATTCTGGCTGTCGCTATGATCTTTGCCGGTCTGGTTATGCCGTACTGGTTCAGCTTCCTTGTGACCGTTGCCCTTGCCAAAGGGTTGGTTGTTCTGGGGCTTGTCATTTTGATGCGCGCCGGGTTGGTTTCGTTCGGGCAAGGGCTTTATTATTGCGCGGGGGCCTACGCAGTTGGTGCGTTCAGCGATTACTTCAAGACCGATAATCTGTTGTTGTTATTGTTGGTGGCGATTGTTTGCGCGCTTGTGATCTCGTCTATTGTCGGACTGTTGCTGTCACGTTATCGCGATATTTTCTTTGCCATGTTCTCAATGGCGTTTTCCATGATCCTTTACGGGATTTTGGTCAAAAGCGCTGCTCTTGGCAGCTCGGACGGGTTTAATGTGGTTTCGCCGACCTTCTTCGGTTGGACGGTTCATGCCAGTGGCGGCAATATGTTGACCTATTGGGCGGCTATCGTTTTGGCTTTTCTTGTCGGGGCCGTTATCTGGCGATATTTCAAATCTCCGATGGGTATGGCGGGTGAAGCCATTCGTGAAAATGAAATCCGTGTGGAATATCTCGGGATTTCCGTTCAGAAAGTTATTTATATCAAATATATCATTGCAGCCGTACTGGCTTCACTTGGCGGGGCGATTACTGCAATGACGGTCGGGCATATCGACCCGGAAATGGCGTATTGGACCACATCGGGCGAATTTGTCTTTATTGCCTTGATGGCAGGGACCGGACATGTTGCCGCACCGTTGGTGGGGGCGATTATCTTTGAATTGCTTCGCACCTTTGCCTTTCAGGTGTCGCCTTATACATGGCAGATGATTTTGGGGATTGCCTTGTTGGCGATCATTATTTTCCTGCCGAACGGTTTGTGGTCGTTAAAAGAAAAATTGATGAAAGGGGCCAAATCATGACAACCCTTCTGGAAACACGCGATTTGGCGAAAAATTTCGGGGCCGTTACGGCGGCAGCCGACATTAACGTCAAAATCAATGCAGGTGAAATTGTCGGCGTGATCGGATCAAACGGGGCGGGCAAAACCACTTTCATCAATATGGTGACAGGTTACCTAAAACCCAGCAGCGGTGAAATTCTGTTCAACGGTAAAAACGTCATCGGACGTAAACCGCGCGAGGTTATGCGGGATGGAATGTGTCGTTCTTTTCAGGTCGCGCAACTTTTCCCGGAACTGAGTGTTCTGGAAAATATCCTGATTGCAATGGCGATGGCCGAAGGAAGGAACTTATCGTTCTTGTCCCCGATCCATACGCCTGTTCGCGAAGAGGCTGCGCGTGAGGTTTTGACGGAATATGACATTTTACAATATGTTGATGAAACCGTTGCAACCTTGCCCCAAGGTGTTCGAAAACTGCTGGATATCGCAATGGCGATGTTGAGCCAACCCAAAGTCCTGTTGCTGGATGAACCGACCTCCGGTGTGGCGATCGAGGATAAATTCGACTTGATGACAACGGTGATGGCGGCGGTGAAAAAATCCGGTGCGGCTGTTTTGTTTGTGGAACATGACATGGATGTCATTGCGCGCTATTCCACCCGTTTGCTGGCCTTTTATGACGGGCGTATTTTGGCGGACGGCCCGACCGGGCAGGTTATGCGTGATGAAAATGTGCAGACCCTTGTGATCGGTCACCATCTGGATATGGATGAATTGGAGGATACGGCCAATGCTTGAACTGTCAAAGGTTTCAACGTCAATTCAGGGCACACAAATTCTGCGCGATGTGGACCTGAAAATTGCCAAAGGTGAAATGATTGGCCTGATCGGGCGTAACGGGGCTGGTAAAACGACCTTGAACCGTACGATCATGGGGATCTTAGCGCCGACATCGGGCAAAATTGTCATTGATGGTCAGGATATGACGAAAGCAGGTGCACATGAACGCGCCCAATTGAAAGTCGGGTTCATGCCCGAAGATCGTCGTCTCATTCCGGCCTTGAGTGTGGAAGAAAACATCCTGTTGCCCGCATGGGCCAATGATATCAAGGAAGCTGAAGCCCGTCTGGCATGGATTTATGAACTGATGCCGGAGGTTGAAGGTTTTGCGACACGTAAAGCCCTGCAACTGTCAGGGGGGCAACAAAAACTTGTGGCCCTTGCCCGTGCGTTGATGAGTGGCGTTCACATCCTGTTGTTGGATGAACCGTTTGAAGGGGTTGCCCCAGCTTTGTCTCGTCGTCTTTTGGAAGTCATTAAAACCTTAAAAGACGAAGGTTTATCCGTTTTATTGTCTGAATCCGATTATACCCATTCCGCCGATCTGGTGGATAAGGTCTATATGATTGAACGTGGGGCTGTTCGCCAAGACGAAAAAGCCTAGAAACTTCCCTTAAGACATGAAAAAGGCCACCGATTTTTGATCGGTGGCCTTTTTTGTGGGGGTGTTTTTACAGGGATTTGGGGACGTTAAACACCACCCATACACAGATATTTGACCTCGACATATTCATCCATCCCGTAGAAGGAACCTTCACGGCCCAGACCGCTTTCCTTTACACCGCCAAACGGAGCAACTTCGGTGGAAATAATGCCTTCGTTAATGCCAACCATGCCGCTTTCAAGGGCTTCACCGACACGCCAGATACGTCCGATATCACGGCTGTAGAAATAAGCCGCCAGACCAAAGGGAGTGTTGTTGGCCAGTGCGATGGCTTCTTCCTCGGTTTGGAAACGATAGATCGGGGCAAGGGGACCAAAGGTTTCTTCTTGGGTGACGATCATGTCGGCGGTGACATCGGTCAGGATTGTCGGTTCAAAGAAGGTACCGCCCAAGGCATGTGCTTTCCCGCCGAGTTTCACTTTAGCACCCTTAGCAATCGCATCATCCACATGGCGTTGGACTTTTTCCAAAGCCGCCGGATTGATTAACGGGCCTTGCTGGTTATCACCGTCCAGGCTGGGGCCAACTTTAAATTCGGATACTTTTGCTGCCAGTTTATCGACAAAGGCATCATAAACGCTGTCTTGGACCAAAATCCGGTTGGCGCAGACACAAGTTTGCCCCGTGTTCCGGTATTTTGAGGCAATGGCCCCATCGACCGCAGCATCCAGATCGGCATCATCAAATACGATAAACGGTGCATTTCCACCTAGTTCGAGACTGACTTTTTTAACGGTATCTGCAGCCTGTTTCATCAAAAGTTTGCCAACAGGGGTGGAACCAGTGAAGGAAACTTTGCGAATAAGCGGGCTTTCCATCAAGGCCGTGCCGACGGACGGGGCATTGGTTTTGGAACAGGTGACGACATTCAGCAAACCGTCAGGCAAACCTGCTTCCTGTGCCAAGGCGCAAATAGCAAGGGCGCTGAGCGGGGTATCTTCCGCCGGTTTAATGACCACCGGACAACCCGCAGCCAAGGCCGGACCGACCTTGCGGGTAATCATGGCAATGGGGAAATTCCACGGTGTAATGGCAGCGACAACCCCGATCGGTTGCTTGATGGTCACAATACGTTTATCCGTACCATGTGCGGGGATGGTATCACCGTAGATGCGTTTGGCTTCTTCGGCGAACCATTCAATGAAACTGGCGCCATAAACGACTTCGCCGCGCGCTTCAGCCAGTGGTTTACCTTGTTCGGCACTCATTAAAAGGGCAAGGTCTTCTTGTGAAGCAAGGATCAGCTCATACCAGCGGCGCAAGATATTGGCGCGTTCCTTGGCGGTGCGACTTTTCCAGTTGTCAAAAACCTTATTGGCTAAATCAATGGCTTGTAGTGTTTCTTCGGCCCCCATATCGGGAACACTGGTTAAAAAAGAACCATCAGCAGGGTTGGTTACGTCCAGTGTTTTACCATTGGATGCTGCCACCCACTGACCACCGATAAAGGCTTTTGATTTTAATAAAGACGGATTTGAAAGGGATAAAGTCATGGGGGTGTTTTTCCTTTATGACGTGGATTGAGGAAGAAGGAGGGCCTGAACAACATTGTGTAACGTGCCGGGTAAGGGGGCGGGTTTATTCGTGGCCCGATCCACATAGACATGAATAAAATGACCTTGGGCCGCACAAAGATTTTCACCTTCATGGAATAGGCCGATTTCGTAAATGACGGAACTGCTGCCGATTTTACTGACGGCAATACCGGCCTCAATTGTTTGGGGAAAGGCGAAGGAGGCAAAGTAATTACACTTGGTTTCCACCACCAACCCAATAACCGGACTGTTTTGAATATCCAATGCACCTTGTTCGATAAGGTGGCTGTTTACCACAGTGTCGAAGTAGCTGTAATAATTGACATTATTAACATGCCCATAAACATCGTTATCCATCCAGCGTGTTTGAACCTTGCTGAAATGGGCGAAATTATCCCGTGTTTTGGGAGTAGGCTTTCCTGACATGGATCCGATCTCCCTTAAAATGCGCTGCGATAAATTTCCAACGCGGCTTGTTCATCGACTTCGCGTGGGTTGTTGACCAACAGGCGCGTTTGTTTCATGGCTTCTGATGCCAATGTTGCCAAGGCATCTTCACCAATGTTCATTTCGCGCAGGGTTGTTTGCAGGCCAAGGTCTTTGGAAAGTTGTGCGATTTGGGTGATCAACTGATCGACGCGTTCTTTCGGATTTGAAATTTCTGCCAGTTGTGGGAAAATACATGGGGCAAGGGCGCTGTATTCATCAAGGCAGTTTGGTGCATTGAAGGCCATGACATGCGGCAGAACCAGTGCGTTCGACAAGCCATGTGGGATATGATAAATCCCGCCCAAGGGATAAGCAAGGGCATGAACCGCGGCAACCGGGGAATTGGCGAAGGCTTGCCCGGCAAGTGTGGACCCCAACAACATATTGGACCGCGCGTCTATATCACCTGGATTTGTGACAACGCGCATGATGTTCTCGCCAAGTAAGCGCAGTGCCTCGCATGCCAGTACGCGTGAAACCGGGTTGTTGTTGGCAGAGGTGGAAGTATAAGCTTCAATTGCATGAACCATTGCATCGACACCGGTGGCGGCAGTGATGTTGGCGGGCAGGCCCAAGGTCAATTCGGCATCCAGCAAAGCAATATCGGGCAAAAGGGCCGGGGCGACAACGCCCTTTTTCTCGGTCGCGCCAACCGTGATGATGGAAATGGGGGTGACTTCGGACCCGGTCCCGGCGGTCGTTGGGATTTGGATCAGCGGGAGACGCTTGCCTTTCACCATATTGACGCCGTAAATATCGTCCAGCTTTTCACCACTGCCGACCATCAAGGCAACCAGTTTGGCAACATCCATTGAGGAACCGCCACCAAAACCGATAACGCCGTCGATATCAAGGGCACGGGCCTTGGCACAGGCGTCTTCCACAATACTTGCTGGTGGGTCGGCGACAACATCGCTAAACACTTCAAAGGTGACACCCGCTTGCGTGAGGCTGTCCAATGCGGGATTAATCAGGCCCAGATCCACAAGACCGGGATCGGTGACAAAGAATATTTTTTTACCGATTTGGTCTTTAACCAGATCGCCAAGTCGTTTACAGACGCCCGGTTCGCAAATGATGCTTTTGGTCGTGTTAAAGGTGAAGGTATTCATGGAAAGCTCCCTGCTATAATCGAAATTATCGAGAAATTAAGCGACAATTTGCAAGCATGGTGCCATTCATATTTTTAAACTAATGCATTGAAATGTATGGTTTTTTGTCAATCAGGTAAGCCGAGAGAGCTTTTGACGCTCATATTTGTGTGAAAGGGAGCGCAAAACGCTCATGTCTTTAATTGAATAAAATCACACCCTATCGTGTGGTCTCGGTTGTATAACCTACATTGTAATACTTCAAAAAGGATAGATTTTTTGTCTGTTTTTGTATATTAATTGGGATAACGATTTAAAAAAATCAATAAACGAGGGATTACGTGTCTAACTTATATTCTGTTCTGCAAACCTTGTGGAATGAACAGAACGCTACTGTTCAACCTGTTTCATCGGACAGTCCGTATTTTTATACGGATACGCCAGAGGTGGAAACCAACGAAGATGAAGGATCGCTTTCGGTATATTCTGCCCAAGCTGCAAAATGTGCAGGTGGAAATTATAAGGATATAACCGTTTTTCTGGGTAGTGATAAAAATTCAGAAGTGATCTTGAAAGATGTCCCCAATGCGTTGGTGCGCACGCAAGCAGGGGATGATTATATAGATATCGTCAGTAATGCTGGCTTGCGTGAAAAATCCCAGATCCATGTGTTTGCCAATCAAGGCAACGATATGGTCGTACTCTATTCCAATGCCTTTTATAATGTGTCCTATCGTCTTTATGGTGGAGATGGTGATGACCGCCTGATTTCGTCTGGGCGAAGCCATGTTCTGTTTAACGGTGGAGAAGGCGACGATACGATTATACCGGGTGACGGTAATAATATGATTGTTGGGGGGGAAGGTATCGATGAAGTCGTCTTTTTTCAAAATCAATCCCATTATGACATTCGCGAAATCAAGAAAGGCCATCTGGAAGTTGTGAGTAGTGACCTCGATGGAAATGGCGAAAGCGCCTATTCTTTAATGGGGGTGGAACTTTTACGTTTCAAGGATGGGGTGTTGGATGTATCGCAAGGCCTGTTGTATCAAAACGCCGCTGAGGACAATATCTATAACAAATTGTCCTGGAGCGGCTTTTCTTTTAGCGATAATGAGGTAACGCCCTCTCTCAGTTTGCGAGACATATTCGCACATTTAAATGTAATTGATGTGGAGAATGAACAAAGACATGATCCGCAAATTGTCGATTTTCATCCCTTGCCCGGTTCTGGAGATGGAGCGCATGTCAAGGTCGAAGGCCTTGAACAAGAATTCCCCAAAGATTTACCAATACCTGAGGCAGAAAAAAAGGTTGACGATCAACAGGATATGCCGGCGCACAAAGGGATGGAAGGGCAAGAGGGATCTTTATCTGTTTTTAATCTACAAGATGAGGATGGTTTTGCCAATATTGTGCAGGGAACCAAGATATCGGAAATTCTCTCAGGTAGTTGGGAAAAGGAGCTGTTGCTTGGGGACGATGGCGATGACCGTCTGTATGGATGGGGGGGTGATGACGTTTTAATCGGCGGAGATGGCAATGATCATTTAGAAGGCAGCTATGGCGACGATATTATTATAGGTGGCGAGGGGGAAGACACCGCCTTTTATTGGGGCTTTGCATCTGAATTTGAATTGGACCTGACACATCATAGCATTCTGGATTTGTTGGATGATTATGGGCAAGATCAGTTGGTTTCAATTGAGAAAATCGGCTTTATTGACGCAACCTATCGCCTTAGCGCTGATGGGGTCGAAAAAATTGACAACGGGCTCTACAATATAGATTGGGGTCCGTCCGGCGAGCTAAACGTTATCCAAAGCGTACCAGCCGATAATAACACGTCGGTTTCTTATCAGTCGATCCAAACCGAGGATGACCCCGCACAGACGTTGTTTGTTGATATTTGATCTGTTCCATAATTTGCACACGAATGTATAAGTTTGTGTTGATCTTATTATTTGGAATTACAGAATTATAAATTCAATATTTTAGCAATTATTAAAAAATATCGAAATTGTTATGTTCTCCTTCACAGTTCATGAGGAGCACGTACATGTCAAAACTTACCATTGTTGCCCATATTACGGCGAAAGCCGATAAAATCGAACAGGTTAAGGCAGAGCTGGAAAAGCTTATTGCGCCGACTTGCCAAGAAGAAGGGTGTTTACAATACGACCTTCATCAAGACCGGGATAATCCAGCCTCTTTTATGTTTTATGAAAACTGGCAGTCCCGCGCCATGTGGCAACAACATTTGGCGAGCAAACATTTGGCGCATTACAAGACGGTTACAGAAGGCAACGTGGCTGAATTCAGGCTGTACGAGATGACACATCTTGCAGATTAATGAGCTGAAAATTGTAACGTGAAAAGAGACAGATTATGAAAGCAATCGGATATAAAACAGCAGGCGCGATCGACGTGGCTGATTTTGTTGAATTTGAAACAGAAACACCGGATATCGGTTCGCACGATCTATTGGTTGAGGTGCGTGGTGTGTCGGTTAATCCCGTTGATACAAAGGTGCGGGAAAGAGCGCAGCCGGAAGATACACCTAAAATCCTGGGGTTTGATGCGGCCGGGGTTGTGAAGCAAGTTGGCAGTGCCGTCAGTAAATTTAAAGTGGGGGATGAGGTTTTTTATGCCGGTGATTTGACCCGTGCGGGAACCAATTCGGCACTGCATGTAGTTGATGAACGCATTGTTGGTAAAAAGCCAGTTTCACTTGATTTTGCCGAGGCTGCCGGATTGCCGTTAACGTCCATCACAGCATGGGAATTGTTATTTGAGAGCCTCCAAGTCAAGGAAAATGAGGGCGAAGGTGATAGCATCCTTATTATTGGTGGGGCTGGGGGCGTTGGTTCCATCCTCATTCAACTGGTAAAACAACTGACAAAATTAAGCGTTATTGCAACCGCATCGCGCCCAGAAACTGTGCAATGGGTACAAAGAATGGGAGCCGATTATGTGGTTGATCACCGGAAACCTTTGGCGGATCAAATCAAAGAACTGGGGCTGGGGCCACGTTATGTCGCCGCATTGACTGGGACGGATGGGCATTTTGATGCCATTATTGATTTGATTAAACCGCGCGGACATGTCGCTTTTATTGATGATCCGGAAAATTTGGATATCAAGGCAGGTAAATTAAAGGCACTGAGCTTTAGCTGGGAGTTTATGTTTACACGTTCGATGTTTCAAACGGATGATATGGATCAGCAACATCAATTGCTTAATCGTATCGCAGATTTGGTTGATAAGGGGGCATTGGTGTCGACGGTAACCAATAACCTCGGCCCAATCAGCGTAGAGACATTAATCGAAGCACATCGTCGTCAAGAAAGCGCTCGGGTGATTGGTAAAAATGTACTAAGCGGATTTGATCCCGTTTCGTCCTGATAGAAGATAACCTTCTTTGTATTGTTCATAGATGCAAAGAAGGTTTCTTTTTTAATAAGGGGGCGTTTGTTCGTTGAGTTCGTGCGTTTTCTTGATGATGTTAATAAACATATCGCGGGCCAGACTGGGTTGGGCGGTGACCTTGGAAATGACAGCCACACCTAAGGGGAAGCTTTTGATTGATTTTCCAATGACTTTTAACTGACCGCTTTCGACATAGGGCTGGGCGTAGGCTTCCGGTAAAAAGCCGATATATTGCCCGGACAGAAGCAAAGGAATACGCGCTTCAAAAAAGTACGATACGGCAGAGGCTTTCATATCGAAAAACTGTTTGTAAACTTCCATATGCGGGGTTAATCCCGCATGGACTAGATCATATTGGTTTAATTTTTCCCGGGTGATTTCCTTTTCGGGTAAATCAAATAAAGCATGACCTTCGCCGCAATAAAGATAGTGCCTGTCGGTGAAAAGGTGGAAATACTCAATACCGTAAATTTTGCGGTGATAGGGAATGATGGCAATATCAATCTGGTTGTTGAGGATTTTGTTTTCCATTTCTGTCATTTCTTCGACATCGAAATGAAGTTTGACACTGGGGGCCACGGCGGAAAATTGCCTTATAATATCAGCAAGTTGGCAGCGCTGGTCGGTTGCGAGGCTATCTGTCAGGGCGATTTTCAGGGTTCCGGCAGGGGAGCCGACCAGATTGTTGACGGCACTTCTGAATTTTGAAATCTGATTTAACAGCTGGCAGGTTTGTTCATAAACGATGGCGCCTTCGTCTGTTAAGGAAAAGCCACCGCGTCCTCTTTTACATAATTTCATATTTAACCGAGCTTCGAGCGAGGCAATATGGTTGCTGATAGAAGGGCGGCTGATATTTAATTTGGCTTCGGCAGCGGCGAAACCTTCGCATTCGGCAACTGTTTTGAAAATTTTGAGCTGCTTAATTTCATGGTCGCCAATAGGGCCGATCGGTTTATTTTTCATTCAAAATCAATCGTGTTCGAGCAAGTTTTGTACTTAATGTTTGTTATATTGGTATCAAATGTCAATTATACGTAAAAAAAGTTAAACGTAAAGATTGGAGAATAGAGATTTAAGCAAAATTTCCGACGTGGAATCATTTCTTCGTAATCTATGAACTTTTCACTTTATGAGGGCAGTAATGCTAACAGGGATTAAAAAGAAATTATTCGCATCGGCAATGGCGCTGGCAATGGGCGTCTCGACTTTCGCAGTAAATGCAGACGCAGCGGAATTTAACTGGCGCTTCAGCAACCTTTATGGTCGCGGTACGGCGTTTGGTGAAGTGTATGAAAGCCTCGCTAAGAACATCGAAGAAGGTTCAAACGGGCGTATTAAAGTTCAAGTTCTCTTTTCAGGCGAAGGTGTGGGGACCAGTGGCCTGTTGGGTGCTGTGAAATCCGGCCTCGTGACAATGGGCGCACCGTTCCAATCCATGCATGCCGGTGAACTGCCTGCTGGTGTTGTTGAAATCGGCCTGCCCGGTGGTACGGATGATCCTGCCAAATTGCAAGACCTGTTCCACAATCAGGGTTGGGACAAAATCCTGACCAAAGCCTATGGTTCACAAGGCATGACATGGTTGGAGCCCTATATTCAGCCAGCCGTTTATGTTTTGACGAAAAAACCGATCAATTCTATCGAAGACTTCAAAGGTTTGAAAATCCGTGCACCGGGGGCTTATGGTAAGTTCCTGCGTAATCTGGGCGCCTCTCCGGTATCTTTGGCATGGAGTGAAATTTACACAAGTCTGGCAACAGGCGTGATTGATGGCTCCATCGGTTCCAACATGATTGATCACCGTGACGGTAACCATGTCGAAGTCGCAAAATACATGTACAAACTGCCGCTGGCCGGTGCACAGGTTTTGCCGATTGTTGTAAACCGCAATGCATGGAAAAAACTACCTGACGATCTCAAAGCGGTTGTACGCAAAGCCACTGAGAAACACGCAGAAGACCAACTGCGCCTGTCACGCCAATGGGAAGCCGAAGCGGTTAAGGAAATGGAAGCCAAAGGCCTGAAATGGAGCCCCGAGCCGTCTGAAGCAGACCGCGCAGCATGGGCGAAAGCTGGTGCAGGCCTGTGGGACGAATATTCCGCAAAAGACAAATTCAGCAAAGAGTTGATTGACGTTCTGCGCGCACAAAAATAATAGGTCCCTATGGAGGTAACCGGGCTGTCCACATTTGTCGGCAGCCCGGTTTACAATAAAATTTATGAAATTTTCCAATCTTCTAAGGAGCTTTTGCACGTTTATCGATAGGCTTGTTGCACTTACAGGTAAAATGGCCGCCTTGCTTATGCCGGTGCTGGCCCTCATCGTAGCGTCCGAAGTCTTTTCTCGCTACGTCTTGAATAAACCGACCGTTTGGGCCTTCGATACATCACTGTTCCTGTTTGGCTATATTGCCGCGCTGGGTGGCGCTTATGCACAACAGAAAAAAGCTCATATCAACGTAGATATTCTTTATCTTCAGGTCTCACATCAAACACGTAGCGCCTTTAACATCGTTGCCTATGTGTTGGGGATCTTCTTCTTAGTGCTGATTGTCTATACCTGCTTCGGCAAATTTGAAGAAGCGATCGAATTTGATTATCGCCGCCAAAGTGAATGGGCCCCGCCGATGTTTCATTTTTGGGTTATGGGCTGCGTTGCCGCGTCCCTCTTTATCGCACAACTGATCAAAGATTTGATTGTTGATGTTTATTTCCTGTCAACCGGGCAGGCATTGCTTGAGGAGGTCGATGATGGGAATTGAGCTTTTAACATTGGTCTTATTGGGCTGTATTCTGGTTTTCTTTGCCATTGGCGCCCCCGTTGGCTTGGCCTTGGGCGGTATTGCAATGGTTGTTGGCTATTTTGTTTGGGGCGAAGGTATTTTTAACGTTCTGCCGACGACAATTGAAGCCACTTATTTTAGTTTTATTTTATTAGCGATCCCGCTTTATATCTACATGGGGCAGTTGTTGACGAAATCGGGCATTGGCGATGCCATGTTCAATTTTTCTCAAATGTTGATCGGGCGCTTGCGTGGTTCTCTTGCCCTCAGTGTTATCGGGGTGTGTTCCATGATCGGCGCGATGGTCGGTATCATTGGTGCCGGGATTATGACATCGGGCAGTATCGCCCTGCGCCCTATGCTGGAACGTGGCTATAACAAACGTCTCGCCCTTGGTGTGATTATGGCAGGTGGTGGATTGGGCATCCTGATCCCGCCGAGCATTCCCATGATCATGTTTGCTGCTTCGACCCAGAATTCCGTTGGTCGTATGTTCTTGGGGGCGATGATGCCTGCCTTGCTGACCGTTGTTCTGATGATGCTTTATGTGATTATCAGCTGTTGGATCAACCCGGAACGCGCACCAAAAGACACAGACGATCTTGATTTTGTCAAACCAACGGGGAAAGAACGTTTTAAAATCATCCGGGATGGTTTTTGTTCCATGCTGCTGATCTTTGTTGTGTTGGGCAGTATCATCACCGGGATTGCCACGCCGACTGAATCTGGTGCTGTTGGTGTAATCGGCGCGATTATTCTGGCGATCCTGTTCAAGCGTTTCAAAGTTGATATGTTTTTATCCGCCGGTTTTCAGACCGGGACATTGGTCAGTGTTGCCATGTGGATTATTTTCGGTGCATCCGTTTTCAGCAACTTCCATCTGTTGATGGGGGTACAAAGCATGGTTGCCGATTTCACCGGCACATTGGATCTGCCGCCGATTATGATCATTATCATGTTCCAGATCATCATGTTGCTGTTGGGCTTTATTATTGATGAGTTCATCATTGTTTTGATGTGTGCACCGTTGTTTACACCGATTGCCGTATCCTTGGGATATGACCCGATCTGGTTTGGGGTTTTGATGATCCTGAATATCCTGATTGCGGTTCAGACGCCGCCTTATGGATTTGCTTTGTTCTATCTAAAAGGGATTGCACCGCCGGAAATCGGTATGTCGGAAATTTACAAGTCGGTCACGCCGTTTATTACGCTCAACCTGATTGTTTTGATCCTGTGTATGGTCTTTCCGCAAATCGTTTTATGGTTACCTAACTTGGTGATGGGATAGGGAAATGACTGTTTTTAAGAAAATTCTGTTACCGATTGATTTGGCCCATGAAGAACAAATTGATGAACAGATCAAAGTTGCGGTTGCCATTGCCAACAATGAAGAGGCGGAAATTCACATGCTTTATGTGGATCAAAGCCTGATCCATCGCGCAGGCTACCCGCATTTAAGCAAAAAAAATGTGACGGACCATCAAGGGGATGCGGTTAAAAAAATTGATGTTTTCCTGAATAAACTTCCCAAGAACCTTAAAGGGGACAGTTTATGCAGGGAAGGCACAGCCCATGATCAAATTGTTGAAACGGCAGAAGAACTTGGTGTGGATGCCATTATCTTGATGGCACAGAAACCGGGTATTTCCAGCTACTTCATCGGATCAAATTCGGAACGGGTTGTCCGTCATGCTCATTGTTCGGTTTTCGTCATTCGCGAGGATTAACGTCAAATGCTTTTACAGATTTAACCGTCAGCTACGGTTTTCACACAATTAAATGAATAACGGTATGCAAGGGATGCATATGGCACCCCCTTGCCTGCCCAAGACCTACTTTGGAAAGAATAGAGGTACTAAAATGGCTAACAATGCAAATCTTCTGGAACGTCGTATTGATGCGATTTCGCGCGGCGTCGGCTTTATCACGGATTTCTTTGCGGAACGTGCGGAAAATGCGGAAATATGGGATGTAGAAGGTCGTCGCTTTATTGATTTTGGCGCCGGGATCGGGGTCTGCAATACAGGACACCGCAACCCCCAAGTCACAGCGGCAATTGAAAAACAGGTCGCAGCCTTCACCCATACCTGCCATCAGGTCACGCCTTATGAAAATTATGTGGAACTGGCGGAAAAACTGAACAAGTTTGTTCCCGGTCCCAGCAAGAAAAAAACCGCTTTTGTCTCCACCGGTGCCGAAGCCGTTGAAAATGCCATCAAAATTGCACGCGCCCACACAGGACGTACAGGTGTGATTGCGACAAATGGCGGTTTCCACGGCCGGACATTTATGGGGATGAGCCTGACAGGTAAAGTGATGCCTTATAAGGCGGATTTTGGTTCCATGATGAACGATGTTTACCATTTCCCGTTCCCCAACGATGTGCATGGCATTTCTGTTGAGGCCTCTATCAAGGCATTGGAGAACTTGTTCAAATCCGATATTGCCCCGAAAAATGTCGCGGCCATTATTTTTGAACCGACACAAGGCGAAGGCGGTTTTTATCCGGCGCCGCAAGATTTTGTTGAACGTATCCGCGCCATTTGTGACGAACACGGCATTGTTATGATTGCTGATGAAGTTCAAAGTGGTTTTGGGCGTACTGGCAAGTTCTTTGCGATGGAACATTACGGTGTTGAAGCCGACTTGACGACCTCTGCCAAAGGATTGGGCGGCGGGATGCCAATTTCTGCCGTTATTGGTAAGGCGGAAATCATGGATGCGCCGAACCCGGGTGGTCTGGGCGGAACATATGCCGGTAATGCCGTTGCCGTTGCGGCCGCGAGTGCGGTGTGTGACATCATGTCCGATCCGGCCTTCCATGAACGTACAACCGCCTTGGGTGAAAAATTACGTGCCATGTTGAGCGCATTGAAAGACGATGTTCCCCAAATTGCAGACGTGCGCGGTCAAGGTTTGATGGTTGCTGTTGAATTTATCGAAGACGGGAACCCGCGCGCAGATATGGTGGCTTCTGCCATTAAATTTGCCAAAGAAAACGGCCTGATTTTGCTGTCTTGCGGTGTCTATGGCAACTGCATCCGTTTCTTGCCGCCTTTGACTATTCAGGACGAAGTTTTTGACGAAGCCCTGAACATCATTGCCGCTGCCATTAAACAAGCCGCGTAAAGGGAGATATTTTTATGAACTTGACCAACAAAGCACTCCTGCGTGACAAAGGTTATATCGACGGGGCATGGGTGGATGCAGACAGTGGTGAAACGCTGGAAGTGACCAACCCTGCAACGGATGAAGTGATTGCGGTTGTTCCCAAGATGGGTGCCGCAGAAACACGGCGTGCGATTGAAGCGGCCCGTGTTGCACAAAAACTATGGAAACGCCGTCCGGCAAAAGAACGTTCAAATATTCTTCGTAAATGGTTCACCCTGATCATGGAAAATCAGGAAGATCTCGCGCAAATTATCACGGCCGAAATGGGTAAACCCTTAACGGAAGCCCGTGGTGAAATTGCCTATGGTGCAAGCTATATCGAATGGTATGCCGAAGAAGCCAAGCGCGTTTACGGTGAAACGATTCCGGCCCCATCCGATGATAAGCGTATCGTTGTGATGAAACAGCCGATCGGGGTGATCGCCTCAATCACCCCGTGGAATTTCCCCAACGCCATGATTACCCGCAAAATTGCACCGGCCTTGGCGGTTGGATGTGCCACGCTGATGAAACCGGCAGAACAAACCCCGTTGTCAGCCCTTGCTTTGTGCGAATTGGCGGAACAAGCGGGCTTTCCGAAAGGTTTGATCAACTGCGTCATTGGTGATCCGGTTGCCATTGGTGGCGAAATGACGGCAAATGACACAGTTCGCAAAGTGACCTTTACCGGTTCGACCGGTGTGGGCCGTTTGTTGATGAAACAATCTTCCGATACCATCAAAAAACTGGGATTGGAATTGGGCGGTAATGCGCCGTTTATCGTTTTTGATGATGCGGATTTGGATGCCGCTGTCGAAGGCGCGATGATTTCCAAATATCGCAATTCGGGCCAAACGTGCGTTTGTGCGAACCGTCTTTATGTTCAGGAAGGGGTTTATGATGCCTTCGCTGAAAAACTGGCGGCCAAGGTTCGGGAACTGAAAGTCGGAAATGGACTGGATGATGGTGTTGTTCAAGGTCCGTTGATTGACATGAAAGCCATTGAAAAAGTCGAAGACCACGTGGCCGATGCGCTTGCCAAAGGCGGTGAAATTGTGTGTGGCGGGAAACGTCATGCCTTGGGCAAAAGTTTCTTTGAACCGACAATCATCAAGAATGTCACCAAAGAGATGAAAGTCGCCCGTGAAGAAACATTCGGCCCCGTCGCCCCTTTGTTTAAATTCAAAGACGCCGAAGATGTCATTGAACAAGCCAATGATACGGAATTTGGTTTGGCCTCTTATTTCTATTCCAAAGATATGAGCAACGTTTTCCGCGTGGCAGAAGAATTGGAATATGGCATGGTTGGCGTCAATACAGGCCTGATTTCAAATGAAGCCGCCCCATTTGGCGGGGTTAAACAATCTGGCCTGGGACGTGAAGGTTCCAAGTTTGGATTGGATGACTACCTTGAACTGAAATACGTCTGTTTATCTGAAATTTAATAGATTTCCTTCCTCCTAATATCAGGGGGAAGGATGGTCTCTCCCGAGAGTTCTCCCCTAGAGACTCTTTACTTATCCCCTTCTTCAATTTGGAGAAGGGGATCTTTTCTAAATCAGCTGTTGATTGAAGCTGACAAGTTTACTTCCGAGGTCTCAATGAAACTGAAATTTAAAGTTCCTATTGTTGTTGTCTTGTTTTGTGCCCTGTCATGCCTTTCAATTGGCAGCCTGTCTTATGTTGAAAGTAAACAAGCCCTGATGGAGAGCGCATTGCAACGTTTGCAATTGATCGCTGCCGCCAAAGGGCAAATTCTTTCACATAATCTGGAGAATGCTCAAAAAAGCCTTGAAGGTCTTGCAAACAGCCAAACGTTCTATGAGGCGCTAAACAATCTGGATGGAGCTTACAAAACCACGGAACCAGATGAGATTAAACAAGCGTTTCAAGTCGAAAAGAAATCAGCAGAGGAACGCGCGCAAATCCTAGGTGATCCGCAAAGCAATATTTATTCATGGCGACACAGTACGCTGCATCCCTCTTTTCTTGCGATTTGGCAAAGTGCAGGTATTTCAGATGCTTATGTAATCCAATCCAATGGGTTAGTGATTTATACCATTACAAAATCAGACGCATTTCTGAATAATATCTTTGAACAATCGCAAACGGCACTCAGTCAGATTGCGAGAACAGGTTTGAATTTGCCCAAAGGTGAAAGCGCGTTCCAAGATTTCACCGCCTATCGTGTGAATGATGAAATCGAAACATCTGCCTTTTGGGTACGCCCGGTTTATCCTGCTTTTGCGATGGAAGACGCGAAACCGGAGGCCGTGATCGTTTTTCGATTATCTTCCAAAAAGATCGCTCAAATGATTCATGATCGTAGTGAAGATGCCAATCCACAGGATAATTTTATCATCGGGGTGGATGGGAAAAGCCGATCGGATCGTTTGATGACAAATGGCCCGAAAGCCTTGACACACCAAGTTGATAAAGAGGCATTGGAAAAAATCAAGAGTGCGCAGGTGCGCACAATTGAATTTAATGATGAAAATGTCGGGCCGGAACTGGCAGCATTTTCCCCAATTAAAACGGCCGGGCAAACATATTATTTGATTGCCGCCCAAGATAAAACAGAAGCATTACGACCCGTAAAAGAAATGGGCCTGATCATGCTTTATACGGGTGTTGGGGTTATGGTGATCATTACTTTAATTATGGTTTACCTTGGCCTTCGTTTAACGAAACCGATTGAGGCGCTGTCCACTGTGACACGCCAATTGGCAGACAATAATTTAACAGTGGATGTGCCGGGGTTGGAGCGAGGTGATGAAATTTCTGAGATTGCCCAGTCCGTGAATGTATTTAAGGTAAACGCAATTCGCATGCGGGAGATGGAGGCAGAACAACAAGCCTTAAAACAACGCGCAGAAGATGAAAAACGCCAAGAAATGCAGAAGCTCGCAACCAGTTTTGAAGAAACTGTCGGGGCGTTAATAAAACGTGTTTCATCTGAAGTTATGAGTGTTCGTGATCAGGTCAATGAAATTGCAGCAGACGCTCATGATGTTCAATCTCAAGCAGGGCACGTAAACCGAAGTTCTGATCAATCCAGCGAAAATGTTACGTTGATCTCTGCCGCGATGGAAGAACTTGTGGCTTCGGTAAACGAAATTTCGCAACAGGTCAGTCAAGCATCCACAATGGCAAGAACGACAAACGAAGTGGCACAAAATGGGGCGGATCGTGTGCAGAAACTCGCGCATATCATTTCGGAAATCAGTCATGTTGTTATTTTGATCCAAGATGTTGCAGAACAAACAAATATGTTGGCCTTAAATGCCACCATCGAAGCCCAGCGTGCAGGTGAGGCCGGTAAAGGATTTGCCGTTGTCGCGTTTGAAGTGAAAAAATTGGCTGGTCAAACAGCGCAGGCAACTGAAGGTATTAGCCGTCAAATTAATGAAATACAGGTGGTCAGTGCCGAAGTGGTCGAGGCGATAAAATCGATAACAGGTTCCATTCATACGTTGGAAGAAATGAATACATCGGTTGCGATGGCCGTGAAGGAACAAGGTACAACCATGAATGAGTTGTCGAGCAATACGCAAGCGGCCAACGTTGGTGTGCAGGATGTACGTAATGGAATTGCACAAGTGAGTGAAAGCACGACTAAAACGGCGCAAAGTGTTGGGCAGGTTTTAGAAAAATGTATGGACATCTCTCAAGCAAGTGACGACTTGGAAAGTGAAGTAAACTTGTTCTTAAAAAGTATTCGTTATTAAGGTTAAGAACCGACTGTGTGGCTATGGTAGATGATCTGCCATAAACTCCAAAAAGGCAGGATTGCTCACGTGCGCAATATTTAATCGCATGGCGCAAGGTGAGACGGTTTCTTCGAGTGCGAAAACGGAACCGGGCGCTAAAAAGATACCATGTTCCATTGCAGCCTGTACCAGTTGATATTCATCGTATTTTTCTGGACTTTTGATCCATATGTAATAGCCCCCAGTGGGCGGGACAATGATCTCGGCACCAATGTCTTCCAGATCAATGAGGGCTTGATTTCGGGCTTTGTCGGTGCGTTTTTTCAATCGTCGTAAATGCCTGACGTAATGACCGTTGACCATTAAGTTATAAACAAGGCGTTCGCCGAATTCAGATGAACTGACAACGGTCAGCATTTTTAAATCGCATAAGGCCGCGATGACATCATGGTTTCCCGCGACATATCCAACGCGAAGATTGGCCGATAAGGTTTTTGAAAATGTGCCGATATATAAAACACGATTAAACTGATCCAGTGCAGCCAAGCGTGGGGTTGAAGGTGGTAAAACATCTGCAAACGGGTCATCTTCGACGACCAGTATATTGTGTTTTTCCGCAAGCATTAAAATCTGGTGAGCGGTTGCAATGCTGGTTGATCCCCCTGTCGGGTTATGGGCCAGCGATTGGGTGAAAAAAAGCTTTGGTTTATAAATGTTGGCTTTTTGCGCAAAATCGATTGGGTCCGGCCCATCGACCAATCGTTTAATACCGACGATTTTGATATTGGATAATTTTAATTTTCCAAACAGGGGGTAATATCCCGGTTCATCCACAAAAACGACGTCACCGGGTACAAGCATGTGACGAATAATCAGGTCCATTGCATGATTGGCCCCGTTGGTTAGCAGAATTTGTGAAGGCTCGGCATGAATAGATCGTTCTGATAACAACACGGTGATGCGTTCTCGCAATGGGGTATATCCCATAGGGGAGCCATAACCGTCGCGTAAATTGGTGTCACGTAGGGATTTCGGACTTCTGAAAAACGCAGCAACTTCGGAATCCTCGATCCAAGAATAAGGTAAGCGACCATCGCCAACAGGCACTTTATAGGTGCGCCCCAATTGTTGACGTAGCAGAGAAATGACACTGATCGCCTCGTTTTGTTGTGGAATGGATTTTGGGACAATATTGCGGCGTGGACCAATGACAAAATAACCCGCCCCCTGTTTTGCACGCAGATAACCGATGCCGACCAAACGGTCATAGGCTTCCGCCATTGTGTTTTTGGAGACACCGTTCTCTTTGGCGGCTTCACGAATGGATTGCAGGCGTGTACCGGGCTTTAACGTTGTGCTTTCAATCATGGTTGAGATGCGATCAATGATGGCCTCAACCAGATTTGTGGAGTTTATATTTCGTGCCATTTTTAAATTGTACCCATATTTTTAATGGTACAGTGCCTCAAAATTATAAGAAAATTGTCCCTGTTTTACGGAATTCTATATCGGCATACTGTTGTCAATCACTCGTGCCGTCAAGGTATTTGGGTTACTTCTGAAAATGTTCATGTTTGCTTATTTTTGAACAATTTTAAAAAGTGTCCCAATTTTTCGGTAAAGAAGTGCTACAAAAGCTAAATTTTTAACAGTGGAGTTGATCTATGAAAGACGTGAGCAGACGGAATCTGATTAAAGGCAGCGCTTTGGCCCTTGGCGCGGGTGCTGCGGTTATGACAGGGGCAAAACCGGCAAGCGCAGGTGACAAGATTGTATGGCGTATGCAAGCCTTATGGGGCGCGGGCACAACGCCGCAGATTTATGAAGAAAAGTTTGTTAAACGGGTTGCTGATTTAACCGATGGCAATTTCGAAATTAAATTGTTCGCAGGGGGACAGTTGGTCCCTAATGCGCAAGCCTTTGATGCGGTGCGTTCCGGTGCCTTCCAGATGATGAAAACATTTGATGGTTATGCCGCTGGTAAAATTCCGGCTTTTGGTTTTACGTCCACGGTGCCTTTTGGTTTCCCGGACCCGGATCAGTTCGAAGCTTGGTTCTATGAATTGGGCGGTCTGGAAATGGCACGCGAAGCCTATGCACCGGCTGGTTTGACCTATATCGCACCGACGGTTTACGGCGAAGAACCTATCCATTCAAAAGTTCCGCTTAAATCTTTGGCTGATTTTAAGGGCAAAAAGGGCCGTTTTGTCGGTCTCGCCAGCAGTGTGATGGGGGATATGGGTGTATCTGTGGCACCCTTACCGACAAGCGAAGTCTATTCCGCCTTGGATAAAGGTCTGATTGATCTGGCAGACCGTGGTGATATCAAAGCCAACTTCGAACAAGGACTGGCCGAGGTTGCGAAATACATTATTTTGCCCGGTGTTCATCAGCCGACAACCGCCACAAGCTATGTCGCCAATACGTCCGCTTATGGTGCTTTACCGGAACAATATAAACAGGCGCTTGCAGTTGCTGCGCGCGAAGTTTCTTCTTCTTTGCGTCAAAACATTATGGTGTCAAACGTCGAATATTTACAAAAGTTCAAAGACGCCGGTGTCGAAATTATCACATTGGATCAGGACGATATTGCACAAGGGCGTAAAACAGCCGTTGAGTCATGGCGCAAAGCGACCAAAGGTAACGAACTGGCAACACGTGTGCTGGAAACGCAAATGAGTTACATGCGTCAACTTGGACTTTTGGCCTAAAGCTGAGATGTGTCCCGACAGTGTCCTTTGATTGTGCCTGTCGGGAACCTTTCCTTTTCCTGAAAAGAAAATAAATGAAATCAATTGCTTATTTCATTACGTCGGTGAATCGTTTCTTTTTTCAATCGGCGAAATGGATCATTTTTCTTATTGTTCCGATTATGTTGCTTGAGGTCGTCAGCCGATATGTCTTTGACAGTTCAACGATTTGGGCATCCGAACTCGCGACTTTGTTGTTTGGCCCTTATTTTTTGTTGGGTGGTCCGTACTTGCTTTATTTAGGCGGGCACGTCGCTGTTGATCTTTTAAAAGATCGCGCAGGGCCGCGTTTGACCTTTTGCATGGAATTGGTCGGTTTGATGATGGGCGGTGTTTTTGCCGTCATCTTGACAGTTTATTCGACTGGGCAGGCTTACAATTCCTTCTTGTTGAACGAAACATCCTTTTCAACGTGGAACCCGCAAATCTGGCCTTTTAAAATCTTTTTGCCGATTGCCAGTTGTTTGCTGGTTGGTCAGATTTTGGCAAATCTCGTCTTCCTGTTTTCTCATGAGACACGTCAGGAGGAAACGGCATGAGTTCGTCTTTGACACTCTTTTTAATGTTTTCCGCACTTGTTTGCGTCATGTTGACAGGGGCACCACTGGCGTTTGTGTTGGGCGGTGTGGCATTTGGCTTTACCATTTTGTTATGGGGGCAAGATGCGCTGGTAATCTCGGTCCTGCAAACGTTTGAAACCATGACATCGGAGGCCTTGCTCGCCATTCCCCTTTATGTGCTGATGGCTTGTATTTTGCAACGGTCCGGCATTATCGAAGATTTATATAGTGCGATGGAAAAATGGTTCTCCCGGATTGGCGGCGGTCTGGCGATCGGGACGATTATCATTTGTACGATTATGGCGGCGATGACCGGCGTGGTCGGTGCTGCCGTTGCAGCGATGGGGATTTTGGCGTTACCGTCGATGTTGAAACGACATTATAACCAACCGCTTGCCCTTGGGGCAATCTGTGCGGGCGGTACGCTTGGTATTTTGATCCCGCCATCTGTGGTGACAATTGTTTATGCGATTACGGCAAAGATTTCGATCGGTAAAATGTTTATTGCCGGTATCGTTCCCGGCTTGATTTTAGCCGTGCTTTACAGCGGTTATATTTGGATACGCGTGTGGCTTAATCCTTCCCTTGCCCCCAAACCGGATGAGAATGAAGATGATTTTACTCTTCAGGAAAAATTGCGTTCGTTGCGCACCCTCATTCTACCGGCTTTGATTATTTTAGGTGTGCTGGGAACCATCTATTTAGGGATTGCAACCCCAACTGAAGCAGCGGCTGTGGGGGTTGTTGGCGCCTTGATTTCTGCACTGGTTTCACGCCGTCTTGTTTTTCAGGAAATTTCAGGGGCGGCAACGGATACGTTGAAAGTCACCGCGATGATTTTATGGATCACAATCGGTGCACGGACGTTCATTTCTGTTTTCAGTGCAACGGGCGGGGCGGACTCCGTCGTTAGTTTTGTTCAAAATTTACAATTCTCCCCTTACGTGGTGTTGGGCATCTTGATTTTGGTGCTGGTCTTTCTCGGGCTGTTTTTGGACGAAATCGGTATCATTTTATTATGCGTGCCCGTGTTCCTACCGATCATCACAGCTCTTGATTTCGATCCTTTGTGGTTTGGTGTTCTCTTTATGATTACGGCGCAAATGGCCTATATCACGCCGCCTTTTGGATACACGTTGTTCTATCTGAAAGGGGTGCTGCCGCCCCATATCGGTATCGCCCAGGTTTATCGCGGTGTGATCCCGTTCTTTCTTCTGCAAGTTTTCGCTTTAATTCTGTTTGTTTTGTTCCCCGATCTGGTGACTTGGTTGCCGAATTTCATGGTCGGGCACTAAAAATAAGAGGTCAATAATGTCTGTTAATTCCCGTATCTCAGGTTTTCATAAGCTGCCTGTTGAGGAACGTTTGAAAAAAGTTGCCGAACATACTGGCCTTGCTTCGTCTTCGTTGGATACATTTGCCGATAGTGGCAATCTGCCGATGGATGTGGCTGATCGTATGATTGAAAATGCCATTGGGACCATGCCTATTCCCATCGGGATTGCGACCAATATGATCATTGATGGCGAAGATGTCCTCATCCCTATGGCATCGGAAGAATCATCGGTGGTGGCTGCGGTTTGTAATGCGGCACGACAATGTCGGGGCAGTGGTGGATTTACCACATCCATGACCGGATCGTTGATGATTGCGCAAATCCAACTTGTTGAATGCAGCGATCCTTTTGCCGCGCGCATTAAAATTTTGGAACAGCGCGAGAAAATTAAAGAGATTTGCAACGATGCTGACCCGGTTCTGATCAAATTAGGCGGGGGTTTTCATGATGTAGAGGTTCGTATCCTCGACAGTCAATCCGGCCCGATGGTGATTACCCATATTATTGTGGATACACGCGATGCGATGGGGGCCAATACGGTCAATACAATGGCGGAAAAACTTGCGCCATTTATCGCAGAATGGACCGGGGGGCGGACTTATTTGCGTATTCTGTCCAACCTCGCGGATCAACGTTTGGCACGTGCGCGCGCCACATGGCATTTGGAGGATATCGGGGGTGAAAGTGTGCGGGCTGCAATGATGCAAGCCTATTACTTTGCAGATGTTGATCCCTATCGCGCGACGACCCACAACAAGGGCATTATGAATGGTATTTCTGCTGTTGTCTTGGCAACGGGAAATGACACGCGTGCGGTTGAATCCGGTGCGCATGCCTATGCCGCACGTTCGGGCCGTTATACAAGCCTGACCAATTGGGAAGTGGATCGAGACGGTAATCTTGTTGGGTCAATTGAAGTGCCGATGCCGGTTGGTCTTGTTGGTGGAGCCACAAAAATTCATCCGGTTGCGCAAACTAATCTCGAAATTTTGGGAACAAAAAGTGCTGCAAGCCTTGCGCGAGCCATTGCAGCTGTTGGCTTGGCACAAAATTACGCAGCCATGCGGGCACTGGCAACCGAAGGCATTCAAAAAGGCCATATGGGATTGCACGCCAAAAACATTGTCGCAATGGCAGGCGGTGTTGGTGATGAAATTGATATCATTGCCGAAATTCTGGTTAAATCCGGGACAGTGCGTGTTGATGTTGCCGAACAGGAATTGGCAAAGTTACGCAACAAATAATCATCTGAGTGTCTGACCTATTATCCCTTCTGTGACGATTTCTTGCAGAAGGGATTTTTTTGTTTTCAAGTTGGATTGGGGGGCTGTTGATGCATCTAAGAACCTTGACCTTGGAAAACAAATGTTTAACTATCCTGCAAAAATTATATATGGGAGATCTTTCATGTTAACGGGCAAGATTGCAGTTGTAACAGGTTCGACAAGCGGAATTGGTTTAGGTATCGCGCAGGCGTTTGCCGAACAAAATGCTGATGTGGTTGTGAATGCACGGACACAAACAGCGGAAACCGATGCACTGGTTGAACAATTGAACGGCTTGGGCACAGGGCGCGTTATTTTTGCGGCGGCGGATTTGTTACAACAAACAGAGATTGAAGCCATGATGGCGAAAGTCAAATCCGATCTTGGTCCGGTTGATATTTTGGTCAATAACGCGGGCATGCAGCATGTGGCGCCGATTGAAGATTTTGCACCGGATAAATGGGATATGGTTCTTTCTTTGAACCTGAATGCCGCGTTTCATACCATGCGTCTGGCATTGCCCGATATGAAAGAAAAAGATTGGGGCCGCATTATCAATGTGGCGTCTGCCCACGGTCAGGTGGCTTCTGTCAATAAATCGGCCTATGTGGCTTCTAAACATGGATTGATCGGTTTAACCAAGGTCTGTGCGCTGGAAACCGCCGAAAGCGGCATCACGGCCAATTCCATTTGTCCGGGTTGGGTGCGCACACCATTGGTGGAAGATCAAATCGTGGCGCGTGCAGAAAAATCAGGACGTTCTATTGACGAAGAAGCTCGTGACCTGTTGTCAGAAAAACAGCCCTCAAAACAATTTGCAACGCCTGATCAGTTGGGGGCAGCTGCGGTGTTCCTATGCAGTGATGCTGCCAGCCAGATGACCGGCTCCACCCTGACGATGGATGGTGGCTGGACGGCTGTTTAAACGTAAAATTTGATTAAAGTGTCAACGAACCTTCCCGGATCAAATAGATGCGGGGAGTGGTCGGCCTGTTCAATCAGGTGGAGTTGGTTATAGGGTAATGTCTTTTGCATGTAGCGTGCAACCGCTTCACCGTAATAATTGCTATCTGTTCCATAGACCAACAGGGTAGGCAGGGTGATATTGGGCAGAAGATTACGAAAATCGGCTTGTGTTAGATCCCGCCAGATATCAATGAGGGGAAGGGGATCAAGGTTCTGAAGATAGGCCCGCAAGGCTTGCATGCCTTTTGAATTTTCTTCGTATTTTTTACGTGTTTTTGCATTGTGACCAAAAGCCGCGAGTTTAAGAACATTTTCGGCAAATTCATTTTGTAAGGCGTTGATAAATGCAGTGCTTTTATCTTGATCAAACTGCCCGTAAATGCCGTGAAGCCATGTCGGATCTGTGACCAATTTTGGGGTTTGATCAATGATTGCGATCTGGGATAGGTTGTCCTGTCCGTAAGTTTCCAGATATTGCCAGAGGATAAACGCCCCCATAGAATGCCCGACGACCATCGGCTTATCCAGCTTATAATCACAAATCAGATTGTTCAGGTCTGCTGCCATTTGGGACAAGGTGCATGGTGTTTCGCCGTGATGTACAGATCGTCCATGCCCGCGCGCATCCCATGTGTAAAGGGTGAAGCGGTCTTTCAGCAGGTCAATGATGCGTGCCCAGTCGTGATGGGATCCGCACCAGCTGTGTAACAGGACAAGCGCAGGACCGTTCCCTTGAATATCTACATAAATGTCACGATTTGTCATTATGCGGGCCATATGCGTTGAAGAAATAAAGTCAGGTGGTCTGTAAGCCGGGTTCTGTCCCCCTGTTTGCACAGGATGGATGATCATTCGTCTGGGACGTTTGTTGCCAAACGCCTCGCGCGACACACCCGAACGGTAATGTGGATATGCATTTGCAGCCCGTTGAATCTGCCGTCCGTTCCTATTTGGTCTTGCTTCCGGTGGGGTTTACCATGCCTGTCCTATCGCTAGGCCAGCGGTGCGCTCTTACCGCACCCTTTCACCCTTACCCTTGTAAACAAAGGCGGTTTGCTTTCTGTGGCACTTTCCCTAAGGTCACCCTCGCCGGACGTTATCCGGCACCGTATATCCATGAAGCCCGGACTTTCCTCCCCATAGCCGTTACCAGCTATGGAGCGATCATCCAACCACCTGACTTTGCTTTGCTTAAGTGTAAAGGGGGGCTAGGTCAAGCAAATCCTGCTTAACGCTTGTTTTGTTCTATCATCAAGAACACCGCTGAGATGATTTGGGGTGAAGTGTCGTTGGAAAGCCAGAATACTATCTGTGCTTTCGTCTTCGTATCCTAGATCAAGGAGATTGGTTTGGTGATTGTTTGAATCTAACCATAAACCAACACCGTTTTGCGCCAGTTTTTGCCACGGAAAAAGTTCACCGGGGTCTTGTTTACGGCGCGGGGCAACATCGCTGTGTCCGACGACATTGCGTGCCGGGATGGGATGACGGGCCAGTATGTCTTTGGATAATTGTATGACAGCATCGATTTGTAATGTGGGAAATGCACGATATCCCCATTCATGGCCGGGATTGACGATCTCAATACCGATAGAACGGGCGTTGATGTTTGTCTGTCCCCGCCAATAGGCAACGCCGGCATGCCAGGCACGTTTATCTTCTGCGACCAATTGAGTAATGCTGCCATCTTCGTCAATCATGTAGTGGGCGCTGACTTTGGCTTGTGGGTCGCACATGCGTTCCAGTGCTGCATGGGCTGTTTTCATACCGGTGTAATGCAGGACCAGTATGTCAATGGGTGTATCCATCGGACGTTCATCAAAGTTAGGGGAGGGTGATGATGAAATTTTCATGTTTCGTATTGATCCCACGGTGGTATCGGACTGAGTTTTTCCAGAAGATAATCCAGAAAGACACGAAGTTTCGGCGCAACATAACGATTTTGCGGATAAATTGCCCAGAAATAAACCCGCGAAGGCGGTTCATAGTCGCGTAAAATTTCCACCAGATCACCGCTTTGAATACGTTCCCCGCACAAAAGGGTCGCCAGACGAGCAATCCCAAGCCCTTGTAAGGCCGCATAATGGTGAGCCTCGCCATTATTGCTGAGGAAACTGCCACTGACATGAATTAATTTTGGCCCCGGACAATTGATGAACGGCCAGTCATTCAGGTAGGCGGGTTCGTTATAGGTGATGCAGTTATGGTCCAGCAATTCTTCCGGGGTTTGTGGTTCGCCGTATTTATCCAGATAGCTGGGGGCGGCGTAAACAATGCGACGCAATCGACAAATGCGTCGGGCGATCATGGAAGAATCGTAAAGTTCATCACCGATACGCAGTGCAACATCGTCGCCGGACTCCATTAAATCGACACGGTGATCCGATAAGTTCATTTCAATTTTGATATCGGGATAACGGTCTTTGAATTCGACCAGCAAGGGGGCGATGCGCCGGGCGCCCATGACAACGGGGGCGTTGACACGCAACAACCCGCGTGGACTGTCACGCATACCGCCAACTTCGCTTTCTGCATTTTCAATATCCATTAAAATGCGTTGGCAATGTTCGAGGTAGCGTGCACCGGCTTCGGTCAAATGAATTTTACGAGTGGTGCGATTTAATAACCGGACACCAAGCCGATCTTCAAGGGCATTGATTTGTTTACTGACGGCAGAAGGTGTGAGGCGCAATGTACGCGCAGCAGAAGAAAAACTTCCTTCTTTTACAGCTTGTGCAAAGATGTTCATTTGGGTTTCTTTGGTCATGCACCACCTATTTGTGAGTAAAATTCACAAGTCGTTTGCCAAAATAGTATATTATCATTTCTCAGGAAAAGAAATACATTGTTATTCATCGCAAGGATCAAAATGCGATTTGAAATGTAGGAGAAGAGATATGGATAAATATATGTTGCTCGAAGCAGAACCGTTGACCCAAAAAGACATCGATTTGGCGATCCAACGTGCGCGCGTCATGCGCTCTGAAGCAGCGTGGAATGTGTTTGCCACGATCTCAGCCTGGATTTCGAAGCAATTTCATTCAAACAATGCAGCAGGCGGTTCCGGCCTGGCGCATTCTTCTTAAATAGGCTGGCAAAACCTCCCCAACCTGACTGGCCTATCTAAGTCAAAAAACTGGAACACTAGACGTCCCCAATCTATGCCCTTTTGCAAACCTCCCACTTGCAGAAGGGCATTTTTTTTAAGCGCTTCCCCTCGAATAAACCGCGAGGGGAAGCGTTTTTTATTAGAATACGCAGCTTTTGGCAAATTCTGCCGCTTCGTTTGCACTCCAGTCCCCTTTGGGTTTTTCTTTTAAGTCTGCACACCATTCTTTTGAACCGACTTCCGGTGAACAGGCGGATAGTCCTGCAACACTGAGTGCAAGAACAGCAATCAAACAAAGTGTCTTAATCAATCGAGTCATAATATATATTTCCCTTATGCCTTAATTTGATCTGGCGTATCCTCACGGGGGAACATCAGAAATTTTTGCATTTGATTGGCTGTGCCCGTGCCAGCTTCTTCATAAATGTTGTAAACTTCGTCAATTTGCGCATCAAGCAATTTTTCAACGTCATCGCCATACTTGGCTGTTGCAACGAGGGGGCCTTTATAGCCATGTTCACGCAATTGTTCGGCTGCACGGGCGTTTGCTTCACGGTTGGGCATGGCCAGCAGGATCAGATGGATGTCACTTTCGTGATGCTGTACGCGTGACCAGAATTCCGGGTTGGAGGCGTCGCCGGTTATAACGTTTCGGCCTTTTTTAATGTGACGTCCGACAACTCGGTCATCTAAATCAATACCTAGGATTTGGCCATCAACCTGATCATGCATCTCATCATAAACCGCGCTGCCAATCCGCCCCATCCCGAAAACCAGAATAGAATGACCGTGTAATCCGATGTCGCCGTCCCCGGATAGTCGTTTTGCGCTTTCAAATCGTTTTAAAAATTTCTGATAGGATTGGTAAATATTGTCTGCCATCAGGCTGAAAGGGGAGGCCAATACAAAAGAAGCCGAAACTGTGATGGCAATAATGGTTAACCATTGCGAGGAAAGCCAACCGGAAGATATGGCAATGGCGGCAACAATTAAGCCGAATTCGCTATAATTCCCAAGCGATAAGGATGCCAATGTGCTGGCGCGTGAACGGACCCGAAATAAGGTGAACAACCGAAAGAACATAACGGTTTTGAAAGGGATGAGCAGCAACAGCAAAAGGGCACTGATCGCCGTTTCCCAAGTGGGTAGCCCGGTCAGACCGATGGTAAGAAAGAAACCGACCAGAAAGACTTCTTTGAAGCTGAGCAAAGTATTCGCCAGTTCTTTGGCCTTGCTGTGGTTGGAGATTAAAACCCCCACAACCAAAGCGCCTAAATCCCCTTTCATGCCAACCAATTCAAACAGGGAGGCGCCGCCAAGGGCGAGAACAAAGCCAAAGAGGGTGAGTAATTCTTTGTGTCCACTCCATTCAAGAAATTTATGCAGAAGGAAGCGCCCCGGAATCAGACCGAAAAGAGCCAAAGCCCAAATGGAAGGAACTTTACCGGCGGAGGCTGCCAGAAAAACAACGGCGACAATATCTTGCAGTACCAGAACGCCAATGGCAATTTGCCCGAAATGAGAGGTCAATGACGCCCGGTCTTCCAGCATTTTGACAGCGAAGACAGTGCTGGAAAAAGACAAGGCAAAAGCGATTAAAACCGCTGTACTGAATTCAATACCATCAAATGCAAACAGCCCGAGAGAGCCAAGGCTCAGCAAGAAAATAACGGTGAGTATAATCGACCCAAGCATATGCAGGCTGGTGGATGCCCATATTTCCGGCTTAAGCAGACTGCCGATGCGTAATTTCAAGCCGATTGTAAATAAAAGCAGTGTGACCCCTAAATCTGCAATGGCCCGCAGAAAACTATCACCTTCGATACCGATCAGATGAAGGATAAAACCGGCAACAAGAAACCCCACCATTGGAGGGAGCCTTAGTTGTTTGAATAACAGCCCGAAGGCAAAAGCAATGGCGATCCATGCCGGGTCGCGGTGATCAATTGCGATAAGAAGGTCTTCCATCCACTATCCCTCAAAGGCGTGTATTTTTTACGGGTAAAGCTGTTATTGTTAAGGCGGGGGGTTAAAAGCGTTCAGATACCCATATGGCGATTTTTGAACCTGATTTTATGGCTTTGGTGAGCAACCCGTAAGCCGGTGCCTGTTTCGCACCATGTTCATAACCGATATCGCGATGTTCGAGTTCTTCTTCTCTAAACTTTACAAATGTGTCGCGCAGTTCGGGTTCGTGATCGCCCAGTTCTTTGATTTGGTCGGCGTAATGCGCGTCAATGGTTTCTTCAACAGCAACAGTGCAGGCCATTGCTGCTTTTTCACCTAACAAGGCCGTTCCTGCCCCTAGGGCAAAACCGGCCATATGCCAGATGGGGGTCATAAATGTCGGGCGTACACGGCGTTGCGCAGCCATTTTATTAAAGGTGTCCAGATGGACTTCTTCCTGTTCCAACATGTGTTGAAGCAGGTCTTTTTTATCCCCTTTGCCCAAAACCGCCATTTGCCCTTTATAGATACGCACCGCACCATACTCCCCCGCCTGATCGACACGGACCATGCGTTCAATCATTTCTTTATGGTTTAAGTCGCCGGGCATGCGACCTTTTGGGTGAGGGGTCATTCTTTATCTCGTCTGTTGTCACTGATTTATCGTGTATGCGCTTTAAGTTTACGCAAGATTGTCAGGCTCGTAAAGCAGGATAGGGCTAAAAACAGGCTGGCAATGGTATTGTAAACAGTAATCGAGATCCCAAACATGACCCAGTCGCGTGTATCGCAAGGTTTTAACGGCTCTGACATGATGGAAGCCTTCAGGTCTTCAAAACTCATGTTCAGGTTCTGGGCACCGCTACAGGCCGCTTGCCACCATTTTTCCTCGACCCCGAAATGATAAAAAGCCAAGGATCCGCCAATGAGGAAAGCAATGAGGCAACCAAATAAGGCCGCTTGCTGTGTAAACCCGCCGGGCTTGCCGATAATGGCGAACAAGGCAAAAAGACCTGCTGCTGCATAAGGGATGCGTTGATAAAGGCAAAGGACACAGGGATCAATGCCCACAACATATTCAACAAAATAGGCTGTGCTGAGGGCAGCGATACAAACCAGCAGAATAAATAAGCCGGGCAGTTTCGGGTTTTTGGAAATCTGTTGGATCAAGCTGTTCATATCAAGTGCCTTAATGCCAGAGTTTAATCAGGGCGAAACCGCCAACCAGAAGAATCACAAAAAGAAGCGTCAGTTTCCCTAAGTGTTTTTCGATAAACAGACGAATGGGACTGCCAAATTTCCACAACAGGGCGGCGATGATAAAGAACCGCAGGCCCCGACCAACCAGAGACGCCAAGGTAAACGGAACGATATCCATTTGAGTGACACCGCTGGCAATCGTAAATAACTTGTAGGGAATGGGCGAAAAACCCGCAGAGAAAACGATCAGGACACCGTGTTCGTTATAGAGCTCTTTGACAGACTCGAATTTTTCAACCGCATTGTAAAATTCAAGAACGGCCTTGCCGATAGTTTCAAAAAATCCATACCCGATCCCATATCCTGCAATCCCGCCGAGAACAGAAGAAACGGTGCAAATAAATGCGATTTTCCACGCCTTATCCCGGGCCGCCAGAACCATCGGCAGAAGCAGGATATCCGGGGGCAGTGGAAAAAATGAGCTTTCCGCAAAAGATAAGATCGCCAGAAAAAACAAGGCATGTTTATGGGCGGCGAGTCCCATCATCCAGTCATAGGTTCGTTGCAGCACGTTACGTTTATCCTAAGCGTTTGCAAAAAAAGCTGTTTAGCAGTGGATTCTCTCTCTCGCAATGACTTATGGGCAGAGAAGATGGAAAAATTATGTCAAAATTTCCTGAATATAAAAAAAGCGTCTGTTTTCTGGTTTTTATGACTGTTTTTTTAAGGTTTTCGAGACCTCGATCTACAATCAAGCATCAATATTTTCAGAAAGTGAGAAAAAGCACTTGCAAGCTCGGGAATGACGAATTAAAAGGGGGGCAACCGAGCCCATAAAGGACACCGAGGCGGTGTGATGGAATTGGTAGACGTGAGGGATTCAAAATCCCTTGTCCGCAAGGACGTGCCGGTTCGACTCCGGCCACCGCTACCACTCTTCAGTCCTTTATATGGCTCGGTTTTTTATTATCCATTTCAAAAATGATAAATTGTCGAATAAAGGCAATTTTAGATTTGTACATCCGTCATCCCCGCGAAAAAGCGGGGACCCCGTCATAATATCGCAGGAAGCTGTTTTAGCGCTTTAAGCCGGAAGCTTCGCGTCCGCTTTCCGTGATTGTGGTTTTATGAAACCCGGCACCGAATTGGGAACGCTTGACCCAGCCGCGCTTTTCACATTCAATAACGGTACGTTCAAGGATTGTGTTGGAAATATCGTCGGCAACAGCAATGTCGCCGGACATGATCAGCAGTTCCAGCAGGAGCTTTTGTTGGGGCAGGACCTCGTTCATTGGGGAACCCTCTTGGATTGAAAAACAAACATTATTTAATAATTCCTGTGGAAATGTGAATTACATCATATTTATAGTACCACAATTGGATAATCTATCTGAAAAGTTGTTAACATTGCGATAATGGACAAACAAAATGATTGATCTTTATTCTTGGCCGACACCCAATGGCCACAAAGTCCATATTATGCTGGAAGAGTGCGGCCTTGAGTATCAGGTGCACGGTATTGATATTGCCAAGGGGGATCAGTTCCAGCCTGATTTCCTGAAAATCAGCCCGAATAACAAAATTCCCGCTCTTATTGATCATAACGGACCAAATGGTCAGGAGATCAGTGTTTTTGAAAGCGGTGCGATCCTGATTTATCTGGCGGAAAAAACAAAGAGCGCGCTTTTGCCTCAAGACCCGATGAAACGTTATGAGGTTTTGCAATGGTTGATGTTTCAGATGGGCGGGATCGGCCCGATGTTGGGACAGGCTCATCATTTCCGCATCTATGCGCCGGAAAAGGTGGAATATGGGATTGAACGCTACACCAAGGAAGCCGCCCGTCTTTATGGTGTGATGGAAAAAAGATTGAGCGAGGTAGACTATCTGGCCGGTGAATACTCGATTGCGGATATTGCCTGCATGCCGTGGATCCGATCTTATAAGAATCAGGGACAGGAATTGGATGATTATCCAAACTTGAAACGCTGGTTCCTGTCGATTAAAGAACGCCCGGCAGTCCGTCGTGGGTTGGACGTGTTAAATGAACATACCCGCACAAAAGCTTATGATAAGGACGAGCTGAAAACCTTGTTTAACGTGGATAAAAAATAATTGTGAAATAAAACGTTTTGATCGTTGACAGGGCAGCCGTCTGTTTGTAGAAAACCCATCTCGGACGGACGGATGTTCGTTTTTACATATGGACAGTTGGGTGAGTCGGCTGAAACCACCTCCCTGCTAAGGAGGCATACCCTTTATCGGGTATCGAGGGTTCGAATCCCTCACTGTCCGCCACAAAAACCCGCTTCGGCTATTTGCTGAGGCGGGTTTTTTGCTTTTAAATCAATAATTATGTAAAACTTGCTGAGGCGAACCTATCAGGTCGTGTAATAAAAAGAGGAAGGCGACGTTGCATTCTCTTTTTATAAAATTCAGCAATTATGATGAGGGAAAATGGCGCACCCGACAGGATTCGAACCTGTGACCTACGCCTTCGGAGGGTAAGGGCTTGATTTATCGCATATTTTCTAGTGATTTGAATTCAATGCTAAATTTTGTATCTTCCCAAGAATGAAATCCTACATGTGCCCATATGGTGCCCAACTTGTGCCCCTAAAAGCTTCCGATTTAATCAGAGGATGTTCGAAAACTCGCATATAGCTATTTTCCTTATTCTATCTTCATTTAACCTGAGTGGTTTGGGCTGTCTCTAGCCTCTGCCTGAACGGTTTACATGAGTTTGTTTACAGGATTGATGTTCAGGGAGCATGAGCTAACTCCACCAATATTGGTGGAGGACTTGAAATGAATTTTGCCAACTGTTTCAGGTTCTGTACTGTCGCGGTGAGTAAGAATTAATCTTTTGCGCAAGATAAATCTCGAAGTTTCAGCCTTATCATTGCCTGATTTTTTTTATGCTTTCCCGAACAATTTTTCGATCTAGTTACGGTGAGTTCTGGAATGTAAATAACGTCAATTCGGGATAAGAAGTGGACATTGCAGGCTGTTTTTGTGGAGATTAATAACCTACTCCCATCACCTCATTTTGTGAATCAATTACTTAATAATTTCCTTATTCTGAATTTGCGTTAAATAGGCATAGCTCTGCATCAAGGTTTCCTTCCAAAATTTAGGATCTAATCATTGATCTGACTTTAAAGAAAAACACCTAGCAACTGTAAAACTCTGTCACAATTTTATCTTCGCATCAAAGTTCAAACGTCGATATACTTTTGCCTATGAGTACATCACAACATATACTTGTCGTTGACGACAACAGAGAAATTCTTGACTTGGTTACCCGCTTTCTGACCAAGGATGGCTATCGTGTATCGACGGCTAATGACGGGCGGGAAATGAAGAGGATATTGGCTGATGCCCGTATTGATCTTATTTTGCTGGATGTCATGTTACCCGGCGAAGATGGCCTGACTCTATGTCGTAACATTCGTACAGAATCAAAAGTTCCCATTATTATGCTGACAGCAAAAGGGGAAGAGATTGACCGTGTTCTTGGCCTAGAGATGGGGGCTGATGATTATGTCGCCAAACCTTTTGGAACACGGGAACTGCTCGCCCGGATTAAAGCCGTTCTTCGGCGTTCTACTGAAACATTTACCAGTATTGAGCCGGAAGACAAGGCCCAGGAATATCTATTTTCAGGCTGGAGATTTGACACTTCGAAACGAGAGCTAATTTCTTCAGATGATGTTGTCATCCCGCTGAGTACGGGAGAATATAATTTGCTTCTCGCTTTTGTGGAACGTCCGCAACGGGTCTTGAACAGAGATCAATTGTTAGATATCGCGCGAGGTCGCGCTTCTGTTGCTTACGATCGCAGCATCGATACACAAATCAGCAGGTTGAGACGCAAAATAGAGATTGATCCGAAAAATCCTGAACTGATTAAAACAGTTTGGGGGGGCGGTTACATCTTCGCCACCGATGTTTCAAAAACATGATTTCCTTTTTACCACGTTCTCTCACCGCACAAACGATTTGGGTTTTGCTCATTGGTTTAAGTGTTTCACACTTCCTGAGCATGATGATCTATTCGGGTGACAGAATAGAAACGCTTTCCATGATGGGAGGGAGGAACATGGCGCAACGGGTTGCCAGCATCTCCCACCTTATTAATGAAACTCCTATTAAATGGAGAGAGCGCATCCTTTCTGCGGTCAATGATCCTACCTTTAAAGTCAGTATCAGTCCTGAGAGTGAACTGATAACTCAACCAGCCAAAGGTCAAAAACTGAATAACCTGGAAGAGTACCTTCGCTATGAAATTGGCGTATCTCCAGCAACTCCCTTTTTTGTCCAATTGATTGAACATCAACATACCGAAGGCATGTTAGGCTTTCTAAATCCAAAACAATGGACACACATGCAGAATATGAGCGCAATGCATGGTATAACATCTCATCAATCTTTACGGGTTTCGTTTCAACTACATGATAGGAATTGGCTGAATTTCACAACTCATATCCCTGAAACAAATTCATGGTGGTCAATAACCTCCATCATGTCTCTACTCTCTATGGGGCTTGCAGTTGTCGTTTTGGCAATATGGGTTGTTCGCCGCATCACTGTTCCTTTGCGCACATTCGGCAATGCAGCCCAACGGTTAGGAAAAGATGTCAAGGCCCCGCCGATGGCTGTTGAAGGCCCAACAGAAGTTCAGGAAGCCGCAAAAGCATTCAACGACATGCAGGCACGCTTACAACGGCTCATCGAAAACAGAACACAGCTTATGGCCGCCATTTCGCATGATTTGCGAACCCCTATTACTCTTTTGCGTTTACGTACTGAACTCATTGAAAATGCAGAAGACCGAGACAAAATGTTGGCAACTCTGGATGAGATGGAACATATGATCTCTCTTACCCTGAAGTTTGCAAAACAAGATGCGGAAAACGAAGAACGTAAAAAAGTTGATATTGCCGCTTTACTTGAAAGTATCTGCGATGACATGGAAGACGCAGGCAAAAACGTACATTTTGAGGCCGAGAACAAACTCTTATACCTCTGTGCACCGATAGGTATGAAACGAGCTGTTTCCAACCTCATTGAAAACGCCTTGAAATATGCTGGTAATGCGGAAGTCTTCCTTCAAGAAAGTTCTTCCACATTGACAATTTCAATTGAAGACGATGGCCCCGGCATTCCCGAAGAGCACCTGCCACAAATCATTCAGCCTTTTTACAGATGTGAAGGTTCCAGAAATCGAGAGACAGGTGGTGTTGGCCTTGGATTGAGCGTAGTCCAATCTGTTGTGGAAGCTCATGGTGGCGAGCTCATTTTTCAAAACAAGTCAGCAGGTGGTTTAATCGCTCAAATCCAGTTGCCAAAGTAACTTACTGGACGTCAAAACCGGCATCTTCCACAATTTCTTTAAGTCGTTCCATCGTGGTTTTAGCTGGATCAAACGTAACTGTAGCTGATTTTTGAGTATGGGACGCACTCGCCTGTGCAACCCCGGCTTCTTCCTTGAGTTTTTTCTCAAGACTGCCGGAACATCCACCACAAGACATGCCTACAACCTTTAGTGCAATTGTTTCCATAACATCCTCATTTTTTGCTTCATTTGTTATCAGATTACAAAAATTAAACGAGGTTACCACAACAAATTTGTAGCAAAATGTGACAGCTCTTAGAATTGACACTTCCTGTCACCATTCAGGCCAAACCTGACAAAGTATAGACAGATTTTATATATCTAATACCCTTGATCAACGAGGAAGGACTGCCCTGCCTTCCTAATCGCTCAATAGGGAGAAATCTGGGGTCTGAATAAGTGTGCCCCTCCTAGCTATAATGAGCTACCGTTTTTTCCCGAAATGTTTGAGAGTTCGAAATGACTTCTACAATTCAATATTTTATAAGCAATCATATTCGCATCCTTTATGTTATAGCTGCCGTAATTTGGATGGCATGGAATGCTTTTGAAGGGCGCATTATTGAAGGCCTTATCAGCGGCTTAATTTTTCTAATTATCGCCAGCCCCGTTACATATTTTGTTGAACGGAAACTCAGTTCTTCATCAATAAATTAAGCGCTAAATATTTCGCATTTGACAGTTTGACAGCAGATCTCGAACGATAGGAGCAGCAGCATTAGAACCTGAACCACCATGTTCAATAACAACCGCAGCACAGTATTTGGGAGCTAAGATCGGCGCAAACCCAACAAATAGAGCATGATCACGCATCTCCCAGTCTAAATCATCATTTTTGATAACCCCAGTTTGTCTTTCATTCTTCGATATCCGTCTGACTTGAGCCGTGCCACTCTTTCCGGCCATTTGAAGTGCATCTTGCTGAATGCGAGCCCTAAAGGCCGTACCTCTTGGAGTATTGGTGACCGCAGACATCCCTGATAAAATTACATTTAGATTTTGGAAATTAAAACCAAGGGGCTCTGCATGCTCTATGTTACTGGTTATTTTTAAAGTCGGCCTTACATAGTGGCCGCCATTGCAAAGCCTCGCTGTCATTGTGGCAAGTTGCAAAGGAGTTGTTAGAACATAGCCTTGCCCAATGCCTGCAATGATCGTTTCGCCAATAAGCCACGGTGATCCAATAGTCGCTCGTTTCCAATCCTTACTGGGAATGAGCCCCGAACTCTCACCGGGAAGATCAATACCCGTCACCTGATTAAGCCCTAACGCTTTAGCATATCGCCCTATACTATCAATTCCGGTACGTTTCGCCACTTCATAAAAATAGACATCACATGACTGCTGGATAGCTTCGTGCATATTCACATGCCCATGACCACCCCTTTTCCAACAATGAAAGCGATTTTTGCCTACATCATAATATCCGGGGCAATAAACACGTTCCGTCGGCGAGATGGATTGTGTTTCCAACGCCGCCAAGCCGACACAGGTTTTAAAAGTCGAACCGGGCGCATAGACACCTGCAATCGCTTTATTCGTCAAAGGAGACAAAGGGTCTGTCAACAATTGCTGCCAAGCCTTGTTTGACAACCCATTTACAAACTTGTTTGGATCATAAGAAGGAGATGAAGCCATAGCCAGAACTTCCCCTGTATGAACATTCATCACTACAGCAGCAGCGCTTTTATTCAATAGGCGTTTTGAGACATCAATTTGGAGATTTTGATCAATGGATAAACGCAGGTCATTACCAACTTTCCCATCGTTTCGAGATATCTCTCTTATTTCACGGCCTTGAGCATTAATCTCAACCTGCTTTGTTCCATGCTGTCCGATCAGCTGATCATCATATTTTTTTTCAATACCTGTTTTCCCTACTCTGAAATCAGGCAAGGCAAACATGGGGCCGTCACCAAGCTGGCTTTCCTTTGGTGCCCCGACATAGCCTAAAATATGAGCTATCTTTTCTCGAAAGGGGTAAAAACGCGTGTATCCAGCTTCTATGAGAATACCCGGCAAAGAAGGCGTGTTAACCTCAACTTGGGCAACATGCTGCCATGTCAGATTATCTATGATTGATATGGGAAGAAAGCTTTTGCTACGTTTTGCTTTTCTTAAGATACTCCGAATGTCAGATTCAGAAAGAGGCAATATTTTTGCCAGATTATGTAGTACTTCATTCATCCGGCCTTCCGTATCTTCAGGAATTACGGATAATCGATAATTTTGATTATTTATTGCAATAAGTTTTCCATTTCGATCCGTTATACGGCCTCTTCTTGGCGGGATGATCCGCACCGAAATGCGATTTTTATCCGATAAAGTTCGATATCGATCTTGTTCAACGACTTGCAGATAATACATTCTTCCGATTAACGCCGAAAGAAGGAGGCCTTTGCCACCTGCCAATAGTGCAGCTCTTCTCGAAAAAAGCTTTTCTCTTTTCCTATTTCCGGTCATCAAGATAAGTGTACTTAACTCTTAGGATTTCCCTTTTGAAGATTTGAGGCATTATTTTTAGAATCCGTTTTGCCAAGATATTCCGCAATGGCACGTAAATCCTCATCTGTCATCTTACCCGTCGTATTCGCAATGACTTTCCCCATTGATCCCCCTAGGAAATCCCCTTCTGGGGTCATCCCCATTTGTAAACCAAATATTGTCTCGTTATGATCCCATTTGGAGAAATTGCTCCCATCGCTATTGAGCAGACTGGGGATTGCTTCTCCTTCTGGGCTTTTGGGTTCACCAGACAAGAGGTTATCCTGATCTAGGCCCCCAAGAAAATTGCGCGGAGAGTGGCATTCGACACAATGGCTAGGGCCATTCACTAAATATGCCCCTCTGTTCCAGGTCGCGCTTTTAGTGGGATCAGGCTGGAACGGTGTTTCGTCAAAAAAGAGCGTTTTCCACAAGATCAAGCTTTCACGAATATTAAATGGGAAAGGGACATCATGTTCAGGGACTGGTTTGGAAACAGCAGGAACCGTTTCGAGATAGGCCCTAAGATCTCGTAAGTCCTGTCGTGTCATCTTGGCATATGAAGTATAGGGAAAAGCAGGAAAGTAGTGGGACCCATCTGGAGCCAGCCCTTTTGTCATAGCTTGGATGAAATCTTTTTCGCTCCAATTTCCGATACCATATTTTTTATCAGATGTAATATTTGGCGTATAAAACGTCCCAAAGGGGGTCTTTAGAGCCACACCGCCTGCTAGCGGCGTTCCCTTATTTTTAGTATCTGTATGGCAGGAAGCACACCCCCCAATGTTCATAATATACTCACCACGTTTAACTGAGGTCTGGGTATCTGCATTCGCCTGTGCAAATACCGAGGTCAAAATCCCAACGGAGAATATTGACAAAAAATATTTATGATTTTTCATTGAGGGGGCTCCAAAACAGTCGGTTAGTCTTTCTTCAGGCGGAAATCAGTATGGCAGGTGGAACAAACCTTCCCGGTCTTTGCAAACTGCATCATAATGGCGCGTTTATCGCCACCTTCAGTAACTTTACTCAAACTGCTAGCTTCCGTTTCAAGGTCTTTGGCAAGGGATGAAAAACGTTCCCATTGATCCCAGATTGCGGGCAAAGCTTCCGATGGTTTATGCGTTGTCCCTTTAGGAAATAGTTCAGTGATCTCGCCAGCGTGTTCGGCAATTTTTTTAGCAGAAGCCCCAATTGTTTTCGCATCAAATTCACTTTCACCTTTGACCATCGCAGCAATTTTTTTCATGTCCTTGCCAATGTCACTCATCAGGTCCATACGTTCTTTGACAACGCCTTCGGCACCACCATGTGCCCACACAATAGTACTGGACACTAAAAGAGCCGTTGCAGCAATTAGGCTAATTTTTTTCATGAAGTTCTCCTATGAAATAAAAAAGGAATTAAATTACATATTATGAGGTTTGTAATGGATGCCGTTTCGCGATTGTACTTCACGAATAAAGGCCACTATGTCTTCAACATCTTTTTTGGAGACTTGAGGCTGAGCAGGCATATTACCGAAATTCCAATGATGGCGTTGTACCCCAGAAGCTGCTGCTCTAAAGAAGGCTTCATCACCATGATGGCCCGGGTTGTAGATGTCATGGATGAGAGGCGGTCCTTTATCAGAGCCAGATCCATTTTCACCATGACAAGCCGCACAATTTGCCGCAAAGGCCTTCTGTCCTTTTTGGGCAGCCGTGCTTAGGGTATTGGGCATTGAAACATCTACGATGGCGGCATTTCCATCACCTGAAATAACATTATTTACGACGATACCAATGCCCCCGATTAATATCCCAACAATCAATATTTTGGGTATGTGTTTTGCTATATCCATCTATAAAACCCTTATTTCTTTGATGATTTGCGTGCATTGTCGACAGCCTTTTTCAAGGTGTCGTAATCGGCGGCCCCTCTGATAATCGTTTTACCGATTATAAAGCCGGGCGTGCCTGTAATGTTCAAGTCTTTGGCTAAAGAATAATTGCGTTGAAAAATTTGCTCATACTTTTCACCAAAGCGTTTAATATCTTGTTTCAATCGCTCTGAATCCAAGCCGATACTCTGCGCCAATTGATAGATCTTACCCTCTGAAAAACTGCCCCGATTTCTCATGAGAAGATCACTGAATTCAATAAATTTCCCTTGCTCTTGTGCCGCCAATGATGCCTTTGCGGCAAAAATAGACTCTGGGCCGAGAATAGGGAATTCCTTATAAATGTAGCGAAGATTACCATCATCTTTGAGCAATTTCATAACCGTATCATGAACTTTCTTACAGTAGCCACAGCGGTAGTCATAAAATTCAACAAAATTAACATCCCCGTTAATGTTCCCGCCAACCGGGTCGTCTGTATGATTGAAAAGTTCGTAGTGACGTGTAACCAGTGTGTCTTCTTCACGTTGCTGAGAAGCTGCTTTTTGCTTCAGTTCCAACACTTGAAGAGCCTCGACTATAATTTCAGGATTTTTGACAATCGTTTCTCGAATAAGTTTGATGACCTCATCTTTTTGCGATGATGACAGGGCAGCGTCTCCCGCATAGGCGATGGAGCTCAAGCTCCCAAAAACGATAACCAAAGTCGCAATTATTTTTTTCAAACTTCTCATGATTAGTCCGTATGTACCGCTGTTACAGCCATTTGATGCCCTTCACCCTGAATGGCAATTTCATCAACTTTCTGGAATGTTTTCGCGTCCACCACCCAGATCCGAGGGGATTTGCTACTGGAAACATAAACCTTACCCGTTCCCGCTAAAGCTTCCAGATGATATGGAGAGGGGCTTAATGCCAGTTGATCCATTTTACCGCTTTTTAAATCGATTTTAACAACGATGCCGCTTTTCTTGCTGGTTGTAAAAAGAGACTGACCATCCTCTGACAAGTCCAAACCGTGAGCACCGTCGCCGACTTTAAACGTTTGTTCAATTTCCCCTGGTTTAACAGAAACGGCAGAAACTGTTCCAGCGCGAGCGTTCACAACATAAAGCGTGCTTTCATCATTTGAGAGAGACATATGTTCCGGTGTACTTCCCGCCTTTAAGGTTCTCAGAACCTGCCAGCTTTGAGTATCAACTTCACTGATAGACCCATCGCCTGTATTTGTGATGTAAGCTCTTTTTCCATCTTTCGTGAAAACTGTGTAGTTCGGCCCTTTTCCCGTTTCCAGAAATTTACTGTCGGAGTCATCTTCCATATTGGTGATGCTCACCCCGCCCAAGCGAGGATGGGTCGAGACGACATACTTACCTGATGGCGAGATCGCCTGATGATGGATCATACCGGGCAAAGGATAAGTCGCCATCACATGACCATGGTCAGGATGGATGACATAGAGCGTCCCTTCTTTCTCACCTTTGTCATTTTCCTTTGTGCTTAAGCTTCCGCTGATGACATATTCATCATCAGGTGTCATCACCAAGGCATGAGGGTTTGCGATATCACTAAATTCATTAACAACCTTGTTGTTTTCGGCATCAATCACCAAAACCTTGTTTGCACTTCCTGCGGCAACATAAATATAGGGTTCGGCAAAAGCGGCTGTTGAGACAAACGTCGCCAAGGCAAGGCTTGAGGCTAAGAGAGTACTTTTCATGCTTATTTTCTCCAACACGTCCTTACGAGCCAAAATTCTCGCGAAGGTATTTCAGAATTATCAGGGATTGTTCTTTTGAAAAATTATCTGCGCCTCCAAACGGCGGCATAACCTCTGTTCCATCATCCAAGCGCACACCATTAATCAGACTTTTAACAAGTGTTTCGCTATCCTTTTTCAAAACACTGTCAGAAGCGCCAAAATCAGGAATATCTGCGGAAATGCCTTCCCCGTCATAGCCATGGCAAGCTGAACAAAAATCATCGTAAACGGCTTGAGCACTAAAACTGTCTGCCCATGCGAAATTGGGCGCAAAAACTGTAAAGCTGACAAACAAGAACAAAGTTTTCATATCAGATCACCAGTTCCTGTAATTGAGGGAAGTTTTGTAACATCCATGTACTTAACTGCCCCAATGTCCCGGTCATCATCGCCAGCCCGATAAGGGTCATGACAACACCGGCCAATTGATGCACATAGCGTCCAAATTGTCCAAACTTTCGCAATCGCGGCATTAAGCTGCTCGCAAAAAGAGCGACCAGAAGGAAGGGGATCGCTAATCCCATGGAATAGATGAACAACAGTGCCGTTCCCTGTCCAACCGCGCCAGAGGACGCGCCAAGTGTCAGGATACCGCCTAAGATCGGTCCGATACAGGGTGTCCAGCCAAAAGCAAAGGCCATGCCCAAAATGAAAGTGCCAAATGGTTTACCTTGTGCCCAGTTCAAATTCAAACGGACATCACGGTTTAAAAGAGCCAGTTTGAAAGCACCCATCATATGTAGTCCGAATATAATGATAATGGCACCTGCAATCAGGTTGGCCTCAAACCGGATAGACTGGAAGAACTGCCCTACGTTGGATGCACTGGCTCCCAGAATGAGAAAGACAAGGGTAAATCCGAAAATAAAATTCAGGCTATGTCCCATTACGGCAAAGCGCGTCTTCATATCGGCCTTGTCGATTTCCTCTAATGATTTCCCGGTGACAAAGGACAGATATCCGGGCACAAGCGGTAAAACGCATGGGGAGAGAAAGGAGACAATACCGGCCAGAAATGCCGTCAGAATGCTTATGTTGGCAATTTCAAACATAGGAACCTAATGCATACAACTCATGTGCCGAGGCCCCTGGCAAGACAGGCTTGTAAAATTCCACAGGCTTTTGATATAGGCGACAACGCTTTCGGCATCTTCACGGCTCAGGTCATGATCTTTCCAGGCGATCATACGTTCGTTTCGAGGAGAACCGTTCAAAATCGTTGAAATGAGTTGCTCATCGGAGTGATGCCAGGCATGCATATTGTTATTAAGTGCCGGAGCAAGCGGCATCTTGTTTTCATCAACCGCACCTGGGTTATCCGGGGCTTCCCCCACACCTTTTGCACCATGACAAGCGCTGCAATTTTCTTCAAACAATGCTTTCCCTTTGGCAACGCGTTCAGCCGAAGAATAACTATGGCCTTCAAAACTTCCCCAAGTTTTCCCGGCATTTTCACTGATCATAACGGCACCAGTATCTGATACACCGTAAATTCTGTCTTTGTGATTGGGGTCAAAAGATAAGTTCAGAAGTACTCTATTTTGAAAACCCTGAGAAACTTGTTCCCAATTCAGTGTTTTTTCGTCTGCCCGAGCATATCCATATTGATAGATAAAAGCATTAATCATCCCTGTTGGGCTGATTGATACAGCCGATACCGGCTTTTTGACAGGGCCAATATCTTTCCAGCTTTTGCCACTGTTTTTGCTCACCAACAAACCATTGTAGGTGGCTGCATACACAATCTTTTCATCTGTGGGCGAGACCGCTAAAGCAAAAAGTCGCTCACCGGGAATATCACTCACTTTGACCCAGCTTTTCCCACCGTCTTTGCTCATTTGGATATTTTCATCAGCAGCAAATATCACGTGAGGGTTTGTGCGGCTCACACTCAAGGTAAAGAAGGCAACATCATGATCAGAGATTTTTTTCCAATTCTTGCCATGGTCTTCTGAACGCAGGAAACCAAGCTTTTCTGTTTCACTTTTGTAACCACTTGCAAAAAGAAGATCTGCATTCGAGGGATGCGACTTTAACTGAGTAAAATAGCCTTTCCCCTGATTGACCTTGTGAACCAATCCATTTGAGCCAACCGAAAAAATTCCATAGGGTGACGAAATCGTAAAGCCCTCTGCACGATTGGGATCAAATACAATTGAGCTTACATCCTGTAATTGGTTCAAATAAATTTCTTTATTTTCATCTGCCGCATGTCCTTGCGCCGATAAGGCAAGCATCAATGCTGTTGCAAAAATTCCCTTTTTAAACGTCCCAATGATCATTCGATCATGCCTCCAGAACCATCAATTTCTACAATATCAGCCAATTGTTTTATGCATTCACGAACGTGATCAACGTCATATCCCACCAAAGCTGCATATCCCAGTGTTTCAACCATTGCCAAACGTAATTCTTCAAGCGAGTCATACAAAATTGCTTTTGCAATAGGCTGTGCAATTGATGTCTTTTGCCCAAATTCAAGGACTTTACCCATAACTCACCTCATTTACGAACATACGCATCATGGTTGAAGGTCTTGTCCGAACTATGTCTGTAAATTCCAAACAATTGACAAGATGTGACACATCCTCGTTTTGACAAACTTTGTTACAATTTTCTAAATTGAATAAAGTCGTAACTGGCTGTAGCGGCTGTGTGCCTTTAAAAAATTACGCAAAATTTCCAATCCCCGAGCTTCCAATTGACGCACTCTTTCTCCTGAAATTCCGTATTTCTGTCCAAGCTCTTTTAAGGAGAGAGGATTTTCGCGCATATAACGGGCTTTAACGATTTCCCGGTCCCGTTCATTGAGTGTGTTCAAAGCTTCAGAGAGCGTGTCGGTTTGCAATTCTTCCTGTTGTCTCACTTCCAGACTTTCTTCCTGAGACACTCGGCAATCAGCTATAAGGTCTAGATGTTCCAAAGCATTTTCATCTGATAAAGGAGAGTTCAGGGAAAGGTCTCTTGCTGATAGTCGGTCATTGATTTGAACAACATCTCTTTCAGACAACTCCGCGACGGTGGCGATTGCTTTTATATTGTCTGAATTTAAGGGCTTATCGTCACTGATACCCAATTGATGTTTTATCCGCTTTAGGGAGAAAAAGAGTTTCTTTTGTGCCGTCACACTGCCCAAAGGAACCAAAGACCAATTCTTCAAGATGTAATTCCCAATAGAGGCTTTAATCCACCACATCGCGTAAGTGGATAAACGATGCTCTCTTTCGGGCTCAAATTTATCAATTGCACGAAGTAAACCGAGTGTCCCTTCTGCAATCAGGTCTGTGATGGGAAAGCCATAGCCTTTATGTTCCATGGCAATTTTGATAACGAGTCGTAAATGACTATTCACTAGTTTATGAACCGCATCAGCTTGCCCTGTTTCTTGATAACAAATCGCCAGGACATATTCTTCTTCGTGCGATAACAGTGGGTAGCCCATAGCCTGACGAATAAAGGCATGTAGGCTGTCACTCCCTCTTTCTTCAATTTTTGGCATGGAGCATCCCCTTTTTAAGAAAGGCTATTTTCTTCAATCTGTTTTTCAAGAAAAGGAACCCATGGTGCGTCCTTGGGGCTCTCTTTGAGCAAATTTTTCCAGATCGAAACGGCTTCGTTTAAAGTTTCAGGGGCTGCGGCAAGAATGATCGCATGATAAAATCTGGCCTTAAAATTTTCAGGGTCCTGTTCAAGGATACGAGCAATCAATTCTTTGCTTTCCAAGGAAGCTTTACCTTGTGTTTCAAACATCTGGCTTTCTATAAAGTCCAGTGCGTAGGTGTTGTTGGCAGGTTCCAATCGATACGCCTTTTCATACGCATCACGGCTTTTAACCATCTCCCCTAAAACCTTATAGGATCGACCCAGCATTGCCCATCCATTGGCATCATTGGGCTCCTCTTTCAAACGTTGGGCAAGACGGTTGACCATTTTCTCAATCTGCTGATTTTGTTGTGCTCGTTCCAGTTCTTGCCCACGATCAGCCAAGGCAAAGTCTGGCATTCCCGGCACGCCGAGAAAGAAGTACAAACCGAAGCTACCTGCTATTATAGCCGTGGCAGAAAATCCGAGGACAGCTTTATTCAGTCCGTTTGGAAGCGGGGTGAAACGGCGACTGTCATCGGTGGCATTATTTCGTAACAAGCGGCGTTCAACCTCGGCCTTTGCATTTATCGCTTCTGCGGATGAAATCAGCCCTCTGGCAACTTCTCTGTCGATTTCGTCCAACTGGTCGCGATAAATTTTTTCATCAAAAAGAGAGCGTTGCACTTCTTTTTCTGGTCGCTGGAGCAAGGGGTAGAAAAGGATAACAAGAACGATGAAAAGAATTACGCCCGCAATAATCCAAAAAGTCATTGCACTGTTCCTTCTTTAGGTTGAGAAATTTGCGCTTGGCGTCGAAATAATCGAAATCCGATCCATAAAATCAGGAGGAAAAAAAGTGCAGGGCCACTCCAAAGAACATAAGTAACCGGCTTTAAGGGCGGTTTTAACAAAACATAATCACCATAACGATCCACCACGAAATCAATCACTTCTTGATCGCTATCTCCAGCAGCCAGTCGCTCTCTCACCAATACCCGTAAATCTTTTGCTAAATCTGCATTTGATTCATCAATAGATTGGTTCTGACAAACAAGGCATCTCAGGTTTTTGCTTATGTCACGTGCCCGATTTTCCAGTACTGGATTCTTCAAAACCTCATCCGGATTGACCGCATATGCTGACATTTGAACACTGAACAAAAGACCGAGGGCAAACATAATAATTTTGATCATGCTACGAAGCCTCCTGCCCAACTGTCGCTGGTCGAGCCGTCACTGCTTTTCGAGCTGAAGGAGCCCCCAGCCTAAAGCGCCTGTCCCTCATAGAAATTAAACCACCCAAGGCCAACATAAGGGCACCGACCCAAAGCCAGAGGATAAGGGGCTTGTAGTATAATCGTGTTATCCATCCGCCTGTTTCGCTTGGATCAGCAATCACGGCATAGACATCACCCAATAAACCAGAATGAATAGCCGCTTCCGTTGTCGGACGACCCTGCACCGTATAGGTTCTCTTTTCCGGTTCCAAAATGGTGTATAATTTACCATCTTTAAGGACCTCAAACTTGCCACGCATCCCAGTATAGTTTGGACCTTGTTGATCACTTACCCCCATGAGTTTGAAGTCGTATCCGGCAACATTCACCGTATCGCCGATCTCCATAATTTGGATTTTTTCTACCTGCCACATTGATGCACCCGTAATCCCGGCAATCACAATAGCAACACCAGCGTGAGCCAATGTCATGCCATAGGTGGAACGTGGCAAGCGGCGTGCTTTATTCCAACTATTTGAAAGTGTCGTTCGAAACAGTTTAATTTTATCGACGAACTCCACCAACGTCGCGGTAAAGAGCCAGGCGGAAAGCAAAAGCCCGATAGCTGACCAGACAGGTTCTGTTGTTGCAAGGGTCCAGCCATAGATCCCAAATGCCAAACTTACAAACAAAACAACATACAAGCGCTGCCCGACGGCCCGCGCATCACTGCGCTTCCATTTCAAAAATGGTCCGATGCCCATCATAAAAACAAGCGGAGCCATGATCGGGACAAAGGTTGAGTTGAAAAATGGTGCCCCAACAGAAATCTTGCCCACTTGTAGAACATCGACAAAGAGCGGATAGAGCGTGCCCAGCAAAACCGTCGCTGTTGCGGCACTTAGAAGAAGGTTATTGATGACCAGACCGCTTTCGCGCGATATCGGCGCAAACAAACCTTGCGTTTTTAATTCCGATCCCCGAATTGCAAATAACGTCAGGGAGCCTCCAACTGCAATCAATAACAGAAGGAGAACAAAAATACCTCTTTTGGGATCACTGGCAAAGGCATGAACTGATGTTAAAACACCGGATCGAACAAGGAAGGTGCCCAGCAAAGAAAGCGAGAATGTTACGATTGCAAGCAGGATCGTCCAAGCCTTCAGGGTATCTCGCTTTTCCACCACAATTGCAGAGTGAAGGAGTGCTGTTCCGGCCAACCATGGCATGAACGAAGCATTTTCAACCGGGTCCCAGAACCACCAGCCACCCCAGCCGAGTTCGTAGTAGGCCCACCATGACCCCAGCGCGATCCCAAGTGTTAAGCATATCCAGGCTGCCAATGTCCAAGGTCGTACCCAACGCCCCCAAGCTGGATCGACGCGCCCCTCAATCAAGGCGGCGATTGCAAACGCAAAGGCAATAGAGAAACCGACGTACCCCAGATAAAGAAAGGGCGGGTGTAATGCCAATCCCGGATCCTGCAATAACGGGTTTAGGTCGTTCCCGTCAATCGGTGGCGGATAAAGGCGTTCAAACGGGTTTGATGTAAACAGAATAAAGGATAAGAAGCCCGAAGCGATCATCCCTTGAACAGCAATCACGCGCGCCCGTAAAGAGGCAGGTAAATTTCTACCAAATCGGGCGAGGCACATCCCGAACAGAGACAGGATCAAAATCCACAACAGCAAAGAGCCTTCGTGGTTCCCCCAAACACCTGATATTTTGTACAAAATAGGTTTAAGTGAATGTGAGTTACGTGCCACGTTTGCGATAGAGAAATCTGAGGTGAGATACCCATGGGTCAGCGCGCCAAACGCAGAAAAAATTAACACAAACTGTATAAAAGCCGATGGGCCTGAGGTTGCCATCCATCGGCTATCCCCACGATGTGCCCCAACCATCGGAACGATGGCCTGAAAAACGGCAACAAACAGGGCAAGGATAAGGGCGAAATGTCCTAATTCAGTAATCATGAGAGAAACAACAGCGACCTATTCGGCACTGTTTCCTTGTAAATCTGTAATAAGAGGGAGGATTTCCTGATTGAACTTTTCCCAGTTCAAACCACCAATATGTTTGTGGATTATGCGACCATCTGGCCCGACAAGAAATGTTTCAGGAACACCATAAACGCCCCAATCAATGGCAACACGACCATTCAGGTCAGCCCCAGTACGCGTGTAAGGATCACCCAGATTATCCAACCAGTCCTGAGCATCATTGGGCTGATCTTTATAATTCAATCCGAAAATAGGGAGGATTTTCTTTTGGGAAAGTTCCATCAAAAATGGGTGTTCGTACTTGCATTCCGTACACCAGGAGGCAAAGACATTAACCAGTGAGATTTGCCCCATCAAATCAGTCATCTTCAATCCCATCTCCCGACCTTGAACGGGGGAAAGATCAAACTGAGGAGCTTCCTTTCCAATTAGAACGGAGGGTATTTCTTTGGGATTCAATGTTAATCCAATCGCAAAGGCGATAGAAAGGCCCGCAAAGATCAACACCGGAAGCATAAAGACAGTTTTGCTTTTTTTTTCCGTTCCATCGGCATTTAACTCAAGGGGCGTTTTATCTATGACGTCACTTTTCATGACTAACCTCTTGCTTATCCATTGGCCTTGGAAGAATGCCCGGTAATCTCTTTTTGTACCGGTTTCTCCGCTTTTTCAGCATGATCCCCATGGCAGCTTTTCCCGGTCATTTTCATCATAAGGAAATGAACACCCAGACAAACAACCAGCGGAGCCAAGGCAGCCAAAATGCTTCCCTCTGCAGCTGCGCCGGCAAACAGGAAATAAGCCCCGATCATGGCTGCACAACAGACAACCATCATGCCGATATGGGAACTGAACAGGCTTTTAATAAATTTCATGTCATGTACTCCGCATAGATTGTTGAGCGTACAGGAATGAGCGTTTCCAATATAGCTCACTCATTCCTGTACCAAGGAGGCATATAACGAATGTCGGCTAAACATCGCTGTACACTGTTAGTAAAACGCAAAGGCGTGTCTGAAGTTTGTCTAAAACACAGGGTCTTGGTGACAGAATGTGTCGCCCATGAGTTTAGACAAACTTTGAAACAATTTTTTAATTTTCAACAATTGTGACAGAACTTGTCTGAAGCCCGTTTAGACAAACTCAGGAAATATCCGACCTGTATGATGGCAATAAGATCAAGCTTCGTTGCGACAAGGAAGGTGGATGATGATTGATTTTGCACCACTAGGTTTTGAACGATATTCACCGCTATATAATCCACTTTTGATAGAGGCGAACTCCTCTAGTGCACAGATGCGACAATCCAACGCTTTAGATTCTGTATCTAGCACAGCTCACGCCCATCAAAACTATGGCAGCGGGGGAGATGTTGAGCAGCGGTCACACAATAGGCTATCTGGTAAAAATGGAATTCATTTGAAAAACAAGGTTGGTTTTTCAAAACCCGAACCGGAAACCGGACGGGGGCAAAATATTGATATATGGGCCTAATAATTCACTTCCTCAGGCAAACTCCAACTATAGGAAAAAAGATGTGTCAGAAAATGTCAAAATCAGGACCCGTAAAAGACTGTCACAATTTTCTTCACAAAGGTTGCCTCTTTGACAAACTTGAGCATAAAAATGGATGTCTAATTCGTTTTCACTTCCCACTTGAAACGGAGACGACAAATGATAGACAAAATTGGAATCGCTGCGGCAACGGTTGTACAGTCAGGTAACGCAGGCCCGGTTGATAACGAAAAAGGTGGCTTCGCCGAAGAATTATCTAAACAGCTTGATGATCAGAATAATAAGGGGGGCTGTGGCAACAACTCGCAGAACAATCACAATGTTTCTTCCGTGGAAACGCCGACGGCCTAAACAATAAAAAACCCCGCTGGTTTCCAACGGGGTTTTCTTTCTAAAGCTCAGCTTTGAAACGGCTGAAACACCAGCCGGATGCACTTCCAATAATCAGCCAGAAAACAGCCGATGTAAAAAGTGAGGCAATAGCAAATTGCGATGCCAGTTCCGCTGGGGGACCTCCAGCCATTTCGGATGTATGGGGCGCTCCCAACAGCTGCGGTAAAGCAATAAGAATGAGCCCTCCCCCTTTCCATGGAAGCCCTTGTTTAAAGAAAATTAGGCTGAGGCCAATCGCAGATAACGTAACTGTTAAAACCCACCAGAATTGCCGTAATGGCAGGTCTGCGGCACTCATACCCGGTAATTCGGGCGGCAACCCCAGAGATGGGAAAAACGAAAATGCGAGGAAACCTCCCATCCCCCAGAACATCCCATCTCTCAGGTTGATCTTTTTCCCCCTTAACACTACGGCGGAGCAAAGTAGCAGGGCAAAGCCAACGCCCGTCAAGATATTGGTCAAGAAGGTATAAGCTGTCCTTTCCCTGCCATCTTCAGGCGACCAGTCTTGGTGTAAAGAAGATGGTTCCGCTTGCGCAACTTCATATTGCTCAGCTTCCAGAATAAGCGGCACAACCTGTGCCATCTGCAAAAGGGAAACGCATAGACCTGCAACCACGCCAGCTACAAGCGCGATTTTCAGAACACCATGTAACATGGTTTATCTCCCCTCTGAATTAATGACAGGGGAAGACATGGGCATGCCGTCCATCATGGGCAGCATTATGTAACTGTGAAGGCTGAGCAAAGCCGACACCGTAAATAAGAAAGCTGCCTAACAGGGCTGTCACACATACCGTTGCGATACGTTTTTGCAGAGAAAGTGAAAAATTTTGGGAATGAATAATAGTTTGATCGGTCATAACACCCTCCGTGTTTGATCAGATTACCAGCAGGTCCGAAGACCATCCTTATATGGCAGGTATCCTGGCTCACGGGGTGTAACCGTTTACAGTTGCGGGGGCAGCCCAGGCTTAAATTCCCTGATGGGTAAATCCTTCCTGTGTTCCCTTTTAATCCTCAAAGCTCTATCGCTTTTGGAGGCACCATGATGCTCAGTATATAGCAATGTAAATTTAAATAAATAACATATTTTCACTGTTGTAATGTAGTTACTGACATAGAAGCAGTGAAACTGCTAAACTGAAACCATTATTTTCTCAGCTTGAGGATAAATTGTGCAGACACTCATAGTATATGTGGGAGCTGCTGTTGCAGAAATAGCAGGTTGCTTTGCCTTATGGGCATGGGTACGTCTGGGATACTCCATGCTATGGCTTATCCCCGGAGCTATATCGCTTTTTTTATTTGCCTATCTTCTAACGCTTGTTGATAGCAATTTCGCAGGCCGGGCTTACGCTGCATATGGCGGTATCTACATAACCAGTTCTATTTTTTGGCTTTGGATCATTGAAGGCACCAAACCGGATAGATGGGATTTAATCGGTGCTGTCTTTTGCCTAATAGGGGCAGGTATAATTCTGATCGCACCAAGATCCGGTGTGTAACCTTTTTAAACACCATATACAGCTTAAGTCCAGAGGCAAAAGACGCAAAAATTGACCAATCGACGTATGAACAACCGTAGAGCTATCTGGGCGCTTTATTGCAGCAGTGAGGGGCAATTTTCAAATTCTCTTTCATATTTTGATCGCCCATTGTCCACAATCCATAACGAAAACGGTTAAAAAGACCAATACGCACTTTGATGCCCAGAGAGCTCAATAGGGCATTCAAGTCTTCAAAGTCAATTTTGGTTAAATCGTAAGAAATACTGAGGTGAGAAGGTTTCTTTTGCTCAACAACTGAGATTGCCTCTTTGGCTTTAAGTTGGCTCAAAACGTCCTGCGAAATAAGCGCACCGGAATTTTCGACAGCAATATTACGTTTTACAATAAATTCACTCATGATCTTCTCCTGATTGATATAGATTAAAACAAAGAGAAGCAGGCAGCATTACCATTCCTCTCTACGCGACGAATGACAATTGAGCGTTTCACACTCTCTTTGGGCTGCAAATTTAATCTAGGAAGTTAATTTTTCAGAAGTTTGTCAATTTTTTCAGAAATTGTGACAAACTTTGACCAAATCCTGCAAGCCAGTTTCTCCCTTCTAAAGCCGCACAAAAAAAGAAGCCCACAATCCTGTAGGCTTCTTCACTGTTAACCTTATTTATCGCCTGAAGGATTATTCAGACATATGAGGTGCAGAGTTCATCATATAGCCACCGCCATAATTCCCACCACAGGGCATACCTGCAAATGTTGGGGTAGATTTGAAAATTTCAGCTTGTTCTGCTGTCAAGACTTTCAAGAGGGCAGCTTCAGCCGTTTCAAGGGCCTTTGCATCTTCGCTGTGGGCATCCCACATGCTTTTCATATAATTCTGACGATCTTCGAAGCTCATTTCATGCATGGTTTGTGGATCCATACTTTCATGTTGGGTTTCAAAGTTTTCTTCTGTGGTTTTTAACGTATTGATATAAGCTGTCCATGCAGGAATTTGCTCATCTGTGAGTTTGAGCTTTGTTTTCAGCTCGTCAGTCGTAAGCGGTTTGACCTGCATATATTGGCTCATATGGCCATAGCCGCCTCCCATCATCATGCCCATCATACCGCCGCCCATCCGTTGCCCATTTTGTGGACCATGTGCAAAAGCGCTGTAAGAAGCTACGGCGACAATAGCAAGTGCTGCTACGGACGAAATCAAAAAAGTGCGTTTCATTTTAACTTCCCCTATTTTGAAGTGAAGAGCCCTAAGCTCCTTATATTCTTAATATTATAAGACGGTAATGTAACGAGCATGTGTCTGAAAACATTAAAGTTGTGACAAAGTTTGTCATTTCCCTTTTTTGTGTTCTATTGAGACTTTTCTTGTTCGCTCACCTTGGTCTGGAACTCCAACTGTTTCTCTTTCCAGGACGTTTTGATATAGGCAAGGGCTGCCCAGATTTTTTCATCTGATAAGCTTTTTGAGAAAGGCTGCATGGCGCTTTTAAAATCTTTTCCGGCAATCGCCTGACCGCCTTCCTTAACGTATTTGAATAAGAGCTGATCGCCATGGTGCCATGTATGACCATCGCCATTATGAGGAGGGGCATATAGGGTCCCATCTTCTTTTGTGCGCTTCCAATCCGGGTCTTCCCCTTCAAAGTCTGCCCCATGACAGGAGGCGCAATTTTGATCATACACCTGTTTGCCAAGCGCGACTTGATGGGTGTTTTTAGGATCAGCTCCACCGACTGCACCCGCGAACTGGAAATAACTAAACGTTGCTACACCGACGGTAAATAGGGCTGCAATAGAAACTGCGAGAGCATTTTTATTCATATCTTTTCTTATCCAATCTGGAGAATATTATTTGCTTTGAAAGTGTAGGGCGGGACAGCAAGGTTGCGCGGCGCAGGTCCTTTCCTGATCCGCCCTGATTGATCATAATGGGAACCATGGCAAGGACAAAACCACCCTCCCCAGTCACCTCTTGGGTCTCCCTCTTTTTGCCCCATCGGGATGCACCCCAAGTGAGTGCAAACCCCAATGGCAACAAGCCATTGCGCTTTTTGTACACGGTCTTCATCTGTTTGAGGATCACGTAAATCCTCAGTTTTTTCAGAACGGATTTTCTGCACGGTGTTTTCACTTCTGTACTCAATGAAAACAGGTTTTCCCCGCCAAACCACTGTAATACGCTGGCCCTCTTCAATAGGAGAAATATCAACCTCAGTCGTTGCCAAAGCGGCAACATCTTTAGCAGGCATCATGGAGTCAATGAACGGCCAAAGGGCAAGGGCCGTACCAGAAAGACCAACCGCGGTTGTACCCAGCAACAAAATATCCCGACGGTTAGGCTGTGAAACTATTGTGCTCACATGACTATCTCCTTCTGACTTTCTACTGACGGCTTCTTAAAGATAGCGTAGACGACCAACCCAACTCCGATCACAATCATAGGAGCGGAAAGCCACTGCCCCATGGTGGAACCACCCGTTAAAAAGCCGATTTGAACGTCCGGTTGGCGAAACAGTTCAACAAATGAGCGCGCCAAGCCGTAACCGATCAAGAAT
>Ga0209692_10000597_pt1 | contig 75660 bp, 64 predicted proteins | sample tdDd472_FD_187129 | JGI IMG/M metagenome (GOLD analysis project Ga0209692, IMG submission 187129) | Marine sediment microbial communities from the Atlantic coast under amendment with organic carbon and nitrate - tdDd47.2 (SPAdes)... | ecosystem: Environmental > Aquatic > Marine > Coastal >... | reverse complement strand
CGTGGTCCAGTGTGCGTGCGCATCTGGCGGCAGCAGATGATGCGCTGGTCGAGGTGTCTTCTGTCTTGTCTCGGGTGCAGGACTTCAAGGCCCTGATCGAAGATGATGAGGGGGGTGACGATGAGCGCTTCAAGCAGTTGAGGCAAGGCGAAACGATTGGCCGCCCCATAGGTAGCGATAATTGGTTGGCGAGTTGGGAGAAGAAATTGGACTTGCAGTTTAGGACCAAAAAACGGGGGCCAAAGGGCAAGGTTGAAAAAGAAGGTTAATTAAGTACACTGTCACCGTAACCCCTATCGGCTATGCCGATGGCCTTAACATGTATGCCTATGTGGGAAATAATCCATTGAACGCGACAGATCCATCGGGGCTAATTTCTATGCCTTCCTACTGTCCTCCGGGAACGGCCCCTATTGGAGAAATAAAAGGAGTATTGTATTGCCAACCAGTAGAAACCACTAACTATGGTTTTGTTCCGTGGGATTCGGCTTTTGGTTATTACGGATCGACCGGAGGAAACAATCTGGGAAGTTCTGTTGATGGGGGCAATGTGGGAGCGCATGAAAGCTCAGAAGATGGAGAGGATAAAGAGTCGTGTCCTGTGATGAGTCTAACTGGCGAAGCAGGCGTGGGGGCCGGGTTAAAGGTTAAGTATAATGGTAAGGCATTGAAAGACAGCGTGGAGTTTACTTTAAAAGGTACTTTTGGAACTTTTTCGGGAGAAATCGATAGTCAAAATGGGTTTAGCTCCAATTTCTATCAAGGACTGTTTGGAAGCTATGATTTTACAATTCCTGGGACAAATTACCATTTTTCGGGCTCCAAGGGTTTTTATAGGGAAGGTCCCGTTGGACTTTGGCTGCCAGAGGAAGACTTAATAAGAAACCAAGCTTGGAGTAGCCCGCCGACCAATAACTTTCGGGGCTTGGAATTATCAGCTAAGATTCTTGGCGGCTTAACTTTCAGATACGGGGAAACTGATAGCTGCGAATAGCTAGAATTAGTAGGTTAGAAAATGCATTTTGATTTTTTGAGACTGGTAAACCCTATTAGCTTGTGGGGCGCCTACTTCCTGTTGGTGGTGGGTTCGAGTTGGATTCCACAAGGTGATGGAGCTCAATGGTTATGGGCAGGTACGCTCAATCTGGCCATTTTTTTTGTCGTTTATGCACATTTTTTTTGGCCCATTGTTTTGTATCTGGTCTTACACAAGCGGGAGGGAACCCAGCCTTTTACAAAGTGGGTGAAGATTTGGTGCGGGTACTTGGTCAGTCTTGTAATATTATGGTTTGGCTTGCAAACAATTCCCAATTCTGGGGGGGCGTATTCAATTGATTTAAAAGCGGTATGGGATTTGTTGGTAATAGCCTCCGTCTTGGGGACACTTCTATTTGCTGCTTGGTCGTTTGGTGTTGTGCTGTGCTCGGCCGAGAAGAAAATGCAAGCTAGTCGGGCGGGTACTTTGGGGACATTTCTACAAATATGGTTTCTGCCAATTGGGATTTTTAGTATAGATTCTCGACTAAAAGCCCTGAACAGGGATAATTGACAGGGTTACGGTGACAGTTTACTTAATCATCTAATTCCTATTCATTTTCACCTTCGGCCTAGGCTCTATTATTAGCGCAACCGATACCACGCACCCGCCCTCGGTCGCTTCATCTCACCAGACCCCATCGGCTACGCAGACGGCTTCAACATGTACGCATATGTAGGAAATAACCCAGTCAACGCAACAGATCCGTTCGGGTTGGCAAAGAGCGGCGTGACAATATGTCGAGTTTGGCTGGTTTTGCGTTTGGTATCCGAGTATTAGTGATAACAACATGATTGAACTATATGGTAAGGGTTACGGTGACAGTTTACTTAATCGTAATGAGATGTTAATGACTGCTGATGGCAAGACTGGCGCGCATTGTTATTCCGGGTATTCCGCATCACGTTACTCAGCGGGGCAACCGCCGCATGAATGTGTTTTTTTCTGACGATGACTATCAGGCTTATATTCATCTCTTAAAGGACGCAGCGCGTAAATCTAACACTCAAGTTTGGGCCTATTGCCTGATGCCCAATCATGTTCACCTCATTCTCGTTCCTTCCCACAAAGATGGTCTGCGCGCGACACTCGGCGAGGCCCATAGGCAATACACTAGGCGTATTAATGCACGCAATAAATGGACGGGCCATCTTTGGCAGGGGCGCTTTGGTTCTGTGCCAATGGATGAAGACCACCTGTTGACGGCAGTTCGGTACGTATCGCTTAACCCTGTACGGGCGAAACTTGTTGAAAGGGCTGAGGATTGGGCGTGGTCCAGTGTGCGTGCGCATCTGGCAGCAGCAGATGATGCGCTGGTCGAGGTGTCTTCTGTCTTGTCTCGGGTTCAGGACTTCAAGGCCCTGATCGAAGATGATGAAGAACGTGACGATGCGCGCTTCAAGCAGTTGAGGCAAGGCGAAACGATTGGTCGCCCCTTAGGTAGCGATAATTGGTTGGCGCATTGGGAGAAAAAATTAGACTTGAAGTTTAGGGCCAAAAAACGGGGGCCAAAGGGCAAGGTTGAAAAAGAAGGTTAATTAAGTACACTGTCACCGTAACCCACTGTCACCGTAATTTTGTCACTGTAATTTGTCACCGTAATTCCGTAATTCTGTCACCGTAATTCCTAGAGTTCCTTTTTCTGGCCAAGTCAGCCGGTCGCGCCGGTCTTCTTTCAAGCATCCAAAGCTGCGGCGCGCAATCGAAGGCGAATCTGCTTTTCTGTTTCTATGATTGCAAAAAGGGCAACACCGATGCCGACGATAAGAATTCCGTCCCAAAGCGGCACGGACTGAGTGCTGAATACCCCTTGCAGCGGTGGCAAATAGGTAATGGTGAATTGCGCAGCTGTGACAGCAATTACGGTCGCCCAAACAACCTTTGTTCCACGCACCGCCTTCCATGTGAGGGACGTTCCGTAAATGTTTCTAATGAAGAAGAGGTGGAATATCTCCATGACCACAAGTGTGTTCATGGCCATGGTGCGGGCGAGATCGATGGGGTATCCGCGATCAATGGAATAGGCGTAAATGCCGAAAACGCCACCAAGAAATAGCATGGAAACCAAGACGATATGCCAACCCAATTCTGCGGTGAGGAGCGGCTCATTCCTCTGGCGCGGCGGGCGACGCATCGTGTTTTCTTCAGTTGGCTCAAACGCCAGCGCCAATCCCAGAGTAATGGCCGTAACCAAATTAACCCAGAGAATTTGAACCGGCGTAATGGGCAAGGTCATCCCGAAAAGCAGGGCAACAACGATGGTCATTGCCTCGCCGGCGTTTGTCGGCAACGCCCAGCTGATCACCTTCTTGATATTGTCATAGACCGTCCGCCCTTCGCGTACCGCCGCGGCAATCGAGGCAAAATTGTCGTCTGCAAGAACAAGCTCTGCGGCCTCCTTTGCGGCCTCGCTGCCTTTAAGCCCCATGGCGATCCCTGCGTCGGCACGCTTTAGGGCTGGCGCATCGTTAACACCATCTCCAGTCATCGCGACGGTCATACCATGTGCTTGCAGTGCCATCACCAGCCGAAGTTTATGTTCGGGACTGGTCCGCGCAAATATATCGGTATCAAGCACACAGGCGCCCAGCGCAGCGTCGTCCATTGCATCCAAATCAGCTCCTGTTAAAACTTTGTCGGGGTTTTGCAGGCCAATTTCTTGACCGATTGCGGCCGCGGTGCCTCGATGATCACCAGTGATCATTTTTACGCGTATGCCTGCGCGGTGGCACTCACTCACGGCTGTAATTGCTTCTAATCGCGGCGGATCAATTAACCCGACCATTCCAACTAGCGTCAGACCTTTTGCAACGTCTGAAAACTCCAATACAGTATGTTTTGGATCGACGACCCTGACAGCAAAGGCCAGAACGCGTTGACCTTGCGCGGCAATGCTCTCAGCTTGGGCAAGCCAGTAATCTGGGTTTAATGGCTCAACGCCATCTGTTGTGGTGCGCTGCTCGCTGCACATTGTGAGAACTTGTTCTGGCGCACCTTTGACGGAAACGAATGCGCGATTTTCATGATCATGGTTCAATGTCGCCATGAATCGATGCTTGGCATCGAACGGAATGGAATCAGTCCGCGTCCAGAGAGCAAGTTCCTTGCGAATATCGATATCAAGCTTGCCAGAAAGTGAAAGAAGGGCGCCTTCCATTGGATCGCCTTCGACATGCCACACGCCGTTTCGCTCATGCAAAGACGCATCGTTGCAAAGCGCCGCTGAACGGCCTAGCTCCTCGAGAATGCGGTGCTCTCGCACACTCACAGCTGCGTTGTTTAGTTTGATCAAGCCCCGTGGCTCATAGCCTGCACCTTCCAGCGAAAAGATATGAGTATGCGTCACGACTGAGGCGACCATCATTTCGTTGCGGGTCAGGGTTCCCGTTTTATCTGTGCATATTACTGAAACGGAGCCCAATGTCTCGATAGCTGGCAAGCGTCGAACAATAGCATTGCGCCGCGCCATAGCCTGAACGCCAACAGCCAGCGTTATCGTTAGAACCGCGGGCAGCCCCTCAGGTATAGCGGCAACGGATAAGCCCACGACCGCCATAAATAATTCTGAGAACTCAAACTGTTCGACAAAATATCCGAAGGTCAACAACATCGAGGCGATCAAAAGGATAAGGACGGTTAGCCAGCGCGCAAACACATTTATTTGTCGAATAAGCGGCGTGGTGAGCATTTCGATTGTCGAAAGCATGCCGCTGATTTTGCCAATCTCGGTATCGGCTCCCGTTGCGACAACGATGCCCCTGCCTTGTCCGCTGGATACCAAGGTACCGTTATAGGCCATGCACGCGCGATCGCCGAGGGGGGCATCGTGTTTAACTGGTCGGGTATGTTTTTCCACTGGCACAGACTCGCCAGTTAGGACGGCTTCCTGAATTTGAAGTCCGCTTGCCTGCAGGATTCGGATGTCCGCAGGAACCTTGTCGCCAGCCTCAAGCAATACAATGTCACCTGGCACAAGGATGTCGCCTTCGATCAGTCGTCGCTCGCCATCACGTATTGCGGATGCCTTCAAGGCCAGCATTTTGCGGATGGCGCCCATCGCCTTTTCCGCTTTGCCTTCTTGTATGAAACCAATGATAGCATTGGCAACAACGACCGCCAAAATCACGAGTGTATCAATAAGATGGCCGAGTGTCGCCGTGATCACTGCGGACCCAAGCAAGACATATATAAGAATGTTGTGGAAATGCAGAATGAAGCGCAGAAACGCGCTGCGTTTCGCTGGCTCCGGCAGGCGGTTGGGCCCATATTGTTCAAGCCGCAATGTGGCCTCATCACTGGAAAGACCATTCACGTCCGCGCGCAAAGCATCAAAGGCATCTGCAACTACCAATGTGTGCCAGATATTATCGAGAGCAGGTTTAATAATTTTCTCCAAGACATCCCTTATACGTCGTCAGATAAATATGGACTTTTAGGGTCTCAAAATAAGAGAGTATCGGGGTCCATTTGTTAATGTTAAGCGGCCATCGCTTTTTGGTGCAAGGCCTTTCGTTTATCCATCGTCTTTCTTTTTATCTTTTGTCGCCCCTGTAGATTACGGTGACATAGATTACGGAGATTACAGATTACGGCGACGATTACGGCGACGATTACGTTGACAGTTTACCCAATTGTAATGAGATGTTAATGACTGCTGATGGCAAGACTGGCGCGCATTGTTATTCCGGGTGTTCCGCATCACGTTACTCAGCGGGGCAACCGCCGCATGGACGTGTTTTTCTCTGACGATGACTATCAGGCTTATATTCATCTCTTAAAGGACGCAGCGCGTAAATCTAACACTCAAGTTTGGGCCTATTGCCTGATGCCCAACATGTCCAACTAGTTCTGACCGGGAACACGGTTAGTCTCTGACGGTATGAGAAAGAGGACCGCCATTATGATAAATGTATTCCATTTGATGCCACCCATCGGAACAGGAGTGAACAGGTTTGCCTTCATTGTCGTAATGCCTTGTCACGCTTCGTCGCTTTAAATTGTCATATTCATGGACAATTTGAGAAATACAGCTGTCAATTCGGTTGACCCGGAGCCCTTCAACATCGAGAAAGATTAGGCTTGTCACGTTTCCATCACCGTTTCTCTTTGTCTCTACGGCGTGATAACCCCTCGTTTTATGTAGGGTAGGCGCACCATCCACATCATAGTAAGCTAGGTGTTCTCGGTACATACCTTCATTGTCAAATCTGATTTTGTATCCCTGATAACCGGCCTGATTATTGAGGAGAGGCCTCCCCTGCGCGTCGAAGTTTGCCCTTTCAATCATATTGCCGTGCTTGTCGAAAACCGCTTTGGTGTTTGTCCAACCATAGGCACTCATCATTATGCGCCCATTTGTATCCTCGTAATATTCGCCAACAGCATGCCCTCGACTGTCAGGGACAATGATACCTCTGGCGACCATCGGCCCATTGCCTGCGGAACGCTCCTCTTTCTTATTATAGACATTCCATGCATACATGCTGCCCTCGGCATTATATTGAAGGCGGTCCTGGGCGGCGAACTGATTATTATCCGTCAATTTCACGCAGTTTGGACCGTAATTCTCCATCATCGCCAGAAAGCCTGTTTCTGCGTAATGAAGCTTTAGGCAATAAAACTGAAATCCCGGGCGGATCATGGCGGGTTCACCAGACAAGCTGAATCGGTTCTCCGTTACAGTGCCTCGGGGATCAATGGTCCAGACATAGCGGGCAATCCCCCAGCCATTATCAATGGGCTGGCCTTCAAAATCGAAGAAACTCAACTTCACACGATTGCCATCTGCGTCCAATTCAAATACTTCTTTAAACGCGCCGTTTGATGTCGTCGGGTTCATAAATCGGTCAAAGAACACACGGGTTTCCTGCTCGCCGTCGTAAGTAATTTTAGTGACAGGCGTGAAGAACAGAACATTTCGTGAGATATTGGGCTCCTGGATGACGTCACCCTGTCCGAATGATACCTCTATGACGCGGTCATGCTGATCGTATAGAAACCGATAATGTTTATGAGATTGTGCCAATTGCTGATTAATCGGATAGAGTCCGCGAAGGTCGGCGAATGGTGATTCACGGAATGCGATCTGACTGTAGTAGGCGGTTCTGAAAGCTTGCTTACTGTTCCCACTGGCTTGAGAGGTAGGGCATACTGCCAAAAGAATGAGAGCTAAATTGAATACCTTAAACATGATGTTATCCTTCTGTGTCGAGTCTGCGACGTGCATGTGATGGGATATAGCCTTCCTACAGGTGTGGCATAGTGACCTACCAGTTAAGCTTGGTGAAGAAAGGTTAATGGCCGAATATGATTGAGTTGGACCCCATTAAACACAGCGTCCGGACGGGCGGCAGATTGGCTGTTCTGCAACCGTTGACATTCCTATTGTTCAAAAAACTTCATGAGGAACAAAATCAGACCGTCTCGATTGAGGCACTGACACATGATGTCTGGGAAGGTGTCACGGTGTCCCCCGATGCCTTGAAGCAGCGTGTGTTCTTGCTTCGCAAGGACTTGGAAAAAGCAGGAATGGACCCACATATGGTTCAGTCGGTTCGCGGTAAAGGCTACCGGTTGGCTATAGCTGAGAACACCGCGCCCTGGTGGAAGTCCAATAGACTTGGGAGTGCAGTGGCAGCTGTCGGTTTGCTTCTGCTGGTGACATTCGTCGTGAGGATGGCGCTGATTTCAGAGTACCAGCCCCCTGATAATAATCGTGCAGTGTTTTGGGTTGCAGGCTTGGAAGACTCTTCTCTGGCGTTGGGGGAGACGCCGGTTCAGGCATGGCGCAACAAATTGACCGGACTAGATAGAGTCAATTTTGTGTATGGCGATTTTAATGCCGATCAAGGACTTGCCCAGCAGGCGCGGGGCTCGCGTGCAGCCATTGTTTCATTCTGGGAATTTTATTCCGAGGACGACAAATTTTTCGTACGTATGCAGATCATCGAACCCAAAAGTGCGGTGATTTTGAGGTCGGACGTGGCGGGCATAGCGAACGATGAACGTATGCAGGCAGTAATGCATTCTCAGGCCAGGGTTATTGATGCATTATTGGCCTCGGGCCTTCTGCCTTTAACGCGCGAACAATTAACGGATACGAGCCATCCTGTTTGGGATCAACTTCGCAAAATTTCCAACCCAGCATAACGCTTCTTGACCATGCTTGACTGGAGTGAAGCCGCATAACCTTGTTTATCTCAGGTTCAATGTTGAATGAAACTTGGATTGGATCGGTTATGCGCACAGTATTTAAAACCCTCTCGATTGTTTTTGGCTTGATATGGCCCACCTATGTTTCGGCTGATCAGGACGAACTTGTGTCAGATTTGTTGCTGTCTCTTCGTGAGCAAACACATGTTCCGGCATTTTCAGTGGCTGTTGTCAGAAATGGTGCGATTTTAAACGTCACCACCGTGGGTGAAAAAGATATCAAGAATCATTTACCTGCAACAAACGAAACCAGTTTTAGATTGGCCAGTGTCTCCAAGGTTATTGGAGCGACCATGCTGGCGGAATTGATGCAGAAAGGTCGGTTGGGTAGCAATGATCAGATAGGCACGTATCTGCCGCAACTCCAGCAGCACTTCAAAAGCCTTACTGTGAAACAGCTATTGGCGCACACGTCGGGGGTGCCGCATTATCAGGTGCGCGATTCCGCAATAGCCTTGGCACATTATGAAACTGCAATTGACGCTCTTGATGGCGTTGGGGACCGCGCACTGTTGTTTGCTCCCGGGACTGATTATGAGTATTCATCCCATGCCTATTCGATCTTAAGTGCGCTTTACGAGGTCATCGAAGGGCGGCCATTATTGCGCTCCGCGCCAGAGTTTATGGAACGGATGACTGGTTTAACAACTCCGCAGTTGGAGGACGTGAGAACGCGCAATCAATCGCGTTCCAATGCATTTGAGCTGACTGCTGACGGGCCCCGGACCATTAAGTTGAGAGACCAATCCTTTAGCCCATTTGGAACCGGCTTCATCGCAACGTCCACCGATTTGGCCCTTTTTGGCGATGCCGTATTGCATGGTCCCACCATCAGCGATGCAACTCGTGAATTTTTGTTTGAGCCAGTGTTTCTTAATGATGGACGCCCCACAGGAAATTATCTGTATCAGGTGGCCTTTGGATGGCGCGTCGGTATCGATAACAAAGGGCGCACCGTCTATCATCATGCTGGAATAACGCCTGGCGCGCGCTCGGTTCTCATTCTTTACCCTGAAGAAGGGCTTTCCATCGCATTTCTTTCAAACGCGATGTGGACCGCCCAGATTGAAAGAACAGGATTTGCCATAGCGGATATTTTCCTTTCCGAGCAATTTGCCCAAGGGAAAAGTGTTTCGCATTCTTTCGATGGTCGTTTTAATTCCAGTCCAATCTCGGGTGAAATCACTTGTGAGCCAGGACTTGCGTTGTGCAACTTCTCAGACAATGACGGAGCTTTGACGAAATGGCTTCGAAGGTTCAACCATACGCCAAGTGATCGGACAAATTGGCCAGCCATTCTTGCTCGTTCCGGGTCGGGAGATTCCATAATATTAGTGACCTCTGTGGGGTTAATTCAATTGATGCAGAGGGAGACCGAGCAGTGTTCAATCAGTTGTTTTGGTGTGGAAGTTGGAAATGGGCGTCTGTTGGAGATACGCGTCAAAGGAGTGCGGTGAACCGGATACTGTCAATCCGGAGTTCCGGAGGGCGCATGGGTTCAGTTGAGGTTTTCTCCTTCTAGCTTTCTAGGAGAGGGATTAAAGTTTTGGCATGGCATGGCAACCTCACCTCTGACGGCGGTCAGTTGGGTGTCCAGCTACTGCGGATGTGTCGCCATCCATGCACTGGTTGCTGGTTTGCGGGGCAAAGAGTGGTGGGCCAGGCAGGACTCGAACCTGCGACCAGACCGTTATGAGCGGCCGGCTCTAACCAACTGAGCTACTGGCCCCACCGTTGCCCGCAAGCTTTAGCAAATGAGGTGCGGTGGTGGTAGTGGAAAGTTGTGCTAAAGAGAAATAAATTTCCCTCCGCTCTTGTGTTTTTTGGTTAATCTCTTATTTCTGTAGTGCGGGTTTGTGAGCGGGATAGTCAATCTGTCCTGAGGGAGGAAGAGATGCACGTTTTCGAATTTGTCCTAGCAATCGTTGGGATCGTCATGGGTACAGCGATCATTAAATCATGGATTGCTCGCAAACACGCCGCTGGCAACCGTACCGAGGACTTGGCTGCGGGCCTTGAAGAGCTTGGTATTGATGGCCAACTCCGTAAAATTGATCAATTAGAAGAACGTATCCGCGTGCTGGAACGTTTGGCGACCGATGATGGGGCTAAATTGGCCCGCGATATCGACAGCCTATAATATGCCGAGCATGACAGACCAAGATAAGCGGGATATTTACCGCTCGGTCAAGCAGGCCATACTTGGTGCTGTGGCCCCCACCAAAAACCCAATTAGCCGTATGGCAACGGTGTCCTGCTTGCTATCGGAGGCCTTTCCCCACTATTTCTGGACGGGGTTTTATCTGGTTGATGATGACGTGGCCGATCAATTGATTGTTGGGCCATACCAAGGAACCATGGGGTGTTTGATCATTCCGTTTGGCAGGGGGGTGTGCGGTGCTGCGGCCAAAAGCAGAAAAACGCAAATAGTTGATGATGTTCATGCCTTTGACGGTCACATCGCGTGTGACACCCGTACAAACTCGGAAATTGTTGTGCCTGTATTCAATGCGGAAAATAAACTGATTGCCGTCTTTGATGTTGATTCTACCGAACATGCGAGCTTTGATACACTGGACAAGGAATGGTTGGAAGATATCATGGCGCAGGTTTTCAGGGCACATTAGGCTGGTGAACAGATGAAATATCTACACACAATGGTTCGGGTTAAAGACGTGGATGCGTCTCTTAAATTTTATTGCGATGGGCTTGGCCTGAAAGAAATTCGCCGCTATGACGTCACCGAGGGGCGCTTCACGCTTATTTTTTTAGCCGCCCCGGGCGATGAAGAGGCGCAGATCGAATTGACCCATAATTGGGACCCAGAAGACTATGACGAGGGCCGAAACTTTGGCCATATTGCTTATGCCGTGGATGATATTCATGCCGTGTGTCAGCATTTGATGCAGCAGGGTATTACCATTAACCGCCCACCCCGTGATGGCCGTATGGCGTTTGTTCGCTCGCCGGATAATATTTCTATAGAATTGCTGCAAGCTGGGGATGCGCTTGCACCACAAGAACCTTGGCTGTCCATGCCAAATAGCGGGTCTTGGTGATATCTGGCGTGATACCCAATTATCGCAGGGCAGGTGTTTTGGGGTGAGCGTTAATAAAATCTTTGCTATATCCAACCAAATTAAGCCTGCGGCGACCCTTTGGCAAAATATATGGGACAACAGGTTTGAGTAGGGGTGAATGGGGACCACTAAAAAAACGCGGCTATCTTTAACACTCGCCGGAATCACCGTGGTGGTTGCGGTGATGCTTGGCTTTGTTGTCGGCTCCATGAAAATCTATATGGATTTGGCGGTCGAGGAACAATCCCGCAGGGCTATTGTTGAAGAGATTTTGTCAGTGGCCCAGCCGTCTGCCACCAGGGCCGTGGTGCGCTTGGACGCAGAATTGGCACAAGAGGTTGTCGCGGGCCTGATGGAATATGATTATATCATCTCTGCCGTTGTGGTGGATGACTTGGGACGCATTTTGGCCCAAGATACCCGCGCCGATATCGGCACCAGCCGAACCCGCTGGATTACTCGCCTGTTCACCAATGAAATTATCGAAGCCCGCACCCCGCTGGCGGTGGCGGCTCTGCATGGGGGGGAAAGTGGCTCGCTCGAAGTTTTGGTCGATCAAGACCTATATCTGGCGGCATTTTATGGCCGCGCCACGTTGGAATTAATCACCGGTGTTTTGCAATCACTGGTTCTCGCCTTTGTTCTGCTGGCAATTTATAATGCGACCCTGACCCAACCCCTACGTCGCATGGCCCGGCAGTTGGAAGCCATTGACCCGGCGCGCCCAAAATCAAACGCCATAACGGTGCCTGATGGCCATAAAACCGACGAGCTGGGCGACTTGGCCAATGCGGGCAACCGTTTGGTTGAAGCAATCCGTCGCCTTTTGAATGATCAATTGGACATCCGCAAGCGGCTTGCGCTGGCGCGTGACGAGCTGGAGTTCCGGGTGAACGAGCGCACCGCCGAGTTGAAACACGAAATTCGCGAGCGCCTGCGTGCTGAAGAACAGCTCAAACATTCGAACGTTTTGTTGGAAGACAGGGTCCGTGAACGCACCAAGGAGCTGAGTTCGGAAGTGGAGCGACATAAGGCGACCCTGTTTGAATTGAGCGCCATGAAAGAAGCGGCCGATTCTGCCAACCGCGCGAAGACGTCCTTCTTGGCAAATATGAGCCATGAGCTGCGCACGCCGCTGAATGCGATTGTCGGTTTTACGGCGATCATGAAGGAGGAAATGTTTGGCCCTCTCGGCAATGATCGTTACAAGCAATATATGGTTGATATTGAAGATTCAGGACGCCATTTGTCGGAAATTCTTGGAAATATTCTTGACTTGGCAAAGGTTGAAGCAGGCGAATTGAACCTGCACCTAGAAGAAGTGGCGATTGAGCCCATGATAGCGTCTTGCACGAAAATGTTTGCGCTTATGGCTGCGGGTCAAAAGATCGATATTTCTATTGATGTGGCTGCGTCATTGCCAAATTTGAAGATTGACGAATTACGTATCAAACAAATCATTATCAACTTGATTTCCAATGCTTTGAAGTTCACCCCCGAAGGCGGCCATATCAAGATTCGGGCCACTGAAACTCCGGATGGCATTTTGATGCAGGTCATTGATACGGGTGAGGGCATACCAGCAGATAAGCTGCAAGCCGTGTTAGAGCCATTTGCCCAAGCAGGCGGCAGCTTTGATAAAACATATCAGGGTGTTGGCCTTGGCTTGTCCTTGTCACGCTCTCTTATTGAATTGCATGGTGGCTCGCTCTGGCTGGAGAGTGAATTGGGTCAAGGCACCACTGTGAATGTTTTATTCCCCCAGAAAACCATCGTCACACCCCCAGAAGACGCAAAGGTTGTCTAGCCATTCAACGTTATTTCTCGAACTTCACCATTGTTTTCTTGCCTCAAGTTCATTAATTGATGGCTGATATCAATTATAAGGAAAGATGCTCATGTCCAGTTACCAATATGTCTATGTGATGAAAGGCCTGTCAAAAACCTATCCGGGTGGCAAGCAGGTGCTGGATAATGTGACGCTGTCATTCATGCCGAATGCGAAAATCGCTGTCATCGGGGTGAACGGCGCAGGTAAGTCCACATTGATGAAAATCATGGCGGGGATGGATACGGAATTTAATGGCGAAGCATGGGCTGCGGACGGCGTGAAGGTCGGTTATCTGGCGCAGGAACCTGATCTGGATGGCAGCAAGACGGTTGTTGAAAATATTATGGATGGTGTGGGCGAGGTCAAAGACCTGCTTGACCGTTTCCAAGAAATCTCCATGAAATTTGCCGAGCCCATGGATGATGATGAGATGAATGCCCTGTTGGCGGAACAGGGCGAATTGCAGGAAAAGATCGACGCGGTTGAGGGTTGGGAAATTGACAATCGGATTGATATCGCGATGGAAGCCCTGCGTTGCCCACCAAAAGACTCTGACGTAACCACCCTATCAGGCGGCGAGCGCCGCCGGGTTGCACTGGCGCGCCTGTTGCTCGAAAAACCTGATATCCTGATGCTGGATGAGCCAACTAACCATCTGGATGCTGAATCTGTTGCATGGTTGGAACGTTATCTACAGGAATATGCAGGCTGTGTCATTCTGGTGACCCATGATCGCTATTTCCTAGATAATGTTGTGGGCTGGGTTTTGGAATTGGACCGCGGTAAAGGCATTCCGTTTGAGGGCAATTATTCTCAGTGGTTGGAAGCCAAGCAAAAGCGTCTGAAGCAGGAAGGCCGTACAGAAGAAGCCCGCGAAAAAGCGGTGGCCAGAGAGTTGGACTGGATCAGGTCGTCCCCCAAGGCCCGTCAAGCGAAGTCAAAAGCCCGCATCAAGGCCTATGATGAACTGGTCGCACAGCAGGAAGAGCGCCTGAATAAAGGTGCGCAGATCATCATTCAGCCGCCAGAACGTTTGGGAAATCTCGTTATCGAGGCCAAAGGCTTGACCAAAGGCTTCGGCGACCGTTTGTTGATCGAGGATTTGAACTTCAATTTGCCCCCGGGCGGTATCGTTGGCGTGATCGGACCCAATGGGGCAGGTAAATCCACCTTGTTCAAGATGATTACGGGCGAAGAGAAGCCCGATGCCGGGACGCTAACTATTGGCGACAGCGTGAAGCTTGGCTATGTCGACCAGTCGCGAGATTCGCTCGATCCCAACAAGAATGTATGGGAAGCGATTTCTGACGGTGACGATGTGTTCTATTTCGGCAAGCGGGAAATCCAAACCCGCGCCTATGTGGGTAGTTTTGCGTTCCGCGGTTCTGATCAACAGAAAAAAGTTGGTCAGCTATCAGGCGGTGAGCGTAATCGCGTGCATTTGGCGAAAATGCTCAAAGAAGGTGGCAACGTGTTGCTGCTTGATGAGCCGACCAACGATCTTGATGTTGAAACCCTGCGCGCACTTGAAGAAGCGCTGGAAAACTTCGCGGGTTGCGCTGTGGTGATCTCGCATGATCGCTTCTTCCTTGACCGCTTGGCGACGCATATTTTGGCCTTTGAAGGCGACAGCCATGTGGAATGGTTCGAGGGCAACTTTGAGGAATATGAAGAAGACAAAAAGCGGCGACTGGGTGTCGATGCCGACCAGCCCCACAAAATCAAGTTCAAGAAGTTCGAGCGTTAGACCGAAGGTCGGTTTTATCGCGGGGCGTCTTCGTTGTCGTCTTCATAGATTTCTAGGAAGTCTTCGTCGAACAGATCATCTTCGTCAGATGTATCAATCTTGCCATCGGAGACGTCAAAGCGGCGTTTCTGGCGAAAGGCCGAGCGGGCGGTGACATAGGGGTCGGTTGCATTATACAGCTCGTCAAAGGCTTCATTATAGCGCACGCGGCGATCAAAGGCATCCATGCCGAAATGGATATAGCTGAGTAGGTCAATGCCGAGGAAGAAATTATTCCCCACATTGGCGCTGTCGATCACCCATCCTGCCGGGTCGCCGTAAAAGTCACCAGCCAAGCCGACTGTATCGCGCGGATTAGACGGCCCGAAGAAGGGCAGGACGATATATGGTCCCTCGCCAACACCCCATGTGCCAAGGGTCTGACCAAAGTCTTCTTGCGTGCGATGCATGCCCCATCTTTTTTCCGCAAAGTTGACCAGCCCGCCCACGCCAATCGTTGTATTGGCGACAAATCGTCCCAAGGTTTTACCCGCGTCTTTTGGCTTGCCCTGCAACAATTCATTCACGGCTGTCCAAGGCTCCCACAGATTGGCGAGGAAATTTGAGACCCCTTCTTGAAGGGGCTTTGGAACAATTTTGATATATAGCTTCACAACAGGCCGCAGGACGTATTTGTCGCCGATCAGGTTGGCTTGAAACATCACCCTGTTTGCAGGCTCCAGCGGGTCATTGACGCGCTCATATTCTTGCACCGCCGCCAAGTCGTGCGCAGGTGGACGTGTCGCGCATGCGGACACGGACACAAGGATCATAGTCAAAAGCAAAAGTGAGCGAATTTTCATGTTTCATTCATAGGCAGGCCCTTGGACCATAACAAGCAAAAAAGCGTGCCAGACAATGAAAAAGATTGCTCTTTATGCATATCGCACCATATTCATATTTACAAAACATAAAGATATCTTTATATATGCGTTCAAGCCCGTCAGGTCAGGAGACCAAAAGTATGGAAAATTTGCTAGCTGCATTGCGCGCGGTAGGAGAGGAAACCCGGTTGAGAATCCTTGGCCTGTTGGCGCATGAGGAATTGACGGTCAGCGAATTGACCTTGATTTTGGATCAAAGTCAGCCGCGCGTTTCGCGTCACCTAAAACTTTTGATCGGGGCGGGGCTGCTTACACGTAGTCAGGAAGGAACCTGGGCTTTCTTTCGTTTGGTGGACGAGGGCGACCTTGCTGATCTGGTCCAATCGATTGTTGACCGGATTCCAGCAGAGGATGTTCAGCACATTGCCGACCTCAATCGCTTATCGGACATTCGCCAAACGCGGGCCAAGGAAGCCAAAGACTATTTCGCCTCGGTGGCGGACAACTGGAGTGATATTCGAAAACTGCATGTGCCGGAAGAGCAGGTCGAGGCCATATTGCTAGAGGCGTGCGCCGGGCGAAATATTGAAAACCTGTTGGACGTTGGAACAGGGACGGCCCGGATGCTTGAATTATTTTCCGACCAGATCGAGCGTGGTACAGGGATCGACCTCAGTCAGGAAATGTTGGCGGTGGCGCGCGCTACACTGACTGAAAAAGGGTTGCGAAATTGTCAGGCTCGTTTGGGGGATATGTATAATATTCCCCTAGCCAGCGACAGCCAAGATGTGGTTCTGGTGCATCAGGTTTTGCACTTTGCTGACCAGCCGGACAGCGCTATTCGCGAAGCCGCGAGAGTGTTGAGGCCCGGCGGTCGTTTGCTCATTGTTGATTTCGCTCCACATAATAATGAAACGCTGCGGACAGATCACGCGCACCGTCGGCTTGGGTTTAGCGACCGCGATATGGCCAATTGGTGTCATGCCGCGGGCTTGGACGGGGTTGGTGTTCATCACCTAGATGAGGGCGAACTGACAGTCTGCATATGGGTCTATGATAGGCCCAGCGCAGTGGTGCAACTGGTTGAACCAGCACGTGTTGAGGACCGATCATGAATTTGAATTTAAGCAGAGGCCACGGCCCCTCTCTTTTTGCCGAGAGTCTCGGCGACATCGCCATCAGTTTCGAGTTCTTCCCGCCAAAGACGGAACAGATGGAGGAAACACTATGGCGATCCGTCGAGCGCTTGGCGCCTTTGTCGCCGCGTTTTGTTTCAGTCACTTATGGGGCGGGCGGGACGACACGCGAACGCACGCATTCGACGATCAAGCGTATCCTTGATGAAACTGATCTGACACCGGCGGCGCATCTGACTTGTGTGGGCGCGAGTAAAGACGAGGTTGATCGTATCGTCGAGGAATACCGCGACATGGGGGTGCGCCATATTGTGGCGTTACGGGGTGATGCCGCCGATCCGATCAAGGGCTATACACCACATCCTGATGGATATGAAAATGCTGCCGCGTTGGTTGACGGCATTCGCCAAATTGGTGACTTTGATATCTCAGTTGCGGCCTATCCTGAACAGCACCCGGAAAGTGGGTCTTTAGCGGCGGACCTAGACAATCTAAAGCGCAAGATTGATGCGGGTGCCACCCGCGCGATCACACAGTTCTTTTTTGATACGGATCAGTATTTTCGCTTTTTGGATCATGCCCGATCATTCGGCATTGATGTACCCATCGTGCCGGGAATTCTGCCCGTGACCAACTACAAACAACTCACCAGTTTTGCAGGCGCCTGCGGAACAAAAGTTCCCGACTGGATGGGCAAAATGTTTGAAGGACTGGACGGTGAACCACAAACCCGCCAGTTGGTTGCGGCCAGCGTGGCCTCTGAAATGTGTCGCAAATTGGCGGCGGGCGGCGTCAATGAATTTCATTTTTATACACTGAACCGGGCTGATCTCAGCTTTGCCATCTGCCACATGCTGGGCATTCGCCCCAATAACTAAGAAAACGAGCACTATTATGGTTGAACGGAAGTATAATTCGCGCATTGAGGCCCTCTTGGAGGCCGCTGAAAAACGCATTCTGGTGATGGATGGCGCGATGGGCACATCGCTTCAGGCCTATAAATTGACCGAGGGTGATTTTCGCGGCGACCGCCTTAAAACCCATAATCAAGACCTGCAAGGCAATAATGATATATTGTGCCTGACCAGACCCGAAGTTGTGGGGCAAATTCACCGCGATTTCTTGGCCGCGGGCGCGGATATCATTTCCACCAATACGTTCAATGGTACGCGGATTTCACAAAGCGAATATGGCTGCGAATCTCTTGCTTATGACATTAACCTCGCTGGTGCCAAGCTGGCCCGCGCGGCGGCAGATGAAATGAGCGCAGGCGGCGCACCGCGCTGGGTGGCAGGGTCGATCGGACCAACTAACCGCACGCTGTCCATTTCACCGGATATCAACCGACCAGAATACCGCGCCATCAGTTTTGATGACCTGAAAGACGCGTATAAAGAACAGGCGCGTGGCCTTGTTGAAGGTGGTGCCGATTATATGTTGATCGAAACCATCTTTGATACACTGAACGCCAAGGCGTGTATTGTTGGCATCTTCGAATTGGAAGAAGAATTAGGCCGCACCATTCCCATTGCCTTGTCTGTGACTGTGACCGACCTGTCTGGTCGGACCTTGTCCGGGCAAACGGTCGAAGGATTCTGGCATTCGGTGCGCCATGCGCAACCCATAAGTGTGGGACTGAACTGTTCATTCGGCGCGCAGGATTTACGTCCCTTTGTGCGCGAGCTGTCAAAATCCGCTGATACCCTGCTCTGCGCGTATCCCAATGCGGGCTTGCCTGACGAAATGGGCGAATATACAGAAACGCCAGAGGTCACCGGCAGCGAGCTGGGCGAATGGGCCAAAAGTGGGTTTCTCAATATAGTGGGTGGCTGTTGTGGCACCACGCCCGCGCATATCGCCGCCATTGCAAAGGCGGTGAAGCAGTATCAGCCACGTCACATCCCAACGATGGATCTTGCCATGCGCCTGTCGGGTCTGGAGCCCGCGACCATCGCACCCCCGCGACCCACCAGCGCCCAGGGAGATGCGTCATGACTGCACAAACAGCAAACGAAACTGCGCGCTTTACCATCATTGGCGAGCGCACCAATGTCGCCGGTTCTGCCAAGTTCAAGCGGCTGATCGTTGACGAACACTATGCTGAAGCACTCACCGTTGCCCGCCAACAGGTGGAAAGCGGCGCCAATATCATTGATATCAATATGGATGACGCCATGATTGACGCTGAAAGCGCCATGGTGACATTTCTGAATCTGATCGCGTCTGAGCCTGATATTTGCAAGGTCCCGGTGATGATTGACAGCTCTAAATGGTCGGTCATCGAAGCGGGCTTGAAATGCGTGCAAGGCAAGGCCGTTGTCAATTCCATTTCCATGAAAGAAGGCGAAGAGGAATTTATCCGTCAGGCCAAAATCATCCGCCGCTTTGGCGCGGCGGCTGTGGTGATGGCCTTTGATGAAAAGGGGCAGGCAGATACCACCGAGCGCAAGTTCGAGATTTGCAAACGCGCCTATGAAGTCCTGACTGAAAAAGCGGGCTTCCCGGCCGAAGACATTATTTTTGACCCCAACGTCTTTGCGGTGGCAACGGGGATCGAAGAACACGATGCTTACGGAAAGAATTTCATCGACGCGACCCGCCTGATCACCACGCATTTGCCGGGTGTGCATGTCTCTGGTGGTATTTCCAATGTGTCCTTTTCATTTCGCGGCAACAACGGCGTGCGCGAAGCAATGCATTCGGTCTTTCTTTACCATGCCATTAAAGCGGGTCTGGATATGGGTATCGTCAATGCGGGTCAACTGGGTGTCTATTCGGAAATACCCGATGACCTGCGCGAACGTGTAGAGGACGTGATCCTTAATCGCCGGGCCGATGCGACCGAGCGTCTTTTGGCGGTGGCGGATAATTTTCACAAGGATGCCATCGCGGTCGAGGAAAACTTGGCGTGGCGTGACGAAGACGTGGAATCGCGGCTGTCCCATGCACTGGTAAAAGGCATTGCCGATTATGTTGAAATCGACACCGAAGAAGCACGGCAAAAATATACCCGCCCGATTGAGGTCATCGAAGGCCCGCTGATGGGGGGCATGGGCGTTGTCGGTGAATTGTTCGGCTCTGGTCAGATGTTCCTGCCGCAGGTGGTGAAGTCCGCCCGGGTGATGAAGCAAGCGGTGAATTATTTGTTACCCTATCTAGAAGCCGAAAAAGAAGGCGGTGCCAAGGCCAAAGGTAAGATTTTGATGGCCACCGTCAAGGGCGACGTGCACGACATCGGCAAGAATATCGTTGGTGTGGTGTTGCAATGTAATAATTACGAGATTGTCGATCTGGGCGTCATGGTGCCGTGGCAGGAGATTCTGCGCGTGGCCAAAGAGGAAAAGGTGGATATGATTGGCCTGTCGGGCTTGATCACGCCGTCCTTGGATGAAATGGTCACGGTTGCAAGTGAAATGGAACGTGCGGGTATGACCATGCCGCTGCTGATTGGCGGCGCAACAACGTCGCGCCCACATACAGCGTTGAAAATTGCCCCAGCTTATTCTGGCCCGACGATTCATGTGCTTGATGCATCAAAAGCGGTGAAGGTTGTTGGCAATTTGATGGACCCGATCATTGCGCCCAAATTTATCGATGCAGTGAAGGCTGATTTAGAAGAAACACGCAGCCGTTACGAAGGCGGCAAAAAGAAATCCACTGTTCCGTTGGCCGAAGCGCGCCAGAACGCCCAAAAAATTGATTGGCACGGCTATGTCCCTCCGACACCATCTTACCAAGGGGTGAAGGCTTTTCGCGATTATGATCTTGCGGAATTGCGGCGGCGCATTGACTGGACTCCATTTTTCCGCACGTGGGAATTAAAGGGCAATTATCCCGCTATCCTTGAGAGCGAAGACTATGGCGAGGTTGCCCGCAGCCTGTTCAAAGACGCCAATGAAATGCTGGATCGGATCATTGATGAGAAATGGCTGTCGGCCCACGCGGTGGTTGGCTTTTGGCCAGCAAATACCGAGGACGACGACATCGTTCTTTATACGGATAACAGCCGAGAGACGGAATTGGCGCGCTTCCCGATGTTGCGCCAACAGGCCCGCAAACGCGAAGGCCGCCCCAATCATTCCCTAGCCGATTATATCGCGCCAAAGGACACTGGCATTGAAGATTGGTTTGGCGGCTTTGCGGTGACAGCGGGTGCCGATATCGAAAAACAGTTGAAGGTATTTGACGACAATCTTGATGACTATAATTCCATCCTGCTGAAGGCGTTGGCGGATCGCTTGGCCGAGGCCTTTGCCGAGCGGATGCACGAGGTGACACGGCGTGAGCTTTGGGGATATGCCGCGAACGAACGTCTATCCAATGAAGATATCATCCGTGAACGCTATGATGGTATTCGCCCGGCGCCCGGCTATCCGGCGTGTCCGGACCATTCGGAAAAACCGCTGTTGTTTGATCTGTTGGACGCCACCGCGAACACCACAGTGCGGCTAAGCGAAAGCTTCGCCATGATGCCAGCCTCCAGTGTTTCGGGCTTTTACTTCTCGCATCCGCGCAGCCAGTATTTCGGCGTGGGTAAGGTGGGCGAAGACCAAGTGGCCGACTATGCAGAACGCCGCGGCGTCAGCATCGAACAGGCCGAGGAATGGCTGCGACCGAGTTTGGTCTATTAATAGAATTTCTGTCTTAGATTTATTTCAAAGGGCCGGGCCATTTGGGGGACCATTTTGGCCATATGCGCACGATGGAATAGGCGATAGCGGCGCCGATGATGGCGAGCAGGGTATCTTTGTGCGCATCGAACACATCCCCTTGGCTGCCAAGGAAGGCGTTGGCGGCGGATGGCTCGACAATGATGGCGGCAACCCATTCGACAATTTCATAAAAGCTCGACCAGGCGATAATGACCACCACGGTCATATAGTCGGGGGCCTTTGTTTTCAGGCCATGTGCCATGACCTCGCGCCATGGCCAATAGCCCATCAGCCCAAATAGGAAATGCACCAACCTGTCGTAATGATTGCGTTCCCAGTCAAACCAGTCGGCCATCCAAAAGCCGATGGGGGTTTCCGCATAGGTCCAGTGCGACCCGATCGCGTGCAGACAGAGAAAACTAAAAACCATGATCCATGAAAAATTCGACAGCGCCACGTGGCGGTAAATGCGGGCGATGATGTAAATGGCGAGGAGCACCATCATCTGCTCTAAAAACCAATCAAAGCGGTGCTTGGGAAACATCCCCAAGGCCAGCCAAAACAGACCATAGGCGATCGTCAGGCGTTGATGCAGGGGCTCGTGAAAAAAAGGTTTTGCGCGAGAGGCCAATTTTGATTTTTTCTGCACGGCATCAACCCCGGTACGTGCCGAGGATTTTTTCAGAAAAATACCATATCCCCAGCGCGCCGAACGTGGTCACCGCTGAAAATATATTCCATTGCCCAGTGCTGAGGTCCAAAATCCCAAATCCAACCATCAGTGGAACAAGACCAGCGAGCAAAAACCATGGTCCGGTAAAGCGGCAATGGACGCGCCCGCATCGTCGGGCGTTAAACAAGCACCCAATCCCCATCCAGATCAGCGCTCCGGCGATGATGAAAAGCGTTGGCTGCGGTGCCCAAAGGCCAAAATTTGTGGACAAGATCGCTGCGATGGGAACACCCCACATCAGGATAACGCCGGGTCGTGTTGCAGCGAGGTCGCGCGCTTGCGGCGGCGTGTTCTCATTGGCAACTGGATGTTGGTTCTTATTCATAGGCCCTCTCGGATAAAGCCTACTTTGGCGGCGCGAATTTGTCTAGCCACAGAAGCAGGATCTATTGCCCGCCATAGCCCCCGCCGCCCGGCGTGTCGATACAGATTTTGTCGCCCATATATACGGATAAACTCACGGTCCCGCCAAGCTGTTCTTCACGGCCATCCCCGCGAATGACACGGTTGACGCCAACGCCCCCGGGGGTGCCGCCAAGGCATCCCGGCGGCGGAATTTCGCGGTGCCCTGATAAGATGGAGACCTGCATATCCTCTAAAAATTCCACAACCCTGCTGGTGCCATTGCCGCCGGACCAATTGCCGCTGCCGCCGCTGTTCGCACGCAGCGCATGTGACACAACACGTACCGGGTAGCGTTTTTCCAAGATTTCCACATCGGTTAGCTTCGAATTGGTCATATGCACTTGGGTGGCACTGGCACCGTCAAAACCATCGCCCGCCCCAGACCCGCCCGCGATGGTCTCGTAATATTGAACGCGGTCGTTTCCAAAGGTGAAATTATTCATCGTGCCTTGGCTGGCCCCAAGCTTGCCCAGCGCCAACAACAGACAGTTGGTCATGGCTTGCGAGGTTTCCACATTCCCCGCGACAACCGCCGCAGGTGGTGTTGGATTGATTAAAGACCCCTCCGGGACAATCATTTTAATAGGTGCCAAACACCCCGCGTTCAGGGGAATATCTTCACCCACTAACGCTCGCAATACATAGAGCACAGCAGCACCTGTGACCGCCTTGGGGGCATTGTAATTGCCCTGCATTTGCGGGCTGGTGCCGGTGAAGTCAATGGTCGCGGTGCGGGCGTTGTTGTCTACATCCACGGCGACGCAAATGACCGCCCCATTATCCAGCGGGTATCGGCATTGCCCGCCTTGTAGGGTGGCTAATAGCCGCCGTACGGCATTTTCTGCGTTGTCTTGAACATGATGCATATAGGCGCTGACAACCTGGCGACCAAATTCGTCGCACATTCTACGCAATTCGCGGATGCCTTTGTCGCAGGACGCGATTTGCGCTTTCAGGTCAGCCAGATTCTGATCCGGGTTCCGGGCCGGGTAACGCGCGCTTAAAAGGCGTTGGCGTACGTCATCTTCCTGCAGGATGCCTTCGCGCAGCAGATAGACATTATCCAACAGCACGCCTTCTTCGTCGATATGGACCGAGTTTGAAGGCATGGAGCCGGGGGTTGTGCCGCCGATATCCGCATGGTGCCCGCGTGAGGCAACGAAATAGCTCGGCGCTGTGTCACCGTCCAAAAACACAGGCATAACCACGGTGACATCGGGCAGGTGGGTGCCACCATGATAGGGGTCGTTCAGCATGATCGCGTCGCCGGGTTTTAATTTACCGTTGTTGCGCTTTGCCACGCTGGCAACGCTTTCACCCATACTGCCCAAATGGACCGGCATATGCGGGGCGTTGGCGACCAAGCCACCATGCGCATCAAAGACCGCGCAGGAAAAATCCAACCGCTCCTTCATGTTCACACTGTGCGCGGTGCGCTCAAGCGTTGCGCCCATTTGTTCGGCCACGCCCATGAAGCGGTTATTGAAAATTTCCAATAAGACTGGGTCTAGTGCGGTATCTGCCGCGTTGCTTGTTGCCTTAGAGACATGGTCCAAGCGCAGGCTGCCGTCGATTAATAATTGCGCTTGCCAGCCTTCGCCCACGAGTGTGGTGCCATGGGCATCGGCGATGATTGCGGGCCCATCAACGATGTGGGTCATAGCAGCACGGGCGATGATCGGCGCGTCTATATAGGCGTGGCCGTTATAAATCTGGCCGTTGGCGTGCTGAGCGTGCGCATCTGATTGTGAAAGCAGGGCGGGTGTCTCCACCGTGCCGGATGCAGCTTCAACCTCGACAGCTTCGATGATGATTTCGACATCTGGCTGAACGAACCCGAACAGTTGCAGATGTGCGCGTTCAAAAGCCCGCCGAAGCTCCTCTATAGTGCCAGCAGCGACTTCTAACGCTGTATCGGACCCTTGATAGCGCAGATGAAGAATCCGGTGGATATCGACATCACCTACCGCGACACCTTGGCTTTCTAGGCTGTCATTGGCGGTGACGGACAGTTCATCCAGCTTGGCCGCTGCGCTTTTAATGCCACTTGGGTCCAATGCGCGCCCTACCGACTGGCGAATGACAGTCCGTGTGCGCGCAAGTCCAATGCCGAGGGCCGATAAGACACCTGCCAATGGATGGACCAGCACGGTACTGATCCCCAATTGTCCGGCAAGGCTTGTGGCGTGCTGGCCGCCTGCACCGCCAAAAGCCACCATGGCGTGGGTTTTGATATTATGGCCACGTTCGACAGAAATTTTCTTGATCGCGCGGGACATGTGTTCGTTGGCGACCTGTAAAAAACCAAAGGCAAGCTCGGCGGCCGAGGGGCACTGACCAGTTGCGGCCTCTATTTGCCTAGCAACGTCTTCGGCGCGGGCCAGCGCGGCGGCCATATCCAGCGCCGCATTTCCCTTGGGTCCAAAAACACGCGGCATGGTACTCGCCTGCAAGTGCCCGACAATCAGGTTGCAGTCGCTGACTGTCAGCGGTCCGCCGTTGCCGTAACATGCGGGGCCGGGGTATGCACCCGCGGATTGCGGCCCAACGCGGTAGGCGCCATCTTTATAGCTACAAATCGACCCACCACCAGCAGCGACGGTGTGAATATCCAACATGGGTACCTTCAGATGCACGCCCGCGACTTCGGTCTCATTGGCCCGTTCATAGGTCCCTGAATAATGCGCCACATCAGATGATGTGCCGCCCATATCGAAGCTGACGATGTTCTTAAAGCCCGCCGCTGCTGCGCTTTCTGCGGCACCAACAATACCGCCGGCCGGGCCAGATAGGATGGCGTCTTTGCCGCTGAAATGACCGGCGCGGGCAACGCCCCCAGAGGATTGCATGAAATAAAGCGGCGTATTGCCAACATCTTTTTCCACCCGGCGGATATAGCGGTAAAGAATGGGGCTAAGATAAGCATCGGCGATGGCGGTTTCGGCGCGGGGTAGAAATTTCACCAATCGCGCTGCACCGGTTGATGTGGTGACCTGTTCAAACCCTACCTCGCGGGCGATCTCTGCGGCGCGGTCTTCATGCGCTGGGTCCAGATAGGCATGTAGGAATCCGATGGCAACCGCCTTCAGACCATCGTTATGGGCTTTGATAAGGGCAAGGCGACAAGCGCTTTCATCCAGCGGCGTAATCACCTCGCCATCGGCGCTGAGGCGCTCGGCAACCTCTTCGACACGTTCATAAAGTTGACCGGGCAGGGTGGCTTTTACGTCCAATTCAAACAGTTTGGGCCGGCGTTGGTCGCCGATGCGGACGATATCGCGACAGCCAAGGCTGGTTAAAAAAAGCGTACGTTCGCCTTCACGCTCCAACAGGGCATTGGTGGCCACAGTGGTGCCCATTTTGATGCTGGCGACCTGGGCGGAGGGAAAGGGAGCATCACCTGACAGCCCCATGATATCGCGCATGCCAAAAAGCGCGGCGTCGTCATACTGGCCGGGATTTTCCGACAGATATTTGTGGCTTGTCACATGGCCATCCGGGTGAACGGCAACGATATCGGTAAAGGTGCCACCCCGGTCGATCCAAAACTGAAATTTATCACTCATGATCTGGCTCTTGGTTATGGATCGACCATTTCCAGTTTCTGACGATCCAAAACTGAAATTTATTATTCTTATTCATGTGCCTTCACTAGCGGATAGCGGCACAAAAAGAAATCATGTTTTTTTGCGCTGATAAATTGTATTAAAAACGCGTCACGATGCACAGGAGGAATACACATGCCGAATTCGCCAGCTACCAGCGAACGCTCATTAGAGGTTCAACGAGAAGAGTTTTCGCGCAGGCGTTTAATGGCCATGCCCATCGCAGGCACCATCATGTGGGCCATCATTGGGCTTATTGGCGTGCTGAATATCACAGGCATGTTAGATTTATCTGTTATGGCCATGATGCTGGTGGTGTTTATCTGCACGGGCAGCATTGCCTATCTGGGTATGTTTATCTCGCGCTTTACGGGCGAGAACATGCTGGATAAATCACGGCCCAAGAACACATTCGATGGCTTGTTCTTTCTTGGTATGGGTGCGGCCATGGCGGTGTTTGCCATTGCCATACCGTTCGCTATGATTGAACCCAGCTCGGTGACTATGACTGTGGGGATCCTGACCGGGCTGATGTGGATGCCGCTGACCTGGATTATTGACCATCCCATCGGGGTGTTGCACACAGTGTCCCGCATCATTGCCTGTCTAGTGCTTTATTACGCTTTGCCTGATTTGCGCTTTGTCGCTATCCCCGCAGCTATTGTGGTGATTTATCTGGTGACTTTGGTTGTTTTGCAGAAACGCTGGAAGACCGTAAATGCATAAGATAATTTGCCTCAGGGAATTCTTTACATAGAAGCCGAGGCTGATTAGTCTCGGCTTTCCTCATAGGGGGGAAGATAGAAAAATAATAGGCCAGTCCCATGAATAAATTTGTGTCATTTTTTGCCGTTTCATTGGTTTTCATTTTAGCGTCTTGTGGACAAACACCTGAAGATGCCGAGTTTGCACGATTAGAAGACCGTGCCCAGAGGGTCGAAATTATCCGCGATAACTGGGGCATTCCTCATATTTATGCCAAGACCGATGCCGATGCTGTATTTGGTATGGTTTACGCACAGGCAGAAGATGACTTTAACCGGATCGAGATGAACTATCTGAACTCCATGGGGCGTTTGGCAGAAACTGAAGGCGAAGGCTCGCTTTATAAAGACCTGCGGATGCGCCTGATCACCGGGCCGGAACAGATGAAAGCGGCCTACGCTGAGGCACCCCAGTGGCTGAAAGACCTGAGCGATGCATTTGCGGATGGGATGAATTTTTATCTGGCGACGCATCCAGACGTTACCCCCAAGGTCATTGAAAAATTCGAGCCATGGATGACCATGAGCTATACCGAAGGCAGCATTGGTTGGGATATCGAGCGTGTGAGCGTCAACCAGTTGGAAAATTTCTATGGCAGCCGCATGACGCAATTGCCCTTGGAAACATCAGACCTGACCGAAGAGCCACAAGGCTCTAACGGCTTTGCCATCGCGCCGGAATTGACCGCCAATGGCAATGCTTTGTTGTTGATCAATCCCCACACGTCATTTTACTACCGCGCGGAAGTACATATGGTCTCGGAAGAAGGCCTGAACGCCTATGGCGCGACCACATGGGGCCAGTTCTTCATCTATCAGGGCTTTAATGAAAAGCTTGGCTTTATGCATACATCCAGCCGCGCCGACGTGATGGATGAATATCTAGAAACCATCGACGAACGCGAAGATGGTTTGTTCTACCTGCATGGCGGTGAGTGGAAGCCTGTTGAAACCAAAGAGATTACGCTGGCCTATAAAGCCGCCGATGGCAGCATGGCCGAGAAAAGCGTCGGCGTCCATTATACCCATCACGGCCCGGTTATTCGTGAACAAGATGGAAAATGGGTCAGCGTGCAGTTGATGAACGAGCCGGTAACCGCCCTGATGCAATCTTATATGCGCAACAAAGCGCAGAGCTATGCGGACTATCTGGACGTGATGGAGATGAAAGCCAATTCATCCAATAACACTGTTTATGCAGATGCAGATGGAAATATCGGCTATTGGCACGGCAATTTCATTCCGCGCCGGGACACCAGCTTTGATTGGTCGAAGCCTGTGGATGGCGCTAACCCCGCCACCGATTGGCAGGGTCTGCACGAGGTGTCCGAGATTATTTCGCTGAAAAACCCCGGTAATGGCTGGTTGATGAACACCAACAATTGGCCATTTTCTGCGGCAGGCGAATTCAGCCCGAAAAAAGAGGACTATCCAGAATATTTCTCACACAACACGGAAAACCCGCGCGGCATTCATGCGATTGAGGTGCTTGAGGGTAAGTCAGGGTTCACCCTGCAAAGCTTGATTGATGCGGCCTATGATAGCCGCCTGCCAGCATTTGACCGTCTGTTGCCAACCCTGTTTGCGGCTTATGAATTTTCCAACAGCCCAACCAAGAGTGAGCTGGCCGAGGCCATTGACCTGCTGAAAGCGTGGGATAAACGCTTTGGTGTTGAAAGTGTCGCCACCAGCGTGGCGATTTATTGGGGGCGCGAATTGATGCGCGCGTCCATGGCTGATGCCCAGCTTCAAGAGATTGATATCTATGATTATATGGCCAACTACACCACACCTGCTGGCCGTTTGGGCGCGCTTCGTAAGGCTTTGGCGACGCTTCAGGCAGACTTTGGCGACTGGCATCAGAAGTGGGGCGATATCAACCGCTTCCAGCGCCTGACCGGGGATATTGTCCAGCCCTTTGACGATGCTGGCCCATCCATTCCGGTGGCCTTTACTTCGGCGCGCTGGGGATCATTGGCGGCATATGGGCAGCGTACATTCACCGATGCCAAGAAAAACTATGGCACCCGAGGGAATAGCTTTGTTGCTGTGGTGGAGTTTGGAGACAAGGTTAAGGCACGCGCGATTAGTGCTGGCGGACAAAGCGGCGACGTGACAAATCCGCATTTCAATGATCAGGCCGAACGCTATGCCACGGGCAACCTGCGGGACGTTTATTTCTACCGAGAAGACGTGGTCGCCAATGCCGAGGAAACCTATCACCCCGGTCAACGCTAAATTTGGTCTTTGCGGTATCAAGGGTCTTTGATCCGAGGTCTTTACTAAGGAACTATTATGTCCATTTGGGGGAAAATAATCGGTGGCGCAGCGGGCTTTGCCATTGGCGGGCCGCTCGGCGCATTATTGGGTGCTGGCATGGGGCACGCGATGGATTCGGGGATGGGCAAAAGTGCAGCGAAGGCTGGGGCTGAGGCCACTCGGAAAATCACTTTTACCATCGGCGTGATTGCGCTATCGGCCAAAATGGCAAAAGCCGACGGCGTTGTAACCCGTGATGAAGTGGATGCCTTCAAAGAAGTATTCAAAATCCCCCCGCACGAGGTTAAAAATGTTGGCCGGGTCTTTGATATGGCACGGAAGGACGTTGCGGGGTACGAGGTTTATGCCAAGCAAATTCGCAACCTGTTTGAAAAAAATGTACCGGTGTTGGAGGACTTGATTGGTGCCCTGTTCCATATTTGCAAGGCGGATGGGGTGATCCATCCTGCCGAGTTGGACTATTTAGAAGACGTGGCGCGTATTTTCGGATTTGAAGGAAGTGAGTGGGAATCGCTGCGTGCGCAATATCTGGGCGAAGTTGACGCCAACCCCTATGTGGTTTTGGGTGTTGAGCGCAGTGTTGATGATAAAGAACTGAAAGCTGCATACAAACGCCTGATCAAGGAACATCACCCAGACCGGCTGATCGCTGAGGGGCTGCCCGAAGAATTCATTGAAGTGGCCACGGAAAAACTGGCGGCGATCAACACAGCCTATGACCGGATCAAAGCCGAGCGCGGCCTTAACTAACGCGTTTTGGATTTTGGATCATCAATGGCCATAATATCGAAACCCTCCCCCAACTTTGATGAACGGCCAGATGGCCGCCTGCCGGATATGCTGATTATGCATTATACGGGCATGCAAACCGCCGCCGAGGCGATTGAGCGCTTATGCGATGCGGAGGCAAAAGTGTCTGCGCATTATGTGGTCGACGAAGATGGTGCTGTTTATCAACTGGTTGATGAGGCCCACCGGGCGTGGCACGCGGGGGTGTCGCACTGGGCGGGGGAAGACGCGGTTAATAATTGCTCGATCGGTGTTGAGATTGTTAATCCCGGCCATGAATGGGGGTATCGTCGGTTTCCTCAGGCGCAGATGGATGCCATTTGCATTCTGTCCATGGATATTGTTAAGCGCCACCAAATCGCCCCCGGGCGCGTGTTGGGTCATAGCGATGTGGCACCCAGCCGCAAGACAGACCCGGGAGAATTGTTTGACTGGCCGCGTCTGGCGGCCTTGGGCGTGGGTATTTGGCACAATGTGGCCGTACCACATGATATGGCGCAGATGGTCAGCGAAGATATTGCTGGCCTGCAAAAGGGGTTGCAAAACCTCGGCTATGGTCTTCAGCTTACGGGGGAATTGGATGTTGATACCGTGGCTGTCTTAACCGCATTTCAGCGGCATTGGCGCCCAGAAGCGGTTCACGGCAGACCTGATGCGCACAGCATCATGGTCTTGCGGGATTTACTGAGTCGGTTGGATTAACGGCGGCCCGTTATTGCCCACCCGTGTCGCCGCGCAGCGCTTCGCTAGTATGGCGCTGGTTCTTGCTATCGCCCAGCAGGCCTTTGGGAATAGAGTTCACGACATCTTTGGTGAAGGGCGGGTCTTCGCCCGGCTTGTGAACAACGGGCAGGCTGGCGGTTTTACTCTCGAACAGGCTACAGCCCCCAAGAACCATCAGACAAATCGCAGCGGTCAGAATATTTTTCATCACTCGTGATCTCCGTATTGCACGCAGGCTTCGTGCTGGTGCACTTTGCCCCAAAGCGGCCTGGAATTGCAAGGTCTCAAATCGCTAAATTGGCAGCGCGTTGCCGTCTTTATAGTGTTGCTCTAATTGCTTAATATAGCGAAGTGTCATTAAAAAGGCACCAATGGCAAAAACCACACCGCCGATTGCTTGGCCAGCCAGAACGCCGTTGGCGCCATACCATTCAGCCCCGAAATAAGCAAAAGGCACCGTGCCGACAGTGGCCCGACCCCAATTGAAATATGCGGAATAGGACGGCTTGCCCAAATTGTTGAAGGTTGTATTGGCAATGAAGAGTGCCGCAGCAAAGAAAAACGCAATGGCAATCCATGTACTGTAAAAATCAATGATGCTTGCAGCCCCACCCGTTGCGCCAAAGGCTGATATGATTGCCCCCTTGGAGAGGAATAAGATCGCCGCCACCACCAGGACATAAATGCCGGTAAACAAGAAACTATCCTTCAGAACTTGGCGAATACGGTCGAAATGACGCGCGCCAAGGTTCTGCCCAAGGATTGGGCCAATGGCACCTGAAAGTGCAAACAGACCACAGAACATAACATGGGCGAGGCGCGTAATGATGGACATGCCCGCCACCGCGCCGTCACCAAATTGCGACAGCATATAGATCATATATGACGCCGCCACGGGCGTTGCGATATTGGTTAGAATGGCCGGAAAGGCGATAGATGAAATGCGCGCCACCTGCATGCGGAATATCTTAAAGTGGAACGGCGCGATGATGCGGTGAATGAAAAAGACCACATAAAGACCATAGACGAGCCCCAAGATGCGGGCGACCGCGGTGGCCCATGCGGCGCCTTCGATGCCCATATCGAAACCAAAGATCAAGATGGGGTCTAATACGGCGTTGGTTACGGCCGTGATGATGGACACATACATGGATCGCTTGGCATCACCGACACCGCGGAGGATGCCACCTAGACACATGGACACACCAATCGCGGGCATGGTGGCGACAACAATGCTCAGATAGAGATCAGCTAATTCCAGTGTGCGTCCGCTTGCCCCCAAAAGGGACAGTAACTCTTCGGAATAGAGCCAAATTGGTCCGCCTGTCGCGACAGTCAGCAATAGACCATAAACCAAGATATTGGTGGAATAGCGCCGGGCGCGGTGCATCCGCCGCGCCCCAACCGAGCGCGATACCAAGGCACCCATGGCGATCATCAGGCCAATGGTGATCGAGAATGTGAAAAATATAATTGTGCCGCCAAACCCCACGGCGGAGGTCACTTCAACCTCGCCCAATAGGCTGAGGAAATAAATATCTGCCAGATCCACCAGAAACATCATCGCCAAGCCGATACTGGCTGTTGAGGTCATGACCAAGACGTGACGCATGGTGGAACCTGTGACGAATTTAGCTGGAGCCATGGTGGAGCCTTGCAGAAGGTTTTGACGCAGTTCACTGAACCGTTTTGTACCCCTTATGCCGAAGCGGGTCGAGGGGAATATACGAATAAAGGTGAACCTTAGCTATGCGTTTCGTTGCGCATCTTAACCATCACCACATGCACAGCTTCATAGACGATGCTGCCGTCCTGTTTGGCCAGGGTCATTTTCATCTGTACAATGCCACGGTCGGGTTTGGACCGCGAGGGGCGCTTGTCGACAACTTCTGACGTCAGCGACAATGTATCGCCGCCATAAACAGGGGTTGGCAGGCGCATATGCTCTTTGCCCGCTAAGCCAATGGCTGCCAATGGCGCAAAATTCGCGTGGATCAGGCGAACAACGATGGCTTCGGTCATAACACCTGGGGCGGAAATATCAGGGTGTCCCCATTCCTGCGCCAGCTCTGTGCTGATATGATAGGGGGCGGGGTCCCAGGTTTTTGAAAATTCAAGGATTGCGGCACGTTCGAGTGTCATTGTTTTTTCAAATGCCTTGAATTCCCCCACGTCAAGGTCTTCGAAATAGCGCAGATCGGCTTGTTCACTCACCCTTAGTCCCTTTCCATCGGGCGAGTCAGGCATGTTGGGCCACCTTCGCCCTTGCGGGAAATTTCTGTCCCCTTATAGGCGGTGACTTTGGCGCCTGCGGCCTCCAGCAGGGCTTTGGTCTTTGGCAGTTGGTCCAGCATCAGGACATCGCGCGGGCCAAGCGCCAATACATTGCACGCCATGGGCAGGAACTCATCCTCTGGGACATCAATGAATTGAATGCCTTTATCGCTGAGCCAGTCGAGAAAGTCCTTGGGCATCAGTGGCGTGTAAACCACGGCAAGATCCTTATCCACTGGGGAAATCATGCTCATCAGGTGAAAGACATCGTCGGGGTGGTCGGGTGGCGGCAATTTCACCACCTTCAATTCGACGTCTGGTCCCAGCAGTTCAACCAACTGACGAATACCTTCTTCGTTGGTGCGGGTGCCAAGGCCAACGGCAGCGGTTTTGTCATCAAGCCAGATAAAGTCGCCACCTTCCACCGTTCCAGGCGCGGTGATTGTGCCATGGACTGGATAGCCCAGCTCTTTATAGTGCGCCACGTTAATGGCGGGTTCGTTATTTCGGCTGGCGCGCCCCATATTGAGGACAATCAAGCCCTGAGGCGAGACCAAGGTCGCATCGCGGCAATAAATACTATCAAGTGTCAGGCGATCGTCGCCGGGCAGGGTGACAATGGTGGCACCGTTATTGCGCATGATATCGACAAAATCGCGGTGCTCGTAAACCGCGCTATCGATATCAGGTGCAGCGTGGAAACGCAGGGCCTCCCATTCGGCGGCAATTTTTACAAAATCACGAAACGAGTCTTGCGGGCGGCGCACAGCAACGCTGCGGATGCGGCCATATTCATTGTAACTGGGCATGGTTATTTGACTTCTCGGTTATTGTTTTTATTGCGTGTGACAAAGACATATACGGGAATACTGGCCAGTAAAAGTGCAAATGTCCAATAGACCACTTCAACGCCAGCATTTAGCATAACCCAGGCGCTAAAACCAAAGGCGACGATGGATGCCATGCCCTCTCTCAGCCGTTGGCCAGTACTGATTGATCGATCATGGATTTCCATGATCAACGCGGCACCAGCGGCCAGCGCATAGGAAAAAAGAATGGTGATGGTGCTGATTTGCAGGATGAACAGATAAATGCCCAACATGCCTTTGGTATAATTGGCCAACAGCAATATGCTGGTCAATATCCCGGCCACAATCAGCGCAAAACCGGGCACATTGCGTGGGGTACGCTTGGCAAACCGTGTTGGGAATAATTGATCTTCCGCGGCCGCCATGGGAACTTGTCCGGCGATACACATATTGGAATTCAGCGAGCCAAAGCAGGAAATCACAGCAAACACGGCGATGAATATGGCCCCCCAATGCCCGACCAATAACTGGGCTGCATCGGCAAATGGTGCGGTGGATGTGGCCAATTGTGCGGCGGGGACAATGCCCATCACCCCGTATGAGGCGATGAAATATATGGTAATGGTCGATATCGTTCCTGCGATCAGCGCACGGGGAATGGTTTTTTCCGGCTCAATGACGTCGCCTGCGGGGATGGTGGCTCCTTCTAGTCCGACAAAGGGCCAGACCGTGACAATGATCAGGGGTAAAAGGATCGCCAGCGCAGGCTGGTCTGTGGGGTTGAGGGGGGTGAAGGTACTGGGCGATACACTGAGTACACCCGCCGTGCCGATAAGAACCAGCGGTACAATTTTGAGCACAGTGGTGACCAGTTGCACGATGCCCATTTCCCGGATGCCCATCAGATTGATGCCGACAATAATCCAAACGAGGGCTAAACCCACAAATACAGATATTAGCGGTGTCGATGTCAGGAATGGCACTAGGGAGCCGAGATAACCAACCATCGCCACCGCGATGGCGCCACAGGACGCCCAAACGGAAATCCAATAAACCCACGCAGACAGAAAACCACCAAAGTCACCGAAGCCCGCATGGGCATAGGCATAGACGCCACCAGTTCTTGGCACCCGGCGCGCCATAACAGCCAGCGAAAGGGCAATGGCAATGGCACCAAGGCCAGCGGGCAGCCATGCCATCAGGCCCAAACCACCGTAAGGGGCTAAATAGGCGGGGATCATAAAGACCCCAGAGCCGATCATGGTGCCGACACTCATGGCCCAACTGCGCCAAAAGCCGAGACTCGGCTTTATCTGTTCTGTCGTAGTTGTCATAAGCCCCCCGCCATTTTGAGCGAGCCTATACTGGTTTCGGGTTGATTGTCAGTAATTGTTTTGCCTTGATTTCACGGGGCCTTGGGCCTACATGTGGCGTGACCAGATGGCCGGGTGGCCGCCGCCGCATCCATACGTGTATGAATGCGGGGGAGGAAAGTCCGGGCTCCACAGGAACAGGATGGCGGGTAACGCCCGCCGAGGGTAACCTCAGGGAAAGTGCCACAGAAAGCAAACCGCCGATGGCTGCTTTCGCAGTACAGGCAAGGGTGAAAGGGTGCGGTAAGAGCGCACCGCGCTGTTGGTGACAATGGCGGCATGGTAAACCCCATCCGGAGCAAGACCAAATAGGGATGGCATATGGCGTGTTCTTGCGCTGCTGTCCGGGTAGGTTGCTTGAGCGTGTCGGCAACGATACGCCTAGATGAATGGCCATCGCCGGTCCAAACTTCGGTTTGGGCGAGAGCACAGAACCCGGCTTACAGGCCATCTGGTCCTTTTACCTCAAAAAATCGGCGATTTATCGTTTTGTCACACTCGACCATTTGGCGTTGGCGTAATTTCGGCTATCATCTGCAAAAGAATCACAAGCTGCCAAATTTGGGGAATATCGATGATTAAATTGAGTGTGAATGGCGTCGGCTACAGTTTTGATGGCGACGAGGACATGCCGCTGTTGTGGTATCTGCGCGATGTGGCGGGTATGAAAGGGACGAAGTTTGGCTGCGGCGCGGCCCAATGTGGGGCCTGTACCGTCCATCAAGATGGCATGGCGATCCGCTCTTGCGTCACCCCGATGGCGGCACTAGACGGGGCCGAGATTACGACGATCGAAGGCATTGGCTCTGGTCATATGGATGGGATGCACCCGCTGCAAAAAGCATGGGTCGAATATAAGGTTCCTCAGTGTGGGTATTGTCAGGCGGGCCAAATCATGCAGGCCGCAAGCTTGTTGGCGGATAGTCCCAACCCCAGCGACGAAGATATTGATGGCGCGATGTGGGGAAATATTTGTCGCTGTGGCACCTATCCGCGCATCAAGGCAGCGATTAAGTCTGTGGCGGGCCAATCTTCAGAGGGGGGAGAATGATTATGAATGCGATTTTTAACATCTCACCCGCGATTGCTGAAAAAATTAGGGGCCTTTCGGGCACAGATGCGGCCTTATCCAGGCGCGCTTTTCTGAAAACAACAGCGGCTGGCGCGGGCGTATTTGCAATGTCTGTATCCTTGACGTCCAAGTCATTTGCCCAAGAGCAATTGGTTCATATTGATGCGGATGCGGGCAATGCTTTCAACCTTTATCTGTCCATTGCCGAAGATGGAAAAGTCACCATTGTTGCCATGAGCCCGGAAATTGGCCAAGGCGCACGCACCGCGATGCCTGCCATCGTTGCCGATGAATTGGATTGTGATTGGGATCAGGTGGAATTTGTTCAAGCTTTCCCTGATCCTCGTCTTGGCAGTCAGTCGGTGGGTGGCTCGTCGGCCATTCGCGATAATTACGATGGCCTGCGCATGGCGGGGGCCAGCGCACGTTTGATGTTGGAACGGGCTGCTGCTGCTGTGTGGGGTGTGGATGCGAGCGAATGCAAAGCAGACCTGCATAAAATTGTACATGCTGGTTCTGGCCGTGTCCTTGGCTATGGCGAATTGGCGAAGGCGGCGGCATTGCTGCCTGTGCCGGACGAAGGCGAAGTGCGCCTGAAAGACAAGTCAGAGTTTCGTTATATCGGCGGTGAGCTGGCCCCCATCGATCTGTCGGATATTGTTCATGGCCAAGCTGTTTATGGTATCGATGTGATGGTGCCGGGTATGAAATATGCCTCTATCGAGCGGCCCCCGGTTGTTGGCGGTCGGGCCAAATCATGGAACGGGGATGCGGCGCGCGCTGTTCAAGGTGTTTTGTGGGTTGGTGAGATTGGCGATTTTCAATTCCCAGCCTCCTATCAAGCACTCGGCGGTATTGCGGTTGTTGCAGAAAATAGCTGGGCGGCGATCAAGGCGCGTGGACTGCTGGAGATCGACTGGGAGGCTGGCCCCAATGGTGGCCATAATAGTGAGGCCTACCGCGCTGAGCTGGAAGCTTCGGCGGCAGCACCTGGCAAGGTTGTGCGCAAACGCGGCGATGTGCACGCGGCATTGGCCGCTGCGGACCAACACCTGAGCGCCAAATATTATGCCCCGTATAACGCCCATGCATCGATGGAGCCGCCCGTGGCGGTCGCCGATGTGCGCGATGGTGAGGCTGAGATATGGACGCCGAACCAAAACCCCGTGACCCCGCACAGAACCATTGCAGCGGTGCTTGGCTTGGAGCTGGATAAGGTGATTGTCCATACGCCCTTGGCTGGTGGCGGGTTTGGTCGCAAAGGTAAGCCAGATGTGGCGGTTGAAGCGGCGCTGGTCTCAAAAGAAATTGGCATGCCGGTACAAGTGGCGTGGACGCGAGAGGACGATATTCGTCATTGTTATTTCCATTCAGTCTCGGCCCAGCACATGGAAGCTGGCCTTGATAAGGACGGCAAGGTCACTGCGTGGCTACACCGATCGGCATTTCCGCCCATTGGCGCGACGTTCGACCCGAATTCCAAAGGCCCTGAAGGCGGGGAATTGGACTTAGGTGCAACCGATCTGCCCTATGATATTGAAAATATTCAGGTTGAGGCCTGTGAAGCGTCAACCCATACGCGGATTGGTTGGTATCGATCGGTCTATAATATTTTCCACGGCTTTGCGGTGAACAGCTTTATGGATGAGCTGGCCCACGCGGCAGGACGCGACCCGGGCGAATATCTGCTGGAACTGATTGGTGGTCCGCGTCACATCGACTTTTCTTTGGATGCAGCGAAATACGGCAACTATGGCGAATCAATCGAAAAGTTCCCAACCGATACAGGACGCATGGCCAATTGCGTGCGCACAGTGATGGAAAAATCTGGCTGGGGGAAGAGCTTGCCAAAAGGACAGGGTATGGGCATTGCCTTTCATCGCAGCTTCCTCACAGATGTCGCGGCTGTGGTTCATGTTGCCGTCGACGATGATGGGACCATTCGCGTGCCGACCATCCATTACGCCATTGATTGCGGTCGTGTGGTGAATACAGAACGCGTCCGCGCACAGTTTGAAGGTGGGGCGATTATGGGCCTGTCAACGGCGATGGTTTCCAATATCACCTTCGAGGATGGCGCGGTGGTTCAGAGCAACTTCCATGATTATGAAGTATTACGTATTGATCAATCGCCTGAGGTATATGTGCATATTGTGGACAGCGACGCGCCGCCAACCGGTGTCGGTGAGCCACCAGTGCCACCGATTGCGCCAGCCTTGGCCAATGCGATTTTTGCGGCTACGGGTAAACGGCTACGCGATATGCCGTTTGGGGCTTCTATTTAGAACCAACCCTATAAATGTGATTGAGAGAAAAAAAACCGGCGGGGAAGTGTGAGGGTGCCCCGCCGGTTTTTTGTGGTGCTGTGATGGGTGGTCACAGCCACTGGGGTTATATCTGGTCTTCTTTGTCGTGTGTCCAAGCTGCGGGTTTATTTATAGACAACCCAGCCCGGCTTATTGCGCATAAAGCCACACGCAATATGCCGGTTTAGAAATTTCAGCACATCGATCTTGCGCTTTTTGAGTCGCGCCCGCCGCTCTATATCGGCAAGGGATAAAGATACATTGAGGGCCTTGGTCAAACCATTGGCTATATCTTGCTCCATCGTTTGGCAATCTGAACATTGCATGTGGGGTCTCCTCCTATTGCTGTCGTGGTTTCAACGTTCGATGACGACGTTATGCTGGGCAATATGGGATTAATTTTGTACTTGAACAATGCAAGACATCTCATATGATGTGTGAAAATTTATCACACCTTGCCTTGGGGAATAGTCATGCGATACCTGCCGCCGCTCAATGCGCTCAAGGCGTTTTATGCCGCTGCGCAGCATCGTAATTTCTCGGATGCCGCTGAAGCGTTACATGTGACGCATGGTGCCGTTTCGCGCCATATTCGCCAATTAGAAGATGTCTTGGGCGTGCAATTATTTCGTCGTTTGCCGCGGGGTGTGGAATTGACCGAGGAGGGGCGGGCGCTGTCCTTTGCTGTGCAAAGCGGGTTTGAGATTATAGCCGATGCGGTCGAAGTCTATCACAATGATCGTGGCCATCGCCGCGTTACTGTATCCACTGTTCCCTCAATTGCAGCGCGGTGGTTTGTGCCCCGCCTTGAAGAATTTCACAAGAAAGAACCTGATATCGAGATCCGCATATCAACCACAACTGCGCTTGTGGATTTGCGTCGCGATGGCGTCGATTTTGTCATCAGGTTTGGCAGTGGTAAATGGCCGGGGCTGGAGACTGAATTGTTGTTTTCTCGGGACCTGACCACCGTATGTTCACCGGATTTGTTGGCGCAATTTAATGGGCCGCCGTGTTACGAATGTTTACGCGATTTTCGCCTGTTGGTATCGGACGGGCATAGGTTCTGGGAGGCTTGGCTAAAGGGTGCCGGGGCCGAACATGTGCGGCCTAAGTCGGTTTTGCAATTGGATGATGCGAATGTGACCATTCAGGCGGCGATTGCCGGGCAGGGCATTGCCCTGATCCCGGAAGTGCTTGTGCGCGAAGACATTGATGCCGGGCGTCTGGTGCGCCCATTTCCCGAACAGGTGGATACTGAAATGGGCTATTTCCTTGCATGGCGCGAAGGTCACCCCCCGGGGCCGCACGCCGTCAAGGTTATGAATATGATCCGCGAAGCCGCGGGCCGTGATGGCACGGTCATGGATACGGCGCTGCTGCCATAATGCTATGCGGCATCAGCTGTGCAAGTCGCTGGACCGTTAAAGGGAATGAAGTCAGGTTGCTGTTCGATTTCCCAAACCCATTTGCCAATAGCGCAGAACCCATGGAGGTCCACACCTGCATCCTCGATCTGTGAAACATGCGCATAAATTGCGATATCGGCGATGGTCATGGCCTCACCCAAGAGGAATTTTTGGCCCGCGAGATGACTATCGAGGGCCTCCAGCGCGTCAAAAACCAATGGAATTCGTTCACTATAGGCTGTGCCCAGTGTTTTGGGGTCTTTGCGTTCTATGGTCAGCCATTGTCGCAAAGTGCCGATATTTGGGCTGATATGGAATTGGTCGAAGAACAACCAATCCAGAATCTGTGTCCCAAGATGGGCAGGATATAGCGCTGTCCCTTCGGCGATGCGGAGAAGGGCTACATTGGCCTCGTTAATGCGCTCGCCGTGCGTGGTTTCCAGGATGCTCACCCGGGCATAACTTTCATCCAAACCGGGTGTTGCTTGCGGGGCTTGAGTGTGGCTGTCAATCGGTTGATGGTCTAGGCCCAACATATGCAGGGCCAGATGGACTTTATAGCTATTCGGCGAAATGGGGTGTGCGAGATATTTAATCATTGTCGTGTCCGTCGTAAATTTGCTTATTGCATATTGTCCCAAGCGGTGAAATCTTGCCCCAAGTTGGCGCATGGGGCAATGCAAGTTTAGGCCATGAGTTATATGACTAAAATTCACACCTATGTTCTATAAACCCCAGAAACAAATGTTATTAGGATAATCTAATATGACAAAAATTGATAACGTATCCATCGCGTCTCGCTTTTGTGGCCCCCCTGACAGCGGCAATGGCGGATACAGTGTTGGTCTGCTGGCGCGGGAATTTGATTATCGGGCCGAGGTCACCCTGCGCATGCCGCCACCCCTTGATACGCCCATGTCTATCAAGAGAGTGCGTATCGAACATGGAGGCGAAATAGCGCGGATGCTAGATGGTGATCATGTGGTGGGCGAGGCGGCCGCGTGGCAGGGCGAGTTGACCCCACCTGCCATGATACCCGGCCAAGACGCTGCGCATGCGGCCCAGAGTTACGCCGGCTTTCATCACCATCATTTCCCCAGTTGCTTTGTTTGTGGCCCTGAACGTGGCGAAGGCGACGGTCTGCGCATTTTCCCCGGGGCATCTGGCCATGGGAATGTTTTTGCCGCGCCTTGGACCCCAAGCGAAAGCTTGGCTGATGCAGATGGTAAAATCGATCCACTCTTTATCGCTGCGGCGCTGGACTGCCCGGGTTATTTTTCGCTGGCCATGGAGGATAAAGCCCTTTTGGGTCGGATGGCCTTGCATATATCAGGCAGTTTACGGCTCGGTGAAACGGCGATTGTGGTGGCGCACAAGGAGGGTGAAGAGGGGCGAAAGCGGTTTGCTTCAACGGCCATTTATGGGCAGGGCGGCAACTTGGTTGCGGCCAGCCGTCAAGTTTGGATTGTCCTCAAATAACTATTCCTCTAGGCTGGCTTTTTCGTGTGAGAACGCCATATAGATAGGGGACCATCCATGTCACGCATCGCCATCTTTTTTGTTGCTATTCTTTTCGCTGCACCCATGAGCGCAACAGCTCAGGAACAGGGGTTTGACGATCATATCGCCGGGCTTGATGCGCAGTCAGGGTTAGTGACACTTTATGCTGACCACAAGAAAGGCCGCGTGTTGATGGCTCTGCCCGCAGCAGACGCAGACGGCCTTATTGCGCGCATGATTTATGCTGAATATTTGCGTTCCGGGCTTGGCTCTAACCCTGTTGGGCTGGATCGTTCGCAGCCCGGCGACAGCCAACTGGTGGCATTTCATCGGGTTGGTGGAAAAATTTATATCGAAGTTGAAAATACATCCTATGTGGCGGTCACCGATAACGCGCTTGAGCGTGATGCGGTGCGGCAAAGTTTTGCCACCTCTGTGATTTGGTCGGGCGATATTATTGCTGAAGCAGATGATGGCCGCCTGTTGATCGACCTTTCGTCATTTTTGTTGCGTGATGCGCATGGTATTGCGGCACGTTTAGCGGCATCAGGGCAAGGTGCTTTTAATCAGTCAAAAGACCTAAGCTATGTGGACCCGGCTGCGGTATGGGCGTTTCCTGAAAATGTTGATATGGAAAGCGTTCTGACATTCCAAGGCACAAAACCGGGTGCCGAGGTGCGGGCCACAACCCCGGATGCTCGATCGGTTTCTCTGCGCATGCATCATAGTTTTATTGCCCTGCCTGATGACGGATATAAAATTCGCTGGGCCGACCCGCGGCTTGGGTTGGTCACACAGGGTATTCGCGATTATGCCGCTGATCTCAACGCGCCTGTTGGGCGGCGCATGGCGCTTCGTCATAGATTGATCAAAAAGAACCCGGGTGCCGCAGTGTCTGAGCCGGTTGAGCCTATCATTTATTATGTCGATCCGGGCGCGCCGGAACTGGTGAAAAAAGCGCTGGTCGAAGGCGGCAACTGGTGGGCGGAGGCCTTTGAAGCGGCGGGCTTTAAGAATGCCTACAGGGTTGAAGTTCTGCCCGAAGGCGCACATCCGCTGGACGTGCGTTATAATATGATCAACTGGGTTCACCGGCAAACCCGTGGCTGGTCTTATGGCGGGTCCATTTCTGATCCGCGTACGGGTGAGATCCTTAAAGGCAACGTGCTGCTCGGCAGTCTGCGTGTGCGCCAAGACCTCATGATTTTCGAAGGTCTGGTCGGTGCGGATGAAACCGGCAGCGGCGGCAGTAATGACCCATTGAAGGCGTCCTTGGCCCGCATCCGCCAGCTTTCCGCCCATGAAATCGGTCATACCCTTGGTTTCGGTCACAACATGGCGGCCAGCACCGTTCTCAATAAATCCAGCGTGATGGATTACCCAGCCCCAGACCCCCGTCTGGATGCAAATGGCAAGATTGATTTATCGCGGGCCTATAATGTGGGCATGGGGGCGTGGGACAAATTCACCACCAAGTGGCTTTATACTGAATTTGCTGATGGTGTGGACGAGCAGGTAGCCTTGGATGCTATTGTTGATAAGGGCCTAGCATCTGGCCTGCGCTATGTGTCTGATCCGCATTCGCGCCCGGTAAGCGGCGCACATGCCTATGGCAGCGTTTGGGATAATGGTGCGGACCCGGTTGCCAAGCTGGACGAGGTTATGGCCATTCGCCGCGTTGCGCTGGATAATTTCGGCGCGCACAATGTGGCTGTCGGTCAACCGCAGGCTCAGTTACGTAACGTGATTGTGCCCATTTATCTTTTCCATCGCTATCAGTTGGCGTCCGCTGTGAAGTCTATTGGCGGATTGGAATATAGCTATAAAACTCGTGGCGATAAGCAGGCCAATATGACCATTGTTGCTCCCGCGCGGCAAATGCAGGCCTTGGATTCTGTGTTGGCGTCGATCACACCCGAAGCGCTGGATATTCGAGACGAGGTTTTATCTGTGATGAACCCAGGGGTGAATGAATATGGCAATGCCGTGTACCGGGAAATGTTGCCAACCTCGGCAACGCCCATGTTTGATCTAATGTCGGCGGCGGATGTGTCAGCCAAGATGACCCTACAAGCTATTTTGAACCCGGCACGCGCGACCCGATTGGTCGAGCAAAACAGGCGGGATAGTGCTTATCCCGGACTGGACAGCGTGATGGGGCATATCGAGCACCAACTGTTTGTTGTGGCAAGCAAACCTGATCGCAATACCTCGCTCAGGCGTTTGGTGCAGGCCCGCTATGTGGAAGAAGCGATCAGATTGTCGCTGTTTGATGTGTCGCATCTGGTGCGTATGACGGTGGACACCCGTTTGCGGGCATTGAAAGATAAGCTTGCCGGGGCGACAGGACGGTTTGAACACGCTGGGCATAACCGCGCCTTGGCGGACCGCATTGATCGTCACCTGCGCCGGGTGGGCGAACATGACAGTTTCAAATTAGCAGGTCCAGAAGTCCCGCCGGGCAGCCCCATCGGTCAGGGGAACATGTGGACAGAGCAGATGATGGAGTGTTGGTTTTGTGACCTGACGATGATGGCGCAGTAATTGCGTTGGCAGCGCCCGGTTGCAGAAGGCTAGACAGCGATATTGTCGATTAAACGGGTGCCGCCGATGCGCACTGCTGCAAAGACACGCACGGGGATGCCTGAGCTCAGCTCATTGCCGCTGACGGGGGCGAGCGTGTCGCCGTGGCGAAATTCAATATAGTCTACGGCACCGAAGCCCGCCGCCCGTAGGTCAATAACCGCATCGCGCACCACCGCAGCCAAGGCGGTCCCTGCGCTGGCTTGCCTGATGGCATGTTGCAGAATGGCGTTCAGTTTTTTCGCAATGGTTAGCTCTTCGGCGCTTAGATAATTATTACGTGAAGACAGGGCCAGACCATCCGCATCGCGGACAATGGGCGCAGACAGGATATCGATGTCATAGCCTTCAGACGCCGCCATTTCCCTTATGACCATCAGTTGTTGGTAATCCTTTTCCCCAAAGATGGCGCAATCTGGCTTGCAGATATCGAATAGGCGCGCAACGACGGTGGCAACCCCGTCAAAGTGGCCGGGCCGGTTGGTTCCGCACAGCCCTTCCCCTGCTTGACCCGCTTTAACAGTGATTTTGCTACCATTCGGATAAATGTCGTCCACACTTGGCATAAAAACCAGATCACACCCAGTGCCTTCCAGCTTGGCCAAATCAGTGACTTCGTCTCGGGGGTAGCGGTTCAGATCTTCCTGCACGCCAAACTGTGTTGGGTTGACAAAAATGGTCGCCACGACCCGGTCGCAATGATCCGCGATGATTTTGACAAGCGAAATATGACCCGCATGCAGCGCACCCATGGTTGGCACCAAGCCAATGCGTTGGCCGTCCGCGCGCCAGCCGTTAAGGGTCGTTTCAAGCTCGTTGATCGTTCGTGCTATTCGAATTGGCCGGGTCATAAGTCCTGAATTTCTGCCGAGCGATTACTTAGACACGCCTTGGGTTGTTGTGAGAGCCTTCAATCTTTATCGAAGTGCCACTGTTTCTTGTGTTTCTTGGCCCTCACGTGCAGTCGCCGTGTCAACAGGTTGTTGACGCCACCATGGGGGTTCAAGCCGTGCTTGGTCTAACCCAGTATAGCGATTGGCGTCAATAATGACGCGCAATTCTTTCACATATTCACCGCGGCGCGTGGAATAAGCTTCAAGTGCCCCCGCCAGTCTTTTGCCCGAGATATTGCGCCCATCAGTCTCCAAGCTTTGTCGGGCGGCCTCGCGGGCCCGGCGAAAATCGCTATAGGCGCGGTGACGGTTAAGGTTCAGCATATATGCGCGAACAGAATCAAGCAGACTGTCGAAGGCGCGGATGCTGTGGCGTGCGCCTTTATCGCGTCCTTCGGGAACAATGCCCGTACTGCTTCCCCAAACCCATTGGCCGTAAAGCGCATTTCCTTCGCGGGCAAAGCGTGATGTGCCCCAGCCGCTTTCAATGGCCGATTGCGCCAATGCCAGCGAAGGCGGAATGATATCGACGCGGCGTAATAACCGCACAAAGTCGGGTTTGGTCGGGTCTAAATCTAGGCGATATTTTCTGGCTATGGTCACCAGTCGGGATTTTTCTTCCGCCGTCAGTTTTATCTTGTCGCGCATGGCAAGAATTTCTGCGCGCTCAATGCGGATGTCTTCATTGGCTTTCAGGACCAGCGGCAACATGGTGGCGTTGAAGACGGCCTTACGTTGTTTGACTTGCATGTCCTCCAACCCATCGGGCAGGCTGTCTATATAGACGCGGGGAACGGGCAAACCAAAGCGGGAAATATCCTGGACGCCCGTGGTGTTGGTGGATGAAAGGCGGGTTGGGAACTGGCGAAAATAATCAGTGCCTGTGCCGAAAATACGGTCCATTTGTGCTTGTTGAACCATGATATTGGCCAGAAAGCCAGGAGATAGCACCAGTAAAAGCAGCGCTAATACGGCGAAAATCAAACGCTTAGGCGTCCTTTTGTCTGTTGGTGTGCCTTTCATGGTGCCCGTATCCTTCCATAACAAATTTTAGCATGAGCAAAATCTGTCGCCTAGAAAAATGCACTCATCATATAAGTGCTAAGTTTCCATTTTCCAGTCCAAATGCCCTCAGTGTGTGTTGAGGCAAGCCGCGACGAGTGCTAGCATCATCTGACAAAGGAATGAAAATATATGCTGTTTCTGGTTTTTGGACTCATCGCCTTGATCTTGCTGTTGCTTGTCCTTGAGTGGTTGGCGGGCACGTCGGTGCAAAATTTTAAGCGCGCCGCAATGGGGGCTGGGGTTGTCTTGTTGATCGGACTCGGCTTGATTATGCTGGTGAGCGGTAAGGCGTTGCTTTCAGTCCCTGCTTTTGCGGGGGCTGGCGTGCTATTTTCGCGCCTGCGCACATTCGCGGGCCTATTTGGTATGTATAAGGCGTTCAAGGGCACCCGTTTTCATCACAATGGGCGCCAATCTGGGCCGGGTGCGTCGCCGCAGCAAGGACGCATGGAGCGCGCCGAAGCGGCGAAAACCTTGGGTGTTGGGGAAAGTGCCTCGACTGAAGAGGTTAAAGCCGCACATAAAAACCTGATGCAGAAATTGCATCCTGATGCAGGCGGCAACGATTATTTGGCGGCCAAATTAAACGAAGCCCGCGATGTGATGCTGGGGCGGAAATAAGCCGCCATAAGCCAGTGTTTAAAAAAATGACCAGATTTGATGACCATAGGTCTAGGATTAGGGTAAATTGGCCTTATATTATGCCTAAGAGCGCGACAGCATGATAACCTATAAAGATAGTCTTTAAGGACAGCACCCAAGTTATGATACCAAGAATGAACGACAAAAATATAGATGATGAAGGGACCGGCACGGGAACAGGAACACTCACCCGCAGCCGCACAAAGCCTAAAAAACCGGCCATGTTTAAGGTCGTCCTTCTGAACGATGATTACACGCCTATGGATTTTGTGATCCACGTCTTGCAACGGTTCTTTCGTATGAGCATGGACGAGGCCACCCAGGTGATGTTGCATGTGCATCAAAAAGGTGTCGGTGTGTGCGGGGTGTTCAGTCTGGAAGTGGCCGAGACAAAAGTGACAAGCGTTATGGACTATGCACGTCAGCACCAACATCCATTGCAGTGTACGTTAGAAGAAGCCTGATAGAAGGAAATTTGCGATGACAACATTTTCGCCCCGTTTGGAAGAAACGCTGCATCTTGCGCTGGCCGAGGCCAACGCGCGCGGGCATGAATACGCCACGCTAGAGCATCTTTTACTGGGTTTGACCCATGACCAAGATGCTGCTGCCGTTATGCGGGCGTGTGATGTGAATGCGGACGAGTTGCGCCGCGCGCTGGAACATTATTTAGATACAGAGCTGGAAGCACTGCGAGTTGAAGGCGAGGATATTGAAAGTGTACCCACCAACGGTTTTCAACGCGTGATTCAACGCGCCATCCTGCATGTGCAATCATCTGGCCGATCAGAGACAACAGGTGCAAATGTTTTGGTCGCCCTGTTTTCCGAGCGCGAAAGCAATGCGGTTTTTTTCCTGCAACAACAGGATATGACCCGTCTGGACGCAGTGAGCTATATCTCGCACGGGATCGCGAAGACAACAGGTCTGGGTGAACCGCGCGCGGTCCGCGGTGTCGATGACGATATGGATGGCATGGACGATATGGACATGTCCGAGGATGAAATGGCGGCGGGCGGCGCCGAGGGCAGTGCTCTGGCGCTTTATTGCGTGGATTTAAACCAAAAAGCCGCCGACGGAAAAGTCGACCCGCTGATTGGCCGCGACGCTGAGATTTCACGAACCATTCAAATCCTCTGCCGTCGCTCTAAGAATAACCCGCTTTATGTGGGCGAATCTGGCGTTGGTAAAACCGCGCTGGCCGAGGGTTTGGCCAAGCGTATTGTTGATGGTGATGTGCCAGAGGTTTTGGCCCATAGCACCATTTATTCCTTGGATATGGGGGCGCTATTGGCGGGTACCCGTTATCGCGGCGATTTTGAAGAGCGGTTGAAAGCGGTGGTCAAGGAACTGGAAGATCATGACGATGCTATCCTGTTCATTGATGAAATTCATACCGTTATCGGCGCTGGAGCCACCAGTGGTGGGGCCATGGATGCGTCAAATCTGTTGAAGCCTGCTTTAGCGTCTGGTGCGCTTCGTTGCATGGGGTCGACCACTTATAAGGAGTTTCGCTCGCATTTTGAAAAAGACCGCGCGCTTTTACGTCGATTCCAAAAAATTGATGTGAGTGAGCCATCCAAGGCTGATGCGATTAAGATCATGATGGGACTGAAACCATATTTTGAAGATTACCACGGCGTTAAATATTCTAACGAAGCCATTAAGGCGTCCGTAGACCTGTCGGATCGCTATATCTCCGATCGTCGTCTGCCAGATAAAGCCATTGATGTGATCGATGAAGTGGGTGCGGCGCAGATGTTATTGCCCGCGAAAAAGCGCAAGAGCAGCATGAATGTGCGGGATATCGAGGCCGTCATTGCGACCATGGCGCGGATTCCGCCAAAATCTGTGTCCCGCGATGACAAACTGGCGATGAAAAATTTGGATGCGGACCTGAAACGTGTGGTGTTTGGTCAGGATAAAGCGATTGATGCGCTGGCGTCTTCCATCAAGCTGGCGCGCGCGGGTTTGCGTGATGCCAATAAACCGATTGGTTCATATCTGTTTTCCGGGCCAACGGGTGTTGGCAAGACCGAGGTTGCGCGACAACTGTCGCACATCATGGGGCTGGAATTGCACCGCTTTGATATGTCTGAATATATGGAACGGCATTCGGTATCGCGGTTGATTGGTGCGCCGCCGGGCTATGTGGGCTTTGACCAAGGCGGCTTGCTGACAGATGCCATTGACCAGCATCCATATTCTATTTTGCTGCTGGACGAGATTGAAAAGGCGCACCCTGATCTGTTTAATATCCTCTTGCAGGTGATGGATAATGGTGCCCTAACAGACCATAACGGTAAGAAGATTGATTTCCGCAATGTGGTTTTGATCATGACGACCAATGCGGGCGCGTCCGAGATGGAAAAATCCGCCATTGGCTTTGGTAGTCAAGTGCGCGAAGGCGACGATGAAGAAGCCATTAAGCGGCTGTTCACACCAGAATTCCGTAATCGTTTGGATGCTGTTATCGGCTTCTCGCATCTTTCACCAGAGGTGATTGCCAAAGTTGTCGAGAAATTCGTGCTCGAGCTGGAGATGCAATTGGCTGATCGTAACGTGATGATTTCCTTGGATGATGGCGCGAAGAAATGGCTGGTGAACAAAGGTTATGATCGCCAGTTTGGCGCGCGGCCTTTATCGCGGGTTATTCAGGAGAATATCAAAAAGCCGCTGGCGGATGAGTTGCTGTTCGGCAAGCTATCCAAGGGGGGCGAGGTTATGATCACGTCAGGCGACGCAGGTCTGGCGTTTGAGATTATTCCTGGCGGTGACCCGTCAGCGTCTTCATCCGCTAAGAAGGGTAAGCCGTCAAAGAAGAAGCCCGGCAAGAAAGTTAAAGCCTAGGCCTTTTTGTACGGACCGCGGCTTGCGACCTCGCGGGCATAGTCTTCTATGGCGTCGATCTCGTCATCTAAATAGCGACTGACCGCATCTTGAAATCCGGGGTTGGGGAAGAAATGTGCTGAATGGGTTGTCACAGGGCTATACCCCCGGGCGACCTTATGTTCGCCCTGTGCGCCGGCTTCAATGCGGGATAAGCCGTTTCGAATGGCGAAATCGATTGCCCGGTAATAGCATACTTCGAAATGCAGGAAGGGCACATGTTCCGTGGCGCCCCAATAACGACCGAATAGCGTATTTGTGCCAATAAAGTTGATGGCACCACCAAGATAGCGCTCGCCGCGCCGCGCCATGACCAGCAAAATTTTCTCGGCCATGCTTGCGCCAATCATCGAGAAAAATTCCCGCGTCAAATAGGGCTGCCCCCATTTGCGGGTGCCTGTATCGGTATAGAATTCGAAAAACGCGTCCCAATGCGCCTCGGTAATGTCCGCACCATTTAATTCTTCAATCTCAATACCGGTTTGCATCGCATCTTTTCGTTCGCGTCTAATGGTTTTACGTTTACGCGACGACAGGCTGCTGAGAAAAGCATCAAAGCTGGCATATCCATCGTTCAACCAATGATATTGCACATCGCGGCGTTCCAAATAGTCAGCTTCTTTAAATAATGCCAGATCACTAGGCGGGAGAAACAGAGCATGTGCAGATGAAAGCCCAAGGTTTATGCAGTCTTGTTGTTGAGCCTTGATCAATATCCTAGCGGTGTCGTCATTTTGTGCCAGCAACTTGGGTGTGCCCGAGGGCGTAAAGGGAACCGCTGATAGCAGCTTTGGATAGTAGCGGCCATGGTCCGGTGCAAATGCTCGGTCATAGGCATGTGCCCAATTGTGATCGAAGACGTATTCGCCCTGACTGTGGCCCTTCACATAGCTGGGCAGGATGCCGATAATTTCGCCTTTCTCATCCCGCAAAACATAGTGTCGCCCCAGCCAGCCTGTCTCCGCTGTAGCCGAGTGGGACTTTTCGAGCGCGAGAAAAAACCCATGATCCAGAAATGGGTTGTCCGCCCCTGCCAGCGCCTGCCAGCCCGCTGTCGGGATGTCTGCTATGTGGGAGACAATCTCGATCTTGCGGGAGGCAGGTTCTATAGGGGCTGTGGTCATGGTGAACGCTGAGACTAGTCAGCAATCTCAACAAGCGCGTCAATTTCAACCGATACATTGCGCGGCAACGCGTTGACGCCGACAGCTGCGCGGGAATGACGGCCTTTGTCGCCAAAAACCTCAACCATCAAATCAGACGCACCGTTCACCACTTCTGGCTGGTCGGCAAAGCCATCAACGCAGTTAACGAACGCGCCCAGACGAACAATGCGCACCACGCGGTCCAGATCGCCATCGCACGCCACATTCATTTGCGAAATCAAATTAATGGCGCATTGGCGGGCGGCCTTTTGTGCGTCTTCAAGGGTGACAGTGTCGCCAACTTTACCGGTGAAGGCTTGATCCGCCGACATGGAAACCTGCCCGGAAATGCTGATTAAGTTTCCACTGCGCACGAAGGGCACATAATTAGCGACAGGTGCGTTTGGTGTCGGTAGATCAATACCCAGTTCTTTTAGGCGGTCATGAATGCTCATTTTTTTATCCTGATCGTTTTTGAAATATAAAGTAAAACCCCCCCTTCCTTAGCGGAAGAGGGGGTTTAGGTCACGCATAAATGCGTGTGGGGACAGCCCTATTTAGACCTTGGCTAATAAGCCAGTTTGGTCGAATTCTTTTTCCGCCCGTCTTTGTTGGCATACATGGCCTGGTCCGCTTCTGCCAGCACATCTGCGGGCTTAGACGATGCGCTAAAGGTTGCGATACCAAGGCTGACGTGAATGCGAACGGGGACGCCTTCGTATTTGAAAACTGTTTTGTTGATCAGGCTTGCGATGGTTTCCAGTCGCTTGATGCCCATATCCGGAACGGCGCTATCTAGAACGACCACAAATTCGTCACCGCCGGAGCGTGCGGCAAGGTCACAGCCGCGAATATTTTCGGCTAGAATGCCGCCAACATGGGCCAAGGCGAGATCTCCAGCCTTATGGCCAAGCCGGTCATTAATATCCTTGAACCAGTCGAGGTCGAAAAATCCGACGATACCGCGGTTGCCGTGACGGCGTGCCCGAGAGATTGCTTTATCTAAAAAAGCTTCCAGCCCGCGCCGATTAGAAAGCCGCGTGAGTTCGTCAGTGGTGCAAAGCTCTTCCAAATGATCGATGCGCTCTTCCTGCTCCATCAATTGCGCTTCTGCTTCGGCTGCGAAGCCGAACACCTCCTCGATCAGGTGCCAACTTAGGTCGTTGATTTCCATGACGCCTGTATCAGCCGACTTGGCAAACCGGTCCGCAAGACGGGCCACATAAGGGCTATGTCCTTTGGTCAATTTGTCAGCAATGGCTGTATTTAGGTTCATGGCAGGATGCTCCGTAATTTGGTGCGTGTTCGCTAAGTGCGCATCTAAATACGCAAAGAGCGTGCCAAAGGTTAAGTGATTGATAATATGTTGATTTAACACCTGACGGCGTCCCGCAAACATGGCGAAGGGCAAGTTTTTCCGCGCCCCTTATTGCAGGGGGGAAAAGTGTTCATAGCGGACCAAACGGCCCCAAAAAATGGGCGGTACGGCTATTGCAATAGGCGTTGGATGTAAAGCCCGGCATCGCGCCAATTGTCCAACCGGGCATGACTATGCTCGGCCGGGGGTTGCAGTTTAGCCAAGCGCTCATCGGCGACAAAATGTATGCGGTGTACATCCGGGGCCTTTTCCGAAATGGACGTGTGGTGGTGGGGAATGTCATCCAAGAAAACGACGGGACCAGTGGTCATTTTTGCCAGCTTGGCCACAGGGGCACCTTTATGCCCCTCGTTCGTGATCAGTGGATAGTCCATTCCGTGGGCGCGCATCGACTGCCGGCGCGCATCCCCGGCGGCAAAGGGCGTGTTGGTCAGGATGACAATTTCAAAGTCCTTGGCGAGTTGCCTAAGGGTATCTGCTGCATCGGCGACGGGTGGACAGGTGTGGACACGTTCGGCAAAAAAAGTTTGCAACATGTGATAAACACGCTCTTTAGTCACCGGGCTGTCGTCTTCTCGGTCACGGACGTTGCCAAAAAGCTTGTAGCTGGTCAGGTCGATATAAAGGCCGTGCTCATCCAGCCAGGCTTCCAATGGCCGCGCAAAATGGACCAATACTTCATCGGCGTCCGAAATCAATAACGGTCTGGTTGCATCTATATGGAGATTTGCAATTTGATCGGCAGTGTCTGGATTTAACTCAATATCCATGGGAAATCCTATTTAAGCCCGCTTGGGGCAGAAAAAATCAATGACTATGTTGGGCCGTGTCTTGGTGACAAGTCAATTTATTAGGATTATAAAGATTTAATATGGTCGTTGGGTCGGGTGTAGTAGAACAGGAAAATGGGTGAGATTTCTATGGCTAGAAAAAAAGTTTTGATCGTTGAGGATAATGACCTGAACATGAAACTCTTCAGCGATCTGTTGGAAGCGCATGATTATGAGACCGTCCAAACCAATGATGGCATGTCGGCGCTGGAATTGGCGCGAACCCACAAGCCTGATCTTATTCTCATGGATATTCAACTGCCAGAGGTTTCAGGTCTTGAAGTCACCAAGTGGATCAAGGAAGACGATGAGCTACGGGCTATTCCTGTTGTTGCCGTCACCGCATTTGCTATGAAGGGCGATGAGGAAAAAATTCGAGAGGGCGGATGTGAATCCTACCTTGCAAAGCCCATCTCAGTTGACCAGTTTCTGGCAACCGTAAGAGAGTTTACGGAGTAGTGTCTTGAGCGCTCGCGTCCTCGTTGTCGACGATATCCTGCCGAACGTTAAATTGCTCGAAGCTAAGCTGCTGAGCGAATATTTTGACGTGATGACGGCGACCTCCGGTCCTGACGCGTTAGAGATGGTGCACAGGGAAAAGCCCGATATCGTCTTATTGGATGTGATGATGCCGGGGATGGATGGACACGAGGTCTGCAAGCTCATTAAAAGCAATCCTGAGACGTCTCATATTCCCGTTGTTATGGTGACCGCTCTAGATAAGCAAGAGGACCGTGTGCGCGGTTTGGAATCTGGTGCTGATGATTTCCTGTCAAAGCCTGTACAGGATTTGGCGCTGTTCGCGCGGGTGCGTTCGTTGGCGCGACTTAAAGTGACGATTGATGAATATCGAAACCGCGAATCCACCGAGATTACGATGGGCAGCCGACAAGGTGTGAGAGATCTTGAGATTGATCCGGAGAATACGCAAATCTTTCTTGTGAATGATGATGAAAAGGAAGCTAAGCACCTTGCGCAGCAACTGAGCTCTTTAGGTAAGATGACTTGCGTCAACGGAGAAGGAAATGTTGCGGATCAAGTGCGTGAAAAGGACTATGATCTGGTGATCATTTCCTTGGTCATGCCGGGTCGCGACGGATTGCGGATCTGTTCCCAGCTGCGGTCCTATGAAGAAACGCGCAATGTGCCGATTTTGGTGATTGTTGGAGAAAATGACAGTGACCTGCTGGTGAAGGCACTTGATATGGGGGTCAATGACTATTTGATGGACCCGCCTGACGATATGGAACTGGTGGCCCGTGTCAAAACCCAATTGAAGCGCAAACAATTCGCCGATGAATTGCGTGAAAATCTGCACAAAAGTATGAAACTGGCGACTACCGATGCGGTCACTGGTCTTTATAATCGACATTATATGTCTAGCCATCTGGATACCCTGTCCAAGGCGGCAGCGATCAGCGGTAAGGAAATTTCTTTTGCCATGCTGGATATTGACCATTTCAAAAAGGTCAATGACACTCATGGCCATGCCGCGGGGGATGAGGTCCTACAGGAGTTTTCCCAGCGCATTGCCCGCAATATTCGCGGGGTCGATCTTGCCGCCCGTTATGGTGGGGAGGAGTTTTGCCTCGCGATGCCAGATACCCGCGCCGAAGACGCTTGGTTCATTGCAGAGCGGTTGCGGAAGGCCATTCAGGACGAGCCCTTTGTTGTCAGTTCATGTGAAGAGCCGATCAATATAACCGTCAGCATTGGCTTGATGAGCATGGTGGGAGATCACGTCAGTTCCAAACTGTTATTGGAACAAGCGGACGAGGCGCTATACAAGGCAAAAGATAGCGGTCGAAATCAGGTCGTTGTCGCCAACTAACTCCTATTTCAACGTCTAGTCCAAATGAAAAAGAAAAGAAGAAACCGGCTGAAAAGCCGGTTCTAAATTCGCGTGCAGGGTTTGATCGCAGAAGGCTTTGACCGCGGCGGTCACAGCGGCAACAAAATCAAATTTATTTGATTTTGGCTTCTTTGAACTCTACGTGTTTGCGCACGACCGGGTCGTATTTACGTTTGACCATTTTTTCGGTCATCGTACGCGGGTTCTTTTTCGTAACATAGAAAAAGCCCGTGTCAGCGGTGCTCAACAATTTGATCTTTACCGTCGTTGGTTTGGCCATGTCCCAAACTCCAAAATCTCTATCATTAAGGGCTTGCGCCCGAATCCGGTGCAGACAATAGCCGCCAATGCGTCAAAGTCAAGAGAAGGTTGCGGGCATAGGACGATTTTTTGCCCTAGCCCTTATGCTTGCGAGGCTTGGCATTTCCCTTCTTCTTTTTCGCGCCTTTCAGCTTCTTTTCGGCTTTTGCCTTTTTGTAAGCACCTCGTGACTTGCGCCGAGACTTTGGTCGCGCTTGGCCTTGCTCTTCCACCATTTCGAATTTAAGGCTGCCAGTGATTTGCTCAGCTTCCACAAGGCGCACTTGGACCACATCGCCAAGGCGGTAACACTTGCCTGTGGACCGCCCTTTTAGTTCGTGGCGCGTTTCGTCGTGTTGAAAATAGTCGGAATGCAGGGTGGAAACAGGAATGATACCGTCCGCACCAGAGGGCTCGATAGTGACAAATAAGCCAAAGCGGATTACGCCCGAAATGCGTGCCTCCATCACGTCACCAACCCGGTTTTTCAGGAAGGCCGCCAGATAGCGGTCGGTTGATTCGCGCTCGGCCGCCATGGCGCGGCGCTCGGTGCCGGAAATTGTTTCGCCGATCTGCCGCATTTCATTGATATCGTCAATGCTGAGTCCGTCGGCACCTAACCCAAAGGCCCGGATCAGTCCACGATGCACCAGCAGGTCCGAATACCGCCGGATGGGCGATGTGAAATGGGCATAGCGGGCAAGGGCCAGACCAAAATGCCCCTTATTGTCCGGGCTGTAATAGGCTTGCGATTGGCTGCGCAAAACCACCTCGTTGACCATCTCGGCGACGGGCGTATCTGCCACTTTTTCAAGGATTCGATTGAAAAGGATTGGCCGGATGACTTGGCCTTTCGCCAGATTAATCTCTACGGTTTTCAAAAACTCGCGCAGGCTTTCCAACTTGTCGAAGCTCGGCTCCTCATGCACCCGGTACATGCACAGAATGTTCTTTTTTTCTAGCGCCTCTGCCGCCGCCACATTGGCGAGGATCATAAATTCTTCGACCAATTTGTGGGCATCAAGTCTTTCGCGTTTGAAGACAGATTTCACATTGCCGTCTTCATCCAATTCCACCTTGCGTTCTGGTAAGTCCAGCTCCAGCGGATGGCGGGCTTTTCGCGCCCCAGCAAGCGCCGCAAATGCGCTGTAGAGCGGCCCGATAACCGTGTCCATCAAGGGCGCGGTCAATTCTGTGGGTGCCCCATTTTGGGCCGCTTGAACTTCGCCGTAATTGATATTGGCGTGGGAATTAATCAGGGCGCGGTAAAATTTGTGGCCAAGCAAATTGCCTTTTTTGTCGATCCGCATGTCGGCGACCATGGCGGGGCGGTCGACGCCTGGTTTCAACGAACAGAGATCGGCAGAAAGCTCTTCGGGCAGCATGGGCACCACGCGGTCGGGGAAATAACAGCTGTTGCCGCGCGTTGCCGCGTCTTTGTTGATCGCGGACCCGGGCCGCACGTAATGGGCGACATCGGCAATGGCGACCAGAATTTTCCAACCGTCTTTATTCCCCGGCTCGTCATCCTGTGCGGCGAAAATCGCATCGTCATGGTCACGCGCATCAATCGGGTCGATGGTGATTAAGGGGATATGGCGCAAGTCTTTTCGATTGCCGAGCGGCACGGGCTTCGCCGCCTTGGCTTCGTGAATGGCCTCGGCTGAGAACTCCATGGGAATATCATGGTGATGGATGGAAATGAGCGAGATTGACTTGGGCTCGTTCAGATCCCCCAGTGTTTCGATGATACGGGCCTCTTGCAATCCATAGGTTTTTCGACCCCGGCGCGGCAATAATTCCGCCACCACCAGCGCACCATCGGATGCGCCTCCGCGATTTTCTTCTGTGACGTTGTATTCTTTGCGGGCTTTGCGGTCGGACGGTATGATGCGGCCACCTGATTTGGCGCCCTTGTATATGCCCAGGATGCTTTGCGGGCCGCTTTCCAACAGTCGGATCAAGCGCGCCGAGAAATATGGCCCGTCTTGGTCCTGCATTTCCGTTAATCGGACAAGGGCCCGGTCACCGATGCGAAGGGTCTGCCCGCGCTGTGTGCCGGACACCATAAAAATCCGTGGCACGGGGCCAGCAGCTTCTAGCTCTTCATCACTGGGGGGGCGATCATCGCGTTCACGCAGGGGCCAATTCACGGGCACGCAAATCAGGTCACCCAATTCGTCTATACCCGTCACCTTGACCAAAAGAACACTGGGAATCTTACCAGCGCGGCGCAGAGATTTGCCATAGTCTTTGGCAATTTCGCCTTGGTCGGCCATGTCTTTTAAAAGCGCTTTTAACTGCACCCGGTCTGGGCCTTTGATATGAAACGCTCGCGCGATTTCGCGCTTGGAAATTTTGCCCTCCGCTGTGTCCAAAAATTCGAGAATTTCTTCCCGGGTTGGAAACCGCGAGGTTGATTTATTGGAATGTGCCACCAAAAGGTCCTGAAATTCGTGCTACAGAGCTGTTATTCAGTCTTCTTTTTAACAGCTTTCTTCTTCGGTGTGGCTTTCTTTTTAGCGGATGCCTTTTTCTTCTTCGCCGGGGCTTTCTTTTTTGCTGGACCCTTGGCGATTTTCGCCGCAATTAACTCCACCGCTTGTTCCAGCGTCACATCCTCGGGCTTGGTGCCGCGGGGCAGGGTGGCGTTGGTTTTCAAATGCTTCACATAGGGGCCATAGCGACCATTCATGACTTTAATGGCTTCACCGTCAGCGGGATGCTTGCCCAAATCTTTAAGCTCGCTCGCCGAGCCACCACGTTTGCTTTTGGCTTCGGCGAGTGCTGCGACTGCGCGGTTGGGACCAACGCTGAAGACCTCTTCGGTGGACGTTAAACTGGCATATTTTCCGTCGTGGGCCACATAGGGGCCGTAACGGCCGATTGCAGCTGTGATCATATTGCCAGTTTCAGGATGCGGGCCAACCTCACGCGGCAAGGACAGAAGCTTTTTCGCCCAAGCGCAGTCGATGTCCGCAATCGTCATATCCTTTGGGATACCTGCGCGTTTGGGCTTTTCCTTGGCCCCTTTTTCTTGCTCGCCCACTTGAATATAGGGGCCGAAACGCCCTTCACGCACGGTGATACCCAAACCGGTTTCATCGTCTTGGCACAGGACAACAGGACCGTTTGCCAAGGGATTTTCGCTATCTTCCTTGCCATTACCTTCGGATAGCTTGCGCGTATAAGCGCATTCTGGATAATTGGAACAGCCAACAAAAGCGCCGAACTTCGAGACTTTCAGACTAAGCTCTCCATCGGCACATGTGGGACATTTGCGGGGGTCTTTGCCTTCTTCCATCATCGGGAAGATATGCGTTTCCAGCGCAACATTAAGGGTATCCAGAATATCGCGGGTGCGGATTTCCATAACCTCGGATGTTTTGGCTTCAAAATCGCCCCAGAACGCACGCAGCGCTTCTTTCCAATTCATCTCGCCCGCTGAGATTTTATCCAGTTGTTCTTCCAATCCAGCAGTGAAGTCAAACTCCACGTAACGACCAAAAAAGTTTTCTAAGAAGGCGATAACGATATGGCCCTTATCTTCGGGAATGAAGCGATTGCGATCCATGTGTACATAATCGCGCTGGCGTAAAACCGATAGGATGGACGCATAGGTGGATGGGCGGCCAATGCCCAATTCTTCCAGCTTTTTCACTAGGCTTGCCTCGGTAAAGCGGGGCGGAGGGTCGGTGAAATGCTGCTTGGGTGTTACCTCGCTGCACTCAAGCGCTTCGCCTTCTTTCAATGGTGGCAGGCGGTTTTCCTCATTTTCTTCCTCGCCATCATCGCGGCTTTCCTGATAAATCTTCAGGAAACCTTCAAACATGACGACATTGCCATTGGCGCGCAGGGTTGCTGGGCCACCATTATCAAAGGTCACGCGTGTTTGTTCGATCTGGGCTTGCGCCATTTGGCTGGCGACGGTTCGTTTCCAGATCAGGTCATATAATCTACGCTCGTCCTCGTTCAACGCTTTTGCGACGTCTGTGGGGCGGCGGAACAGGTCGGTCGGGCGAATGGCTTCATGTGCCTCTTGGGCATTTTTCGCCTTGGATTTATACATGCGCGGGCTATCGGGTACGAATTTATCACCATAGCTTTGGGCGATAAGGCGGCGGGTTGCGGTAATGGCTTCACCAGCCATGGACACGCCATCTGTCCGCATATAGGTGATCAGGCCCGTGGTCTCGCCGCCGATGTTTTTGCCTTCGTATAGCGACTGCGCTGTGCTCATTGTGCGGGAGGCGGAAAAGCCCAGTTTGCGCGCTGCTTCCTGCTGTAGGGTGGATGTTGTAAAGGGTGGGTAAGGGTTGCGCTTGGTCGGTTTTTTCTCAACCTCTGAAACTTTAAAATCACCGGCCTTAATAGCTGCAACGGCGTTCAGCGCATCGGCTTCGTTATTGATATCATGCTTTTTAACGGGTTTGCCGTCCAAGGCAATCAAGCGTGCGCTAACCGTATCGCCGGCAACAGATTTGAGCGCACTGATAATGCTCCAATATTCTTGCGGGTTAAAGGCCTCAATCTCCCACTCGCGGTCGCAAATAAGGCGTAGGGCAACAGATTGTACCCGACCAGCAGACCGCGCGCCGGGCAGCTTGCGCCAAAGAACGGGCGATAGGGTAAAGCCCACCAGATAGTCCAGCGCGCGGCGTGCCAAATAGGCATCAACCAGTGCGGTGTCCAGATCGCGTGGCTCTGACATGGCCTGCAGAATGGCAGATTTGGTAATTTCGTTAAAAGCAACGCGCTTCACCGCGACACCCTTAAGGGCCTTTTTCTTGTTCAGTACTTCTAAAACGTGCCAAGAAATGGCTTCGCCTTCGCGGTCAGGGTCAGTTGCTAAGAACAGTGTGTTGCAGCCTTTAACCGCCTTTGCCAATTCGCTCATGCGTTTTGAGCTTTTGGCGTCCATCTCCCAGGACATGGCGAAATCTTCGTTCGGTTGGACCGATCCGTCCTTGGACGGTAGGTCGCGAATATGCCCATAACTGGCTAAAACTGTGTAACCATCACCAAGATATTTGTTGATTGTCTTGGCTTTGGCGGGGGATTCTACGATGACAACATTCATAGTTTTTCTGGCACTTTCCGAGTTAGTCGACTTTGGCCCTTTAGCCGCTTTCTAGGTGCGGCGTCAATTCTTCTTGTACAAATTTTAGGGATTAATCCAATTCGTCCATCGGCAAAAATGCGACTTTGTTGCCAAAATGTCGGGTGATCCGACCCGCTATTTCCAGCTCTAACAGGATGCCTTTGACTACCCCGGGGGTCAGTTTGGAGAAGCGGATGATATCATCGATGGCGGTCGGCGTCGGGGACAGTTGTTCAATCACATGATCGCGTTCGCTTTCCCCATAGGTGGCATCGTGACCTCCTTGGGGATCAAATATATCGTCGGGCTCTCGGAGTGCCCCGCGTGACAGAGTGTCGAGATGTTCCAAAAGATCATCCGGCTGTTCCACCAAATGCGCCCCGTCGCGGATCAGTCGGTTGGCACCGCGTGCACGGGGGTCCAAGGGGGACCCCGGTATGGCAAAAACTTCGCGCCCCTGTTCACCAGCAAAGCGCGCGGTGATCAGGCTGCCGGACCGTATTGCGGCTTCAACCACCAAGACCCCCAATGATAGACCGGATATAATGCGGTTACGCCGGGGAAAATGGCGGGCTTGTGGCTTGGTACCCAGTGGGTGTTCACTGAGCAGCAGCCCTTGGCGCGCGATGCGGTCATAAATCTCTTTATTCTCGGTGGGGTAAGGGATGTCGATCCCTGTGCCCAAAACGGCGGTGGTGCCGCTGTCCATGGCACCCATATGGGCGCTGGCGTCAATGCCGCGGGCAAGACCTGATGTAATGACATATCCCTCCATGCCGATGTTGTGTGCAAATTCCTGTGCCAGTTTGCGGCCAATGGCGCTGGCGTTGCGGGCGCCAACCATGGCTAGGCTGCGCTTATTCAACAGGCCCAAATGCCCCTTGGTCGCCAGTACGGGCGGAGCGTCTGCGATATTGGCAAGCGTCGCGGGGTAGTGGTCGTCACCCAATACCAAATGTTCGCCGCCGAAGGCAGCCAACATTTCCATTTCCTTTTCGATCGCAGACCTCGGCGGTGCTATTAAGGGGCGCTTGCGCCCGCCGCGCCGCGCCAATTCGGGCAGGGCATCAACGGCCGCCACGGCGTTGCCATAACGTGCGATAAGTTGGCGAAAGGTGACCGGCCCCACATTATCAGCCCAGCATAATTGCAGGCGCGCCAAACGCTCACTTGCCGTGATTGGACTGGGGCTATTCAAAGCCTGCGCGGGATGGTCAAAATCGAACTGGTTCTCTGGATGCTGTGCTGAATATTTCATGGGGCGATTGTGCCGAGCCAACGGCGATTGTCAATCGCTAGTAGCAGAAAATTAAAATTTTACTTGTTTTACTTCGCGCCAATTTTTGGCTCGGTCCCCTGTAGGATCCGCCTGATATTTGCGCGGTGGGCGAAGGCTATAAAGACCGCCATGACCACGGCGATCATGGCGACGTTTTTGTCACCCAGATACCATGCGAGGACGGGTGATAAAGCCGCTGCCACCAGCGCCGCCAGGGAAGACATGCGAAATAACAGCGCTACGATGCCCCACGTGGCCATGGTTGCGATGCCGACGGGCCATGCGACGGCCAATAGATTGCCAAGGAAGGTGGCGACACCCTTGCCGCCTTTAAATTTGAGCCAAACCGGAAACAGGTGCCCCAAAAAAGCGGCGAGACAAACTAGATAGGTCACCCGCGGGGTTAAATCAGGATAGAGTGAAATGAATATGAAATAGGCTGCTGCCCCCTTGCCGCCATCCAGCAACAGGGTGGCCAGCGCCAAACCCTTATTACCCGTGCGCAAAACATTGGTCGCGCCAATGTTGCCAGACCCGATTTTGCGCACATCACCCAGCCCGGCCATTTTTGTCAGCAAAAGCCCAAAAGGGATCGCGCCCATAAAATATCCAAAACCAAGCGCGGTGATGACCTCAGGTGTCAAATAGCTGAACATGCTTGCTAGTCCTCAAGAATATGGCTGGTCAGGGTTTCAAGTACAGCCATGCGTAACGCCACACCCATCTCCACTTGTTCGAGAATAACCGAGCGCGATTTGTCGTCTGCGACGTCGTCGGCAATTTCAACCCGTCTGTTCATCGGGCCGGGGTGCATGACAATGGCATCAGGCTTGGCGAGACTGAGGCGCGTGCGGCTCAGGCCCCAGTGGTGAAAATAGTCATCGTCACTCATGCTCAGATCACCTGCGAGACGTTCTTTTTGAATGCGCAACATCATCACAACATCAGCGCCCTCTAATCCATCCTCTATGCTGTGCGCGACCCGTGCGCCTTTAGATTCGGCATCTGTCGGCATCAGCTCCTGCGGGCCGACCAGGGTGACATTGGCCCCCATTTTATGCAGCAAAATTATGTTCGATCCAGCCACACGGCTATGGGCGATGTCGCCGCAAATGGTTACATTCAAGCCGTTGAGGCTGTCTTTATGGCGCAGCATCGTGGCTGCATCCAAAAGTGCCTGCGTCGGGTGTTCGTTGGTGCCATCGCCCGCATTGATCACCGCGCAACCGACATGGGACGCGATATCCTGTATGGCCCCGCCGTCGCTGTGGCGGATGACCATTACCGCGGGTCCCATGGCATCCAGGGTTTTCGCGGTATCGCGCAGGGTTTCGCCCTTTTTCACAGACGAGGTAGCGGCCCCGAAATCCACCACATCCATACCAAGGCGCTTTCCGGCCACTTCGAACGACATCAGCGTTCGGGTTGAGTTTTCAAAAAACAGATTGAACTGCGTAAGGCCGCGCAGCAGGTCGAGGCTTTTGCGTGCCTTGCGGTTATGATCAAAATAACCCGCAGCTGCCGACAACAATAGCTGGATGTCATCTGGGTTAAGGTCTTTGATGCCCAAAAGGTGTTTATGAGGAAAAGACGCCCTCGACGACGAGGTTTCCACTGTCGCCGGATGTGCAGATGCAGGATTTTGATCCAGTTGCGTCATGCTGTCTCCTTGCTGTTATGCCTGAAGCGCTTGCGGGCGTTATATGCCGCTTTCATTTTGGGTGCAAGTTAAAGCGCGTCAAGGGCGCCCTGAAGAATGAATGCCGCCGCCATTTTATCCACCAATACAGCCCGCCGTGCGCGGCTGGCATCCGCGTCTAACAGGGTCCGCGTGACCGCTTGGGTCGACATGCGTTCATCCCACAGTGTCATGGGGAGGGTGGTTTTTTCAGCCAAATTTTCTTGAAACTGCCGGGTTGATTGGCAACGCGGTCCCTCCGACCCATCCATATTATAGGGCATACCTATAATGAAACCGCCGACATCGTGCTCGACCGCAATTTTCAACAGATATTCCGCGTCCTTGGTAAATTTGCTGCGCTTGATCGTCTCCATCGGGGTGGCGATGGTCAGCGTAGTATCGGACAGGGCTAGGCCGATGGTCTTGCTGCCCACGTCCAGCCCCATCAGACGCTTGCGCCTGGGCAACCTAGATTTCAATTCTTGCATGCTGATAAACATGAGGCGTATGTCGCTTTATATATAACGAATGTCAAGGCGCGGTGTACGCTCAAGCAACTTGGCCATGATCAAATCATCCATGTAGCGCCCGTCTGCATATTTAATCGCCTTTCTGCGTCGGCCTTCATGCTCGAAACCAAGGCTTTCATATAAATGGATAGCTGTGTGGTTTTCGCTGTGCACATGCAGCTCTATACGCTCAATTCTTGGCGCGGTTTCGGCCCATTTGATCATGAATTCAATCATCGCTCGACCAAGCCCACGACCGCGCCAGCCGTCTTTTATGGCGATGCCCATGTCGATGCCGTGGGCCAATCGGGCGCGTTTTGTTTTTACCGCCATCAATTGACCAACGACCATCGGCCCGTCCAGCGCAATCAGCACCAGTTCGTCTTCGGCGTCCAAATAGCGTTTCAGCTTTTCCCGCGTGCGCCAATGTGTTTCGGTGATCTCGTCCGGCAACATGACCAGATATTCGCTGGTTTTGGCCGCTTCGATGGTGAAGCTGCGCACGTCGCGTGCATCGCCGGGCAGGGCGTTGCGCAACAAGCACTCGATGCCGTCTTTCAGCGTGATCATTGTATCCGGTGTATAGGCCATTCTAAAAGGTTAGCTGAAAAACCAGCCTTGTCCAACTGGCACCAGTTGTGTAAGGTCGCGCGCGAAATGAGGGCATAGAGTTTATGCCAAATTTGGAAGGCGCATTACACATGTCTGTTGATGAAAAAACGGTGGCGAGGATCGCTCATCTTGCACGAATCAAGATGGACGAAGACAAGCTTGGCCCCATGACCGAAGAATTAAACACAATCCTGAAATGGGTCGAGCAGCTGGACGAGGTCGACACCGAGAATGTCGCACCCATGACCAGCGCTGTTGAAACGACCCTGCATTGGCGCAAGGATGAAATTACGGATGGCGAAAAGGCGGACGATATCACTGCCAATGCCCCACGCTCTGAGTATGGCTTTTTTGCTGTACCCAAAGTGATCGAGTAGGAGCCAGCCATGACTGATCTGACAAAATTGACCATCGCTGAAGCACGCGACCGCCTGCACCGCAAAGACCTGAGCGCAAAAGAACTAACCCAAGCCCATGTGAAAGCTGTTGAGGACGCGCGCGCCCTGAACGCGTTTATTACCGAAACACCAGAACAAGCCATGGCGATGGCGGATGCCGCCGACAAGCGTCTGGCATCTGGCGACGCGGCGGCACTGACGGGTATTCCGCTGGGCATCAAAGACCTATATGCGACCCATGATGTGTTGACCACGGCGGGTAGCCATATTCTGGATGGCTTTAAGCCACGCTATGAATCGACCGTATCGCAAAACCTGTGGGACGATGGTGCGGTCATGCTTGGTAAATTGAACCTTGATGAATTTGCCATGGGCTCATCGAACGAGACCAGTTTTTATGGTCCGGTGAAAAATCCATGGAAAGCTACATCTGGTGACAATATGGGCAAAGACTTGGTCCCAGGTGGCTCCAGTGGCGGCTCGTCCGCAACGGTTGCGGCGGGTGTTGTGATGGGCGCAACAGCCACCGACACGGGCGGATCGATCCGCCAACCCGGTGCAGTTACCGGCACGGTGGGGTTGAAGCCCACCTATGGCCGGTGTTCGCGTTGGGGTATTGTTGCGTTTGCCTCCAGCTTGGATACCCCCGGTCCGATCACACGGACGGTGCGTGACAGCGCAATCATGCTTGGCTCTATGGCCAGCTATGACGCGAAGGACAGTACCTCGGTCGATCGTCCGGTGCCTGATTATGAAGCCGCACTAACGGGCGATATTCGCGGCATGAAAATTGGCATCCCCAAGGAATACAGGGTTGATGGCATGCCGGATGAGATTGAAAAGCTGTGGCAACAAGGCCGCGAATGGCTGCAGGATGCGGGCGCTGAGATTGTTGATATTTCACTTCCCCACACAAAATACGCACTGCCTGCTTATTATATTGTCGCCCCGGCCGAGGCATCGTCCAATCTGGCACGCTACGATGGTGTGCGCTATGGCTTGCGGAATGTGGGCGATGGCAGCAGCTTGGACGAAATGTATGAAGCCACCCGCGCTGAGGGTTTCGGCGGTGAGGTGAAACGCCGTATTCTGATCGGCACCTATGTGTTGTCGGCGGGTTATTATGACGCTTATTATTTGAAGGCCCAACGCGTGCGTACCCGCATTGCTGAAGACTTCCGCGAGGCCTTTGGGACGGTGGATGCGATCTTGACTCCAACATCGCCCAATGCGGCTTTTCCCATTGGTGAAAAAATGTCCGATCCCTTGGCCATGTATCTGAACGATGTGTTCACGGTCACCGCCAATATGGCTGGTCTGCCTGCGATCAGTGTTCCGGCGGGCCTGAACAGCGAGGGGCTGCCCCTTGGCTTGCAGATTATCGGCAATACATTCGAAGAGGGTAAAATATTGTGTATCGCAGATGTGATGGAAAAAGCGGCTGGTTTTGATGCGAAGCCCACAAATTGGTGGAGCAAGTAACATGAGCGATATGATGAAAACCGGCATCGTTCAGGGTGCGCTAACAGATTGGGAAATGGTCATCGGGCTGGAAGTCCATGCCCAAGTGACATCGAACTCAAAATTATTCTCAGGCGCGTCCACCGATTTTGGTGGCGATCCCAACAATCACGTCAGCCTCGTGGATGCGGCTATGCCCGGGATGCTGCCCGTGATTAACGCCGAATGTGTGCGCCAAGCGGTGCGTACAGGTTTGGCCATTGGTGCCCAGATCAATAAATATTCGGTCTTTGATCGGAAAAACTATTTTTACGCTGACCTGCCGCAGGGCTATCAAATCTCTCAGTTCAAATACCCCATCGTTGGCGAGGGTGTTGTGGTTCTGGATATGGATGAGGGCAAAACCAAGGACGTGGGGATTGAGCGCATCCATCTGGAGCAGGACGCGGGAAAATCCGTCCATGACCAGCACCCAGATATGTCATTTGTCGATCTGAACCGTTCTGGCGTCGCACTGATGGAGATTGTCTCTAAACCTGATATGCGCACACCCGAAGAAGCCGGGGCTTATGTGCGCAAGTTGCGCACAATTCTGCGCTATATCGGATCGTGTGATGGCAATATGGAAGAAGGCTCCATGCGCGCTGATGTGAACGTGTCGGTGCGTAAAGCGGGCGACGAGCTGGGCACGCGCTGCGAGATTAAAAACGTCAACTCCGTGCGCTTTGTGATGCAGGCTATTTGTTATGAAGCCCAGCGTCAGGTGGATATCCTTGAAGCGGGCGGCACCATCGATCAAGAAACACGCCTGTTTGATCCGAATAAGGGCGAAACACGCTCTATGCGGTCGAAAGAAGAAGCGCACGATTATCGTTATTTTCCGGACCCCGATCTGTTGCCGTTGGAATTTGATGATGCCTTCATTGACGCTGCGCGCGAGACCTTGCCGGAATTGCCGGACGCGAAGAAAGCCCGTTATGCGCACGACCTTGGCCTGTCTGATTACAATGCGGCGGTGCTGGTGGCAGAAAAAGAAAACGCCGAATATTTCGATGCGCTGCTTGAAGAAATGGCCGCCAAGGCTGGCAAAGCCAAAGCGGATGTTGCCAAGCAAGCCGCCAACTGGGTTATCTCTGACCTGTTTGGCCATTTGAATAAGGCGGGGTTGAGCGTCACGGAAAGCCCGGTTTCCCCGGCCGCAGGGGCGGAATTGCTGGCGCTGGTGGCTGATGGCACAATCTCTGGCAGTGTGGCGAATAATAAAGTTCTGCCGATCATGTGGGAGGGCGGTAAGTCGCCGGAACAGATTGTCGAGGACGAGGGCTTAAAGCAAATGTCCGATACGGGCGAGTTGGAAGCCATCATTGATAAAGTGATCGCCGATAATCCCGGACAGGTGGAACAGTATCGCAGTGGCAAGGACAAGCTGTTCGGCTTCTTTGTTGGGCAAGTGATGAAGGCAACACAGGGCAATGCCAACCCGGGTGTGGTCAATCAGATTCTGCGTCCCAAGCTGGATGGTTAGTCTTGCTCGCTTTGTTGGCGCGCGCTAACCTGCGATCATGAACGTGAAAAAGTCAACGCTCGATAAATTTATCATTCCCTACCTCGTTCCATATTTGGTTCCGGGGTTGGTGGCCCTGTTTTTGGCGGTTGTCGGCGTGATCATGGTGAGCCAAGATGATTTTGCGCGTGCTGAGAATATGTTCGAGCGCGGCGAATATGTCTCTGCCTTTCAAATCTATGAAGACCTAGCCAATGATGGCGATGCGCGCGCGCAGTTTGCGCTTTTTTATATTTATCAGCAGGGCTTGGGGCAAAATATCTATGACCCGGATAAGGCATTTGATTGGCTGGTAGCCTCGGTTGGTCGTGGCTATGCCTGGGCCGAAATGCGTCTGGGCGATGCGTATTATAGTGGCGATGAATGGGTCGAGCGTGATCTGACCATGGCCGAGCGGTTATGGGCGCAGGCCGCATCAACAGGTTTGCAGCCGGCCATAGATAAGCTGATGGCGTTATATCCTCTTGATGGCCTTAGCGGTGCGCCTCAACTGACATCATGGAATGATACGTTTTTTCGGCTGGAATTAAATATCGAGGACGGCGCCCCGTGGGCCATGGCCCTTCTGGGGGTGTTGATGTTGGATGGCCCTGAAGATATGCGCGACGAACAGGCCGCGCATGATTATCTCTTGGCCGCTGCAGAACATGGCAACGGCATGGCAATGATCCGTTTGGGTTGGCCTGATATCCCGCCCCCGCCCCGGTCAACAGCGGCTGCCCGCGGTATGCGATAGGGCGTTATTTCCCTGTGTCGCTTGGGGCTGGAGATTTCCTTCATTTTACGCTAGAATGATCGTGCTCATCTGTATCGTCAGTCGAAGGTAGGCAAGCCTCGACGTTAATTTGTTGTCGGGCTGGTTGTTCGCGTCAAATGCTAACGATGGACAGAAAGATGGGACAAGCATCACCAATAAAACCAAAAAGGACCGGGCTGAGAGGCTATGTCAAAAGCCGAATCCGGGCCGCCGAAAAGGGTCAACCCGAAGCGCTGTATGATTTGGGATTGATTTATTCAACGGGGCAGGGCGCATCGATGGATTTGATCAGCGCGCATAAATGGTTCAACCTTGCAGCCATACACGGGGTACGCCGGGCGGTGGTGGACCGTGCAGAAGTCGCGCTGGAAATGAGCCACGAAGAGATCAAACAGGCTCAGCGTTTGGCTCGGGAATGGCAGACGGTGCATTAGGTATTTGGTCTTAATCCAGGCTTTGAAAGTCAGGAAATTTTGGAAAATTCAAGAATGTTCTTGAAAGGCCATTTCCGCTGCCATATACACGGCGGCGGAGAGGTGGCCGAGTGGTCGAAGGCGCTCCCCTGCTAAGGGAGTAGGCGAGCAATCGCCTCGAGGGTTCGAATCCCTTCCTCTCCGCCATTAAAGGGCTGTCCCCATTCGGGGGCAGCCCTTTAATGTTGAGGAGGGCAGGATTAGAACCCGAGTAGCCTTGAGCTGGCTTCATGGAATTGCGTCGCAATTTCGGGAGCAGTTTGAAATGAGGGTTCGGCAAAACACCGCAGGGTGTTTTGGACGGTGCGAAGCGCCGGTCCGCAGGATGAAAATGTGCCCCGCGCAATTTTCACAATCCCTTCCTCTCCGCCATTTTTGAGTATCAATGGCAGACAAAAGTTCACTCGATTTGAACCAACATTCATTTTTCTAAAATTAGAAAGGGGGGCCCGCCGAAACGAAAAAATAGAGTGTGTAATTAACAATGGTTTTTTGCGCAGGGCTCACACCGCCGGCACGTATAATATTCATACGTGTAGTGGGCAAAAAAATATTAAGGGTGGGATGATTGATGAATCAGGTAAAAATATTGTTCATAGCCTTGCTGCTTATCGGTTGTTCAGGAGTGAAAGTAGAGCAGCAAGAAATTCAACAAACAGAAACTGTTTACCAATTCGAGAATGGCCTTTGGTACGATGGGGGATCATTTCAACAAAAAACTATGTGGGTAGTGGATGGGGTGTTTATTACCAACCCGCCTGAGAGTACGGCACGCACGGTTGTTGATTTAAAAAACGGATATGTTGTTCCAGCATTTGGTGAGGCGCATCATCACACAGTTCTATGTGACGCTGATAGGATGCAACAATTTATGCAAGCAGGTGTTTTTTATGTTCAAATTATGAATGCCACAGTCTCCTCAAAAAAATGTCAGGCAGAATTTCATGATAAACCAACGGCCCCCGATATTTCAAACGCATTGGCCGGTATTACTTCTTTAGGGGGGCACCCCACTCAGATTGGAAGATATTTTTTAGAGGAAGATAAAATTGAAGGAGAGTGGGTCTATTCAATATCTTCTGAGCAAGAGTTAGAAGAAAAGTGGCCTGTAATTTTAGCTGGAAACCATGATTTCTTAAAGATTTTCCTGTCGCATTCGGAAGATTATGAACTCATTCAATTGGATGAAGACATTAGCCCCTTTTATAAAGGTCTAAACCCTGACTTAATAAAGCCTATCGTGGATTTAGCACAAAAATCAAACCTTCGTGTTGCAGCACATGTGGTCACAGCAAATGATTTCCAAGTAGCGGTAGAAGCAGGTGTAGATCAAATTGCGCACCTTTCTGGGTTTGCGCCAGGACCAATCTTTACGCCTGAAAGCAAAAATTCTTGGTTAAATGGCCCTGCAAGTAAGCTTGAACGATACCTGATTACATCTGAAAGTGCCGAATTAGCTGCAAGAAAAGATATAAAGGTTATAACTACTGTCAGTGGTATTGAATCGACAAAGTCCGATCTTAACAAAGATCTACGTAAGGAATTAGGGGATGAAATTTTTAATATTCATGAGCGCGCGGTATCAGAAAATATAACCCGTCTTAAGGAGGCAGGCGTTACAATTTTGATAGGATCAGACAGAGGTGAATTCACCTCTGTAGATGAGGCGATATTCCTAGTGGACAAAAAACTCCTTCCCTCTTGGGATGTGTTTGCAAGTCTGGCAATTGATACACCAAAGGCTATTTTCCCAAATCGTAAAATAGGGTCCTTATCCAAGGATAGCGAGGCAACCTTCTTGGTGCTTGAACGTAACCCTCTTGAAGATATTAAGGCCATCCGCTCAATAGTATTCCGGTTTAAAGATGGGGTTGCTGTTTCAAATGAAAGTAAATAGCTTTTGCTATGATCACATTCAGCCATCTTTAATAACTTAGTCAAAACCCATAGCATAAGAGAGATGTTTATAAGGAACGGCTTCCACGATCAGCAATTTTTCAGCGGAAGTTGGGGAAAACAGTCCCGTTCTCGCCTAGTCGTTGGGCTCATTCTCATCTTCTTTTTGGTCGGTTGGCGTGATGACGCGCCGATCGCTATTTTCTACTTCGTCGATGCTGACCGTACCATGCCTTGAGTCTGCATGCCGCATATACCATCTCTCCAGTAATTCTTGGACGCGAAGGGGATGTCCTTGCAGGGCTAGATTGTTCATGCCGCGACTCAATATGCCCATGGTGTCGCCCAGAGGAACCATTTCTTCGCCAGGGCCAGGGGTTCGAAGGGAAACATTGCCAGAGTGTCCTGCATCAATGCTATCGCCAAATGCTGTGAGGAGTGCTGCAGGCCCAACCATGGCTGCCGAGCCTGTACCGTATGTGCCACTATATAGATCTGCGAGATACCAATCTTCAACTGTGGTCTTGATTGTATCGGTTTGCCGGATGCGATCGGCCATATCAGGATTGGCCGCTTCTAACATGTGAGCGCGCAGGTCGGCGTTGAAATTGGGGAACAGGTCGGCGTGGTTCTTATAAAGGGTTGAAACCTTGGCCACGTTGTCGTCGAACTGAACACCGCGCAGACTTTCAATGAATTCGCGCGCGTTTCGCTCCAGATATTCCCAAACATTTTTCCGGGTAAAGGCGCGAATGCGAAGATTGGGGCCGCCGATGGTGCCATTGTAAAAACCATACATCACATAGGGCGATTTCCAGTTGGCCTTTACATGCGCTTCAATATCGCCAATGGACATGGCCTTGCCCTCAACCGTGATGCGCTTGTCTTTTGAAAGTTTTTTTAAGAACCGTTCGAGGCGGCCTATAGGATACTCATCCAAAATTGCTTCGAAAACTGTCAGATTGCGAAGATTCAACCAAAAGGCCAGACGCTCGTCTGGATGAAATTTAGCTAATGGTACTTGATCAGGTAAGCTTTGCAGAGCCAAGCGCACTTGGCGAACATAATCTTTACCGCCGTCACTTATGGCATGGTAGAAAACGCGATTGGCCTCTAGGCGGGTTTTTGATTTATTACCCCGAACGGCAAATGTTCCCATTTCGGGTCTAGGGCGACGGGCAGGAATGCGATCCGACAGTCCATTTACAAATACGGTTTCTAGCAATAGTGAATCCCAGTCAGAGTAATCAAACCTAAGACGATCATCATAGGTGGCAGCGGGGACCTGTGAGGTAGGCTGAGCAACAACCACACCAAGTGTGTTTATTGTTACCAACACCAAAAATACAAATATGAATCCGAGATATCTCATCCGAACACCTCCATCTGAAAATTTTAACATCCAAATATGTTCTACCATGGGGGGAGATACTGATGCAAATTCTGAGGCTATATAGGGAAGTGATAGGCAAATATTTCGTCGTCCTTGGGCTTGAAAAGTTTGTCTGATGGCCCCACATATATTAAAGGTCGGGAGGGGGGTCTTCGTTTGCTAAACCATGCACATGAAAGGTACCAGAGCCCGAATGATCAGCTGTAATCGGCTTCATAATATTGTGAAGCCTCGCATTTAAGGAGGGGATTTTTCGAATGACTACAAAAAGGTATTTGGTTGCTGTTGATGGCAGCGAGTGGAGCGATAGGGCAGCAGATTGGGCGATTAAACTTGCTCAGGAAACGGGCGCCGAGGTTTGTTTTGTAAGCGCGATTGACGAGGCCAAGCATCAGCCTTTGTATGTGAAAATGCTATCGGCACCGCCAAAGGATTTGTCTGATGTGGAAGCGCAGGTGCGCAAGGAAATTTTGACCCCATTAGAAGCAAAATACGCCGATTCTGGCGTCAAAATCACCAGCGAGGTTCTTTCGGGTCACCCAACCAAGGTAATTAAGGATTGGGCCAAAAAACGCCGTCCAAAGATGATCGTTGCGGGTCGACGGGGACGCTCCAAAGTTGCCGACTTAGTGTTGGGCAGCGTTGCGAATTCGCTGGCGCATATGGCGAGTGTGCCGGTGGTGCTTGTTCCCTAAGCGGCGGTGCGCCGAGACAAAATAATCCGATGTGGAAGATAGATCAGAGGGCCTTAATTTGGGCCCTCTTTTTTGTGCCCGAGATTGTACCTGTGTTTGTGCCCGTGTTTTTTTCTGGGTTTTTTTCTGGGTTTGTTTTTGGGCGCTAGATGACGTGTAGATGAATTTGGCGGCAAAATTTGCGTAAATGAGGCGAAATGTGGCAGAAATTGTGCAAATTGTGTGCTTATTGCAACAGTATTCTCTTTAGGTTGGACTTGAGGGAGTCTGTCTACCCACAATGGTTGGATTTCAAGGGGCTGCACGACTAGTCTTGCCTTGAATTGCTTGAATTGCATAGCGTGCTGGAGGGTGCACTGGGCGAGGCGAGTAATTTTCTTGGTATCCATACGTGTTTTGTTGGCTTCATTTTTTTGGTTTGACCAAATTTTTGTGAGCTGGTGAGCACGAATAGGCGTCGAGATTATCATTATCTTATTGGAGATTTATCTTGGTTACTTTTAGAAAACATATCTTAAAAGCTACCACAGCTGCTTTCGCAATTGCTGCCGTAATTCCTGCTGCTTACGCTCAGGATTCTGGTCAGGCTGCTGCAGAATCAGTTGAAGAGGTTGTTGTTGTTGGTTCACGCCGCATGGCGCGTTCCGGTTCTGACACCCCGGTAGCTGTTGATGTCCTGTCGGCGGATGAGTTCGCTAATCAGGGTGGTAGTGACATGAGCGACCTGCTTCGCAATGTTGTTCCGTCATACAATGTTAACGCGCAGCCCATCAGTGACGCCGCGACGCTTGTTCGCCCGGCTAACCTGCGTGGCTTGCCGCCGGACAGTACCTTGATCCTCGTAAATGGTAAACGTCGCCACCGCGCGGCTGTTATTTCTTTCTTGGGTGGCGGTCTTTCTGATGGTGCACAGGGTCCTGATGTATCGGCGATCCCCAGCATTGCGCTGAAACGGGTTGAGGTTCTTCGTGATGGTGCTGCGGCCCAGTACGGTTCTGATGCCATTGCCGGTGTGATTAACTTTGTGTTGGACGATGCTTCTGAAGGAACCTCGTTTGAAGCCAAATACGGCACCACCTACGCAGGTGATGGCGATGCTTACCAACTTTCTGCTAAGCATGGTATGCAATTGGGTCAAGAAGGTTATTTGAACCTGTCGTTCGAATTCCGTGAAGCTGATGCGACCAGTCGTAGCGAACAGCGTTCCGACGCGCTCGATCTGATCGCAGGCGGCAACACTGACATCCGCGAGCCTGCTGCGCAGGTTTGGGGTACGCCAGAAGTTCGCAACGACTGGAAGGCCTTCTTCAACATGGCTGTTGAAGCTGGTGACAACCGCGAATTCTACGCATTTGGTAACTATTCCGAACGGACTGCTGAAGGTGGTTTCTTCTTCCGTAACCCCGATACCCGTGGTGGTGTATTCTCCAACGATGGTGGCGTAAGCCGTCTTGTCGGTGATATGACCCCAGACGATGGGATTACATGTCCGGGCGGTGTTGATTTCACAACGGGTATGGTTGCTGATCCTCTGTTGATCGGCTCCGATGGTGAAGATGCGGCGCTTGCGGCGATCTTTGCAGACCCCAACTGTTGGGTGTTTAACGAAATGTTCCCAGGGGGCTTTACCCCTAGCTTTGGCGGCGTTCTAAATGATGCTGCTGCTGTTATGGGTATGCGCGGTGAAACCGATGGCGGTTTGGGCTATGACTTCAGCGTAGGTGCTGGTCGTAACCAAGCTGACTTCTTCATCTCCAACACTGTGAATGCATCCTTGGGCCCTAACACGCCGAACACATTCCAGCTTGGCTCTTATACCCAGCTTGAAAAGAACGTAAACCTCGACTTCTCCTATCCAGTAGCGGTTGAAGGCTTTGCTTCTGATCTGAACATCGCTTGGGGTGCTGAATGGCGCGAAGAGCAGTTCACAGCGACAACGGGTCAGCCCGAATCTTTCCAGATCGGTGTTCTGTCTGAGCGTTTCACAGCTGAGGATGGTTCCGAGTTTACGCAAGGCTTTGGTATTGGCTCAAACGGCTTCTCTGGGTTTAACCCACAGGTAGCTGGTGTATTTGACCGGACCAACGTTGCGCTTTATTTGGATATGGAAGCAGATGTCTCTGACGACTTCACCCTTGCTGGTGCTGTTCGCTGGGAAGATTTCTCTGACTTCGGGACCACAACCAATGGTAAAATCAGTGCCATGTATCGCTTGTCAGACATGATTAGCTTCCGTGGTTCGTATAACCAAGGCTTCCGTGCTCCGACACCGGGCCAGTCAAATGTTGTGAACGTGTCCACAGTGTTTGAAGCAGACGCAACAGGCGCTCTGCAGCTGGTTCAACGCGGGACCATTCCACCCGGTAGCGCAGTCGCGACCGAAGTAGGTGGTGGTGCGTTGGATCCCGAAAAGTCAACCAGCTATACGCTTGGTTACATTATTGATTTCGGCCAAGTGAACCTGACTATCGACTTCTTCAGCATCAAAATGAAGAACCGCATCACGCAATCACAGAGCTTCAGCTTGACGGACGCTCAGCGTACCAAATTGCTGGCAGCCGGTGTAAGCGATGCAGCGGATCTGTCGACGTTCCGCTTCTTTACCAATGACTTTAATACCAAGACCACTGGCCTTGATGTTGTTGCCACCATTCCGATAGACTTC
>Ga0209692_10000595_pt1 | contig 75961 bp, 69 predicted proteins | sample tdDd472_FD_187129 | JGI IMG/M metagenome (GOLD analysis project Ga0209692, IMG submission 187129) | Marine sediment microbial communities from the Atlantic coast under amendment with organic carbon and nitrate - tdDd47.2 (SPAdes)... | ecosystem: Environmental > Aquatic > Marine > Coastal >... | reverse complement strand
CGTCGCCGCCGCCCCCGGCACGAACGCGGCGCAGGTCGGTCCCCGAGACGCCTCCGGGAAGCGGGTCCTCGTCCCCCGACCCGGGCTCGAGGGCTATGCGATTCCCGCATTCTCGCTTGTTGACCAGGACGGCAAGCCGGTGGACGAATCGGTGCTCGAGGGCGAGATCACGGTGGTCGCGTTCGTGTTCACCAACTGCCAGCTCGCCTGCCCGGCGATCACGGCGAACATGAAGATCGTCTTCAGCGATCTTGAGGACACATCGGTGCGGTTCCTGAGCATCAGCGTGGACCCCGAGCACGACACGCCCGAGGTGCTGCAGGCGTACGCCGACCGGATGAGCATTGACACGTCGCGCTGGCTCTTCCTCACCGGCGACGACGGCGAGGCCACCCGGGTGGTCGAAGAAAGCATGCAGTTCGAGATCTCCGACGACCCCGACGACGCGAACATCATCACGCTCGAGGACGGCTCGACGATGAGGAACATCCGCCACCCCATCAAGCTGTTCCTGGTGGGGCCGGACCGGCAGATCCTCGACTTCTGCGCCCCGACGCTCCGCGCCGAGCGCGAGCGGTTCGCAGCGTTGGCACGAAAGGCCGCCGAGTAGCGCATTCGGGCCCCGAGTCGCCGAGACTTGACGAGCCACCTTCGGCGGCTACGCTTTTGCCGAATGTTCAGCCGCCAGTCTCATCACGCCCACCATGTGCCGCATCTCCACACGGAGTGCCGGTGATCTTGGTGGCCTGAGGGATTGACATCACCCAGGACGACCAACGCCGGCCCTTGTGCCGGCGTTCTCTTTGGGCGAGATCCCAGAACTGAACATCGCGCTCGGGGCCGGCCAGACCGCAAGGAGCCCCGAGACCATGACCCCCGCGACCGAACCAGGCATCCTCCGATTCGCGATCCCCAAGGGCCGCATGTACGACGGCGTCGCGTCGCTGCTCAGCGCCGCCGGGCTCGGCGTGCGCGTGTCCTCACGCAACTACCGGCCGTCGATCCCGATCGACGACTTCGAGGTCAAGATCCTCAAGCCGCGGGCGATCGTCGAGATGCTCGCGCTCGGGGCCCGAGACCTCGGCTTCGCCGGGGCCGACTGGGTGGCCGAAGAACGCGCAGACCTGGTCGAGCTGCTCGACACGGGGCTCGACCGCGTGCGGCTCGTCGCGGCCGCGCCGCGCGACCTGCTCGAGAACGGCAAGCTGCCCGAGCGGCCGCTGGTGGTCGCGTCGGAGTACGAGCAGCTCACCCGGCGCTGGATCGCCGAGCGGCAGCTCGACGCGACGCTGCTCCACTCCTACGGCGCGACAGAAGTACTCCCGCCGGAGGACGCCGACTGCATCGTCGACAACACCGCCACCGGCTCGACCCTCGCGGCCAACAGCCTCGACATCATCGACGAGCTCATGGTCTCCTCGACCAAGCTCTACGCCTCGTCCCGCGCGATGGACGACCCCGGCAAGCGCGCCCGCATCGAGACCTTCGCGATGCTCGTCGGCTCCGTGCTCGAGGCCCGCAGCCGCGTCATGCTCGAACTCAACGTCTCGGCCGATCGGCTCGAGCGTGTGGTCGCCGCCCTGCCCTGCATGCGCGAGCCCACCGTCGCCCCGCTCCACGGCGAGGGCGGATACGCCGTCAAGGCCGCGGTGTGCCGGGCCGACCTGCCCAGCATCATCCCCACACTCCGCACCGCGGGGGGCACCGACATCGTCGTCACCCAGCCGGAGCAGATCGTGCCATGAGCAAGCCCACCCTTTCATCTGAGCGCGCGCCCGAAGCCCCCGCCGGGCCGCGCCCGGCATCCCGCCTCGCGGGGCTCTCGCCCTACGCGCCGCCGCCCCGGGACGGCGGGTCGGAGTTGCTGCTCGACGCCAACGAGGGCGTGCCGGACGCCGACGGGCTGGCCTCGGCGCTCTGCTCGATCTCGCCCGGCGATCTCAGTCGGTACCCGGACGCCTCGGCCCTCGAGCGGGACCTGGCGGCTCGGCTGGAGACCGACCCCTGCCGCGTGATCGTGACCAACGGCGGCGACGACGCGATCGATCGGGTCTGCCGGAGCGTGGTCGAGCCCGGCCGCAACGCGGTGCTGCACACGCCGACCTTCGAGATGATCGGCCGGGGCGTCCGGCTCGCCGGGGGCGAGACTCGATCCGTGCCGTGGCTGGGCGGGGAGTTCCCGGCCGAGGCCTTTCTCGATGCGATCGATGCCGACACCGCGCTGGCCGCGCTGGTGACGCCCAACAACCCGACCGGCGGCACCATCCCGGCCGTCACGATCGTCGCCGTCGCCGAGAAGGCCGCGGCGTGCGGGGCGCTGATTCTGGTCGATCTGGCCTACATCGAGTTCGCCGACGGCGATCCCACACCCGCGTTGCTCGCGCTCGACAACGTCGTGATGGTCCGGACGTTCTCCAAGGCGTTCGGCCTCGCCGGGCTCCGCGTGGGGTACGCGGTCGCGCCGGCTCCCGTCGCGCCGTGGCTCCGCACCGTGGGCGGCCCCTACCCGGTCTCCACGGTCTCACTCGGCATCGCCGGACGTGCACTCGGCGAGAGCGCATGGCGTGAATCATTCCTCGCGCGGGTCCGGCTCGAACGCTCGGAGCTCAGCGGCACGCTCAGTGCCCTGGGCGCAGCCCCCCTCGACTCGAACGCGAACTTCGTGACGGCACGGTTCGGCGACGCCGGTCTTGTGTGCGCACGCCTCGCCGATCGGGGCATACGGGTGCGGGGCTTCCCGAATCACCCCGAACTCGCCGCGTACCTGCGGATCAGTCTGCCCGGCGAGCCCCGCGCGTTCGCCCGTCTGCTCAGCACCCTGGAAGACACCCTCAGCGGAGACACCCGATGAGCACCACCCCCGCCGCACCCCGAACCGCCACCATCACCCGCACCACCCGCGAGACCGACATCCGCGTCGAGCTCGGGCTCGACGGCTCCGGCACCGCGTCGATCGCCACCGGGCTCGGGTTCTTTGACCACATGCTCACCGCACTCGCGACGCACGCGCGGATCGACCTCGACCTCGCCTGCACGGGCGATCTGCACGTAGACGACCACCACATGATCGAGGACTGCGCCCTCGCCCTGGGGCAGGCTTTCGACGCGGCGCTCGGCGAGCGTCGCGGCATCAACCGGTTCGGGTCGGCGTACGCCCCGCTCGACGAGTCGCTCTGCCGCGTGGTCATCGATCTCTCGGGCCGCCCCTCCTCGGTGGTCTCGCTCGGGTTCACGCGGGAGACGCTCGGCGACGTGGCCACGGAGAACCTCTCGCACTTCTTCAGCTCGTTCGCGGTCGGCGCGCGCTGCACGCTCCACGTCGACTGCCTCCGGGGTGAGAACGACCACCACAGGGCCGAGGCCGCGTTCAAGGCGTTCGCCCTTGCGCTCCGGCAGGCCGTGGCGATCGATGCCGCGAACAACCGCGTCCCGTCCACCAAGGGCACACTCTCATGACCCGCCCCACCGCCACACTGATCGAGACCGGTATCGCCAACATCGCGTCCGTCGCGGCCGCGTTCGGCCGGTGCGGTCTCGAGGTCACGACGACTCAGGACGCCTCGGTCGCGCAGCGTGCCTCGTTGCTCGTGCTCCCCGGCGTCGGCGCGTTCGACGCGGGCATGCGGAGCCTCGAGCGGCTCGGCATGGTGGGCGTGCTCCGCGAGCGGGCAGAGCGGGATGCGCCGCTGCTGGCCGTCTGCCTGGGCATGCAACTGCTCGGTTGCGCTTCAGAGGAGTCGCCCGGTGCCGAGGGGCTCGGCATTGTCGACGCCGAAGCCAGCGCGTTCGGCCCCGCCGTGCGGTCTCCGCAGATGGGGTGGAACCAGGTCCGCCCGGACGACCGTTGCACGTTCCTCACTCCCGGCTACGCCTATTTCGCCAACTCGTTCCGCTTCACCACCACGCCGCGTGGATGGAGCGGCGCTGTGGCCGACCACGGCGGCCCGTTTGTCGCGGCGATCGAACGAGGGAACACGCTCGCCTGCCAGTTCCACCCGGAGCTCTCCGGCCCGTGGGGGCTCGCGCTCCTGCGGCGCTGGATCGAACGATGCCTGGAGGCCGCACCATGCTGACCCGCCGACTCATCCCGTGCCTCGACGTCCGCGACGGCCGCGTCGTCAAGGGCGTGCGGTTTTCCGGCCTGCGCGATGCGGGCGACCCTGTCGAGCAGGCGACGCGCTACGAGCAGGCCGGGGCCGACGAACTGGTCATGCTCGATGTCTCCGCGACACCCGACGGCAGGAAGACGGCGCTCGATACGGTGCGTGCGCTGCGCGCGGTGCTCTCGATCCCGCTCACCGTCGGGGGCGGCGTGCGCACGATCGACGATGCGCTCGCCCTGCTGCAGGCCGGGGCCGACAAGGTCGGCGTCAACACCGCCGCGGTCGAGCATCCGGAGACCATCAGTGCGTTGGCCACACGGGTCGGTGCCCAGTGCGTTGTCCTGGCGATCGATGCCGCACGCTCGACCGAGGGCGATGGGTGGCTCGTGGTCACGCGTTCGGGCACCAACCGCACACCGCTCGACGCGGTGGAGTGGGCCCGCCACGGCGAATCTCTCGGTGCAGGCGAGATCCTGCTCACCAGCTGGGACCGCGACGGCACGCACTCCGGGTACGACCTGGAACTGCTCGCTGCCGTCTGCGGCTCGGTGCGGATACCCGTCATCGCCTCGGGCGGGGCGTCTTCGGCGGCACACATGGCCGAGGCGATCGAGGCTGGCGCCGACGCCGTGCTCGCCGCCTCGATCTTTCACGACAACACGACCACGGTCCGTGAAGTCAAGGACCAGCTCGCCGCCTGCGGCGTGGAGGTACGACAGTGATAGTTCCCTCGATCGATCTCATGGATGGCAACGCGGTCCAGCTCATCGGCGGACGCGAGAAGGTCATCGACGCGGGCGACCCCCGCCCCATCGCCGAGTCCTTCGGCATGGTCGGCGAGGTCGCGGTGATCGACCTCGACGCGGCGCTCGGGCGGGGCAGCAACGAGGATGTCATCCGCGAACTGCTCCGGATCGCCCCGTGCAGGGTCGGCGGCGGGATCCGCTCTGTCGAGGCTGCGGTCCGGTGGCTCGACGCCGGGGCACGAAAGGTGATCCTCGGCACGGCGGCCACCCCCGAGATCCTCCGCGAGCTGCCGCGGGACCGCGTCATCGCCGCCCTCGATGCCCGGGACGACCGCGTCGTCGTCGAGGGCTGGACCAAGGCTACGGGCGCGCGCATCGAGGACGGCATCGAGGAACTCCGCGACCACGTCTGCGGCTTTCTGGTCACGTTTGTCGAGCGCGAGGGGCGCATGGTCGGCCTGCCCGAGGACCGCATCCGCCAGCTCGCCCGCGTCGCGGGCCCGTGCCGGCTGACGGTGGCCGGCGGCGTGCGCACATCCGAGGACATCGCGATTGCCGATAGAGCGGGCGCCGACACGCAGGTGGGCATGGCCCTCTACTCCGGCGCGTTCGATCTGGCCGAGGGCTTCTGCGCCCCCCTGCGGAGTGACCGGCCCGACGGCCTCTGGCCCACCGTCGTCGCCGACGAGCACGGCGCGGCCCTCGGGCTCGCCTACTCGAACATCGAGAGCGTCCGCGCTGCCCTGGAGACCCGCCGCGGCGTGTACCACTCCCGCTCCCGTGGCGGGCTCTGGACCAAGGGCGACTCTTCCGGCGACACACAGGATCTCCTCGCGATCGACACCGATTGCGATCGGGACGCCCTCCGCTTCACCGTCCGCCAGCACGGCGGCGGGTTCTGCCACCTCGGGACGCGAATGTGCTTCGGGGAGGATCGCGGACTCCGCGCGCTCGAACGCACCGTCCGCGGCCGCGTCGCGGACGCTCCTGCCGGCTCGTACACGCGGCGCCTGCTCGACGACCCGGCGCTCCTGGGCAGCAAGCTCGCCGAAGAGGCCGGCGAGCTGTTTGAGTCGGCCACGCCTCGGCACGCTGCGGAAGAGGCGGCCGACCTGCTCTACTTCGCGATGGTCGCCGCCGTGCAGCGTGGCACGAGCCTCGCCGAGATCGAGAGGGTGCTCGACGAGCGATCGCGCACGCTCACCCGCCGACCGGGCAACGCCAAGCCCGCGCGCACGGAGGTGACACCATGACCGCCGCACCACTCCTGCGACGGGTCTCACCGGATGCGATCGCCCGCCTCGCGCGGCCCCCGGTCACTGCCTCGACGCTCAACGCCGCCGGCGAGATCGTCGAGGCGGTGCGGCAGAGGGGCGAGGCGGCGGTGCGTGAACTCGCCGAGCGGTTTGGCGAGCGGGCCGGCGGGGAGCCGCTGGTGCTCGGGCGGGCCGAGATGCGGGCGGCGCTCGACGCGATCGAGCCGGCTGACCGGGCCACGCTCGAACGCGTCGCCGGCCGCATCGAGTGCTTTGCGCGCGCGCAGCGGGACTCGATCCGGGAGGTCTCGGTGCCGGTCCCCGGCGGGCGGGCCGGGCACACCATCGAGCCGGTCGCGTCGGCCGGGTGCTACGCCCCGGCGGGACGGTACCCGCTGCCCTCCTCGGTGCTCATGACCGCGATCACCGCGCGGGTGGCCGGGTGTCGGCGGGTGGTGGTTGCCTCGCCCGGCGCCCACCCGATCACCCTGGCCGCGGCGGCGGTGGCGGGCGCCGACGAGTTCCTCGCGATCGGCGGGGCACACGCTATCGCCGCCCTTGCGTACGGGTTTGCGGGTGATGAGCGTCTCGACCGGTGCGATGTCATCGCCGGGCCGGGCAACGCGTGGGTCACGGCGGCGAAGCAACTGGTCAGCGGCGTCGTGGGCATCGACATGCTCGCCGGCCCCTCCGAGCTGTTGATCGTCGCCGACGACACCGCCGACGCGGGCCTCGTCGCGGCCGACCTGCTCGCCCAGGCAGAGCACGATGCCGACGCCTCGGCGATGCTGGTCACGACGAGCCGAGCCCTCGCCGTCGAGGTTGAGCGTGAACTCACGGCGCAGTTGGAGGCGCTCCCAACGCGCGACGTCGCGGCGCTCGGGCTCCAGAACGGGTTTGTCGCGGTGGTGGAGACGGTCGACGAAATGGTCGCGGTCGCGGACCGGATTGCGGCCGAGCATCTGGAGGTCATGACCGCCAACCCCGAAGTGCTCGCCGCCCGCATCTCCAATGCCGGCGCGGTGTTCCTGGGCTCGGCCTCGGCCGAGGTGCTGGGCGACTACGGCGCGGGACCCAACCACACCCTGCCCACGGGCGGCACGGCCCGGTTTCAGGCGGGGCTCTCGGTCATGCACTTTCTGCGGCTCAGGACGTGGCTGCGGATCGACGATGCGGCAGAAGCGTCACCGCTCCGATATGACACGCAGCGGCTGGCGTCGATGGAGGGCCTGGCCGGTCACGCGGAGGCCGCGCGCCGGCGCGATGCGGCCACGGGCTGAAACCGCGTTCTTGGGGTCGGTCTACAGGTACTGGTTTAGCTGCCGCCGCTGGATCTTGCCCGTCGGGTTGCGCGGCAGGGCATCGAGCACCCGGACATCCCGCGGCACCTTGTATCCGGCGAGTTGATCGCGGCACAACGCCAAGATCGATCGCTCGTCGAAGGTCGCACCCTCCTCGAGTTCGACAAAGGCAACCGGCACCTCGCCGCGCATCGGATCGGTCATGCCGATGACCGCCGAGGCGTGGACCGACGGGTGGCGGTTGATGACCTCTTCGATTTCGCGGGGGAAAACGTTCTCGCCACCGACGATCAACATCTCCTTGATTCGTCCTGTGATGGAGAGATGGCCGTCTTTGTCGAACCGGCCCATGTCGCCGGTGCGGAACCAGCCCTCCGGCGAGATCGCCTGCGAGGTTTCTTCGGGCAGGTTGAAGTAGCCCAGCATCCGGTTCGGGCCGCGGACCAGAACTTCGCCCTCGCGCCCCTGCGGGAGGACCTTGCCGGACGCGGGGTCCACGATGACCTGCTCGACGCGTGGGACCGGGGTCCCGACCGAACGCCTGCGCCAATCCTCTGGGCGGCACCAGTTTGTCACCGGGCTGGTCTCGGTGAGGCCGTACCCCTCGCAGATCGTCACGCCGAATCGTTCGCGGAACCTCTCGAAAACATCTTCGGGGAGCGGCTCGCCGCCCGAAACGGTAAACCGGAGCGATGCAAAGTCGGCGGGCTCGGCCTGCTTCACCGCGAGCAGCGCGTTGTACATCGACGGAATGCCGACGAACATCGTCGGTCTGTGTTCGCGGAGGAGTCGCATCACGTGCTGCGGCACAAACCTCGCGGTGTATATCGCTCTCAATCCTCGAACCAACGGCAGGATGGTGAGGACCGTCAGCCCGAACGAATGGAACTGCGGGAGGACGCCGAGCAGGACATCCTCGTCCCGCAAGCCGACGTGCTCCAGGCACTGCCGGACGTTTGACACGAGATTGCAGTGGCTCAGCATCACCCCCTTGGGCTTGCCGCTGGTGCCGGAGGTATAGAGCAGGCATGCCAGCTCGTCCGGCCGGCTCCGGGCCGGCCAGCGGAGGTCGGGCACGCCCTTGAAGTCGATCGACTCCATCATCACCAGGTTCTCGACCCGCGGCCTCACCCCGAGGAAGTCGAGCATCGGGCCGACCGTCACGATCGTGTCGCACCCACAGTCGTCGATCACGTACTGCAGTTCGTCGGGCTTGAGCAGATAGTTGAGCGGCACGATCGTGCGGCCGAGCATCCAGCCCGCGAGGGCGCAGATCGGGAACGCTCCGCTCGTCGGCAGCAGCAGCCCGACGGTCTGCGTCTGCGACCGACGCTCGATCTCCGACGCAACGTGCAACGCCGCCACCAGAATCTCGGCACCCCGATACTCCCGCCGGTCGTCCACGATGAGCGTGCGGCGTGCGTTTCGGAGACAGGTTCGGATGATCGGCATATGAACGGGCAAGCGGGCCTCCCGGCGTTTGGAGATGCGGACAGGAATCGGTAATCTAGACGAAACTGGGGATGTTGGCCCTCTGAGCGGCATCCCGCCGATCCCCGACCCGTATACAGGGCAGCGGCAGGCCCCTCCCGTTCGCCCGAAAGGCAGGTCGGTCCCGCCCGGAAGGCGCCGGCTCAGGGGGCACCAAACCCGCCGGAGACCCCCGCCGGCCATTACCGATACTGGTGAAGGCACGCTCAGAGCCGGTTCGCCCCGCCGCCGCAGCACCCAACTCCCGGCAGATCAAGCCCGGCCGAACCTCGTCCTCTGACGCAAGGAACACACTCATGGCCCACCACCCGCTCCATGCTCGCTTAGCCATCATCAGCTTGGTTGCCGCGGCGGGTGCCGCCGGGCTCGTTTCGAGCGCTTCGGGCCAGGTCGTCACAAGCCCGGATGCACCGGCCAGCATCCCCGCCGAGCCGTGGATGGAAGACCTGATGCCCGACCCGAACGACCCGCGCGTGCAGGCTTACGCCGAGCAGCAGCGCCTCCGAGCGGCGAAGGAACGCGAGATCCGACGGTTCCGCTCGACGTACTTCGGGACCGGCAGCAGCACCGAGACGCGGCAGATCGGCCTTTCGCTCATGCGCGAGCGGTATGACGAGCCCGCCCTCTACCCGCTCCTTCTCGAGGTCTTCGAGCGCGATGGTGTCGGCGTCAAGTCCGGCCTGCTCGACATGTTTGCCGACGCCCGCACCGACGAGGCCGACGCGACGCTCGCCTGGGTATCGGTGCACGACGACCGGTCCGCCGTTCGCGATGCCGCGGTCACCCGCCTTGCCGCCCGCGTCGGGGAGGCGGGAGAAGTCTCCGAGCGGATCAAGCACGTGGTCGCCGGAGGGCTGCGGCAGGAGTCCAGCACCCCCGCCATCGCCGCGGCCGGCATCGCCGAGATGTTCAAGCTCTACGAGATGGTTCCGCTGATGATCGCCGCACAGGTCGGCGGCAACACCGGCGGCGCTCGCGACGGCACCGGCAACCTCGGCTGGATCGTCGTCGGGCAGCAGACCGCGTTCGTCGCCGATCTGCAGCCCGTTGTGAGTGACAGCGCGGTCGGTTTCGACCCGACGCTGGGCGTGGTCACCGAGGGTGTCGTGCTCGAGGTGCAGGACGCGGTCGTCATCACCTACCGAACCGAGATCTTCTACTCACTCACGCGGCTCACCAGCAACGCTCTGGGCCGGCCGACCGGCTCGTGGGGCATCGACCAGCCGGAGTGGTGGGCGTGGTATGACCGGGAGTGGAAGCCGTGGATGGAAGCGCGGGCTGCGGAGAGCAGGGCTGCCGATCGCGAGGCGACGAAGGCTGATAGCTGAGGGTCGGCTGTTCGATCCGCTCTGCGGAGTCGACGGGGTAAGACGACAGTGGCTGTTGCTGCTCAATCACCGAGGGCGATGGCCGACGCCATCGCGTAGTGCTCGGTATGGCTCAGTGAGAGCAGCCATGCGCTGATGCCCAGTTGTGCCGCGGTCTCTGCCGCGAGCCCGGTCAGAAGCACACCCGGCCGCCCGGTATCGGCGCGGGTCACCTCGACATCCGTCCACGCGATGCCCCCGGCCCAGCCTGTGCCCAGCGCCTTGAGCACCGCTTCCTTCGCGGCAAACCGCGCGGCGAGGTGTTCGATCTCACGCTTCTTCCCTGCGGCGTACGCCAGTTCGGCTTCGGTGAAAAGACGCCGCCGCGCGCGCTCCGGGTGCCGGTCGAGCAGCGTCGCGAACCGCTCGTTCTCCACGATGTCTACGCCGTGAGCGATCGTGTGCATTGATGCCTCTGTGGGCCGATCCGGTCAGGCACGACGAAGGATGCGGATGGTCCAAACGCCGTCGTGATTCCGTCCGGGTCCGACGCCTCGGACGTGGAAAGCGAAAGTTGGGTCGCTGACTTCGGGTCGGGCGACGGGGGCCTGCACACTCCGGGGTTGGATCTGTCGCCAGTATAAGAGGTGCGGCCTCAGGCCGACGACTTGGCCGCGCCGCCGGCTTTGGACGAACCGGAGGCGGGCTTGGCCGGCTTGGCTTTCTCGGTCTTGGCCGGCTTGTCGGCCTTGGGTTTGTCGGGCTTGGTGTCGGCTGCGGGCTTGCTGTCGGCGGCCTTGTCTGGCTTGGCGCTGGCCGCTTCCTTCTCGCTCTTTGCCGCGTCCTGGTACGACTTGGACCGGTAGTCGGTCTCGTAGAACCCGGAGCCCTTGAAGAGCACGGCCGCGCCGGTGCCGATCAGACGCTCGAGCGTGTTCTTCCCGCACTCGGGGCACTTGCGTTTGGTCGCAGCACTCATCGACTGAAACAGTTCGAACGCGTGCCCGCACCCGTTGCACTTGTAGTCGTAGGTCGGCATGGCTCAGGCCTCTCCGCTCTCGGCGTCGGCTTCGGGCGCGACGGTCACCTTGGCCGCCCGCACCACACGGTCGCCAACGCGGTATCCGATCTGGTAGACACTCGAAACGTGAGTGGGCTCGACCCCCTCGACCGCGAGCGTCGAGAGCGCCTCGTGCTGGTTGGGATCAAACTCGGCGTTGACCGCCGGGCTGATTGCCTGCACGCCGAACGCCCCCATCGCGCGGTTGAACTCGTCGCGGATCAGCTTGACGCCCGCGAGGATCTGCTCGGCGCTGACCTTTTCGGGGTCCTGATGCAGGGCCATGTCGAAGTGATCGAGCACCGGGATCAGCGACGCGAGCACCCGCTCGACGCCGGCCTCGCGGGCCGCGCCCATGTCGGTGGAGAACCGCCGCTGGGCGTTCTGGTAGTCGGCCAGCGCCCGCTGGTACTTCGCGGCCATCTCGTCCCGCTCGGCCATGATCGCCTCGTAGCTCTCGGGCGAGTAATCGTCGATCGCCTGCGGCGACGAGTCGGGCGATGCCGTGCCGGCGTCGACGGGGATGTCGTGCTTGTGCTTCTTGTCCTTTGCCATGATCTGCTCTCCATCCCGTCCTGAGTCGTTCAGGCTCAGGCGGCCTGGTGTCGCGGCCCTATCAGCCGAAGATGTCCTTGACCTTCTTGAAGAACCCGTGGCTCTCGGGCATCACGCTGTGGTCCTCGGTCTCCGCAAACTCGCGGAGCAGTTCCTTCTGCCGCGAGGTCAGCTTCTTGGGGATCTCGATCCGCAGGTGCGCGACGAGGTCTCCGTGCCGGCCCGAGCGCAGGTTGGGCAGGCCCTGCCCGTCGAGGCGGTAGACGTCGCCGTGCTGCGCGCCCGACTTGATCTTGAGCACCTGCTTTTCGTCGATCGTCGGCACGTCGATTTCTGCACCGAGCGCCGCCTGGCTGAAGCTCACCGGGAGCTCGATCACCAGATTGTCGCCGTCGCGCTGGAAGAGCGTGTGCTCCTTCACGCGGATCACCACGTGCAGGTCGCCCCGTACGCCCTGGCCCGTGGGCGATGCCTCCGGCGGCGGCGGCTCGCCCTCGCCGGGGATCCGCACCGCCTGCCCGTCGTGCACGCCCGCGGGGATCTTGACCGTCAGCTTGCGCTTCTTCGAGACGCGGCCCTTGCCGCGGCAGGTTTCGCAGGGGTCTTTGACCACCTTGCCCCGTCCGCGGCAGTGCGGGCACGCGGTGACCATGCGGAACATCCCGCCGAGCCCCTGCTGGGCGACCTTGCCCTGCCCGCCGCAGGTGGCGCAGGTCTCCGGCTGCGTGCCGGGCTTGGCTCCGCTGCCGGTACAGGTGTCGCAGACGTCGAGCCTCGTGAACTCGACCTCGCGCTCGCACCCCTTGGCCACGTCGGTCAGGTCGATGCGGGCCTCGTACTCGAGGTCGTAGCCGCGCGCCGTGCGGGGCCTGCCGCGGCCGCCGCCACCGAAGCCGCCCCCGCGCCCGCCGCCGAAGATCTCCTCGAACATCGAGAAGATGTCGGTGGGGTCCATGCGGGAGAAGTCGTGCCCGGCGGGACCGCCGCGGGAGCGGAGGCCGTCGTGCCCGTACTGGTCGTAGATCTTCCGCTTGTTCTCGTCGGAGAGGACCTCGTAGGCCTCGGCGCACTCCTTGAACTTGGCCTCGGCCTCGGTGTCGTCGGGGTTGCGGTCGGGGTGGTACTTGAGCGCAAGGCGCCGGTAGGCGCGCTTGATCTCTTCGCCGTCCGCGGAGCGTTCGACGGAGAGGATTTCGTAGTAGTCGCGGGTGGTGGGCATTACTCAGCCTTCTGCTGCTGCTTTTGTCTGACTAGTTCGTACTGGCGCCGCTGCCTGACCACTCTGTTGTCTGGAGTCTCAATCAACCATGGCCGAATACCCGTTGATGCCCAGTCAATTGTCTGAGCGATCTTCTCTAGCGCTCTTGCTGACCTGCGATGCGGGTCGTCGCCACTAGCATCGGTCAATTCGAACGACTTGACTTCGAGCACCGATAGCGTCTCACTTGGCACTCCCGCGCTATCCTTGAATCTGGCCCAGACTCGAACAAAACCGTCTCCAAGCCAGGAATGGATCCCACCATACTGGCCCCACATTATGACGCGTTGGTCACCGGGCGCAAGCGCCGGGATCCCGCTAAACAACGGCCCATCCGACATCTGCTCAAATGCCTCAGCTGCGGCCGCTTTCGCATCAATGACAAAGGCACGGGCCGGAATCTGCTCCGACAATTCGAATGCGATGTCATAAGCAATCGTGCCGCCAGAGTTTTCGATCACCAGAAAAATGATCGTTGGCGACTGCGGATCAGTTCGAACCGAGACTCTAACTTCAGGAGCACCCCGGCGCTTCTGCCAGTCAAATGCGCGTTTCGAAATCTTCCATGCAAGAATCGCCCCCACTGCACTTAGCAGCGCAGCAACAGTAGAGAGCGAACCGAGCAGGATTGACATCCAATCTGGCATGAATCGAGCCCGCGGACGTTTCCGCCCGCGGCTCGGTGTGCTCGGCGGCCGCTCTCCTCCATGAAAGGCGGCCGCCGGGATGTCTCTCTCGATGGCGGGCCGGGAGGCCCGCCCCCCTGCGGGGTCTGTGTCTGAATCTGAAGAGGCCCGGCGCTGACGCTTCGGGCTCTTGAGGGGGTGGGAGCCGGTGCGGCGGGTCAGGCGACCGCGCCGGTTTCCACTTCGGTCTCTTCCTTCAGCTCGGTGATGAGCACATCGGTGGTCAGCATGATGCCCGCGACCGACGCCGCGTTGATCAGCGCGGTCTTGGCCACCAGCGCCGGGTCGATGATGCCGTCCTTGACAAGGTCGGTGAACTCGCCGGTCGCGGCGTTGAAGCCGTAGCCGCCGGTGCCCTCCTTGACCGTCTCGACCGTGAGGTCGCCGTCGTAGCCGGCGTTCTCGGCGATGCGGTGGGCACACGCCTCGACCGCGAGCGAGACGATGTCAAAGCCGAGCTTCTCGTCGCCCTTGGCCTTGCCGCGGGCGGTGTTGATCGCGCCCTGCGTGCGGAGCAGCGCCACGCCGCCGCCGGGGACGTACCCCTCCTTGGCCGCGGCCCGGGTGGCGTGCAGCGCGTCGTCAACGAGGTCCTTGCGGGCCTTCATGTCGGTCTCGGTCGCGCCGCCGACGGAGATGATCGCCACGCCGCCAACGAGCTTGGCGTGACGCTCCATGAGCTTCTCCTTGTCGTAGTCGCTGGTGGACTTCTCGAACTGGCTCATGATCTGGTCGGCCCGGCCCTGGATGTCCTTCTTCTTGCCGGCGCCCTCGATGATGGTGGTGTCGTCCTTGGTGATGACCACCTTCTTGGCGCTGCCGAGCTCGCTGAGCTCGACCGACTCGATCGAGCGGCCGAGGTCCTCGGAGATGAAGGTGCCGCCGGTGAGGACGGCGATGTCGCCGAGCATCGCCTTGCGGCGGTCGCCGAAGCCGGGGGCCTTGACGGCCGCGATCTTGAGCATGCCGCGGAGACGGTTGACGACCAGCGCCGTGAGCGCCTCGTTCTCGACGTCCTCGGCGATGATGAGCAGGGGCTTGCTGCCGGTGGCGACCTTGTTGAGCAGGGGCAGCAGGTCGGGCAGGTTGGCGATCTTCTTCTCGTAGATGAGGATCAGGCAGTCCTCGAGCACGCACTCGGCGGTCTTCGGATCGGTCATGAAGTAGGGCGACAGGTAGCCCTTATCGAACTGCATGCCCTCGACGTACTCGAGTGTGGTCTCGGCGCTCTTGCCGTCCTCGACCTCGACGACGCCGTCGGCGCCGACCTTGGCGATGGCCTCGGCGATCAGCTCACCGACATCGGCGTCGTGGTTGGCGCTGACCGACGCGATCTTCTTGTAGTCAGGCTTGCCCTTGCACTTGACCGACATCGCGTCGATCGCTTCGGCCGCGGCGTTGGCCGCCGCGTTGATGCCGCGCTGCAGCTGCACGGGGTTGGCCCCGGCCGCCACGTGGCGGATGCCCTCGGTGAAGATCGCCTGGGCCAGCACGGTCGCGGCGGTGGTGCCGTCGCCGGCCTGGTCGGCGGTCTTCTTGGCGACCTGGTGCACCATCTTGGCGCCCATCGCCTCGAAGGGCTCGGCCAGCGAGACTTCCTTGGCGACGCTGACGCCGTCCTTGGTGACCGAGGGGCCGCCGTAGGACTTCTCGATCACAACGTGCCGCCCGGCGGGGCCCATCGTGCACTTGACGGCCTCGGCGAGGCGGTCAACACCCTTCTTCATCTCGAGGAGGGCGGCGTCGTCGAACATGATCTGTTTGGTGGACATGGTTGAAACTCTCCGATTCGCGTGTGTCGCGGTGAAACCTGTGTGTGGTGTCTCGGGAACATTCGCCGGTCGGCGGTGCTACCAGTGTTCGTCTTTGGCATAGCCGGCCCGCACGAGCGAGTCTCCGGCAACATCGTGATACCAGGCGCGCGCCTGGTCGGTGAAGTACTTCTTCCAATCGCCGACCTCGCCCTGGCGGCGATACTTCGTCGGGTCGGTGCTGTCGTATCCCGCCCTTGTGAACGTCTCGGCCGAGGGCGGCTCACTCTCGGCGGGGTCGAGCCCGAGGAACTCCAGCATCCGATCGCGCTGGGCCTCGGTGTCGGCGTGCAGGTCTTCATAGCGGACCGCGAGCACCTCGCCGTCGAACTCGGGACGTTCGATCTCCCGCGCCGCGCCGGTGTCGCTCCGGTAGCGCCGGTCCCACGTCCCGGCGACGTGCCGCACCCAAGCCTCGTCGCCGAGCAGCAGCTCGGGCTCGCGAACAAACCGCTCGGGGTCTTCCGCGAAGCCGTCGCACAGCCGCAGCAGATGGCCGCTCGCGTCGGCGGGGATGGACGCCTCGATCACCTCGCGTCCCTTGCGGAGCTGATGGAACGTCCAGCTCACCGCGACGTCCCGGCCGTCGCGCAGCACCCAGACGTACCGGGCCCCGGGCATCCAGCAGAGCAGGTCGCTCGGCGTGCGATCGCCGTGCCACGCCGCGTCGGGCTTGTGATCGCGACAGGCCCTGGACACGCACCGCCGCACCATGTCGCCGAACGCTTCTTCGAGCTCGGTACGGATCGGCTCGCGTCCGGTGATCTGCCACGGGATCGACTTGGTCCGGTGCACCGCGTTGTAGATCGTCTCGAAGTGGAACTCGCCGGTGCAGCTCACGGCCGGATGCAGGTTGAGCAGGTTGCTCACCCAGTTGGTGCCGGACCGGGGGTGGCCACGCACGAAGAAGTACCCCGGCCGCGTGGCGGTGGCACTCGTCGTTCGGGTTGGCTCGGTCAGTGTGTGCATCGTGCGTGTGTCGTTACCAGTTCAGGTCTTGGGCATAGCCGGCCGCGATCATCTCTTCGCCGGCGCATTCCTTGATGATGCCGCGGATGTTCTCCGGCAGCACGTTCTCCCACTCCCCCACCGCGCCCTTGCGGTAGAAGCTCTTGCGGTCTTCGCGCCCGAAGCCCGGGCGGGTCTTGGTTGCTTCCGAGGGTGCCTCGGCCAGCGCCGGATCGAGATCGAGAAAGCGGTAGAGCCGTTCGACCTCGCCGTCGAGGTCCGCGTGAAGCTGCTCGTACTTGAGCTCGAGCACCGGCGTGCCCTCTTCCTGCAGCTTGGGCAGCGCCTCGCGAGACGCCCGGCAGATCTGGGCCCAGTGGCCGGCGTGATGACGCACCCAACCCTCGTGACCGAGCAACCCGTCGAGCGGATTGAAGCCGTCCGGGTCGGCCAGGAACCTGGGCCGCGCCTCCGCCCAGCACTCGCGGAACGGCACCGCGATGCCCATCTCCGTGTCCACCCGCATGTGGTGGAACGACCAGCTCACCAGCACATCGCGGACGTCCCGCGTGATGATGATCTGCGGAGCGCCGCGGATCATCGTCCGCAGCGGGTTGGGCGTGCGGTCGCCCAGCCACGTCGCGCCGGGCTTGTCCCGCGTCGAGGCGTAGATCATCCGACGGATCATGGCCTCCGACCCGTCGAGCGCCACCTCACGCAGCCGCGGCTTGGAGCCGAGGAACCAGTAGACATTTGTCAGCTGGTCCACCGCGTTCCGCAGCACCTCGAAGTGAAACTCGCCCCGCACGTTGGCGTGCGGGTGGAGGTTGATCAGGTTCTGCACCCAGTTGGTGCCGCTCTTGAAGCACCCGCACAGGAAGAAGAACCGGCGGAGCGTGCCGCCGTCGCGGATGGTGTAGTGGTTGTCCACCCACCGGTCCGCCGCCGCGAGGCCCTCGGGCCCCACCGGCGGCTCGTGGACGCTGGCCCGGATGTCCTCCGGCACGACACGACGCACCACCGGCCGCAGCATCGAGCGCAGGCCCTCGGGGGTCGCGTTCTTTGCGCTGCGGAGCAGGCGGGTGAGTTGGGTGTCGCGGTGTTCCAGAGCGTTCATGTCCGATCTTGACGTGAAAGGCGTGAGGGATTGATCAGCCGAAGACGCCGAGCAGCTCCGACTCGCGGAGGATCAGGTGCTTGACGCCCTTCACCTCGACCTCGGTGCCGGCGTACTTGCCGTAGAGCACGCGGTCGCCCTTGCCGACGACCGGCTTGGCCCGGTTGCCGTTGTCGAGCAGACGCCCGGGACCGATCGCGACGACCGTGCCCTGGATCGGCTTCTCCTTGCTCGACTCGGGCAGGTAGAGCCCGGAAGCGGTCTTGGTCTCCGGCTCGGCCGGCTTGACAACGATGCGGTCTTCGAGGGGCTTGATTGCCATGATTGAGGATTCCTTCTGGTCTGTGTGACGCGTCCCGCGGACGCGAAGTCAGTCGTGCGATCTGGTCAGAGGGCTGCGACAGGATCGGAGAAGGCTTAGAAGCCCATCCCGCCCATGCCCGGCATGCCACCCATGCCGCCCATTCCACCCATGCCCGGCATGCCGCCGCCCATACCGCCCATGCCACCACCGTGGTCGTGGTCGTGGCCGTGCCCGTCGTCCTTGGGCTCGGGCTTGCTGGTGATGATGCAGTCGGCGGTCAGCAGCACGGTCGCGACGCTCGCGGCGTTCTGCAGCGCGAGGCGGTCGACCTTGGCCGGGGTGATGACGCCCATCTTGATCATGTCGCCGTACTCGGCGGTCAGGGCGTTGTAGCCGTAGGTGGCGCTGGTGCTTTCAGCGACCTTGCCGACGACGACCGAGCCCTTGACGCCCGCGTTCTGGGCGATCGTGTAGAGGGGCACCGAGAGCGCCGCACGGACGATGTCCATGCCGACCGCGACATCGAACTTGAAGCGGCCGATGTCGTCGGCGGTTACTTCCTTGACCTTGCCGAAGACCGACTTCCACTCGCGGCTGGACTCGATCGCGGCACGGGCCTTGATGAAGCTGACGCCGCCGCCGGGGACGATGCCCTCGGCGACCGCCGCGCGGGTCGCGTGCAGCGCGTCCTCGATGCGGGCCTTCTTCTCCTTGAGCTCGGCCTCGGAGGCCGCGCCGACGTTGACCTGCGCCACGCCGCCGGTCAGCTTGGCCAGACGCTCCTGCAGCTTCTCGCGGTCGTAGTCGCTGGTGCTGGCCTCGATCTCGCGCCGGATCTGCTCGATGCGGGCCTTGATGTCCTTGGTCGAGCCGGCACCCTCGATGACGGTGGTGTTGTCGCTGTCGACCTCGATCTTCTTGGCCATGCCCAGGTGACCCAGCTCGATCTTGTCGAGCCCGAGGCCGAGGTCCTTCATGATGGCCGTCGCGCCGGTGAGGACCGCGAGGTCCTCCAGCATCGCCTTGCGGCGGTCGCCGTAACCCGGGGCCTTGACCGCACACACCTGCAGCGTGCCGCGGAGCTTGTTGATCACCAGCGTCGCGAGCGCCTCGCCCGAGACATCCTCGGCGATGATGAGCAGGGGCTTCTTGGCCTCCATCACCTTCTCGAGGAGGGGGACCAGGTCGTTGACGCTCTCGAGCTTGTCCTCGTGGATGAGGACCAGGCACTTGTCAAACTCGACCCGCATGTCGTCGACGTTGGTGCAGAAATTGGGCGAGAGGTAGCCGCGGTCAAACTGCATACCCTCGACGACCTTGACCTCGGTCTCGCGGGTCTTGCCCTCTTCGACGGTGATGACGCCGTCCTTGCCGACCTTGTCGAAGGCGTCGGCCATGATCTTGCCGACCTCTGGGTCGTTGTTGGCGCTGATGGTCGCGACGCTCTGGATGTCGCTCTTGCCCTTGACCGGCACCGACTGCTCGTTGATCGAGCCGGCCGCGGCGGTCACGGCGAGCTTCATGCCGCGAACGAGCGCGTTCGCGTCAACCCCGGCCGCGATGTGGCGGAGACCCTCGCGGAAGAGCGCCTCGGCGAGCACCGTCGCGGTCGTGGTGCCGTCACCGGCCTCGTCGGAGGTCTTGCTGGCGGCCTCCTTGACGAGCAGAGCACCCATGTTCTCCGCCTTGTTGCGGAGCTCGATCTCCTCGGCGACCGAGACGCCGTCCTTGGTGACCGTCGGGCCGCCCCAGGACTTGTCGAGGACCGCCGTCCGGCCCTTGGGGCCGAGGGTCGATTTCACCGCCCGGGAGAGTTTCTCCACCCCGGCAAGCAGGGCGTGGCGGGCATCAACGTCGAAGGTGAGTTCTTTGACTGCCATGGTCGAGGGCTCCGTGTCTGTGTGCGGCCGGCGGCATATCGCCGGCCAAAGTGTCTATCTGCGGGAATCGAGTCTGGTCTGGTCCGGATCTGGCCCGGACGGGTTCACGTGGGCCGGGAAACCCCGGCAGAATCTCTGGATGACGCGTCACCGATCGCCACGAGCGCGAACGATGAGCACCAACACTGTGGCAAGCCGGATGCCAGACCAACCACCCGGTCCGGCTCCGCCAGACGCCAAAGCACCCCCGTCGGCCCGACCCAACTGGCAGGAGCGACGTCGCACCCCGATGACATCTGCCGAACTGGCAGGCCGCGGGCGAGCGATCGCGAGGACGGCGACCGGCGGCCGCCATCAACCCGCAAGACCGCCCCGCAACGGCACGACACCGCCACCGAGACCCGCTATCATCCGGGCTCTGTCAGGAGGTCGGAACATGCTCGCGACGATCGCGACCGTCGATATTCAGTCCTACCTGCCGCTGGGGATCCTCATCGGCATGGCGGTCACTTTTGCCGTGGCCAACGTGGTGCTCTCGAAGCTGATCGGCCCGAGCCGTCAGGGCCTGTCGAAGGGCATCGCCTACGAGTCGGGCATGAACCCGGTGGGCACCGCCCGCAAGCGGTTCAACGTGCGGTTCTATCTGATCGCCATGGTCTTCCTGCTCTTCGATATCGAAGTCATCTTTCTGTACCCCTGGGCGACCACGTTCCCGAACCTCGAGGCGAACACAACCGAAGGGTTGGTGTGGCTCGGAAGAATCCTCTTCTTCCTCCTGACCACGATCGTGGCGTACCTGTACGGATTCCGCAAGGGCGTCTTCCGGTTCGATTGACCCGGTCTCCCGCCCGCGAAACGCCCGACGCCGCGCCGACGCGCCACCCACGCCCGCGTGGGGCGACCCGCACCCCCGGTACCATGCTCGCATGACGACGCACGCCGACAGTCCGCCGACCGCGCCCGCCCGGCCGCCGGTGCGACGCCGCGCGTCGACAGGGGCCCGGGTGCTCGCCGGGGCCGGGGCCGTCGGCGGGCTCACCGTCCTCGGGCTCGCCGCGTGGATCACCCCCGACGCCGCCGGGCACGGCACCCACACCCAACTCGGCCTGCCCGACTGCGCGTGGGCCCAGGCGTTTGACAAGCCCTGCGCCACCTGCGGCATGACCACGTCGTTTTCCTACGCCAGCCACGGCGACCTGCTCGGCTCGGCCGCCACGCAGCCGTTCGGGTTTCTGCTCGCCGTGATGACGGCTGCGGGGGTCTGGGGCGCGGGTCACGTCGCCGCGACCGGCTCGATGATCGGCGTCGCAGCGGCGCGTCTGCTCAACGCCAAGGTGCTCTGGGGCTCCGTCGCCCTGCTGCTGATCGCGTGGGCATACAAATTCGTCACCTGGACCGGCTCTACCGGAGGACTCTGACCATGCGGGACCGTTACCCCATATCCATCCGACCGAGCGGCCCGCGCCGCCCCGTTCACGCCGCACGCCTCGCCGTGCGCTGCGTCGCCGCGCTCACCGTCACACTCTTGCTCACCGGGTGCGCGGTCGGCTACCTCATCGGTGGGATGGCGTCCTCGGCCGAGCGAACCGGCTCGACAACGTTTGAGCCCGAGTACACAGGCCTCGAAGGAAAGACCTACGCCGTCGTCGCGTGGGCCGACCGCTCGACCCAGTCTCAATATCCCGCGCTTGTGCCCAACCTCATCCAACGCGTCGATCTCAGGCTCGCCGAAGAGGCGAACGCCAGCGGCCACGTCCCCGGTGACGAGGTCACCCAGTATCTCGCCAACCACCCGCAGTGGGTCGCATGGCCCCGCAGCCGCCTCGCCGATGAGCTCGACGTTGACCGGATCGTCCTCGTCGAGATCAACGAATTCCGCACCAACGAGCACGGCAACGAGTATCTGTGGGACGGGCTCGCCTGGGCGACAGTCTCGGTCGTCGAACGCGGCTCGAGCGGCTCGGACGCCGAAGCCTTCCGCAAGGAAATCCGGGTCCGTTTCCCCGATGCCCGCGGCTATGGCCCGAGCGAGATCAGCCGCGACGGCATCACATCCACGCTGCTCAAGCGCATCATCGACCGCGCCGCGTGGCTCTTCTACACCCACGACGAGCCCAACGCCATCAAGTACTAAAGACCCGTGGAGATCGGCATGCCCCCCCGCCTCAACCGCAAGCCCGTCAAACCGATCACCGTCGCGGCGTGTCTCGCGCTCGCCGTTGCCGCGACACTCGCCGGCTGCAACATCGCCGGCCCGGCCTTCTACTTCCTGCACGGGCCGGAGAAGATTCCCCGCCTGTACGAGCTCGACAAGGAGCGGCCCACCGTCATCTTCATTGACGACCGCGCCATGAACATCCAGCGGACACCCACACGCGAGCGTATCGCCGCCGCCGCCGAGCGATCGCTCCTGGACAACGGCGCCCTCGTCCGCGTGATCGATTCCCGTTCCGCGGCCGCCATCGTCACCAACGAACCGCGCGGCGAGCTCATGGCCATCTCCGAGATCGGCCGCGCGGTCGGCGCCGAGGTTGTGATCTACGTCACGCCCGACGTCTTCGCGCTCAGCACCGACGGACAGACCTTCGAGCCCATCGCCCGCCTCCGGGTCAAGGTTCTCGACGCGGTCAGCGACGCACGCCTCTGGCCCGAAACTCGCGAAGGGCACCTCCTCAGCGTCTCGGCGTCACGCAAACAGGGAGGCAACCCGTCCGGTGCCGCGGAGATCCGAGAGGCCGAGGACAAGTTCGCCGATCTGGTAGGCCTCCGCCTCGCACAGATGTTCTACTCGCGCGAGGCGGAGACCGTGTCCGACGAGCGGGATCGGTAAGCCCGTCGTGGCGCATCACATCGTGCACGTGATCGATCCGGCGGGACCCGCGTCATCCGTTCGCGCAGTCTGCGTGCGGGACGCCGCCGCCGATATCGGCGTACTCGCGTGCGCCGAAGCGGTCCGTGCCCGACCCACCGACCGGCACACGGTCATCATCGTCGGCACCAGAGCCACCGCCCGCCACGCCGTGCAGATTGGGCTCGGCTCAACCGACGCCGAGACGCACATCGCACCGGCCATGCTCGGCCACGGCGTGCTCGGGTTCCGCAGCCTTCGTGCCCTACTCCGCTCTCTCGGACCGATCGACGTGCTCCAGCCCTGGAGCCAGCGTTCGCACAAGGCGTGCTCACTCGCCGCCGGCACGCGGATCCCGACCGCTCCGGTCCCCACGAGCACTTTGCCTTCGTTCACGCCGCCTTCCCCCGAAGCGGCGGCCGACACGCGGGAACGGCTCGGCGTGCCCGACGACCTCCCGCTGGTTGCGCTGCTGTGCGACCCCACACACCATGCCGACCCCAAGCGGTTCGTCTACATGGTCGGCACGCTTCAGGTCGCGGGATACCCGGTCGCAGGGCTTGTCGATCGGCGTGCCGGTCATACTGCCCGCGCACGCCGCTTCCATGCAGAGTCGGGGGTGGCCTGGCGGGTGCTCATGCCGTCCGACCCGACCGCTTCGCTGCTGCACGCCTGCGACATGGCGGTGGTGCTGCCGCCGCCGGCGCACCAGCCGCTCCGGGAACACGAGGCTGCGTGGGTTCGCTGGTCGGTTCTGCGCGCGCACCTGCTGGGTGTGCCGGTGATCGGGGCCGGCGAGTGGTTGCCCGAAACGATGCTCGCGGCAGACGCTCTCGATCGCGAGGAGATCTTCCAACCCTGGGACAGCTCGCTCCGTGACATGCTCCGCAGGCTCATCTCGCTTGCGGACGATCCCGCCAGCCGCCGCCGCATCGCCGCCGCCGTACAGACCGCGGCCGCGGAAGTCGCGACAAGCACGAACTACGCCGATGACCTCGAACAACTCTGGCACGCCGCGGCCACACGCTCGAAGCGAGCACCGCAGACCGTCTCCAACTAGACCCGCTCTCCGCTCTCGCGCGGACCCGCTCGACGGCGAGCAACCCACTCAGCCGTGCCGGCGTTCGAACTCCCGAAGGAACTGCACAAACGTCTCGCAACCCTCGGCCGGGAACGCGTTGTAGATGCTCGCCCGCATGCCGCCGGTCGAACGGTGGCCCTTGAGGTTGTCCATGCCGGCCTCGAGCGCCTCGGCAAGAAACAGCTTGTCGGTCTCGGGGCTGGGCGTGCGGAAGACCACGTTCATGAGCGAGCGGCTGTCCTTTCGCGCGGGCGTCGTGAAGAACTCCGTCGCGTCGAGCGCGTCGTAGACCACCTTGGCCTTCGCCACGTTCCGCTGCTCGATCGCCGCGAGACCACCCTGCCGCAGGATCCATTTGAACACCAGCCCCACCACGTAGATCGGGAAGACCGGAGGGGTGTTCGGGCGCGATTCCTTCTCGGCGAACACCTTGTAGGACATGAGGCCGGGCAGCGGGCGGGGAGCTCGCTCCAGCAGGTCCTTGCGGATGATCACCAGCGTCGTGCCCGCGGGGCCCAGGTTCTTCTGTGCACCCGCGTACACCAGACCGTACTTGGTAATGTCGATCGGGCGCGAGTAGATGTCGCTGCACATGTCGCACACCAGCGGCACGCCTTTCGGCGTCTCGGGCACGTAGTGGTACTGCGTCCCGCGAATGGTGTTATTGCTCGTGTAGTGGAAGTACGCCGGCCGATCGGAGAACTTCAGCTCGTTCTGACTCGGGACGAACTCGTAGTTGGTCGGCCCGCCGTCAAAGGCGAGGTGCGCTTTGCCGTAGAGCTTGCATTCGGCGGCGGTGTGCTTGGCCCAGTGCCCGGTCACCGCGTAGTCGGCGGTCCCACCCTGCTCGAGCAGGTTGGCCGGGATCAGGTGGTTCTGGGCCGTCGCGCCGCCGGTCATGAACAGCACCGCGTAGTCGTCGCCGATATTCCCCACCTCGCGGCAGTCGGCGATTGCCTCGGAGAGCACCCGGTCGTACACCTTCGCCCGGTGCGAGTGTTCCATGATGCCCATGCCGCTGCCGTCGATGTTCCAGATGTCGTGCTGCACCTGGCGGAGCACGTCCTCCGGCAACACGCCCGGGCCGGCAGAGAAGTTGAGGATTCGATCGGTGGCTGTCGCGGTCATGGGTCTGTTCCTTCCATAGCCCACCGCGATCGCGCGGTGGTGTGCAACGTCATTCCTGAACTGCTCTATCCGGCCGTCTTCGCCGCGGACCGACCGGCGCGGACCGTCGGCGTCACTTCCGGCCCGTTGACGCGGTTCTCGAACCGTCCGGTCTCCAGAAACACCGAGACAATCCGCACGGCTTCTTCCGCCACGGCCATCTGCGCCTGATCGGTCGAGGCTCCGCAGTGGTGCGAGCCGTACACGCCCGGGAGGCGGATCAGCGGGTCGGAGAACACCCGGTCCGCCGGCGCTGGCTGCTCGGGCCAGACGTCAAGACCGCACCGCACCCCCCGCTCGCGCACCGCCCGCGACAACGCCTCGGCGTCAACCACCGGACCCCGCGCCGTGTTGATGAAATACGCACCGCGCTGGAGTCTGTCGAAGAACGCTGTGTCGCACAGGCCCCGCGTCTGGTCATTCAACGCCACGTGCACGCTCACCGCATCCGCGCTTTCCGCGAGGGTGAACAGGTCCTCCCGCGAGGTCCCCCACCACTCCGCCCCAATCTCCGCGGCCCGGGCCGCGGTCATGCTGCGCGACCAGACGTGGATCTTCATCCCGAACGCGCTAGCGCGCTGCGCAAGTTCTTTCCCGATCGCCCCCAAGCCGACGATGCCGAGCACACGCCCTTTCAGGCCGCGGGCCTTGCCGTACCCCTTCTTGTCCCAGTTGCCCGCCCGCAGGTCGTTGAACTGATCGGGAAGCCGTCGGTCGCAACAGAGCAGCAGCCCCATCGCCAACTCCGCCACCGCCACCGCGTTCATTCCCGGGCAGTTGCAGACCGCGACCCCCTTGGCCGACGCGGCCTCGCAGTCGATGTTGTCGTACCCCGACCCCGCGCGAATGATCAGCCGCAGCGAGTCGCCCGCGTCGATCGCCGCCTTGTTGAACTTGGTCGATCGCACGATCACGACGCCCGGATTGTGAGAGGCCATCGCCCCCGCGAGGTCCTCAGCACGCAGGCCGGGCTCAGAGACAACCTCGCAACCGAGAGCCGTCAGCGCGTCGATGCCCTCCCGCTCAAACGCATCAGCGATCAGTACCTTCACGTGCGGCCCCTTCGTTCAAGCCCCGGTGACGACCGCCCAACAGGGTGTCGGCACCGGGTTCCCGGGAAAGGATAGGGTCGGTGCCGGAGGCCCCGCAAGCCGACCGCTCCGCCCATTTCACGTGCCGAACGCACCCCTCAGCACCAGATGTATGCCCTTCGGTCCGGTCTGAGCCCGATCAGGGCTGGCCCGTGTTGATCGGCTCACCGCCGAAGTCGATGCCCTGAAGCCCGCCCCGGGTGAAGTTGTACCGGGCCGCGAGTGCATCCCCGCCCGGATCACGCGGCGGCACGTACCACGCGTCATTCGGATTGGGGTCGTAATCGATCAGGTAATCCGCCTTGCTCGGGTTTCTGGGCGTCCAGCCGAGATTCGCATCGATCGTGCGCGACACGTTGCCCGAACCGTCAAACATCAACAGCGGTTCGCGAGCTTCCGGATCGAGGAAGTAGTACTGACTCCGCCCGTAGTGGCGGGCGAACTCGTCGTACATGTGGACCTTGCCCGAGGGGAACTGCACATCACCGATCTTGAGGTTGCCAAGGTCGGCGTTGCCGGGGATCGAGTAACTGTTGAATCGCCGGTTGAAGTGCTGGATCCGCCTCGCAGCGTTCCCGCCGCCGAGGAGCTTGATCGAACTGCTCTGGTACCGATCGTACGAGGCGACGACGGGACGGTACGACGAGCTGTACGGCCAACGCTTGTTCGTTGATGACGGGTCCGGCTGGAACGGCTCCCACACGCCGTTGTCGAAGTTGTTCCGGGGATCGTCCTGCCAGTTCAGCCGAGGCTTGTCCTCAGGGCAGGCAACCATCTTTTCCGGCACACGCTGGGCCAGATAGTCGTTGACCACCAGGTGTGTGTAATAGACGTGCGGGATCCAGGAGTTGATCTTCGGGATGTCCTCGCGGTTGCCACGCCGACGGAGGATGTCAACCGCCTGTGCCGCCGCGGCTTCTGTCGCGTTGCCGTACGGCCCGTCAAGATCGTCGTAGTCGGTCTGCCCGACCGTGCTCACCGACCACGTGAACGCAAAGATGCGGTCCTCGAAGTCGGCCGAGTAGGTGCCGGCCGCGGTACCGAACTGCCGAATGTTGGACTGGCACACCGTGAGCTTGCCGGACCGCCGGGCCTCGCCCAACGCCGGCAGCAAGATGCCGATCAGGAGTGCGATGATCGCGATGACCACCAACAACTCGATCAGCGTGAACGCCCCGGCTCGACGCGTGGTTGTGTGCTGCATGTCGTTGATCTCCTGATGCCCGCAGCAGAACGCCGCCAGCAAGCTCTGGAACCTGACATCGGCAGAATACCACAATTCGCTCGAACCGCAAAGCCGTCAGCGGAGCCCCCGCAAACGCGACAGAGCCCGCACCCGTGGCCCGGCCGCCTCCCCTTGCCCCGGCTCTTCCCCAGCCTCGGCCCCTCCCGCCGGTTCCAAGACCTCCGCACCGTCCGCGGATTCGAGCGAGGGAACGACCCCGTCCCCCACCGCATCCAGTGCCGCAGGATCGTCCGCGCCCTCCGCTGCCACCGGTGATGAATCACCGGCATCCGGACCCGTCACAACCCCCACCTGCCCAGACACCGCCTTCGCTTCCCGAGCCGCAAGCCACCGACCCACCGGCCCGGAGCCCAGATCGAGCTGCTGGAAAACCACGTACCCACCGAGCCCGGTCAGGGTGACCAGAGCCAGAACGGACCACACCGCGGTCCACCGCTTCGACCGGCGCAGATCGCGCCGAAGCCGGAGCTCTCGTATCCCCTCGTCTCCGAGATCCTCCGAGATCTCGATTCGATCCGTCGGTGACACGCCGTCTGCATCGCCGGCCCGTGCCATCGAATCACGCTGATCCAACGGCGTTGCGGGCGCAGGCTGGTCCGAGCCGGTTTGCCTCCTCGCCGCCGGAGCAGTGCGGCCGGGCAGCGGCCGCACTTCACCCAGCCCGAGCGCCTGCCGATCCTCAAACTTCCCAAACTCCGCGCCGCAGGACGTGCAGTCCCTGCTCTCCGGATCGACTTTCGCCTGACAACTGTGGCAGATCCCCAGCCGGTGTGCCACCCCCGGGCACCACCGCGCCAGCATCCAGAACTGCTTGGTGGTCGGCCCGCGCACGGCCGTATCCGCCCGAACGGTCCCCCGTTCGATCAAATGCATCAGCGTCGCGTAGTTGCACCCCGGCCGGAACGGCTGCGACTCGATCCGCACAAACCACGGCCCCATCGCGTTCTGCGTGGCCTGCCGCGACAGCGGATCAAACCGCCCGCCGCAACTCTCACACGCCGCCAGACTCCGGCTCCTCGCACCGCAATACGGGCAGATTGTCAGCCGGGGCTGCGGCGTGGGCGGGACCGGAGATGACGGTGATGGCGTCGTGTTCATGGCTGCCTTGAGGCTCGTGTACACCATACCAGCCTGCTGTGGCCGTGGTTGACCGGCTCGACCTCGTCGGCTTGGATGCTGGTATGAATCCCCACACCACCGCCGGCGGTCGCTGCCTCCTCATCGGTCTTCTTCTCGTTACGGGGTGCAACAACGGCGGTTCCACCTCGACAAACCCCTTCGACGGGCTCGACCGCGCAGACCGATACGCGGCCGGGAGCGGGCGAGTGGCCCCGAGGGCCGGCGCTCCGCTCTCGATCGACGGCCAGCCGGTGGAGTGGGCGGACGTCAGCGACCGACTCGCCGAGGCCGCGGGCGCCGTCGTCGTCGAAGAAGTCGCCCTCGACCGGGTCATCCAGCGCGAGGCCGCGGCCCGCGGCATCCAGATCACACAGGACGACCTCGACCGCGAACGCCAGTGGCTTGCGCGCGCAGTCGACCAGGGTTCCCGCACCTCGGGCACCGATCCCGCGATCCTCGTCAGGGAGATACGACAACGCCGCGGCCTCGGCCCCGAGCGCTTCGCCGCACTCCTCCGGCGCAACGCCGCGCTCCGCGCCATGGTCCGAGGCACCGTGGAGGTCAGCGCCGAGCAGGTCGAGCGTGCCTGGCGCACCCAGCACGGCGAGCGGGTCCGCGTCCGCATCATCATCTCGCCGTCCATGACCGATGCGCAGAACCTCCGGTCGCAGGCCCTCGCCGCCGGGAGCAACGAATACACCTTCGCCAAGCTCGCCGAGACCTACTCCACCGACAACTCCGCCCCGCTCGGCGGACTCATCGAGCCATTCAGCACCGAAGACCCCGCCTACGAGGAGACCGTCCGCCGCGTCGCGGCAAGCCTGCAGCCCGGAGAGATCGGCCCCGTCGTCGCGACCCGCAACGGGCACGCCGTGATTCTCCTGACCGACCGCATCCCGCCGGATGGCGTTACGCTCGAACAGGCCAGGGAACGCCTGCGTGAACAGATCACACTCCGCCAGGAACGCATCAGCATGGACCAGCTCGCCAACCAACTGCTCAGCACCGCCCACGTCCGGGTCCTCGACCCCGCGCTGTCATGGTCGGTCGAGGCGGGCCGTGGGAAGTGAGCCACGCCAACTCCCCGGCCCGGTGACCCGCGTTCTCGCGGCCGCGGGGCATCTCGCGATCTGGGTCGGCCTCTACTTCGCCGCCGCGTACGCCAGCGCCGCGATCCTCCTCGGACGCACCGTGCAACTCGACCCCCTCGCCGCCGCGTTCTGCGCGGGCGTCGGGCTCTACCTGCTCGACCGACTGAAGCTCCGCGACGACCTGCTCGACCCGGCCGACCTCGTAGCCGACGAGCGGCGGCACAGATTCCTGCGCGCGCGCCGAAAGCTCCTCCGCACGACCGCCTGGGTCGTGCTCGGGCTCGGGACGATCCTCGTCGTCGCGATCCATCCGGCCAATGTTGTGCTGCCCCCGATCGGCGTGCTCGGCGTGCTCGCCTACAGCCGCCCCAGGAAGTCCCGCCGCAGGCCCAAAGACTTGCTCGTCCTCAAGAACCTCATGCCGGGGTGCGCGATCGGCGGGCTCGGTGTGATCCTCGCGGTGCAGTCACCCGTGCACGCATCCCGGCTCTACGGCACCCCTGTGGGCGCCGAGGCGTTCACGTTCGCTCTCGCGGTGTGCGTGTCGCTGGTGTTGCTGATCGCCGCCGACGCGATGCTCTGCGACCTCGACGATATGGCCGCCGATCGGCACGCCAAGACCTCAACACTCCCGGTCTGGCGCGGTGCGAACGCGACGTGGCGGGTCGCGCTGCTCGCCCACGCGGTGGCCGGCGTGCTCGCAGTCTGTGTCGGCTGGAGGCACGGCCTCGCGATCGGCGCGATCGTCTGGGCCCTGACCAACCTCGGCCTGACGACGCTCCTCCGACTCGCCAGGCCCGGACAGGTCCGCGACCTCATCGACCTGCGGCTTCCCGCCGCGACGCTTCTGGTCTATCTCCTCGACAGGCTGACCTAGCACCCGCCGGTGCCGAGCCGGATGCGGCGAGAACCGCTGCGCGTCACCCTAGCGGGCGTACTCGATCGCGCGGGTCTCGCGGAGCACCGTGACCTTGATCTCGCCCGGGAAGGTCATCTCGTCGGCCACCCGCTTGGCGATGTCGTGGGCGATGAGGAACGCCTCGTCGTCGCTCAGCCGGTTCGCGTCGATCATGACCCGCACCTCGCGCCCCGCCTGGATCGCGTGCGCCTCGTTGACACCCTTCATCGACATCGCGATGTCCTGCAACTGGTTCAGCCGCTGGATGTACCGCTCCATGCTCTCGCGCCGGGCACCGGGCCTCGCGCTCGAGACCGCGTCGGCCGCCATCACGATCGGCGTGTAGAACGTCGTGGACGGGATGTCGGCGTGGTGACCGCCGATCGCGTTGAGCACCGCCTCGTCGCGCTCGCCGTGCTGGCGGGCAAAGTCCATACCGATCTTCGGGTGCCCGCCCTCCATCTCGTGGTCCATCGCCTTGCCGATGTCGTGGAGGAACCCGCACCGCCTCGCCAGGCGGCCGTCCAGCCCGAGCTGCTCGGCGATGAGCTGGCTCAGGAACGCCACCTCGACCGAGTGCCGCAGCACGTTCTGCCCGTAGCTCGTCCGGTAGTGCAGACGACCCATCGCGTCGACGATTTTGGGGTGCAGCCCTCGCGTGTTGACCTCGAGGGCGGCCTCCTTGCCCGCTTTGGTGATCTTCTCGGCGATCTCCTCGCGGGTCTTCTCGACAACCTCCTCGATCCGCGTCGGGTGGAGCCTGCCGTCGGCGACCAGCTTCTCGAGCGACTCGACCGCGATCGCCTGACGCACCTTGTCAAAGCAGCTCACGATGATCACGCCCGGCGTGTCGTCCACGATAATGTCGACGCCCGTCGCCCGCTCGATCGCCCGGATGTTCCGGCCCTCGCGCCCGATGATCCGCCCCTTCATGTCGTCAGAAGGAATCGTCACCGCCCGGACCGTCGAGTCGCTGGTCACCTCGGTCGCGAGCCGCTGGATCGCCATCAGGGTGATCTCGGTCGCCTTGTCCTTGGCGTCGTCCTCCGCCTGGCGGACCACGTTCTGCACGACCTTCGCGACCTCGTACCGGTTCTCTTCCTCAACCCGCTTGAGCAGCATCTCCAGCGCCTGGTCCTGGCTCATCTTGGCCACCGCGTGCAGGGCCTCGGTCTGTTTGCGGACCAGTTCCTCGGTCTCCTGCTCCTTCTCCGCGATCAGCTCCTCACGACTCCGGAGCTTCTCCTGCTGCTTGTCGAGCGCAGACTCGCGCTTGGTCAGCGAGCTTTCCTTGTCGTGAAGCACATCCTCCCGCTTGCCCAGCCGCCGCTCGGTCTCCCGGAGTTCGTCACGCGAGGCCTTTACCTCCGCGTCAAGCTTCTCCTTGCGTTCAAGCGCTTCGCGTTCGGCCTCGAGCCGCACCCGCTCCGCGGCCGTCTTGGCCTCGGCCTCGGCCTGCTCGATAGTCTGCCGTGCCTGGTCCTTCGCGCTCGCCAGCGCTCTTGCCGACAGCGTCTTCGCGATGAGCAACCCCGCCGGGACGCCCAGCACAAGGCCGATGAGAATGAATCCGACGATCGCTCCGGCACTCGCCGCCGCGAGGGTGATTGACGCAAGCATCATGCGCGCCGTCCTTTCCGTGGCTGCGCATGCCATCGCGCAGCCGGGCGTGCTGCTCCGTGCGCGGGTGGCGGTGGCTGTCGCTGCGTGTCAGATCAACTTCCCGTCGAACACCCCGAACCGATCGGCTTCACGCCGAGGGTGAATCGATGCATCCCCGTTTTGTCGCCGCCGGGCCGCGCGAGCAATCTCACGCCCCCGACCGCGTTGTTCCTGCCCTCGCCGATGTCCGAGCATCTCGAGAGCCACTTCTCCAAAGAACGTGTGCAGCGTCCTGACTCCAACAGCAAATACAGCAACAACGCCGCGTTGGTCCCGCGGTGGTGCAGGTGGGTTTGTCTCGCGCCCGGCCCGTCCGGGCGAACAGTCAGAGTTTAGTCTCTGCAAAGTTCGAGACGCGCCCGTATTCGCTCGCCATGGCATTGTAGGAACATGTTCGGCTAGGCAGCCTCGGATTTCCCTTGGCTCTCGAGCATCCGCGCCACCACCCCGCACACCTGCGAGATCACGAAGTCGCGGTGGGCGGGATTGAACCCGAACTCAAACGCCACGCCAAGGTGTACCTGCTGCATGCTGTCGATGTGGCTGTGCACCACCCGGCCGGTCAACGCGAGCGGGGCGACAGACTCCTCCCCGAGCGAAACCCGAAGCCAGAGGTGCCGGAGCCGGTCCAGCCCGGACGACTCCGACGAATCGACCGTCAGCCCGAGACCGCCACCCGACAGGTTGACGAGATTCGCCTCAAACCGCGGCCCGACCATCGGGAGCAACTGCGGCTGAGTCGGCGGAGGCCCCACCGGCTCGCGCTGGTACCGCGCCAGATCCCTGGCGAACGCCTCGTTGGCAACCTCCGCCGCGCCCACGGTCGTGGGATCGAGCAAGGGCCAACACTCGACCCGCGGCAGATCCACCCCCACCGTGCTCGCGCGGTAGTAGCTCCGACGTGAACACCGGCTCACTTCTTCGGGCATCGCGAGCCGGAGGCGGTCGTCGTTGCCGACCTGCAGCACCGAGGTCTCAAACATCCACCGGTTCTGCCCGATGCTCATCGCCCCGATCAGCGCCGCGCCCGGCTCGATCCGGATCGACCGCCCGAACGCCGCAGGCTGCGACACCTCGATCTCATTGTCGTTCAGACGGAGGATCTTGACGCGCCAGATCAGATCGCCCGAGGCCGACTCGGTCTGCCCCGGCCTCGCCAGCGAGATCTCCAGCGCGCCGCTGCGCTCGTAGATCTGCCAGAGACAATCGCGCCATCGATTCGTGCGGGACCGGTTTGCGGGCATGGTCATTCCCTCCTGACAGGCTCAAACCTGCCATCGAGCGGATCAACCGTCACATTGACTGATGAGCACCGAGCCAACGCGAGGAGTCTGCCGGTCTGCCGCTTGTGCGGCATGGTGCAAATCCGGCGCGTCCGAGAACCGGCCTACGCCGTCCGCGAGCCCGCGCCCCGGAGCGAATCCAGTATCTCGCGAGCCCGGGACTGTTGTGCGCCGTCCAGCGTCCGCCCGCCGAAGCGAATCACGTAATACAACTCAGAAAGCTCCGCGACGAGCGAGCCGACCTCGCCGCGCTCCTCCCCAATGGTCTCACCCCAGGAGTGCGGCGGCTGCCAGTCCGGCTTGCGGAACCCCTCTCTCGCAAGCGTGGTCAGCATGTCCTGATAAATCGGGTTGGCCGCGACTCTCGCCCGGGCATCGGCGTCGGCGATCCGCCGCGGGATCCTCCTGGGCCTCGTAGACAACCACGCGCGCCACCGCCGCGCGAGCACCGAAGCGAGATACGCAACAATCAGCACACCGACGATCCCTGCGAAGATCTTCACCGCCAGGACCGCCACCTCGAACAGCGACGCCTTCCGCAGGGCACCAAGCCACTCGTTGGCCCTCTCCGTCAGCGACTGCGCCCGAGGCGAATCCAGCGAGAGCAACTCCGCACGGCTCCCTCCATCGAACGAGACAATCGAGTTCACCCACGCGTAGTTGAGTGTGTCCAAAAACCGCCCCGCCCTCGCGAGCAGGCCCTGCGGCGGTGCGTGCAGCACCGCCAGCTCCGAGGGCGGCGTCGCGTCGTAGGTGCTCCACCAGCCCGGCTCACCCTGCGCTTCCACCCACGCGTGAGCGTTGCTCTCGCGGACCACGTAGGAATGCGTTGCGCGATTGAACTCGGCCGCGAGATAGCCCGTCATCACGCGCGCCGGAATCCCCACACTCTGGCACAACGCCGCGAGCCCCGCGGCGTAGTGCTCGCAGTGCCCGCGATCGGCCTCGGTCAGGAACCACTCGATCGGCTCGGCCCCCGGTGGCGGCGGCGGTTCTCCGAGGCTGTACGTGTAGTTGTCCCAGAAATGGCGACGGAACGCCCGGATAGCCTCCTCGTCGTCTGCAACCGGGCGGCGGTCCGGATCGGGCTCGATCCCCGCGTCCCGGAGGATCTCCGCCGCGACCCTGGCGACCACCGGAGAATCCCACGACGCCGGACGGCGGTCATACCGACGTCGAAACTCCGCCTCCCTGCGTGCCGACCGCACCGTGTACCGAAACGTCCCGCCCTGAGAGCTGACCATGACCGTCGCGTCCCGGTCGAGATACGCGACCTCGCACGGATCCATGGGCGTAATCTTGATCGGACGCCAGATCGTGAACAGATACGAGAAGTCGGCCGGTGTCGCCAGAAGCGTGATCTCCTGGAACACGCCCCCCTCACCGGCGGGCGACCCGAGGGGGAAGGCCTGCTCCGGCACGACATCCTGCCGCTTTCCCACCACGTCGGGACCACCGGAGCTAAACCACGTGCCTTCCCCGTACTGGTCAAGGGCGGCTCCACGCAGATACTGCACGGCACCCTGCCCGCCCATCGGCTCGCCCTGCGCATCACGCAACGTCAGATGCAGCACCGGACGCCGCGACGTCGAGATCGTCCCGCCGCTCCCGACACGAACCCGATCAGAAAACGCGACGACGCGGCCCACCGACGGATTGCCGAGCCTGCTGATCTGCCGCAACCCGGCCCCCCGCGGCACGACCACAAACACAAACGCCGCCACCATCAGACCGAGCACGATCGCGACGCCGCTCGTCCGCCGCAACGACACGCCCGCACCGGTCCCCGCGACAGCCCGCACCTTCACCGCCGGACCACGATCGGGCACGCCCTTCCCTGCCAGCCGCTCGGCCTTGCTCAGCGCGATCCGCAGTTGCAGATGCATCGCCGCGAAGGCCAGAAGCGGCAGGTAGCCGATCGTCAGCACCCCAACCAGCAACCCGTTGCTCACAATCACCGCGGCAAGCGCCAGGAAGATCGAGTAGGCCAGCAGCTGCGCATCGTCTCCGGCGTGCCGCCTGTCGAACAGCTTCACCACAATCATCCATGTCACAAACGCGGCGAACTGGTGAACACCCAGCCCCTGCGCGAGCGTCGCGTTCAGCGTGTACACCAGCACACCGAGCGTGGCCAGTCCCCCCATCCACCGGGGCAGTCTCAGGCCGACCAGCGGCGATGTCGCCAACAGGCCCACCGCTCCGAGCAGGATCGCCAGCGCCTGCATCCCCGGCGCAGGCGATGCCGCCGCGTACGCCAGCAGCGAGATCGCGCAGCACGCCAGCAGCGCCCGGGCCCGTGGTGCCGGGGCAGTCACGCGACACGCTCCGGCCGAGCCGCAACACCGTCCACATTCGTCCGCACAGCGCCGGAGTCCAGCGTCACCAATCTGCCCGGAAGCCGGTTCCCGGCGCCCCGGTTCCGATCGATGGCACCATCGCCGTGAGGCCGCACGGTCACCACGAGTTCCCGCGGCCCGGGCTGCGGCAGCCCCGCCCGGTCCTGCGGCTCGTCCGCGGTCGCGTCCGCCTCGAGCGAGGCGAGACGCGACAGCGCGTTGCGCAGTCCCACCCGGCCCGAAGCCGGGAGCGTGTGCAGGTTGTACTCCGGGCACAACAACCCGACGATGAAGCCCCGCTCGATCGCGAGTTTGAGCACGCCCGCCGCGAGCCCGATAGTCGCCTCGGTCTCCTGCGCATCCGCAGCACCGGAGAGATGAAGCCGGACCCACAGCCGCGTCGGTGCCGGCAGCGCGTTCTGCAGCACCACCAAGTCTCCCACGCGCGCACTCGCCCGCCACGAGATCGACCGCATCGAATCGCCCGGCACGTACTCCCTCACGCCGTAAAAGTCGCCCGTGTTGTCACCGATCCGCCCTGTAGACCCGTCCCGGCCCGACCCGGCGCCAACATCCTCGAGCACGCGCGGATCCAACGTCGACGGCGCCGGATACACCAACGCCGTCCGGTGCTGCGCAAACCGGAGACTCTTGGTCGCCAGCCCGAACGGGAACCCCGACGCGACAATCACATCCGTAAATTCCGGCTTGCCGCGCCGCGTCGCCAGCGGCCGCGCCTCGGCCACCACCGACTGCCCCGGTCGCACGCACGTCACAAACGCAACCGGCCTGGTGACACACCGCCGCCACGGCGTCCGCACCCGACGCCGACGCGAGGGTTCGCGCTCCGAGATCGTCAGCCCGAACACCGGCGCAAGCCAGTTCGTGTTCCGCACCCGATACCGCACCACCATCCGCTCACCGGCCGAGCCGTCAGGGATCGGCTCTCTCTCCACCCGGATCCCCATCAGCCCCAGCCCGGAGATCACGCCGGACACCCCGATGCCCGCCACCGCGAGCCCGAGCGCCCAGAAGAGCAGGTTGTTCTGGCTCGAGATCGCCGCGACCGCCAGGAACCCCGTCACCGCAAGGTAAACCAGACCCGACATGCGGAACCGGTACATCCGCTGGACCGGGGCGTCCGCACGGCGTTTCACCGCGACCCGTCCTCCGCGGCCGCACCGCGCTTCGGCTCTACGAACACCAGCAGTCGCCGATCTTCACTCGGCACATACACCGATCCGCGGCAGTGGAGCACATCCGCGCCGCTCGCCACGACCTCCACCCGCCCGGCCATCGCCTGCTGGGTGGTCAGTTTCATCGAGAATGTCCCGTCCGACTGCGATGTCGCCTCCGCCATCGAAGCCGTCCCGCCGCCCGGACGCATGATCTTGACCAGCACCCCGCCGTGACCCGCCCGCGCGACTCGCTCGTCGGCACCGTCCACGACCGTGACCACACTCGCCTCGCCCAGCACCACCTTCCCCCGGACAGTCCGCGAGTTGTTCGCGCACCCTCCCAACGCGGGGACAAGCAGCAGGGCTACGACCGACGCGACAAACAGCAAAGACCGGGAAAGCGTGCTCATCCTTGCGCTCCTGGGGCGTGTGTACTGACCGGCGGGAGGTCCTCGACCGATCCCAGCCCGAAGGTGTCGAGAAACTGCTTCGTCGTTCCGTAGAGGATCGGTCGTCCGAGTTCTTCCGCTCGACCCTGAATCGTCACCAGACGATGATCCATCAGCGTCTTGAGCACCTCGCCGCACGCCACGCCGCGGATGCCCTCCACCTCGGCGCGAGTCACCGGCTGCCGGTACGCGATGATGGCGAGCGTCTCGAGCGCCGCTTTCGACAGCCGCTGCTGCACCCGCTGCTGGTGGAACGCCGCGATAAACCTCGCGTACTCCGGGAGCGTCATCAGGCGGAACCCGCCCGCGACCTGCTCGATACGGAACACCCGCCCCGTCGCCTCGTACTGCGCGTTCAGATCGTCGATCGTTGCACGGAGCACGGCCAGCAACTCCGGCGAGACCGCGGCGGACTTCGAGCCCTTCGCCCCCTGGCCGCTCTCATCCGCGATCAGCCCGACCGCCGCCGCGAGCCGTTCCGGAGCGATCGCACGGTCCGCCGTCAGCAACACGGCTTCGACCGGTGGCCCCAGATCCCCCGCCCGAGACCCCGGTGATTCCGCGGCCTGCTTATGTTCGGTATTCGTTTTGGTCGCTGCGGTCATGCCGAATGCTACCACAGCCCGGCCCCCGCCGATGGCCCCCACCAGCAGGCCTCCGATCCATAGAGAACGGTCAACTGCACCCCGCAGACCGCCGAAGAAACCCGGACAGGTGACCCGATCCGAGCGTCGGGATCCCGTCGAACCACCCGGGAGGAGTTATACGTGAGCTGCGCGAGGGTCCTGCTAGTCGATGACGAGCCCCACATCCCGATGGTGGTCGGGCGCAAGCTCTCCAACGCCGGATTCGAGGTCATGACCGCCTCCGATGGCGAGGAAGCCCTCGCCGCGGCCGAGGAGTTCAGCCCGGACCTCATCATCACCGATCTGCAGATGCCGTACATGAGCGGCGCCGAACTCGCCGCCGCACTCCGCGCCGACGAATCGCTCCGAGACATCCCCGTCATCCTGCTCACCGCCCGCGGCTACGTGCTCTCCGATGAAGAGCGCGCGGCCACCAACATCAAACACTTCCTCTCCAAACCCTTCAGTGTGCACGAGATTCTGCGTCTCGTCGAAGAAATGCTCCCGGGACACTCGGAGGCCGCTTGATGCACCAACTCCCGGTCCGAGAAGACGACGCGCACGCCACGCTCCGATCGCGGCTCGCCGCGCTGGGTGTCCTGGCGTGGCGCCTCGACGCTTCGGGCCGTGTCCGAACTCCCCCCAAGCTCACCGGTGCGCAGGCCGCCTGGATCTGCAGCGGCGAGATGATCGAGCGGATCGAAGCGGCCACCTCCGCGATCGCCGAAAGCGGCGAGCCGACCCGGCTCACCATTCTCGACGGCTGCGATCTCTCCCTCACCCCGCTCAAGCACCGCCGACGCGTCGTCGAGTGGACCGCCGCGATGTACCTCACTCCGGCGCTCTTCGAGTCCGACGAATTCAACGCCTCCTGCAATCGGAGCCGGATCGACCCCGCGGCCGCCAGACGCTCGCTGCGACCCCTCGCCACCTTCCGCCCCGAGGAAATCGAACGTCTCTCCACCCTCCTCAACGAGATGGCCGCGGACCTCGCCGCTCTCTCGGCCCAGGAGCTCACACTCGAAGGCTTCTCGGTCACCCTGACCGAGGCGTACGAGCACATCCAGCTCACCCAGAGCCTCGCCAGTGCCGTCCGCAACGTCGAGCAGCCCGAGCAGTTCTTCACCGAAGCGGTCGAGAGCCTCGCACGCACGCTCCCCTTCGGCTGGATCACCATCTCGCTGCTCGACGCCCCGTGGCTTGAGCCCAACGAGCGCCGATGCACCTTCCACGCCGGACAGACGCCGCCCGATGACTACACCATCGACGCACTCGTCAAGCTCGCCTCGCTCGAGGAGGACAGTGACGGCTCGATCATCCTCAGCGGCGAGCAGGTGGACACCATCGTCGGCCCCGATGAGCAGGTCGTGATCCACCCCATCCGGCGCACCGGTGTGCCGAGCGGCGTCCTCATCGCCGGAAGCAAGGGCGGACACGACCCGCAGGTCAGCACCTACGACACACGTCTCATCGACGCCGTCGGCGCGTTCGTCAGCAGCTACTACGCCGTCGTCTGTCTCGTCACCGAGCAGCAGGCCACCTTCCTCGGCTCCATGCGCGCCATCTCCGCCGCCCTCGACGCCAAGGACCGCTACACCCGAGGCCACTCCGAGCGCGTCGCGCACCTGGCAGCGACCCTCGCCGAGCGGATCGGGCTCCCCGAAGCCTCCGTCGAGCGCATCCATATCGCCGGCCTCATGCACGATGTCGGCAAGATCGGCGTCCCCGAGGCCGTCCTCTGCAAGCCCGGCCGCCTCACCGACGAAGAGTTTGACGCTATCAAACGCCACCCGCGCATCGGCCACGACATCCTCGCCGGCATTCCCCAGCTTGAGGACATTCTCCCCGGCGTGCTCTGGCACCACGAACGCTGGGACGGCCGGGGATACCCCGACCGCCTCGCCGCCGAAGAGATCCCGCTCATGGGACGGCTCCTCGCCATCGCCGACACCTTCGACGCGATGAGCTCCGACCGGAGCTACCGCAGCCGGATGTCACGCCAGGAGGTCCTGGCAGAGATCCGCAAGTGCTCGGGATCCCAGTTCGACCCCGACCTCGTGCCGGCATTCCTCGAGATGGACTTCAGCGAGTTCGACCGCATGGTCGCCGACCACGCCCCGCAGCGTATCGTCGACCGCGACGCCGCCTGACCGACGGACGCCCCGAATGCCATCCCGGAAGACGACGTCCCCCGGCCGCGGGAGTCACTCGATCACCCGCTCCCAGGAATCGGTCACGACCTTGTACTGCGCCGGCGCCGGATAGGCGTTGTACAGGCTCAACACCTCAGCATCGGACATGTCCGCCGAGAGCACAACCAGCTCGCACACCGATCCCCTGATCGGATCGGACCCCGCAGCGGTAGTCGCGCCCATCCGCCGCGACACGCCGATCAAGATCGATTCGCTCGGCGCGTCCTTGGCAAGCTCATCGGCCAGCGGGGCCGAACTCCACTGATCCACCCGCGTCCCGTTGAGATACAGCCTCACCCCGGCATCGCTCACCGTCAGCAACGCGTGGTTCCACTGCTCTTCCTGAACCACACCACCGCTCAGCGTGACTGTCCGATCCGAGGTGTCGTACAACGCCTCCAACGCCCCGGCGTTCACGGCCAGCTCCCATCGCCCGCCAAGGCCGCGCCCGGCCGCGTCCCGCGTCACGATGCCCTGAAGCCCGGCCGTCGAGGACACCCAGAACCACACGCTCACCGTGCGGATCCCGGAATACTCCGCAGCCGACTTCGCCTCCATCGATCCAGCGACGCCCGCAAACCACGGCGCACTCGCCTCGCCGAGCCCCGGCACCATGCCCGGCGTCACCTCCGAACCCGTCCACGCCTTCACCAACGGGTTGCCCCCAGCCGCGTCCGCTTCATAGCCGCCGCCCTCGATACCGTCGATGGGCCAGTACCCCAAGGGCCCCTTGGCCGCGAGAAGCTCGGCGTGATCCCGCGAGGACTCCCCCCGCAGTGTCAGCTGCACCCGCAGGATCGATCGCGATGATCCCTCGTACCCGTACCCGCTCAGCTCGATCGGATCCCAACAGCTCTTCGTGTACGCCCCGCCCCCGACCGCCTCGACCTTGACCGACGCGGTCCCCGTGCCGATCACTTCCTTGTTGACCCACACACCCTCCGCCCGGGCCAGCCGCCAGTCGGGCTCAGTCTCGATGGTGTGCATGCCCATCTCGATCGCCGACGCCGCGAGCTGCCGGGCCGAGATCGAGTCAACCACACGCCGGCCCTCTTCCTTCGCCGACATCGCCGCCTTCAAGCCCAGCAGCGCCATCGCCGAAACCGTGGTCGTCACCACGAGAACAAGCACGTACACACCCCCGCGCCGAGAGCCCGGGAGCACTCGCTCGCCAAGAGGTCGCAATGGCCTTCCGCGGTTCATCATGCCGTGCAACGCCCCTTACTCCGTAAACCGATCCCAGGTCTCTGTCCGCAGCCGCCGCATCTCCGAATAGACCACCGGCCCTCGGCTGACACGAACGATCACGAGCTTGCCCCCCGATTCAGCCCCCACCACCAGGTCCGGCACACTCGGATCGACCAGCCGAACGAAGACCCGCCGCTGCCACGCCCCGACCCCGGGGATCGGCGTCCCGTCGGCCCGCAACGGCGGCTTCTGCATCCACCCGTGGTAGTCATCCACATCGTCAAACGTTGACCGGTCGCCGGCATCCTCATCTGCGCCGAGCCCGGATTCGTTCGGATCGACCGGATCCACATACGGCTGGCCGCAGACCTCTTCAAGCAGGTCTGCCGCAAGCGAACGGGCGATCGCGACGTCCGCCGTCGAGTGCTGCGTCCGGGCCGAGAGCTCCACCGCGCTCAGCACGCCTCCCAGCATCATGCTCAGCAGCACCATCGCGACGAGCACTTCCACGATCGTCATGCCACGCACACCGGTCCCGCTCACGGCAGCACCTCCGGCGTGTTCAGCGGCCGCACCGAGCGCGTGACGGTCGTGAGTGGCGAACCGGTCGCCAGGCTCGACTCCAGCACCTCCAGCGTTGTGCGGGTCACCGTCCCGCCGGTGCTGGTCCAGACATCGGCAAACACGTCGTGCCGCCAGACTTTGTTCGAATCCGCCGTCCACGTCCTTCCGCCGTCCGAACTGGTCATCGCGGTGCGGCCCGCAAGCGCTTCGGCGGAGACGCCATTCACCAGAACACACGACACACCCGGATCCTCGGCTCGGACAACCAGACAAGGGCTCTCGTCCGGCCCAAACTTCGCCGAGCTGAGCGACAGAGTGATCTTCGTCAATGAACTGCCCAATGAGTCCGTGTCAAACGTCTCGGACGCGTAAACCGATGGTCCCGGCAACCCGGTCCCGGCATCGGTGTTTCTGAGCTCAACGATGAGATCCCCGACCGAGGATTTGCCCCAGTACACCCAGATGCTCACATCCTCGACCCGCCACTCCACGGTGTCCGCCGGCAGGTTGGGCAGAATCCGTTGTGCATAGGCGTTGGACGCGTTCACGTAGTCGGGCAGGATGTCAACGAGGTTGACGCTCTGCACGAGCTGGTCGCTGAACTCCTTGTCCGTGCCATCGACCCTGACATCTGTCGAGGTGGTCCCCGATGTCAGCGAGAAACTCTCAGCTGCGTCAATGAGCACTGTCGCGTCGCCGCCGTTGACCGCCCGAAGCAGCGGGTCGCCCGCCACCCCGGACCAGCCATACTTGATGGTCTCAACTCGATTGTCGCCGGTCCAGTCGTTGACCGAGAACGTGATGCTGGTGGCCGACACATCGAGCACCTCGACCGCCACCGAGACCTCGGCCGCGAGCCGCTCGAGCGCGTCCGACGCCGTCACCGCACTCGCCTGCACGCCGTCCGAGTCCGGGATCGCCCGACCCGCGATCATGATCAGCGCCTGCAACGCCGAGAGCACGATCGTTGCCAGCGCCAGCGCCAGCAGCACCTCGACCAGCGTAAAGGCCTTACGGCGAGTTCTTGGCAACCACCCCTTCATGGAACCGTCACGCTCCTTAACTCTCCGGGCGGTCACCGCTGCGATCCCCCGGGATCCCCGCAGCGGGCGCCTCACAGCAGAATCACCCTGCTCCGGCCATCACCTCAGGACCTTCAACGTGGTGGAAAGGTCCATGGACAACACATCGGTGTCCGAAGACTCAACGGTGGCCGTGACCGAAACCGGCCCGTCGGCCAGCACAATCGTGCCGAGTGCGGTGTTCTCTCCCCGCCCGTCAAGCACCGCCTTCGACTCGCCGCCGAAGTCCGCGCTCGTCACCGCGAGGTAGTACGGTGCCTTCGACAGATCCACGATGTACGGATTCCCCGCCGCGTCGGTCATGCCGACGATCTCATACCGGTTGTTCGCCACGTCGAAGACCAGCTCCCGGGTCGTGCCGGTGTGCCAGGCGTCCTGCTCGGCCAGGCGGATATCCCGCTCGATCCGGTCCAGCGCCAGGTCGGTCCGCCGGTGCGAGGCCGCGTCGCTGAACCGGGGAGTCGCGATCGCGAACACCACACCGATCACCACGAGCACGATCGTCAGTTCCACGAGGGTGAATCCCCGCATCCCATCCCCGCGTGTTCTCTGGCGCATCGGCATGATCATCTCCTTGCGAACGCAGAGACGCCCGCGGAATGCGGGCGTCTCTGAAACTGTCGTGCTGCCCGGCCGAGGATCAGTAGTTGACCCAGGGTGTGCCGTTCGAATCCTTGTCGGTCGCGCCGGCGTTGATCCGCACGTCACCGGTGGCCGCGGTGTACCACCAGCCGGCACCGGCTGTAGCCTGCGTGCCAGTGATCGTGGCGTTCCCACGCTGCGGGCCGGCCTTCTGCACCGGGATCGCCCGGATGTACGGCCCGTACATGTAGACGGCTGTCTTGGTCGCGTTCGTGTTGCCGTCGATATCCGAGTACAGCGTCAGCTGATCGGAGAATGTCGCCAGAGCGGGGAACGCCCCGTTGTGCTCGGCCGAGTAGAGCTCCACCGCACTGCGAAGAATCGCAAGATCGGAGATGGCTCCAGACTCGGTCGCTCCAGCGGCACCGCGGCTCATCCTCGGGATCGCGATCGCACCGATCACGCCAAGGATCACCACGACGATGACAAGCTCGATGAGGCTGAATCCTCGTGAGCGACGGGCGGGTACGGCAATGCTGTTCATCTTAAGAATCCTCCAGGCTTGTGCTTCCGGGCATACACGCCGGTCTGAAAGGCTGATCGACAATCCCAGTCGCCGACTTCACTTCTCCGCACACGCTCCGAGGACTTTGACGCTCCCCGCCCCTACAAACCGGCCCTTCTCACACCCGCCCCTGCAGCCAATGCGCACTGTGCGAGAGCTATCGGCCGTTGGGCATGGTCGGCCGGATCAGCTCGGCCCGGAACTCGCGCCCCGACTTGGCGAACACCCCGCCCTCGCGGTCGACCCGCACCAGGACGGCGTCCTCGTACTGCTGCCCGACACGGATCAGCGAGTTCCCGATACGCACCGCCCCCCGCTCACCATTGCCGACCACCGATGTGACGGTCCACACCTCCGCGTCGCCAAACGCGTCCGGGATCCCCGCCTCCGGATCGATGTGGTGCCGGTCCGCAAACCGCTCGAGCTTCTGGGCAAAGGCCGTCCCCGCCTTCACGCTCGCCACAGCCTGCGGCACGGCCTCCGCCTCCGCCTCGGGCATCAGCACCTGCGCCGACGCCGTCGCCGGGCCGGAGCCGCCAAGGACGAATCTGTCCACACCCAGGCCCGCCACCGCAAGCGCCGCGACCAGGATCCCCGACTTCTGCTTTGTGTTCAGTTCCATGCCCTCAACTGACAAAGCAGAAGGGGCCATGGCAAGCGAATGTGATACTCAACCCGCGGGCGCGCCGTCAGAAGCGATATACCACGCAAGATCGAACCCAAACGACACCTGCTGCGACCCGGCCTTCCCGCCAGAGTTGATCCGGAACGACGTCACCGCCAAGTCCGGAAACCGCTCTCGCAGCTGGTGCATCGCCGCCGCGACCTTCGGCGAAGGGCCCGTACCGCTGATCCGCAGCGGCACCACGTCCAGCAGCTCTCCCGGCTGGACGGCCCCGACGGTCAACTGCTCGACTTTCACCCCCGCAGCACGCAACACGCTCCCGATGCCCTCCTGACGGGACGCGAGCTGATCAGAACTGTCCAGTTCGAGCGCCAGCGAGCTCAGCCCGGTCTCGGCTATCCCTATCGAGCGCTGCAACGCCCGATGCTCGAGCTGCACCGACTCAAGCTGCGCGCGCGATCCCATCACCTGGCCCGTCAGGCGCTTCACATCGTCCCACGAGTGCAGCATCGGACGCACGCCCACCCAGAAGGCCCCGAACAGGATGAACACGGCGCACGCCGCTCCGACCAGGTCCACCCGCTTGTGCTGAAACTTCTGTGCTCGCCGCGCCATGGTCAGCCCTCGTCAATCCGAGCATCGATCGTGAACCCGAGCCGCGCCGCCGCGTCCTTGCCCGCTCCCACACCCGCGATGCTCTGCGTGTTCGTGATCTTCACTCTCGAGAACAACCCCGTCCGCTCGAGGCTCTGCACAAAGTCGGTCAGATTCCTCTGCCCGTCGCAGCTCCCCGTCATCGAGACCCGATACCCGCCGACACCCGCCCCCGATTCCGCGGCCAACTGCAGCGAATCGAACACTACCTTTCCCTGCCCCTCCCAGGCCAGAGTCGTCAGCAGGATCGACCAGTCCGGCTTGCGGACCACCTCTTGGGCGACCGCGAGGCGCTGCTGAACCTCTTGCAGCTTGACCCGGGCCTCCGCCACCGCCGCCGAGACCACATCGATCTGTCCGACCGTCTGCTGCACGGCCTCCCGCGTCTCACCAGCCGGGTCCTCGACCTGCGCCATCAACATCGCCACCGCCGCGCCCACCGCGCAGATCTCCATCCCCAGCACGTAGCGCCAGTGGAGAATGCGGCGGCGACGCGACCGACGTTCGAGCAGATACACCGGCATCAGGTTCGGTTCATTCACCATCGTCCATCCCCCACATCGCGTGCCCGATCGCCGTGTGCAGAGCCACGTCCTCGGTCATTGCCTCGCCGCGAATCCCGCACTCCGCCGGCGACAACACCCGGAACCTGAGCCCGGCCAACTCCCCGAGATACTCCGAAAGCCCCGGCAGCAGCGCGCCTCCCCCTGTCAGGAAGAACCGCTCAACGACCTCTCCGGGATACCGATCGAGCACGTACGCCAGCGAGCGCAGGATCTCGTGGAACAGACCCTCCGCGTACTCCCTCCCGAGCCCCAGCACCCGCGCCGTCGTCAGACCGTCAAAACCCTCCCCCTCGGGCGCCAGTATCCCCACCCGACTCACGACGGCCTCCGCCGCCGCGGCATCGATCGAGAACGAGCGCTTCGCCGAATCGACCAGCTTGCACATGCCGCCGTCCGACAGCCAGCGGTGATACACCGCATCGCCCTCGCGGAACACCGAGAGACCGATCCCGCTCCAGCCGATGTCCAGCAGAGCCGCGAGCGTCGGTTCGCTTCCGCACACGGGGCGTACGACACGACAACGAGCCTCCGCAGCCAGGTCGATCGCTTCGACGAGCATTCCCACCGCGTCGAACGGGCTCACCAACGCCTCCGCATCGTCGTTCGACACCCCATTGACGGACATCTGGCTCGTGCCCGGTCGCGTCGTCGCCGCCGGCACCTCGCGCACATGCAGCTGGCACGACCCCGGCGACATCCGGTACATCCTGGCAAACTCAGCCGCACAGATCTTCTCGACCGGGGCCCCGCTCGCCACAGGCGGTGCATCGACCACCGCGGCACGCAGCATCGGCCGCGGCGCCCCCACCACGACACGATCTCCGCTGAAACCCGCCCGGTCCAGAACGCCCAGGAACCGGTCCATCTCGCTCGGCACGAGCACCCCGTTCCCTTCCGTACGCGCGTAGTTCGCGCCGGCCACCAGTTTCCAGCCCGACAAGGTGCGCACGACCTGCGCCGCCTTGATCCTCGTCGCGCCGAGATCGATACCGATTGCCGACCGTCGTCCTGATCGCAAATTCAATGTCCACCTCCCGACGCCCCGGTCGCCGCCGTCGCGTCAAAGAGCGGCAAGAACATGCTCACCGCGATCGTCCCTACCACGACTCCCAGCACGATCAGCACCAGCGGTTCGAGCATCTGCGTCAGCGACTTCAGCAGCGTCCGGTTGTCGTCGTCGAGGTAATCGGCCAGGCTCGTCAGAACCTCTCCGATCTTGCCCGACTCCTCGCCGCTGCGGACCGCCTCGGCAAACGCCGGGGTCACCAGCGAACTCTTCCCGATCACGCTGCTGATCGAACTGCCCCGCGTGACCGAGATCCGCACGTTGGTGATCAGCCCCCGGAAACTCGCATTTCCCATCGCCTGTTCGACGAGTGTCAGCGAATCGAGCAGAGGCACGCGGCTCTCCATCAGCACGCCGAGCAGCCGCGCGATCTTCGCCATCGCCAGCGAGATGCACAGCGAAGAAAAGCCGGGCAGCTTCAGGATCAATCGATCGATCAACCGCCGACCCGGCGGAGACATGCCCCAGATCACGAGCGCCACCACCCCAGCCATCGACCCCGGAATCTCCCACCACCAGTGCGCCCGGAGATGACCGCTCAGCGACATCAGCACCGCCGTCGAGGCAGGCACCGGCGTATCGAGACTCTCAAACAGCACCGCAAACCGCGGCACCACAAACATCAGCATGTTCACCAGCACCACGACCGAGATCAACGTCAGCATGACCGGATACGCCAGCGCCGCGGTCAGCGACTTCCGGACGACCTCCTGCTGCCGATTCACCGCCGCGAGCCGCTCCAGCATGTCGTCCAGCCGGCCGCTCGACTCCCCCGCCGAGATCAGCGACCTCGCCACGGCGTCGAAATACTTCGGGTGCCTCGCCACCGCGTCGCCGAGCGAGCTGCCTTCCTCAACGCGATTCCGCACGTCGGAAACGACCGCCACGAACTTCGGGTCGGTGACCTGACGCTCGATCGCGCCGAGCGCCTGCACGACCGGCGTCCCGGTCGAAACCAGAATCGCCATCTGCCTCGTGAACTCCGCCAGACACTTCCACTTCGACTGCTTCCGCCCGCTCTTGGCTCCGGTCCGCTCGCCATGAGCGAACCCTTTGGAAGAGTCTGAGCCGATCTCCACGACGTACTGCCCGCGCTCGGCGAGCGTGTCCTTGGCCGCCAGCTCCGAAGCCGCCTCGATGACGTCCTCGGTCCGCTTCCCCGCCGCGTCGAAGGCAACATACGCGTACTTCATGCCGCGCTCCTCGCTGCTGCCGCCTCAAGCTCGGTGTGATCCTCTTCGAGCTTCGTCACCCGCAGCGCTTCTTCCAGACTCGTCTTGCCCTCAATCGCCAGCAGGACGCCCTCCTCGCGCAGCGTCTTGTACCCGAGCTTCCGCAGCATCTCGCGATACTCGTGCGTGCCCGCGCCAACGTGGATCAAGCGACGCATCGGCGGCGTCACCTCCATGACCTCATAGATGCCCGCTCGGCCCTGGAACCCGCTGTCGTGGCACGTCTGGCACCCCGCCCCCTTCTGGAACGCCCGCCCGGCCATGCTCGGAATGGAAGCATCCTGGAGCATCTGCTCGGTCGGAAAGTACTTCGTACGGCAGCTCTGGCAGATCGTCCGCGCCAGCCGCTGGGCCACGACGCCGTTGAGCGCACTCGAGAGCAGATACGGCTCGACACCCATGTCGATCAGCCGCGCAATCGCGCTCGGCGAGTCGTTCGTGTGCAGCGTCGCCAGCACACTGTGCCCGGTCAACGCCGCCTGGACCGAAACACGAGCCGTCGTCTCGTCCCGGATCTCTCCGATCATGATCACGTCCGGGTCCTGCCGCAACGCACTCCGCAGCACCCGGCCGAACGACAGCCCGATCCCCTCGTTCACACCGATCTGGTTCACCCCGTCGAGCTGGTACTCGACCGGGTCCTCGACCGTCATGATGTTCAACTGCGGGCTCCGCAGCAGTTCCAACGCCGAATACAGCGTGGTCGTCTTGCCCGACCCCGTCGGCCCCGTCACCAGCACCAGCCCGTGCGCCTCGCCCAGCACACGCCGGAAGTTCGCAAGAGGCTCGCTGCGGAACCCCAGGTCTTCGAGCCGCACGTGCAGGTTCAGCTTGTCCAGGATCCGGACCACGAGCTTCTCGCCGAGCAGCAGCGGCATGCTGCTCACCCGCAGATCGATCGCCCGGCCCTCCGCGACGATCCGCACCCGTCCCTCCTGGGGCAGCCGCTTCTCGGCGATGTCCATCTTCCCGATCACCTTGATCCGCGACACGATCGCCGCGTGCATCCCCATCGGGGGCTTCATCAGGTCACGCAGCATCCCGTCGATCCGGTACCGGATCCGCGTCCCCTGCCGCTCCGGCTCGATGTGGATGTCGCTGGCCTTGTGCCGCACCGCCGTCGTCAACGCCACGTTCACCAGGTTGATGATCGGGCTGTCGATCGAGTTGTTGTCAAGGTCGGTCGGATCGTCCCCGTCGATCGTCTCGCGCTCAACGACCTCGACCTCGGAGTGCTGCAGATTGGCGAGGAACTCGTTGACGTCGTCGCTGCTGTGCGCATGACGGTGCAGATACTCGGTGATGTTGCTCTCGAGCGCGAGCACCGGGCGGATTTCGTGCCCGGTCAACGCCCGCAGCCTGTCGATTGCCGGCACCGACTGCGGCTCGGCCATCGCCACCGTTAGCACACCCCGCACCAGGAACATCGGCACGACCTTCAGCCGCTCGCACTCCTGCTCACCCAACACCGGGAACACCTCCGGATCCAGCAGGCCCGGCCGAAGGATGCAGCCCCGCACGCCCAGGCACGAGGCCAACGCCCGAACCAGCGAGGACCCGCTGATCATCCCCTGCTCGACCAGCAGCTCACCCAGCCGCCGGCCGGACTGCTTCTGGTCGGCAAGCGCCTTCTCGAGCTGCTCCTCGGAGAGATCGCCCGAGTTGACCAGCACCTCGCCGACGCGAACTTTCCGGAACGGGCTTGGCAGGTTCACAGGAAGCTCCTCACCGCCGACTGCACATCCTCGAAATGCTCGAACATCCCTGCCGTTTCCGTGAGCTCCAACGCCTCACGCATCGTCTCGTTCGTGCCCGAGAGCTTCAACACCTGCCCCGCGTCCGAGAGCTCATCAGCCAGATCGAGCAGCGCCTCGATCCCCTTGCTGTCCACGTACACGATCGCCGACGCGTCGATCACCAAGCGACCAAGCGAGTCCGCGATCGCCTCGCCGCCCTTATGGCGCACGACGTCCGCGTCTTCGGCGATCAGCGGCCCACGCGGCCGCAACACCGTCACCGCTCCCTGTCGTTCGCTCTCCACCTGCATCCCACACCTCCGTCAGGCCGCCTTTGCCCGCACCGATCCACCGATCGGCAACCAGAACGAGAACGTGCTGCCCACATCGGGCTCCGAACGCAACGTGATGTCCCCGCTGTGCAGCCTCGCGATGTCCCGAGCGAGCGCAAGCCCCAGCCCCGTCCCGGTCTGGGCCGCCACCCGAGCGTCGTTCGCACGCACAAACCGTTCGAACACCCGCGCGGCGTCCTCTTCGCTGATGCCGATCCCCGTGTCCGTGACCTCCGTCACCAACCGGTCCCCCTCCTCCTTCACCGACACCGTGATCTTGCCGCCCTCCGGCGTGTACTTCACCGCGTTACCCAGCAGGTTGTGCAGCACAATGGCGAGCTTCTCCCGGTCACCAACGATCGAGGGGTACTTCGGCGGCAGATCAAACTCCAGCGACAACCCCTTCTGCCTCGCCGATTCGGCGTAGTCCACCTGCAACTGCTCCAGCAGCGGCTGCACACGCACCTCACCCGACTTGGCGTGCAGGTTGCCGGCCTGGATCTCCGCGATCGAAAGCATGTCTCCCACGATCCGATCCAGACGGGAGATCTCCTGGTTGATCACGTTCAACGCCGAATCACGCTCCCGCGGCGACAACTCGTCGTCGATCAACTGCTCCACATACAACTGCATGTTGGTCAGCGGCGTCCGCAGCTCATGCGTCGCCTGCGCCACAAACGCGTGCTGAGCCGCGTCACTGATCCGCTGCTGGGTCACATCCTCGATCACCACCAGCACCATGCGTTCGCCGGTCGTCCCGATCGCCCGCACGCTGTACCGCAGCACGCTCGAGTCGCTCGCCTTCGGATCGCCGACATCCATCACGCGACGCTGCCGCGAGCCGGTCTCCAGGACCTCACCGATCGCCATCAGAACCGACTCATCCGTGATCACCCGGCGCACATCCACTCCCGGCAACGCCTCACGACGCTGACGCATCAGCACCGCCGCCGCGCCGTTGGCATACCGCATCACCTGCTGCTCGTCGATCACGATGACGCCCTGCCAGAGCGCATCCGCGGCGCGCTCCCCGGTGCCGCCGCCGCCGCTCTGCGCAGTACCACCCTTGGACCGCAGCATTTTGTCTACCTGCGCGACATCTGACGTCTCACGCCGCCATTCCAGAAGCCCGTTCCAGGCCCGCGCCACGCCGGGCCGATCGGCCACCTTCAAGGCACCCAACGCACGCTCGCCCCCGCCAAACGCATGCAGAGCGCCCCGGATGTGCAGCATGACGCGCAGCTTCCTGCCCAGCCACGCAAACGCCGCCAGAACCACCACCGCGCCAACCGACGCCGCAGCGATCATCCCGATGTCGTCGGAAAGCGGGATCCCCTGCTCGGCCATCCACCCCTCTTCGCCGGGGGAAACAACCATCACGCCGAGCAATCCCAAGCCAGCCACCGCCGCCAACGTGGCAAACAAGGGCGGCACAAAGAGCGCCCGATGCCTCCATCGCGAGGGTCGGCGGACACGCCCAGGTGTTTCAGGCGTCTGAACGGGTTCCTGATCGAGTATCGGTTCCAATGCGGCACCTCCGGAGCAGTGAGCCCATACTCCCATCGGCGGATCCCGGCCCCGGTTTGAGTCCGCATTCCCGCATCTCTCGCAATGCATCCCTTGTGCCCCCAGCGTCCGACCTGTTACATTGCACGACGACCCAGGAGGCCTTCAATGTCCGAAAACCGATCGATGTGTTCCCGAGCCGCCGTCGCGGCCGCTGCCGCCCTTGCCGCGGCGCTCTCCAGCACCGCCCAGGCCCAGCTCAATCAGGACTGGCGAAAGCTCGCCGACCCCGGCGCCCCGATCTACGGAGAGCCGATCATCGGCCCCATCGTCGCCCGCGACGGAGACGCCGGTGGTTTCCCCGCTTCCAACATCACGCTGCTCTCTTGGCTCCCGCTCGACCAGTTCCCCAATGGACAGCACTCCGCCAACGACTGTTGGGGCTACGTCTCACCCTCCGGACGTGAATACATCCTCTTGGGACTCCAGTCCGGGTTCTCGGTCCTTGAGGTCACCAACCCCGTCAGCCCCGTCCAGATCGGGTTCATACCCGGCAACGGCAGCGCGTGGCGCGACATCAAAGTTATCGGGCAATACGCCTACGGCGTCAGTGAAGGCGGCCTCGGCATCCAGGTCATCGACCTCGGCGACGTAGACAACGGCAACGTCCGGCACGTCACCAACAAGACCCAGAGCGGACACTCCTCCACTCACAACATCATCGCCAATCCCGACAGCGGCTACATCTACCTCTCCGGTGCCAACATCGGCAACGGCGGACTCATCGCTGTCTCGCTCGCCAACCCCGAAGACCCCATCATCGCCGGCGCGTGGACCACCCGCTACGTCCACGACGCGCAGGTCGTCACCTACACCGAAGGGCCATACGCCGGCCGCGAGATCGCCTACTGCTTCACCGGCCGCCGAGGCCTCGATGTCGTGGACGTCACCAACAAGAACAACATGTTCCGCATCGGCTCCACAACCTACCCCGGCACCACCTACTGCCACCAGGGATGGCTCTCCGAAGACCGGCAGTTCCTCTTCACCAACGACGAGATGGACGAGGGCGGCTCCTTCAACCAGACGACGACCCACGTCATCGACGTGAGCAACCCATCCTCTCCCCGCGAGGTCACCACCTTCAGCACCGGCCTGACCAGCACCGACCACAACCTCTACGTCCTCGGCAACCTCGTCTTCCAGGCCAACTACACCTCCGGCCTCCGCGTCTTCGACATCTCCGACCCCTTCAACGCCCAGGAAATCGCCTACCTCGACACCGCACCCACCGGCAACGCCGTCGGCTACCACGGCGCGTGGAGCACCTACCCCTACCTCCCCAGCGGCACCATCGCCATCAGCGACATCGAGCGGGGCCTCTTCCTTCTCCGCATCGGAGAGTCCGGCATCGACTTCGACTTCCCCGAGCCGCTCCCCGTCACGCTCCGCCCCGGCCTCACCCGAACCGTCAGCACCACTCCCTTCGCCGACGGCGTCACCCTCGACGCGAACTCGGTCACGCTCGTCCTCGACACCGGCAACGGCCCCACTCCCGTCGCGATGACCGACGCCGGCGACGGCAGCTTCGAAGCCGCCCTCCCCGCCGGAGAATGCTTCGAGACCTACGAGTTCTACTTCACCGCTCAGGACACCGAGGGCCGGTTCTACATCGAACCCTTCAACGCACCCATCAACGGCGGATTCACAGCCACCGTCCAGACCGGTGACCAGGACCTCTTCTCCGACGATTTCAACAGCGACACCGGATGGCTCGTCCAGGGCGACAACGTCACCTCCGGCGGCTGGGCACGCATCACCCCTGTCCAGGGCAACTCCGTCGAGCCCGACAGCGACGCCGACGGCTCGGGCCTCGCGTTCGTCACCGGAAGCACGCCCGGCGAGTCACTCTTCGGCGGCCCGGCCATCCTCACCTCACCGGCCTTCGACGTGAGCGCGACCCCATACGCCACCATCAGCTACAAGGTCTGGTACAACGTCGACGGCATCCTCGCCCCCAACCTCTTCGTCGAGATCTCCAACAACAACGGCCTCACCTGGAACGAGGTCACCTCCCACGCCCCCGACGACGGCTGGCGCGATGCAGAATTCGCCATCGCCGATCTGGTCACGCCGACCGACGCCGTCCGGCTCCGCTTCCGCGCAAACAACGTCGTCGGCAACGCCATCGTCGAAGCCGGCGTCGACGCGGCCGTGGTCAACACCCCCACGTGCAACCCCTGCATCGCCGACTACGACGGCTCCGGCACCGTCAACACGCAGGACCTTCTGGCCTTCCTCAACGACTTCACCGGCTCCACCGAGATCGGCGATCCCGATCTCAACGGCGACGGCGAGGTCAACACCCTCGACTTCCTCGCCTTCCTTAACCTCTTCGTCGCCGGCTGCGACTGACCCACCCGGCGGGGCACCCGCCCCGCCACCCAGCCCGCACCCCGCGCCGCACCGCTCCCCGAGCGGTGCGGCGTTTTTCTTACGTTCGGCCTCCCGGCACCACTGCCAACATTCCTCATGTTCGGTATGCTTCCGGCATGCTCGCCCGCATCCGCTCAGGACTGCTCCAGGGCATCGATGCCCTCCCCTGCGAGGTCGAGGTCGATTTCGACCCCACCGCCATCGAGCGCGCGCTCATCGTCGGCCTCCCCGACGCCGCCGTCAAAGAAGCCCTCGAACGCGTCCGCACCGCCCTGACCAACTCCGGATACCTCCCCCCGCCCGGGCGCCTCCTCATCAACCTCGCCCCCGCCGACCTCAAAAAGGAAGGCCCCGTCTACGACCTCCCCATCGCCGTCGGCATGCTCTTCGTCCAGGGCATCGTCCGCAGCAGCGACGACCACGCCCTCGACTTCCGCTCCGCGGTCTTCGCCGGAGAGCTCGCCCTCGACGGCCGTGTCCGCCCGGTCAAAGGCGCACTCGCCCTCGCCAGCATGGCCAAGGCCTCCGGCGCGCGCGCCGTCGTCGTCCCCGCCGACAACGCCGAAGAGGCCGCCATCGTCGACGGCATCGAGGTCTACGGCGTCCGCACCCTCGCCGAGGTCGTCGGCCTCCTCACCGGCCAGCTCGACCTCGCTCCCGTCGCCTCCCCCGACATCACCGGCCTCCTCCAGACCGCAAAGCCGCCCATCGACTTCGCCGACGTGCGAGGCCAGGAGTCCGTCAAGCGCGCCCTCACGATCGCCGCCGCCGGCAGCCACAACATCGTCCTCCTCGGCCCCGCCGGCACCGGCAAGACCATGATGGCCAAGGCCCTCCCCGGCGTCCTCCCCTCACTCACGCCGGAAGAAGCCGTCGAGATCACCCGCATCTACTCCGCCGGCGGCGCCCTCCGCCCCGGCGAGGGCCTCGTCACCACACGCCCCGTCCGTTCGCCCCACCACACCGCCAGCTCCCCCGCCATCGTCGGCGGCGGCGCAGTCCCCAAACCGGGCGAGGTCTCCCTCGCCCACCGCGGCGTCCTCTTCCTCGACGAGCTCCCCGAGTTCCCCCGCGCCGTCCTCGAGACCCTCCGCCAGCCGCTCGAAGACGACGTCGTCACCATCGCCCGCGCCCACGGCTCCATCCGCTTCCCCGCCAGCTTCATGCTCGTCGCCGCCATGAACCCCACCCCAAAGGGCGACATGCCCGCCGGCGAGGTCGGCAGGCGCGACATGGACCGCTACCTCTCAAAGATCAGCGGGCCCCTCCTCGACCGCATCGACATCCACGTCGAGGCCCCCGCCGTACCCTGGAAAGAACTCTCCGGCAAGGCACGCAACGGCACCAGCACCGCCACCATGCGCGAACAAGCCGCCCGCGCACGCACGCGGCAAGCCGCCCGCCAGGGCACCGCCAAACCAAATTCCAAGCTGTCCGGCCGCGAGCTCGACAAGCACGCCACGCTCGACGAGCCCACCCTCGCACTCCTCGGCCAGGCCGTCTCCGAGCTCGGCCTGAGCGCCCGCGCCTACGACAAGATCCGCCGCGTCGCACGCACCATCGCCGACCTCGAGGACAGCGACCGGATCACCGCCGACCACGTCGCCGAAGCCGTCGGCTACCGCGTGCTCGATCGGCGCCTCTGACCAGTTACGCGCCTACTACCCCCGCATCAACCGCTCGATCTCGTCCGGCTCCTTCACGATCATCGGCGACAGGTTCTTCGACCCCTTCTCCGTCACCAGGATGTCGTCCTCAATCCGCACGCCGATCTTCTCCTCCGGCAGATAGATCCCCGGCTCGATCGTCACGATCATCCCCGCCTTGAGCTTCCCGTCCGGCTCGGCGTCGTGCACATCGAGCCCCAGCTGGTGCCCAATGCCGTGCATGAACGCGTCGCCGTACCCGGCCTTCTCGATCACCTTGCGCGCCGCCCGGTCCACCTCCCACATCGCGGCCCCCGGCTTCACCGCCGCGATCGCCGCGAGTTCCGCCTCCAGCACGATCTCGTAGATCTCCCGCTGCCGCTTGCTGAACGTCCCGTTCGCCGGGAACGTCCGCGTGATGTCCGCCGTGTACCCGCCAAACGTCGCGCCCGCATCCACCAGCACCAGGTCGCCATCCGCGACCGGTCCCCGGTTCTCCGTGTAGTGCAGCACCGTCGTGTTCAGCCCCGCCCCCACGATCGGCGCATACCCCATCCCCTCACCGCCCGCATCCTCGAACGCGCGAGCAAGCGCCTTGGCGATATCCGCCTCGTCGCACCCCGGGCGCATCGTCCGCATCGCCGCCTCGTGCCCGGCCGCCGTCGCCGCGATTGCCCTGGCCATCACCGCCTGCTCGGCCTTGCTCTTGACGCTCCGGAGCGCCGGCAGCAGTTCCGTCCGGTCCTCGATCGACACCCCCACCACCCGCTCGGCCAGTTGCCTGAAGAGCGCCAAGTCCGGCGAAACCTTCGCGTCCGGCATCGCCGGCGAGTGCAGGCACGCAAACCGCTTCCGCTTCCGCGCAAGCTGCGTCATCAGTCGCGGCACATACCGCGTCCGCATCACCGACTCCACGCCATACTTGGCCTTGAACGCCGAGCCGATCCCCTCGCGATACCCGTCCCACGCCTCGACCTCCGGGTCGCTCGGCCGCAGGAACACCATCACCCGCCGACGCGGGTCCTCCGCCTTGCCGTCCAGCACCAGCATCGCCCCCGGCTCGTCGGTGATGCCGGTCAGATAGACAAAGTGCTGGTCCGCGCGCCACTTGCCCAAGAGCGTGTTGCCAGCCTCACCCGAGAACACCACGCCCACCGCGCCGCCCAGCGCCTTCATCACCCGCTCGCGCCGCTGCGCATACTCCTTCACACGGATCTCCGGCTCGACCGCCGCGCCGGAGGCTCGCTTGCCCGCCGTCCGCTTCGAGACCGCCTTCTTCGTGGTTGCCTTCTTCGTCGCCTTCTTGCCGCTCGCCCGCTTCGCCATGCTCTCTCCGTCTCCGGGCCGTGCCCGGCATCGTCAAACTCAGCCGTCGGCCTTCGCCCCGACCAGACCCTCAATCGTCTCCCTCGCCTTGTCAGAGTACATCTCCGACTTGCCGAACCCCGGCACCGCCCCGAGCGCCACCGCCTCGGCCTGGGCATCCGGCAGGTTGCTCACAAGAGTCGCGCGCCTGCGCAGCGCCTCCGGCAGCGACCCGATCAACTCCACGCCGTTGCCGGTATCAAACCGCCCGTCGAGCACACGGTTCACCAGCAACGCGCTCGCGTCGCCGTGCGCCGCCAGCCCCGCCGAATCGTTCACATCCACGAACACCGCCCCCGGCGCATACCGCCCGAGCGCCGAACGCATCGCAAACGAATCCGGCCTGCAGTGCCCCACCAGCGCGATCGTCGTTTCCTGCTCACTCATCACCAGTGCTCCTCATCGTCACATCCCGCGGCGTGACCACGACCTCCGTGTCCTTCCACACGAACCGCCCGGACTCCCGGATTGTTCGCTTCGCCCCTCCCGCGCCGCCGCACCCGATCGCGTCCACGACCAACCGCACGCTCCGCGCAGGAAGCCTATCGGCGAACCGACCCCCGTGCAGCACCGCAAACCCCCTCCGAAGCCCCGCCGACACCACCGCGGGGTGCGAACGCTCCAACACGCCGCGATCCCAACTGATTTCCCGCTCAGACCGCAACGCCTCCGCGAGCAACGCCTCCCCCAACCCCTCCACGAGGTCCCCGATCTCCCGAAGCTGCGCCGCCGCCTCGCTCGCCCGCGCCGCACCCGTCGGCCGCATCTCCCGCAGCACCGGCAACACCCGATGCCGTAGCCCCGCGCGAAAACGCAACTCGTCCGCGTTGGTTGCATCCTCCGCCCAGCCGAGCCCGGCGCGCGCACAGATCCGCTCAGCGTCCACCCGCCCCACACCCAGCATCGGCCGCACCAGCACCACCCCCCGCGTGCCCAACCCACGCCGCGGGTGCGCGCCGCCCAGCCCACGCACCCCGGCCCCCCGAAGCAGCCCCATCAGCACCGTCTCGAACTGGTCGTCCGCGTGGTGCCCCGTCGCGACAAACGGGCAACTCGCCTCAAACGCCATCCGCTCCAACGCGACATACCGCGCCCGCCTTGCGTTCCCCTCGGCGTTCCCCGCCGCTGTGCGCACAGCCACCGAGGCCTCGACAAACCCCACGCCCAGCCGCGACGCCAGACCCGCCACCCGATCACGCTCCGCCGAGGTCTCCGCCCGGTCGCGCAGATCGTGCACCACGTGCCCCAGCACGACGCTCTCGGCCCGCGCCGCCGCCAGCACCAACGCCAGCGCCGTCGAGTCCGCCCCGCCCGAGCACGCCACCAGCGTCCGCCGGTCCCGGTCCGCCACGGCCCGCCCCCCGGTCAGCGCCCGCCACTCCCGCACGATCCGCCGCGAACCCCCGTCCCGCCGCACCGCGCCGAGTTGATCTGACAGCGTCCGCATCACAAAGATGGTACGGTACCCGCAAGGCCCTCCCATCCCGTCCGCACCGAGCCTCCCGCGGCCCCCGCCTCATGCAGACCACTCTCCTCCACCCCACCGAGCAGCTCGCCACCGCGACCGGCCAGCCCGCCGACGGCGCGATCCCCCCCGCCGAGCCGGGCGAGTTCCAGCAGATGCTCTCCATGGGCCTCATCGGCCTCGGCAGCGTCATGATGATCCTCGTCATCATCCGCCTGCTCAAACGCTCCACCAAGGCCCGCAACTCCCGCGACTTCACCACCTACACCTCAAAGTCCCCCCGACCGCACGACGAAGCCCCCACACCCTCCCGCAAGGGCGCGCGCGCCAACCCCCTGCTCACCGACGCCTCGGCCGCCAAAGCCCGGCTCGAGCACGTCATGGCCGACGGCGAAGAACTCACCCGCCGCCTCGCAGCCATCCTCGACAACAAGGCCGCCCGCATCGAGACCCTCATCGAACACGCCGACCAACGCCTCGCCGCACTCGCCGAAGCCGAAGAACGCGCACGCAACGCAACCCCGCCCCCCGCCGCACCCGAGCAGCCATCACAGCGTTCGCGCCCCGAGCCCCCCGCCCCCATCTCGATCGACCCCCTCCACCGCAGGGTCTACGAACTCGCAGACAAGGGCGCCACCCCCGTCGAGATCGCCCGCCAGATCGACCGCCCCACCGGCCAGATCGAACTCATCCTCGCCCTGCGCCGTGCCTGACAAGGCAGAACGCGAAGGCGCGAAGAACAAGCAGAGAGGCGAAGGAATGCCCCGGCGCGCTCCCACAAAGCCCCCGCATTTTCCTCCGAGCCTCCGCGTCCTCTCCGCGCCTCCGCGTTCACTTCTTCCGCCGCACCGCATCCAGACACAACACCTCAAACACCACATGCGCCGCCAGAAACGCCGTGATCCCCGCCGGGTCGCGGTCCGGCAAGACCTCCACCACGTCCGCCCCCACCACGTTCAGCCCCGCCAGCGAGCGCAGGATCCCCAGCACCTCCGCGCTGCTGAACCCGCCGGGACACAGCGTCCCCGTCCCCGGAGCGAACGCCGGATCAACACAGTCGATATCAAATGTCAGGTACGCCTCGGCATCCCCGACCTCCTTGACAAACGCCGCGATCTCCGCACCGCCCCCGCGCACCCAGTCCCCGTGCGTCACGATCCGCACGCCGTGGTCGCGCGCATAGTCCAGGTCCGCCTTCGTGTTCAGCGGTCCCTTGATCCCGATCGAAACCATCCGCTTCGGATCGATCAACCCCTCCTCGATCGCCCGGATGAAGGGCGACGCGTGCCCCCACTTCTCCCCCCACACGCTGTCCACCGTGTCCAGGTGGCTGTCAAAGTGCACGCACGCCAGCCCCCCCGCCGGCCGGCCCCGCCGCTCCCACGTCGCCTTGATGTTCGCATACGCGATCGAGTGATCACCCCCCACCGCAAGCAACCTCGTGTGCCCCGGCTCCCCGACACCCCCGGCAAACCCCACCACCCGCTCGGCGTTCTCCTTGCAGTCATACGGCGACACCGGCGCGTCCCCCGCGTCCGCCAGACTCAACACCTCGCACACATCCACATCGTGCTCGATCGAGTACCGCTTCACATACTGCGAAGCATCCCGCACCGCCCGCGGCCCAAACCGAGCCCCCGGCCGGTACGTCACCCCACCATCAAACGGCACGCCGTAGAGGGCCCAGTCCACGGGGAGGCTCTTTTGGGGGACGAGTTGAAGGAGCGGGTAGCGGCAGAAGGTCGCCACACCGGCGAAGCGGGGGAACTGTCGGGAGTCTGGGAGCATGGTCTTGGTCATTCGTCAGCGCTTTCCTTTGCGTCGGGTTGGTCTTGGCGGGCGCGTAGCCTCCCCGCGGTCACTTGAGAGTTGAGGAACCGAAGCCCGCACTCAGTGCACCGCGCGCTGTTGTCAGGGAGCGGATGGCCGCAGGCAGGGCAGGTGCCGTCGAGCCCGCGGAGCATGCGCCGGAGGAGCCAGCGACCGCCAAGCAGGCAGTAGAGACCGAAGAGGAAGAGGAGCACAGGCGGAAGTTGACCGAACAGGAAAAGGCACCAGTCCAAGACGTCCCAGGGCGTCTGAGCCGTCCCACGGAACATCACCGTCGGCTCTTTCACTTTGAGGAACACGCTGGATATCGCTGCGTGGGACGGTTTCAGGAAGTAGATGACCAACCCGAGCCCGGTCAGCCGTGAGATCCATATCAGCGTGACGACCCGCCAGTCCACTATCAATCCTCACTCTCTCGGCGTGCCACACTCCGGACACGTCGCGTGCGGACCGAGCCCCGTCAGGTTATACCCACAGGCAGCACAACGCCCGGGCACACGCGTGCTTGCGAGCACCTTCCGTATCACCCAGCGTCCAGAAAGAAAGCAGTAGGCCGCGAACCCCGCGAGACAGCCGTTGAGGACTAACAAGAGCATGGGCGTAATGTCGCTAGTAAGCGAGCCCACCATGTGGGGGTGCAATAACGCGCGGGGCGCCATGACAAACACCCCGACCAGCCCGCCGATGCGGACCACAAGCGTCACCACAGTCTCAGGAGTCCATCGCATGGCGAGGAGCCTACCCGGACGCGCTCAATCCAGCCACCCGTCTTCCATCTTCATCCCCTGCGGCACCGCCGCCGCGTCCCCGCTCTCCAGCATCCCCGCCACCGGATACGCGCAGTAATCCAGGCTGAACGACCCCGCCGGCCTGTGGTTGCCCGAGTGCCCCAGCCCGCCGAACGGCAGCTTGCTGCTCGCCCCCGCCGTGCCCGTGTTCACGTTCACACAACCCGCCTTCGCCTCGGCCAGGAACCGCTGGGCGATGGTGTCGTCCGACGTAAACACCGACGCCGCCAGCCCGAACCGCGTCGCGTTGGCTTGCTCCAGCGCATCATCAAACGAATCCGTCACGCTCACCCGCACCAGCGGCCCAAACACCTCGCGGTCGCACCCGGCCGCTCCCTCGTTGGCAATCGAGAACCGATCCACCCGCACCACACTCGGCGACAGGAAATACCCCCCGCCCGCCGAGTCCACCGCCGTGCTCTCGATCATCACCTCACCGCCCGCGCGCGCAAAGTCACCCTGCGCGGCCAGCACCGCGTCCCGCGACTCACCGGAGATGATCGGCCCCATAAACACCGGGTGCGCCGCGTCCGGGTCGCCGATCACCAGCGACCCCGCGACCTTGCACAGCCCCGCGATGAACCGGTCCGCAATCGCCTTGTGCACGATGATCCGCCGCGTGCACGTGCACCGCTGCCCGGTCGTCACAAACGCCGACCGCCCGCACTCAATCACCGCCTGTCGCAGATCACAGTCCGGCATCACCACCGCCGGGTTGTTCCCGCCCATCTCGAGCGCCACGATCCGGCCCGGGTGGTCCAGGTTCGCCTCCAGGATCCGCCGCCCCACCGGCCACGACCCCGTAAACAGAATCCCGTCGATCCCCTCGTGCGTCGTCAGCTTCTGCGCGACCTCGGCCCCGCCCTGCACGACGTTGACCACGCCCGCCGGCGCACCAACCTCCCGCAGCGCCGCGTCAAACAGCTCCCCCATCAACTGCCCCACCGCCGGTGCCTTGTCGCTCGGCTTGAGCACCACCGTGTTGCCCATCGCAAGCGCCGGCACGATGTGCCCGTTGGCCAGATGCGCGGGGAAGTTGAACGGCGCAATCACCGCCATCACCCCGTGCGGCCGGAACCACGCCCGACCCACGCGGCTGTCGGTCAGTCCCACCTCATACCCCGACACCCGCTTCAGCCCGCCGTGCTCCGAAGCGTCCAGCGTGATGTCCACCTTCGCCGCCAGCGCACCCGCCTCACCGGCCGCGTCCCACATCACCTTGCCAGTCTCGCGGCAGATCAGCTGCGCAATCTCGTCCTTCCGGGCCTTGCAAAGATCGCGATACACCCGCAACGCGTCGAAACGCTTCTCCTGAGGCCACGCCGCCCACTCCCGCTGCGCCGCCCTCGCCGCAGCCACCGCGTCGTCAACATGGCCGACGTTGGCCGAGCCCCGCCACAACTCTTCGGCGGGCCTCGCCGGATTGACCGAGACGATCCCGTCCCCGGTCAGTTCCCGCCACTCACCCGCCACCAGATCCGCCGTTCCACGCGTCAGCACACTGCTCATCTCGACACCTTCTCCGGCTGCGCACCCGACCCCACCGCCCGTCCGGCCGGCGCCTGTGCAAACCCATCTGTCATATCCGTCACGCCCAGCTCGTCCCCCGCCCGCACGCGCAACACCTCCGCGTGCTCGCCGGGGATCGACACCCGCCCCTTCTCGTCAAACCGCATCGGCGCCCGCACCGCCAGAAACTCCCCGTCGCTCCGCATCATGCTCACGATGCCCGTGCGGTCGCACTCGGCCTCCGCCACCGTCCCCACCAACTCCCGAGGCGACGTCAGCTTCAGCAGCGGCACCTCGTCGGTCGGCACATCCAGCATCGGCCCCGCGTCAAACGGGTCCACCATGTCCCGGAACCGGAACCCGAGCTTCTCCAGCATCCGCCGCGCCGGGAGCGTCTCGCGATGCACCTCGCCCACGCCGTCCCGCGCCGCCGGGGGCAGCAGCGACAGATAAATGTCCTCGTGCGGCAGCAGCGCCGGGATGAACTTCCGCGAACGCCCGCACTGCACATCCGCCTCCGTGTAGCTCAGCGGGATGAACCGCTGGCCCACAAACTCCCAGAACAGGCTCCGCCCGTCGTCCGAGATCGGTGCCATCATCTCCGCGAGCAACCGATCTGCAAACAGCTCACGCCGCATCCCGATGAAGTGAAACCGGATGAAGCTCATCAACTGTCCGAGCTTCGCCCCACGCGACGCCGGCTGCAGAATCAGCCCGCCGATCTCCGTCGGCCCGCTCTCGTCCGAGTGCAGCCGCGCAACAACGTGCGACGTCCCCGTCTTGATGTCGTCGGCGAAGAACTCCCGCCGCTCCAGCTTGAAGGCGTAGTTCGGGTTCCCCGGCCCGCCCATCCGCGCGATCAGCTGCGACGTCCCCAGCACCGAACCCGTCTCTGTGTTCTCCAGCACGAACATGAACACGCCCGAATCGGCGATGCCCTCGCTGTACCCCGGCACGCCGTCCGACGGCCTCAGCTGCTTCGGCCGGTCCTCGCCCTTCTCCGTTCCCGCAGCCTTGCGGAACGAGTCCCGGCTGGCCGCGATCTTCTGGCCGATCATCTCCTTGTTCGGCGGCAGGTTGATGAAGTGCACCATCCGCGCAAGCTTCACCAGCGTCCCCACGTCCTCCGCCCGCGCACGTCGAATCAGATACACAGCCGCCTCCTTGCTGTCCGCGTGATGCCACGCACCCGAATCACAAATCCCACGCTCTCTGACGCCCCGGCCGCCGCGGTCAGCCCGCGACCTTCGCCAGCCCCCGCTCGACCGACGCGAACACGCGCGGCCAGTCCTCCAGCTTCATCACGCCCAGCGGCGGCAGCATCCGGATGTGGTACGGCCCGTGCCCGCACGAGAACAGGATCACGCCCTCGTCATAGCACGCCCGCAGGCACTTGCCCACCTTGTCCTTCGCACCGCCGAACGGGCTGAACCGCATCATCCCGCCGATGCCCCCGACCTTCCCGACCGGTGACGGGCTCATCGGGTGCGGCTTGACGTCGGGGAACCAGCCCGGGTGCCGCGCCACCAGCGCCTCGGCCTGCTCGCGGAACGCCTTGTGGTGCTGCGCAATCAGTCCGCCCTCGCCGTAATACCCGCCGCCGAGCAGCCGACGCACGATCTCGCAGCCCGCCTTGCACGCCGATCCGCTGCCCGTAAACGTCGCGCTCAGCAGGCCCGGCCCCGGGTTGTACGCCTCGGTGAACAGCGTCGCGCACGCCTGGCTCATCTTCCCGATCGTCACCAGATCGACATACTCACCCACGCCCAGCGTGTCGTAGGCGAACATCGAGGTCGTCCGCCCGAACGTCTGCACCTCGTCGTCCCACACCGCGATGTCGTTGGCCTTGCAGATCTTCATCAACTCGACGAAGAACTCCCGCGGCGCGGTGTTGAACCCGCCCTCGCCCTGCACCAGCTCAAAGATAAAGCACGCGTGCTGCTTCGGATACCGGTCGATGTAGCTCTGCAGGTGATCGCACGCCATGTCGATCATCCGCTTCGGGCTCGTCCGGGCCGCGTACGCCTCGTCGTAGAACGGCATGTAGTCCACCAGCGTCGACAGCGGCAGCCCCACGCGGTTCCCCGCCGAGTCGCCGATCTGCGACATCGTCACCGTCCGGCCCATGAAGCAGTCCTTGAACGCCAACACCCGCGGCGCCGCCCCGTGCTTCTGGAACGCCAGCTTCAGCGCGTTCTCGTTCACCAGCGCCCCCGACGCCGCCACGAAGCAGTGCTTGAGCTTCGACCCCTTCGCCGCCTCGTTCAGCAACAGCTCCGAGAACTCGTACGGCTCAAAGCCCGACTGCAGGTTGCCGTGCATGATTGTGTCCGACATCGCCCCGCGGACCGACGCCCCCACCACGCCCGGATCAGAGTGCCCGAAGAAGTGCACGCCGATGCCGCAGATCATGTCCCACTTCACCGAGCCGTCGGCCAGCTCCACCAGCGCGCCGTTGCCCAGCCCAGAGCCGATATACGGATACATCAGCCCGCGCCCCCGCGCCGCGCCCGCCCTGGCCATCAGGTCCTCGTAGCTCTCCCGAAGCTCTTCACGACCCGCGCGCACGTCCGTGATCTGCGCCGACTGCGCCGCCATCGTCTTCACGATGGCCTCCACCGCCCCCTCGACCTCCGCCGAGTGCGCAAACCGATGACCGTGAGTCGCCGTCGCTGATGTCGTTGCCTGGCTCATGCCCGATGTCCTTTCGTTCGCAGTCGTCTCGTTCGCCATTATCTGGATCGGCCCGCTCCCAAGCAGGAGCCCGCCGCAATCGTTCAGTTGTTCCACGCCCCCGCCGCCAGCCTCGAGATCAGCACCGCCAACAGCTGGCACCGCTCCACAAGGCTCGACAGATCAATCCATTCATCCGGTGTGTGCAGCCCACCGCCACGCACCCCCAGCGTGTCGATCGTCGGCAACCCCACCACCTGCAGTTGATTCCCATCACACACACCGCCCGTCTTCGCAAACGGCAGCCGCTGCCCAAGACTCTCCGCCGCACCCCGCGCAAGCAACGCCAGCTTCTCGGTCCCCGCAGTCATCGGCTTGGCCGGCCGATTAAAGCTCCGCAGCACCTCGACCCCCGGCATCGCCCCGGCATCGGTCCCCAACGCATCGATCGCCTCGATCAACACGCTCGCCCCGGCCTCATCGGGATACCGGACGTTCCCCCACGCCGTCGCCAGATCCGGCACCGCGTTCGTCGCCGCCCCGCCCCTCAGTGGCCCGATGCTCAGAATCAGCCCCCGCTCCGGATCAGGAATCTCCGCCGCCCGCACCAGCCGCTCCGCCAGCGCCGTGACCGCCGAAACGCCCTTCGTGAATTCCCGCCCCACATGCGCCGCCCGCCCGTGCGCCCGCAGACAGAACTGCCCGCTCCCCGCACGCTCGACCGCAAGCTCCCCGCCCGGCAACGCCGGCTCCAGCGCCAGCCCCACATCGTGCGCGCGCGCCGCCGACGCCAGCGCCGCATCAGAGTGGTACGACCCCGTCTCCTCGTCGCTGTTCATCAGGAACGACCAGCCGCACCCGATCCCCGCCTCTTCCAGGCACTCCAGCGCCGCGACCGCGATCACCAGCCCGCCCTTCATGTCCACGCAGCCCGGACCCAGCGCGGTCTTCCCGTCCGGCGCGATCGTCAACTCACGGAAGTCCCCCTCCGGGTCGTGCACGGTGTCCAGATGCCCCGCGATCAGCACCCGCGGCATGCCCTCCCGAAGCCGCCCGCACACCGCCGTCGGCGGAGCCGGCGCATCCGGATCACGCCCGTACAACCAGTCCGGTGCCGAATCCCCCGGGACCATCTCCGTCGTCGCCCCCAACGCCTCCAGCCGAGCCACAAACCGCTCGCGAGTCTCATCCAGCCCCGCAGCGTTCCGCCCCCCGGTCGGCGTCTCCACGTGCAGCCGAAGATCCTCGAGCAGCGCCTCCGCCCGGCCCGCGATCACGCCGCAGAGCCTCTGCTCCACCGCCGTCAGGTTCCCCGTATCAAGCTCAGCCATGCCCAAACCCTAGCCCGGTTCCCCGACCGAATCGGCCAAATCATCACGCCGCATCGCGCGCCGCGCACCCACCCCGCGTTTAAATCGAATAGGCCACGGTGCCGCGCCGAGTTTCCGCACCCCGCGAAGCCTCCGCCACCGACTCCACCACCGCCAGAACCAACCCCAACGCCAACAGCGCCAGCACCGCCCGCTTGGCAACCTTCGCCTTCCGGTCCGCCGCCCCCAACCCGATCGGCTCACCCACCGACCCCATCAAGGCCGCCCGTCGCCCGTCGATCGACCCGTGCCGGAACGTGAAACGGTCCGCCGGGAACCCGTTGATCAGCGACACCGCCCGGAGCGTCTCGGCCATCACCCGCGCGCCCCCCTCCGACACCGCCCCCGCCCCATCACCCTCAAGACGCCTCGTCAGGTGCTGCGCCGCAAACAGATCCGCCTGCCGCTCAAACACCCGGCTCACCCACCCGAACACCATCACACTCGACCCCAGCACGACCAGCAACATCCCCACGGGCCACCACCCCTCCGTCACCGAGCCAAGCCCCGCCAGCCTCGCCCCCATCGACACCGCCGAACCGAAGAACACCGCCGAACTCCCCAGCCCGCACGCCAGCCACGCGATGTGCCGGTGCCGCACGTGCGCCAGCTCGTGCGCCGCCACAGCCTCCACCTGCGCGCTCGACAGCGTTTCCAGCAGCGCATCGGTCAGCACGATGTACCGAAGCCGCGGCAGCAGCCCGACCACCGCCCCGTTGATCATCGCCCCGTGCGTCCGCCACACCAGGATGTTCCGCACCCGCACCCGGTACCGCCGGCACATCGCCACCAGCCCGTCCCTCAGCCCCCCCGGCCCCAGGGGCACCGTGTCCCACAACAGCCGCAACGCCAGCGGCAAAAACGCCAGCAACACCACCACCCCGAGCAGCTGCAGCCCAACCGACCCGTACACGATCACATCACGATCAATCGCCCATTCCGGCACGTCCGCCGCCCACGCCGGCGGCGTCGCGCTCCACCCGCCGCGAACATCCGCCTCCGCCCACAACCCGTCGCGCACCACCCCCACCGCTTCGGCCCACCCCATGATCAACAACACCGGCAACGCCGGGAACAGCAACTGCTGCCGCACCGTCCCCCACCACCACGTCCACGCCCGCGGCATCGGCGGGATCGACAACCCCTCGTCCAACCGCCGAATGAGCAGCGCCTCACGCATCCGCCGCTCGATCGGCGCCGCCGTCGCCCACGTCAACGCCATCACCCCGAACGCCGGCACCAGCGACACCAACTCGTCCACCGCCACAAGATCGCCCGTCCACCCCCGCACCGCGTCCAGCCAGCCAAACAGCAACACCGCCGAAGCCTGCAGCACCAGCGTCGCCACCCGCACCCGCGCCGACAACGACTCAAACACCCGCACCGCCCGCACCGAGCCTCGCCGCTCAAGCGCGCGCCCGCACAGCCCCGCCGTCACCATCTGGATCAACGCCAGGCCCGCAAACGGCAACAACGCCGCCGCCAGTGCCGCCCCGGGATGCGCCGCGACCCACGCGCCGTTCACCAACTCCGGCGGCCCGATCTCCCGCAGCGCACCAACGACCACCAGCCCGATGACCAGCAGATGCGTCATCGATCCGAGGCCGGCCGACGGACCTCACCCAGATCCACCACCGTCCCGTTCGGGAAGTACACATCCGCGTTCATCACATCCCGACCCAATCCCGAGAACACCACGCACGCCCTGCCAAACCTCGCCGCGTAGTCCAGATCACCCGGGCTCGGCCCCGCGTAGTCCCGGTTCCGCCAGTTCGACACGTGGTAGTGAAAGTGCGCCAACGCCGCGCCGCTGTAGTCGATCATCTCCCGCGGGGCCACAAACCGCCGGTCGTCCGGCGTCGCCGTGCCGCGCGGCGTAAACGCCTGCACATGAAACCCATCCGCATCGGTCCACAGCGTCCCGCCGTGCTCGGTGTTCCGGTCCTTGTTGTCCGCCGTCGCCCCGGCAAACAGCGCCCGCTCGACCCCCGCATCGGCGATCGCCTCATCGATCACCAGCAACACCACCACATCACCCCAGACCAGACCGTCGCGCACCGTCGCCAGCCGCTCCGCGTTCGCGTTCACCATCCCGCGAATCGCCTCCGTCCTCGCATACAGCTGCCGCCCCCGAAGCCGCTCAGCCATCAGCTCCAGCAATCCCTCCCGGCTCTCTGCCAGCCAGCCCGGCTGCGCCTGCCCCGCCCACCGCACCGCCTCCAGATGCCGAAGCGCAAGCCCGTCACGCTGCGCCCCCGACAACCTCGACACCGCCTCCCGAGTCTGCGTCCACCACGCCGCGAGTTCACCCTGCCTAGCTTCAGCCAGCCGGACCGCCCACCGCATCTCCTCGGCACGGCTCGGCACGATGCCAAACGCCTCCTGCACCTCACGGAGCTTCGCCAGCAACTCCCGCCCCTCGTCATCCCCCGCCGTCGAGTTCCGCAGCAGCGCCGCCCGCGCATCGCCGTCCGCCGCGAGCCGACCCACAAGATCCCACCCGGCCTCCCGGGTCCGCATGTCCAGCTGAAGCCCCGCCGGCCCGGACTCCACCCGCGGCTCAAGGAACACCCCGAGCGCAACCTCCTCGACCGGCCGATTCGGATACAGCACCTCGAGCGCTCGAAACTCCGCCCGCTCCCGATCCTCCACACCCTCCACCGGCCGCGAAAGGCTCCGCACCAGCGCCGGCGTCGCCTCCGTCCAGCCGTGATCCGCGATCGCCGTAGACATCACCGCCACGCACTGCCGCCCCGGCTCCGTCGGCAGCATCTCCTGCACGAGCTTCAGCGACTCGGCCTTCCCCGCCTCGTCCCACAGCAACGACTCCAGCGCCGCCGCCCGCACCAGCTCCGGCGTGTCCAGCGCCCACGCCATCTCCGTCATCGCGTGCCGCATCACCACGCGATCCATCTCACCCGACGCCAGCTCCGCCTTCACTCGCTTGATCGCCTCCACCCGCTCGCCAGGCGTCAGATCGGCCCGCCGTGCCATCGACAGCGCATCACCGCTCGGAGCGACCGTCCCCTGCCCGGCGCACCCCGCACCCAACGCGACCCACGACCCCACACCACCGAGACAGCACGCCAGAGCGCACACCCGCAGGCACCGCCCCAACCCAGCATTCCGCACCTGGTATCCATTCATGGCCGCAGTCTATCGAGCGCGCACCCCACCGGCCGCAACCCCGCCACCGGGCCCGACACACGCCCGCCTCCCTATACTCTGCCAATGGTCTCCCAAGTCCCAGACAACATCCCCTCAGTCCCGCAGGACCTCGCCGAACGAATCGGCAAGGTCATCGAGGCGATCCGACCCGCCATCCAGGCCGACGGCGGCGACATCGAGTTCGTCGAGGCCAAATCCGACGGCGCGGTCTACATCCGATTCCACGGTGCCTGCGTCGGCTGCCCCTCCAGCGACATGACCCTCAACCTCGGCATCGAACGCAACCTGCGGCAGCACGTCCCCGAGGTCCGCAAGGTCGTCGTCGTCGAATAGGCCCCCCGCTGCCCCAGACAGCCATTCTGCCCCCCCAACACCGCCAGCAAAACCTCTGGCATAATGCGCCAAAAGATGCTTGGGTAAGCCACCCCATTCCGCTATAGTGCGGCCGGTGGTTCGTTTCTATGGTTCGGACGGTGGTCCCGGTCGAGCCGGTGCATGGGAGGCACGCAATGCTGGTCATCACACGACGTGAAGGCGAGGAAATCGTCATCGGCGACCCGCGCAACCCCATCGGGGTCGTGCGTATCGCATCCATCAAGGGCGAACGCGTCCGTGTGGCCTTCGACTTCCCCCGCGATGTCGAAATCCACCGCCGCGAGATCGCCGACCAGATCGTTGAGGAAACTCCCAACGTCGTCGGCACCATCAAGCCCGCCCCCGTTACCGCACTCTGAAGCGATCCCTCCCGCGCATGCCGCGGCTCTCCGAGCCGTGCCACCGCCGCGCGACCGCCGGATCGACCAGACCGATCAACCAGCCCACCAGAGAAGAAACAGGCCGCCCCAAAAAGGGCGGCCTTGTTCGTGATTGCGCTTGTTCCAGGTTCGGACCTACTCGGGGGCCCCGCCAGACATGTCATACACCCAGCCCTCGATCGCCCGCGGGAAATCAAGCACCTCGCCGGACTTGAAGAACAAGCCCAACTCCCGCTTCGCAGCCTCAGGGCTGTCCGAACCGTGAATCAGGTTGAAGCTGTTTGACACCCCGAAGTCGCCGCGGATCGTCCCCGCGTCCGCCTTCGAGCCGAACGTCGCGCCCATCATGCTCCGGCTGATCCCGATCGCCCCCACGCCGCGCACCGCCATCACCAGCACCGGCGAGCTCGTCATGAACTTCACCAGACCGGGGTAGAACGGCCGCTCCTTGTGCGCCTCGTAGTGCGTCGCCGCCAGCTCCTGGCTGATCTGCATCAGCTTGCACCCGACGATCTGCAGCCCCTTCTCCTCGAAACGACTGATGATCCGACCCATAAGCCCCCGCTGCACAGCGTCCGGCTTCAAGATGATGAGCGTGGTTTCCATCTGGCGAACTCCTCTGGTTATTGCCCTGATTGCCCCCTGCTGAAGGGCGAAACAATAGGCCCCCTACCCCCCTGCAGCACCAGCACTCCGCCGCTCCCGATCCACGTCAGCCGCGATCAGACCATCCAGATCTTCTCAAACCCCAACCACGAGTAGACCCCCGTCGCCGCCAGCACCCCCGCCGCAAACCCCAACCCGCTCGCCCCCAGCACGACCATCACGCCGAGCACAAACGCCGCAGCCTCCGACGGGCCCAGATGCGACCGCCCCGGCGCCGCCGCCGCTCGCAGCCGGATATACCTCGTCCACCACACCACAAACGCCACCAGACACCCGATCAGCCAAAGCCAAAACCCGGCCGTGACGACCGCCCAGTACACCCCGCCGGACTCGTCGCCGCCCCACACATCGATCATCCCCACCAACAGCCCGAGCACGACGAACACCGGCGCAACAAGCCACGGCAGATGAAGCCGCCAGAGCGATCTCTGCCAGATCATCCGCGTGTACGCACGCAGGTCCTCAGTCTGCAACCGGGACACCACCCAGCCGGCATTTGCACTCAGCCCGACCGCGAAGAGAAGCAGCAACGGCACCAACGCGACCGCCGCGAGACTCCGCCCCACCGCCGCGGCTCCGAGCGAGTACACCGCAATAACCGCGGCCCACCGCCAGATCGCCGCATCCATCCCCGAATCCACCCACGCCGCGACACTCGCAGCCCGTTCCGCCTCCGCGTTCACCTCGGAGAGCGTCGCCCGCCACCCGCACTCCGGGCATACCACTGACGCGGATGCCCCGCTGGGATACCCGCATCGCGCGCAACGATACTCGGAAGGGACGACCACCACTTCCGTCCCGCCCGCATCACCGGACCGCTCGATTGACTCAGCCGTGGTCAATGACATCACTGACGGTGTACCACAAACGCGCGGCAGCGGTTCTTCCCAAGTGCGCCCGAGACGCCGGCCTCACCCGCACCCTGCCACCCACGCATTCAGGAACGTCGTCACATCCAGCGTGTTCACCGTCCCGTCCCCGTTCACGTCGGCCGTCTCATCACCCGACGTCCACGCGTTCAAGAACTCCAAAACGTCCTGTGTGTCCACCGCATCGTCGCCGTTGAAGTCACCGAGGCAAGGTTCGCCCAGACGCACCACAAACAGCCCACGGGTGATATCGCTGATGATCACGCTCCCGCTCGCAAAGAACGGGTAGCAGCTCCACGACCCGGTAAACCCGGCGTCGTCCGACTCCGGGTGCGTGTCAAACCACGCGACTCGGTGCAGGTTCAGCGGATCCGACGCGTCCAACACCTGCAGCCCCGACCGGTAGTTCGCCTGATACAGCCTGCCCTCGTGCCAGTAGTTGTTGTGATCACTCGCCGGCAGGCCGCTCGTCCCCCAACCCGCGTAGCTCGGGTTCTCGATGTCCGACACATCGAAGATGTGCGTCGTCGTCACATCCCGGCCCCGTGCCTCGTCAAACTCGTCGTTCACGTAGAAGTACCGCCGGTCCGCCGACAGCCACCCCTGGTGGCAGTAGCGTGCCCCCGTGTACTGCAGCTGCGACACCTGGAACATGTTCGACTTGTTCGTCACGTCGATGATCCAGATCTTGTTCCCGTTGCACCCGAACGCCAGCTCCCGCCCCGCGTACGGGCCCTCGGTAAAGCTCACGATCTGCGCATCATGCATGTAGTTGCCGTTCCACGAACCGGCAAACGTCGGGTTGGTCGGTGTCGAAGTGTCCACCGCCACCAGGCCGCCGTTGGCCACGTTCCCGCCGAGCAGATACAGGTACCCCGAGTCCGGGTTCGCAGCGATGTTGTGCGTCGTGCTGTGGCCCTGCTGCCGCTTGTCTCGCACGTGCGTCACGATCCCCTCATCGATCCGCGAGAGATCCATCACCTGGATCCCGTTGCCCGACTCGTTCACGCCGTACGCATACGCCCCGACCACCTTGACATCCCGCCAGATGCTCGAACTGCCCGGCACCACCCCCACGATCACCGGGTTCACCGGATCCGTGATCTCCACAAACCCGAACCCCGACCGCAGCCCGACGATCGCGTACTCCCGCCCCGAAGGCGACGTGTACCCCCAACAGTCGCTCGCCGAGAGCTGATCCCCCGGAAAGTCCGCCAGCGACAGCCAGCTCATCAGCGTCGTGTTGCCCGCACTGAAGCCCCGCTGCCCCGCCTCGTCCGGCCCCAGAGGCTGCCCCACGATCCCCGGCCCGGCGTGCGCCGGCCCCGCATCCATCAGCTTCGCCAGGTCCCGATTCACCGAGAGCGATCCCTGCGCCAACGCGACCGAAGCCCCGCACAGCATCACCGCACACACACCAGCAAGCCGAACACCACAGCGCAATCGGGACATCGAGTTTCTCCGGGATTGGGAAAGGACCGCCCCAGCCTACCAGCCGAGCCCCCCGCCGCCAACACCCGCTCCCCGCGCTCCGCCCGTCCGATCCCGCGCCCCACCGGCCGCTGGCCCCACCACGCCCCTCGCACACGCTATCCTGCAGCAAATCACGACTCTTTCACCACCACGGAGGGTGGCAATATGGCCAAGAAGGCACCCAAACGCACACGCGCCAACGCCGAGAGCATGGCGACCAAGCAGCGCGATATCTCCGTTTCCGAGTTCTTCGCCAAGAACCGGCACCTCCTCGGCTTCGACAACCCCCGCAAGGCCCTCCTCACCACCATCAAGGAGGCCGTGGACAACTCCCTCGACGCCTGCGAGGAAGCCGGCATCCTGCCCGATCTCGAGGTCAGGATCGAAGAACTCACCGCCCCCCCCTCCGCCCAGAAGCCCGGCCGCTACCGCATCACCATCACCGACAACGGCCCCGGCATCGTCCGCAAGCAGATCGAGAACATCTTCGGCCGCCTCCTCTACGGCTCCAAGTTCCACCGGCTCAAGATGTCCCGGGGCCAGCAGGGCATCGGCATCTCCGCCGCCGGCATGTACGGGCTCATGACCACCGGCAAGCCCATGGTCATCCACTCAAAGCCCCAGAAGAACAAACCCGCCCACCATCTCGAACTGGCGATGGACACCGCCAAGAACCGCCCCGAAGTCACCATCGACATCGAGACCGACGACTTCCCCGAGACCTCCAGCGGCACAGGCACCCGCGTCGCCATCGAGCTCGAAGGCAAGTACGTCCGCGGCAAGACCTCCGTCGAGGCCTACCTCGAACAAACCGCCATCGCCAACCCACACGCCCAAATCACCTTCATCCCCCCCGACAAGGCAACCGAAGACCCCACCCTCGAGTCCGCCTCCGAAAAGAGCCCCGACCGTAAGGGAGCGGGCCAACCCCTCTCCGAAAAGAGCCCCGACCGTAAGGGAGCGGGCCAGCCTGAAGACTCTCGATCCATCGCCAGCGACCACGACACCGCGAGCGCAGTCGTCCGCACCACCGACCTCCCCGACCGCATCATCTACCCCCGCACCGTCGGCGAACTCCCGCCCGAAACCGAAGAGATCAAACCCCACCCCTACGGCGTCGAGCTCGGCAACTTCCTCGGCATGCTCAAGCAGACCAACCAGAAACAGCTCGCCGGCTTCTTCAAGCACGAGTTCTGCCGCGTCCCCCCCGCCACCGTCGCCCAGATCACCAAGGAAGCCAGCACCAAGGCCAAGCTCCTCACCAGCCAGTCCTACACCTCCGGCATCGACCACGCCGCCGCCGAGCGCCTCTACCGCGCACTCCAGGACGCCAAGCTCCGCTCACCACCCACCGACTGCCTCGCCCCCATCGGCGTCCGCACCATGCTCGCCGGCATGCTCAAAGGCGTCAACGCCGAGTTCTACGCCGCCTCCACCCGCTCCCCCGCCGTCTACCGCGGCAACCCCTTCCAGATCGAGGCCGCCATCGCCTTCGGAGGCGACCTCCCCGGCGACCAACCCGCCCGCATCATCCGCTTCGCCAACCGCGTCCCCCTCCTCTACCAGCAGTCCGCCTGCTCCGCCTTCAAGTCCGTCACCGAGACCGGCTGGAAGAACTACGGCATGAGCCAGCCCCGAGGCTCCGCCCCCGTCGGCCCCCTCGTCATCATGATCCACATGGCCTCCGTCTGGGTCCCCTTCACCAGCGAATCCAAGGAAGCCATCGCCGACTACGACGAGATCCGCAAGGAGATGACCCTCGCCCTCAAAGAGTGCGGCCGCAAGCTCGGCATCTACATCCGCCGCCGCCAGCGCATGAAGCGCGAGAGCGAAAAGCGCGACGTCTTCGAGCGCTACATCGGCGAGATCGCCAAGAGCTGCCACGCCATCACCGGCGCCGACGCCGCCGAGGTCTACGACGCCCTCCTCAAACAGGCCAAGCGCCGCACCGAGATCGCCGACGCCGTCCTCGACGAAGACGGCAAGATCGTCGGATTCGCCGACGGCAACGGCCGACTCGACAACGACGACGGCGTCATCATCGTCGGCCCCAACGGCGACCCGCCCCCCACCAACGGCAGCCCCGCGAGCGAACCACCAACCAAGACCAAACCCAAGGGCCGCACCAAGCCCAAACCCGCCCCCAAACCAACCCGCCCC